>Ga0302325_10012428_pt1 | contig 18263 bp, 17 predicted proteins | sample Palsa_T0_2_FD_201948 | JGI IMG/M metagenome (GOLD analysis project Ga0302325, IMG submission 201948) | Peat permafrost microbial communities from Stordalen Mire near Abisko, Sweden - Palsa_T0_2 | ecosystem: Environmental > Terrestrial > Soil > Palsa > Peat permafrost | place: Sweden: Abisko...
ATCCTTCACCCCTGGCCGAACGCGCGCTTCGACGCCAGAACCCAAGGGAGGAGCCCAGTGCGTTGACGCGCACGCTGGGATCCGTGCGGGGGGCCGCCAGCAATGGCGGTCCCTACCGCGATCGCCGCCCGCTCGCCCTCAAATACTCCCGGTATTACCGGGCGAGCCGGCGGCGCCAGCCACGCCCAGCCACTCGCCGGATCACCACACTTATTCCTGCGCGAACCCTAACGCCGGGGAGCGAGATCCGCTAGCCCAGCCGCTTGGCGATTGCGCGGCCGGCGGACCTCCCGGAGAACAGGCAGCCGCCGAGGAAGGTTCCCTCGAGTGCGTTGTAGCCGTGCATTCCGCCACCGCCGAAGCCTGCCACCTCGCCCGCGGCGTACAGGCCGGGGATCGGATCGCCGCCCGGACCGAGCACGTTGCCGTCGAGGTCGGTCTGCAGCCCTCCAAGGGTCTTGCGGGTGAGGATATTCAGCCGGACCGCGATCAGCGGGCCTGCGTCCGGGTCGAGCAGGCGGTGTGGCGTGGCGACGCGACTGATGCGATCGGGGAGGTAGCGGCGAGCGGCGCGAATCGCCATCACCTGTAGGTCCTTGCAGAACGGGTTGTCGATCTGGCGATCGCGAGCGACGATCTCGCGCTCGATCGCCTCGCGGTCGAGCAGCGGTTGCTCGGTCAGGGCGTTCATGCCACGCACGAGCGCGGCGAGATCCCTTTCCACAACGAAGTCGGCGCCGTGGTCGAGGAACCTCTGGATTGGGCCCGGGATGCCCGGCATCACGCGCGAGCGGACGGTTTCCGACACGTTCATGCCGGTGATGTCGGGGTTCTGCTCGGAGCCCGAGAGCGCGAACTCGCGCTCGATCATCTTGCGGGTGAGGATGAACCAGGTGTAGTCGTACCCGGTCGTGCCGATGTAGGCGAGCGTCGCCAGCGTGTCGAAGCCGGGGAAAAGGGGGACCGGAAGGCGCTTGCCGGTCGCATCGAGCCAGAGCGAGGACGGGCCCGGGAGGATCCGGATGCCGTGGTTACTCCAGATCGGGTCCCAGTTGCGGATCCCCTCGACGTAGTGCCACATCCGGTCACGGCCGATCAGATTGGCGCCCGCCCGCTCGGCGATCTCGAGCATCCGCCCGTCGACGTGAGCGGGCACGCCGGAGATCAGGTTCCGGGGCGCCGGTCCCAATCGCTCGGGCCAGTTACGGCGGATCAGGTCGAAATTGTGTCCGATTCCGCCGCTGGTCACGAGCACCGCCCCTGCCCGGACGGAGAATTCGCCCACCACCTCGCGGGAGCTGTCCTGCCCGCGCTGGATCACAGCGGGGGCGAGCACCGACCCGCTCACCCCCTCGACACCGCCGCCTGCGACGGTGATCTCGTCGACGCGGTGCCGGAACGCGAATGCAACCAGGCCTCGCTCGTGGGCGGAGCGAACCCGCTGGACGAACGGCCCGATCAGGCCCGGCCCGGTTCCCCACGTCAGGTGGAAGCGTGGCACCGAGTTGCCGTGGCCGCTGGCGCTGCTGCCGCCGCGCTCGGCCCAGCCGGGGCTCGGCAGGAAGCGAATCCCCATTCCATGCAACCAGTCGCGCTTCTCGTGGGTGGCGAACTCGACGTATGCTCGCGCCCACCGTCGCGGCCACGCGTCCTCGCGCCGGTCGAACGCGGCGCTGCCGAGCCAGTCCTGCCAGGCGAGCTCGAACGAGTCGCGGATCCGGGCGCGGCGCTGCTCGGGAGAATCGACCAGGAACAGCCCGCCGAGCGACCAGAACGCCTGGCCGCCGATCGACGCCTCAGGCTCCTGGTCGATCAACAGCACATGCCGCCCGGCATCCGCGAGCTCTGCGGTGGCCGCCAACCCCGCGAGGCCGGCCCCGACGACGATCGCATCGGCTCCCTCAAGCCGGTTTTGGCCGGTTTCCATGCTTGCCTCTCGGTGCTGGTCGTTTGAATCGGTGACCGCCCGGGTCCACCTCGACCTGCACGTTGGCTGCGTCCGGCGCGAAGTGGCCCGCGGAGCGCGGATAATGCCACTTCGATGGCTCCTACTCTGGCCGAGTTCATCATTGACCGCGCCTACAGCGCGGTCGTTTCGATGGACGACCGTGGCGTCGTGACGGCTTGGAATCCGGCTGCCGAGAACGTCTTCGGTCTGAAACGGGATCAGGCTGTGGGCCGACCGGTGGCGGATCTGATCGTGCCCGAACGACTGCGCGCGGCGCACGCGGAGGGGTTGCGGCGTTTCCTCGCTGGTGGCGAGGGCCGGATCTTGGATCGCCGGCTCGAGCTCACGGGGCTCCGGGCGGACGGGACCGAGTTTCCCGTGGAGCTGACGATCTCTGCGCTGCATGATGGCTCTCACTGGTCTTTCCACTCATTCATCCGCGACATCACCGAGCGGACGGAGGGCGAGCGGGAGCGCGAGCGGCTGGTGGAGGAACTGCATCGGGCCTTGCGCGGAAGCGAGCGGCGGTTCGAGGCGATCGTCGGATCGCTTGGCGACGCGGTGACCATCCGCGATCGCGAGCATCGCTTCCTGTATGCGAATCCGGCGGCAGTCGCGCAGCTTGGATTCGCTTCATGGGAAGAGCTCCGCGACACCCCTCCCGCGGCGATCATGGATGAATACCTGGTCACGGGGGAGGATGGTCGCGAGATCCGCATGGAGGACATTCCCTCGGTGCGGATCCTGAACGGCGAGACCGCCGAACCGCTGCTCATCCGCACGGTCACCCGCGACAGCGGCCGCGAGCGCTGGAACCTCTTGAAGGCGGCTCCGCTCCTGGACGAGGCGGGGGAGGTCGAGGCGACGATCATGATCATCGAGGACGTAACCGAGCAGAAGCGCGTAGAGCTGCAGGGCACCTTTCTCGCCGAGGCGAGCGCGCTGCTGGCATCTTCACTCGACTATCAGCAGACCCTGCGCAACGTCGCCGAGCTTGCGGTCCCCGAGGTCGCTGACTGGTGCGCGGTCGACCTGATGGACGAAGACGGCGATCGCGATTCCGTCGCCGTCGCGCACGTCGACCCGGCTCGACTCGAACTGGCGAGGGAGCTCCGCGGGTACGAGCCCGAGCGACTGGACCCCGACCAGGGCCTCGGCCTCGTCTTCCGCACCGGCGAGTCGTTGCTCTATCCGGAGATCCCCGACGAATTGCTCGTCGAGGGGGCGGTCGACGAGCGCCATCTGGAGCTTCTGCGCGCCGTGGGCTTTCGCTCGGCGCTCGTCGTGCCCGTACGGCTAGGCGAACGGATCCTGGGTGCGCTGACGCTGGTGACCTCGGACTCGGGCCGGGTGCTCGACGAGTTCGATCAGCAGCTCGCCGAGCAGGTCGCGGCACGGGCGGCGGTGGCGATCGAGAACTCGAGGCTCTACAGCCAGCGTTCGTCGATCGCGCGGACGCTGCAGCAGAGCCTGCTTCCCGAGCAGTTGCCCGAGATTCCCGGATATGAGCTGGCCAGCTTCTACCTGCCGGCGATGGAGGGCAGTCTCGTCGGGGGTGACTTCTACGACGTGTGGCCGGTCGGGGATAGCTGGCTGGTGATCATCGGCGACGTCACCGGTAAGGGCGTGGACGCGGCCGCTCTGACCTCACTCGTGCGCCATACGATGCGGACCGCTTCGGAGTTCCTGACGAGCCCGGCCGAGCTGCTTGCTCGGGTAGATGCCACGCTCAAGCAGCGTCCCACGCTGTCAGTGTGCACGGCCCTGTGCGTGCGGCTGTCGGACGATCGAGCGACCGTCGCCGTCGGCGGCCACCCGTTGCCGCTGTACCTGACGCGGGACCGTGTGACTACGCTGGGCGAGCACGGGCCGCTGCTGGGTGCCTTCGCCGACGTCGCCTGGGACGACGTCACGGTCGAGTTCGAGGCTGGCAGCACGCTCCTGGCCTACACCGATGGAATCACCGACGCGATCGACGGTAGCGGCAGACGCTTCGGGGTGGAGCGGCTGGGCACCGCGCTCGAGCACGTCGGCGACCGGCGGGCGGCTTCGGTGATCGCATCGCTCGCGAGCGCGCTCGCGCGCTTCCAGACGGGAGCGCACGCCGACGACACCGCGGCGATCGCTCTCCATCGTCTCTCACCCGCCGAGGCGCTGAAGAACGCAACCGATGCTCGCACGGGCGCGAACAACGGGCACGGCCATGACGGTCGCCTAGCCGGAGCGAGGCATGGTCAGACCAACTGAGTTCAAGATCACGCGCGGCGACACGCAGACGGGGGTGACCCTGTCGATCTCCGGCGATCTTGATCTCGGGACGGTCCCGGTGCTCGCCGAGAGCGTCGAGCGCCACCTCGGGGACGGCGTCGAGACGCTCACGCTCGATCTGGGCGAGTTGAGCTTCATGGACTCCACCGGCTTGCGACTGCTGATCGAGCTCGATCAGCAGGCTCGGCGAGAAGGATGGGATCTGACCCTGATCCGTCCCCGTCACGAGACGGCCTCGACTGTGCTGAAGGCGACGGGAGCGGACTCGGCGCTCGCGTTCAAGGACTCCCCCGAGCGATGATGACCGTGTCCGGAGACTTGCCGTGCGCTACGGACGCTCAGGTCCTGCGAATCAGCCTCGAACGATCTCCCCATGCCCCCGCGCTCGCGCGGGCCGCCATCACCGGATTCTCGGACGGGAGAAAGATCGCCCCCTCGAGGCTCGCCACGCTCACGCTGCTCGTGTCGGAAGTGGTCACGAACGCGGTCATCCACTCCGCCGCGCCGCCGCGCAGCGAGATCCTCCTCTGCGCCCGCCTGCTGGAACGAGAAGCGGTTCGGGTGGAGGTCACCGACCACGGCGAAGGCTTTACGCCAATCCCGCGAGACAGCTCCCGGCCCGACGGCGGCTATGGCCTCTACCTCGTGGAGAAGGAGGCTCTCCGGTGGGGAGTGGACCGGCAGGGCGGCACGCGCGTCTGGTTCGAGCTGGCGACCCAGCCGGCAGCCGCATAACGGCTTACTTGATGCGTGTTGAAGTTTGATTAGGGACCGCGCGGGAGCCGTGGCGCGGGCGCGCGTGCGACTAAATTTGGGCCCCAGGCCGGACCACAACCTCGAGGAGGAGGATTTATGGGGAAGTATTTGCGCACAGCCGTCATGGCTGCCGTCGCTGCGGTCGCAGTTTCCGCCTGCGGCAGCTCTTCGACTACGCCTTCCAGTTCGACTACCCCGTCCAGTGGCGCCGCCACGTCGGGCGGGACGATCACGATCGACGCGGGAACCGCGCCGCTGTCGGCCGATCAAGGGCTCGACTTCACCACCCAGGGAACCGAGCTCTACTCGGTCGTCAACACGCCGCTGCTGACCTTCGTCCGCGGCGTTCAGGGTGCTGCGGGAACGAAGATCATCCCGGCGCTCGCCAAGGCCCTCCCGACCGTGTCCAACGGCGGCAAGACCCTCACTTTCTTCCTGCGCCCGGGCCTGCATTACTCCAACGGGACGCCGATCAAGGCCAGCGATGTGACCTATGCGCTCGAGCGGGACATCAAGATCCCGTGGCAGGCGGCATCGTTCATCAGCGCCTACGTCGCGGGCGGGACGGCCTACGCCAAGGGCACGGCGAAGACACTCTCGGGGATCACCACCGACGACGCCACCGGCAAGATCGTCGTGAACCTCGTCGCGCCGTTCGCGCCGATGGTTGACATCTTCGCGCTCGCCGGCACCGCCCCGGTGCCGCCGAACACGCCGATGAAGAACCTGGCCAGCACCGGAACGATCGGCGACGGACAGTACATGTGGGGCGCGATCTCCCCCGGCCATACGTACACCCTGATCAAGAACCCGAAGTTCGACGTCCCCGGCCTGCCGCGCGGGCACGTCGACAAGATCATCTTCAACGTCAACGACAACATCCTCGCCGACGCCGAGCAGGTCCTCAACAACCAGGCGGACATCTTCGACCCAGGCGACACCCTGCCGGCGTCGATCGTGCAGCAGGTGAGCACGCAGGCGTCGAGTCGCTACCAGGCGATTCCGACGAACTCGAGCTGGTACTTCTTCTTCGCGCTCAATCAGAAGCCGTTCAGTAACCTCTATGCCCGCCAGGCCGTTCTGGCAGCCCTCGACGACCGGGCTCTGTCCCGGCTTGACAGCGGCTTCCAGTCCGAGGATTGCCACATGATCCCGTTCGGGATCATCGGCCATTCGAGCCCGTCGAGCTGCCCGTTCCACAACCCGCTCGGGGCCCCCAACATGGCCCTGGCGAAGACCCTGATGAAGAAGTCGGGCATGATCGGCCAGCCGGTCACCGTCTTCGGTGAGGAGCGGAGCCCGCGCCGGCAGTACATCGACTACTTCACCAGCGTCCTGAACTCGCTCGGGTTCAAGGCGACGGAGAAGATCGTCAACTCCGGTGTGTACTTCACCACGATCGGCGCCCCGACCACGAAGCCACAGGCCGGTTTCGCCGACTGGGTGCAGGACTTCCCGAACCCCTGGGACTTCATGCAGCTGTTCGCCGGCGACGCTGGGTCCTCGCTGAACTACGGCTACGTCAACGATCCTCACTACAACGCCGAGCTCAACAGGCTCGACCAACAGCCGCCGGACGCCGTTGCCAGCCAGTGGGCGGCGCTCGACCAGTACGCCGTCCAGCACGCGTACTACGCAGCGTTCGGCCATGAGGAGTTCCCGAAGTTCTACTCCGACAGGCTGAACTTCAACGCCGGGGTCATGTCGGTCGAGTACGAGACCGACATGACTAGCCTCGAGCTCAAGTAGGCAGTCGGCTCGGATCAGGGAGGGCGCCTCGCGGCGCCCTCCCGGCCGGGCCGAATGACATCGGCGGTAAGCTCCCCACGATTGATGCCCCTCGATCCTTCCCTCCGCTCTGGTGGTGAAGACGAGCCCGGAGGTGGGCTGCTGTCGAGCGCCGCGGTCGCACCGGCTCCCGCCTCCGGGCAGGACGCCTTCCCGGGAGCATCGGCCGAGACGCCGGCGCTCGGGCCATGGAAGCTCGCGCTGCGGCGGCTGCGGCGCAAGCGGCTGGCGCTCGCGTTCCTCGCGCTGTTCGTGGTGCTCGTCCTGCTCTGCCTGCTGGCGCCGGTGTACGCGGCTGACATCGCCCATACCGGGCCAAACCAGGAAAACATCATCAACACCCTGTCCCCGCAGGGGATCCCGATCGGCCCCACCTTAACCAGCCACTACTTCTTCGGGGCCGACCTCAACGGCCGCGACCTCGCGGTCCGGCTCCTCTACGGTGGGCGCAACTCGCTGTTCATCGGCGCCATCGCGACCATCATCATCATCGTCTTCGGCACCCTGTTCGGCCTTCTCTGCGGCTATTTCCGCGGGGTCGTCGACGCGCTCCTGCGGCCGCTGATGGAACTGATCTGGTCCTTCCCGCCCGTGATCCTCGGCGTCGCCGTCGGCACAGCGCTGGCGCTCGGCGGGATCGGCCCGATCAAGGGCAACTCGCTGATCGTGCCGGCATTGATCATCGGGGTGATCTACATCCCATACCTCGGCAAGCCGATCCGTGGCGAGGTGCTGCGCCTGCGTGAGCAGGACTTCGTCGAGGCGGCCCGCGTGCAGGGGATGGGACCGTGGCGAATCATGCTGACCGAGATCCTGCCCAACGTCGCCTCGACGATCACGGTTTTCATCCCGCTGATGCTCGCGTACTCGATCCTGCTCGAGTCCTACCTGTCGTTCCTCGGCGCCGGGGTGCAGCCGCCCAACGCGTCGTGGGGCACGCTGATCTCGGACGGGCTCGACTACCTCGACACCGCGCCACACCTTGCGCTGATCCCGGGCGCGATGCTCGTCCTCACCGTACTCAGCATCAACGTCTTCGGCGACGCGGTCCGTGACGCCCTCGACCCGCGCGCGACGCAGCACGTGAAGACCTGATGGCGCGGTTCGTCGTCCGCCGCATCCTGTCCGCGCTCGCACTCCTGTTCGCGGTGTCGGTGGTCGTGTTCGGGATCTTCGAGATCATCCCGGCCTACAACCCGGCACGGGCGATCGCCGGACGTAACGCATCCCCGACGACCGTCGAAGAGGTGAGCCGCAAGTTCGGCTTCGACAAGCCGATCTACACCCAGTACCTGAACACGATGAAGCTCATCTTCACCGGGCAGGTGATCGACTACCAGGACGACCTCAACGTCGTCGACCAGTTCCGCGAGCGGTTCGGGGCGACGCTCTCGCTGGTCATCCCGGCCGGGCTCCTGTGGCTGGTGACGGCGATCGTGCTCGGATCGATCAGCGCGCTGAAGGCCGGGCGATTAGTCGATCAGGGGCTGATGGTGCTCGCCATCGTGGGCGTGTCGGTGCCCGTGTTCCTGCTCGCGTTCCTGCTCCTCTACCTACTCGCCTTCAAGACGACGATCTTCCCCAACACCGGCTACGTCGGGATCACCGTGAGCCCGATCCAGTGGGCCTACCACCTGATCCTGCCGTGGTTCTCGATCGCGGTCCTGTCGGTCGGCTTCTACTCCCGGATCCTCCGCTCGAACCTGCTCGACAACATCAACCAGGACTACGTGCGCACCGCCCGGGCGAAGGGTCTTCCGGCCCGGCAGGTGTTCGTCCGCCACGTCCTGCGCAACTCGCTGATGCCGATCGTCACCATCTTCGGCCTCGACTTCGCGACGCTGCTCGGCGGCGCCGCGCTGGTCGTCGAGACCGTGTTCAACATCCCGGGGGTCGGGCAGTACGAGGCTCAGGCGATCGGCAACCTCGACGTGCCCCCGATCCTCGTCGGGTCGATGTTGACCGCTTTCTTCGTCGTTGTGTTCGGTGCGCTGGCAGATCTGCTCTACGCCCTGCTCGACCCCCGGGTCCGGCTCAGCTGATGCCCGAACACCTACTCGACGTCGAGAACCTCCAGGTTTCCTTCGCGACCGAGGACGGCCTCGTGCGGGCCGTCGACGAGGTCTCCTTCACACTCGACCGCGGCGAGGTGGTGGCGATCGTAGGCGAGTCGGGCTCCGGGAAGTCGGTTAGCGTGATGACGCTGATGGGCCTCACCCGCTCGCCGAACTCCCGCTTCGGTGGCTCGGCCCGGCTGAAGGGACGCGAGCTGATCAGCGCCTCCGAGCACGAGCTCGAGGGTATCCGGGGCAAGGAGATCGCGATGATCTTCCAGGACCCGATCTCCTCGCTCAGCCCTGTTCACCGGATCGGAGACCAGATCGTCGAGCAGATCCGCGCACACGAGGAGATCTCCAAGGCAGCGGCCTTCGATCGCGCGGTCGAGCTGATGGAGCGGGTCGGCATCCCGCGCGCTGCCGACCGCGCGCGGTCCTACCCGCATGAGTTCTCAGGTGGTATGCGGCAGCGGGCGATGATCGCGATGGCTCTCTCGCTGTCCCCCAGCGTCCTGATCGCCGACGAGCCGACCACCGCCCTAGACGTCACGATCCAGGCGCAGATCCTCGAGGAGTTCAAGCAGCTCCGCGCGACGGGCGACAGCGGCGTGATCTTCGTGACCCACGACCTCGGCGTGGTCGCCGACATCGCCGACCGGGTCCTCGTGATGTACGCCGGGCGCGTCGTCGAGCAGGGGACCCTCGACCAGATCTTCTACGACCCGCAGCATCCGTACACGTGGGGCCTGCTCGGCTCGATCACGCGGATGGATCGCGAACCGCCGCGACGGCTCCCCGCGATCCCGGGACTACCGCCGTCGATGGTCAACCCGCCGGCGGGCTGCCACTTCCGGCCCCGCTGCCCGCACGAGTTCGCTCGCTGCGCCGAGGTGCCTGCACTCGAGTCGCGCGTCCCAGAGGCGCCGGGCCACAGCGACCGCTGCTGGCTCGAGCTCGCCGAGAAGCGGAAGCGCCGCGTGATCAACGGCCGGATCGGGCTGGCCGAGGGGACGGTCATCGCGTGAGCGCCGCCGCGGCCGCCGCCGAGAGCGGGCCACTGCTCGAGGCGGAGCACGTCAAGCTCTACTTCCCGATCAAGGCCGGTGTGCTGATCGACCGGACGGTCGGCAACGTGCACGCGGTCGACGACGTCTCGCTCGCCCTGAGCGAGGGGGAGACGCTCGGCATCGTCGGAGAGTCCGGCTGCGGCAAGAGCACCTTCGCCCGCTGTCTGGTGCGGCTCCTGGAGCCGAACGAAGGCAGCCTGCGCTTCCGCGGTCAGGACATCACCCACCTCGGCCGGCGGGACCTCGACCCGGTCCGCCGTGAGGTCCAGCTCGTCTTTCAGGATCCGGTCTCATCGCTGAACCCTCGCAAGCGCGTCGGCCAGATCGTCGGTACGCCGATGCGGCTCCACGGCATGGACCGCGACAAGGTCCAGGGACGCGTGCGCGAGCTGCTGGCGCGAGTCGGCCTCAATCCAGAGCACGTCAATCGCTTCCCGCACGAGTTCTCCGGCGGGCAGCGCCAGCGGATCGGGATCGCCCGCGCCCTCGCCGTCGACCCCAGGCTGATCGTGCTCGACGAGCCGGTCTCGGCCCTCGACGTCTCGATCCAGGCCCAGGTGATCAACCTCCTCGACGATCTGCAGGATGACTTCGGGCTCTCCTATGTGTTCATCGCCCACGATCTGTCGGTCGTCCGGCACGTCTCCGACTGGATCGCCGTGATGTACCTGGGCAAGGTGATGGAGCTCTCGCCCGCCAAAGAGCTGTACACCAAGCCGATCCATCCCTACACCGACGCCCTGCTGGCGGCGATCCCGATCCCCGATCCGGTCGAGAACCGTGCGCGCAAGCGGACCGTGATGGGCGGCGAACCACCCAATCCGATCAACCCCCCGAGTGGATGCCGCTTCCACACCAGGTGCCCGCGAGCAACGGAGGTGTGCCGGACGCTGGAGCCGCCGCTCGCCGAGTACCCGGCGGGCCACCTCGCGGCCTGCCACCACCCCCTGAGCGTCGGCGTCGAGGAGATCGCCGGTGCCACCCGTTCGCGCCAGAGCCCTCTCAGTGCCGGGTCGCTGATGCCGGACGGGAAGGAATCGCCCGCCGAGCCGGTCGAGGCCGGCACCGTGGAAGCCGCCCCGGAACGGCGATGGCAGCGTCGGCGTCGCCCGCGGGTGTCGTGACCCGTGCAGGCTGGATCGCGCTGGCGCTGTCCGTCTGCTGCGGGACGGTGACGGCCTGCGGCGGCTCGACTCGCCAGCCACGAGCGCGCGCCCGACCGGTGCCGGTCGCCGCGCGGGTGTGCGCGGTTGCCCGTCAGGCCGCCTCACGAGCGCTCCTGCGCGCGGCCGATCTCCGCATCGCCGATCCCGATCCCGCCAACATCGAGTGCCTGGTGAAGGGTGAGGGAATCACCGCGGATGTGGTCGCTCAGGCCTCGACGCAGGCTTGGACCCAATACGACACCACCGTCGTGCACCTGGTGCAGGCCTTCGGCTCCGGCCCCGTTCATGACGCTTCGGAGCTGCCACACGACGTCGGAGGCGTTGGTCTGCAGGCAGTCTGGATACCCGCCCAGGCCGAACTCGTGACGACCAACGGCACTCAGTCCGCCGCGGGCAGCTACCTGACGGTCACGATCACGCGCAAGTCGCGCCGGGGGCCGTCCAGCCTGCGGCTGGCCCGCGTGGTCGCCAGGGCGACGCTGCCGGCGGCGCCGCGCGGGCCTTCTCCGGGCCCGCCGCCGACCTGACCGGCTCACTACCGTGCCGAAGCGGTGACCGAGCCAATCGCCGTCCTGTTGCTGCCGTCGGCGGTCGAGGAGTTGGAGCCGGGCGTCGACGTCAGGGACCTGTTGTCGATCCCGCGAGTAATCGCGCTCGAGCCGTCGCGGTTCGCCACCCCGAGGCTGCTGCGCGATGCCGTTCCCGTCCGCCAGGCAAAGCGGCTTCGCCTTCCCGGGGAGCCGCGGCTGATCGTTCTGTACCACCCCGGGCAGTATCTCCTCGCGCGTGCTCTGTGCGGTCGCTATCCCGAGGCGGAGCTTTGGTACGCGCGCCCGGATCCTGCGGCTCTGTCACGCGAGGCCGAGCGGGCGCGGGTGGATCTGTCGGAGCTCGACCGGCTCGCGCGCGAACGGGTGTCGCCGTCCCGCATCATCGACCGAGACGGCGAGCTCGGCGACCGGGGCGGACCGCTGCGCCGGCGCCTACGCGAGCTCGAGATCATCAGCCCGCGCCCGTTCGTGCCGTGGGCGCGGATCGATCGGCGATAAGGGGGGGAGATTGGGCGTGGTAGCGTACTTTTGGTGTGTGGGATAGGGGGCTGCGTTCTCAAACCCGGCGCGCAGCCCTCGCGGGATCGCCTGATGGCGATGCGAGACGCGCTCGCGCATCGTGGACCTGACGACTCGGGGATCGAGATCGTGGGCAACGTCGGGCTCGTCCACACCCGGCTGTCGATCGTCGACCTGAGTGACGCGGGACACCAGCCGATGCGCCACCCGGGCGGTGAGTGGCTGCTCTCCTACAACGGGGAGATCTATAACCACGCCACCCTGCGGCGTGGTCTCGACGACGTGGAGTTCGTCGGCAACAGCGACACCGAGACGCTGCTCTGGGCTCTCGAGCGGTGGGGGCCGGAAGTGCTGCCGCGGCTGAATGGTCAGTTCGCGATCGCGGCTCTCGATCTCGCACGGGACCGGCTGCTGCTCGCCCGCGACCGGCTGGGGATCAAGCCTCTCTACCTGGCTCGAGCCGAGGACGGCGTGTGGTTCGCCAGTGAGCCGGCGGCGCTCGTGGCGGCGGGCATACCCGCCGAGCCGATCGAGAACGCCTGGCCCGCCGTCGTCAAGGGGTCCTATTTCGAGGGCGAGGGCACGCTGCTCGATGGCATCACTCGAGTCGTGCCGGGGTTCTGGACCTCAGTCTCGCTCGCCGACGCCGAGCTGACAAGCTGGCGCTGGCATGTCCCCGCCGCCGACGTGGACGCGGGTCGCGCCGCTCGGCTGAAGCGGCTGTCCCGCTCGCAGCTGACGACCGAGCTCGAGGACACGCTGCGCTCCGCCATCCACGGATCCCTGCTCGGAGACGCGGTGGTGGGAACGATGTGCTCGGGTGGCCTCGATTCGAGTCTGATCACCGCGATGGCGGTTGAGGTCAAGCCAGATCTCGTCGCCTTCGGGGCGAGCTACGCCGCCGGGGGCGAGTTCGACGAAGGCCCGGCGACGCGGCGGGTGGCGGACAAGCTCGGAATCGACCTCGAGATGATCGACGTCACATCCGCCGACTGGAGACAGGGGTTCGTCGCCGCCACCGTTCACTTCGGCAGTCCGATCGCGAACGCGAGCGCGGTCACGGTCGCGCAGATCGCTTACCGCGCTCATGCCCGCGGCGTAAAGGTGTTGCTGACGGGCGAGGGCGCCGACGAGTTGTTCGGCGGATACGGCATCCTTCACTCTGAGGCGCTGATCGCCTTCCTGCCCTGGCGCCAGCGCATCGTCTACCAAGCTGAGCCGCTGCTGCTCGGGGATCCGATGCCGTTTCTCAAAGCGCTTGGGCGCCGGGTGGGCGTCGGTCGCGGCGGGAAAGGCGGGGCCTGGGCGACGGTGACGAGCCCCGACACCGGTCCAGATGCCCGGGCCGAGGCGATGACCGCGTACGCCCACGATCACGGAGAACGGCGTCGCCTCGAGGCAAATATTCTCAGCCGTCTCCATTACACGCTCTCATGGCTGCTCAACCGCATGGACAAGAACGTGATGGAAGCCTCCGTCGAGGCTCGGGTGCCCTATCTCGAGCCCGACGTGGTCAAGCTCGCTTTGAACCTGCCACTCGAGGCGAGGGTCGGACCGTGGTCCAAGGGCATCCTCCGCGACGTCGCGCGCCGTGTGCTTCCCTGGTCGATCGCACATCGGCCAAAGATCTACGGTCTGATGTACGACGCCGGCGGCTGGATCGAGCAAACCGCCAATCTCAAGTTTCTTTCCGACGGCTTGCTGAAAGAGAGCCTGTCGATTCCTGCCGGTGAGTTCGAGCGAGTCCTGAGCACCGCTGAAGGCCCGCTCAAGCTCAGGCTTTGGTCAGCTGAGGTCTGGTGCCGGTCGGTGTTCGCTGGCCATTCGATTCAGCAGATCGAGCGGGATCTGTGGCCGAACGGACCCTAGTGCTGCACTAGACGCTTGCCGGGGTGAAATGGCGTCAACGGTTCAGTTCTCGGCCCCGGCTTGACGTCGAAAACACCGTAAAGTAGTCTAACGCCGATGAGTCCGCCCGTATTCCATTGGTTCCTGCCGACCTCGGGCGACGGTCAGGACGTTGGCGACCAGTCGCAGACCGGACTCAGCTCGAGCTCCGCTCGCCCAGCGTCGATCGACTACCTCGGTCAGATCGCGCGTGCCGCGGACCAGCTTGGCTACAGCGGGGTGCTGACGCCGGTGGGTACCTGGTGTGAGGATGCGTGGATCATCACCGCTGCGCTCGCCCGCGAGACGCGGGATCTGAGGTTCCTGGTGGCGATGCGGCCCGGAATCGTCTCCCCGACGCTGACGGCGCAGATGGCCGCGACTTTCCAGCGGGTGACCGGTGGCCGCGTTGCACTGAACGTGGTGGCGGGCGGCAACGACGCGGAGCAGCGGCGATTCGGCGATCGGTGCAACCACGACGAACGCTACGCGCGGACCGACGAGTTCCTGAGCGTCGTGCGCGGGGCGTGGTCCGCGGAGGACTTCGATTTCGACGGCGACTACTACCAAGTCGAGGGCGCACGCGTGTTGACGCCTCCCGAGCCGCTGCCTGAGGTCTACTTCGGCGGCGCCTCGGCTCCCGCCGAGGAGGTCGCCGCCCGCCATGCGGACGTCTACCTGGCGTGGGGCGAGCCGCCCGAGATGGTGGCCGAGCGGGTCGCGCGCATGAGGCTGCTCGCCGAGCGCCACGAGCGCCGGCTGCGGTTCGGGATCCGTCTGCACGTGATCACTCGCGACACCGCCGAGGAGGCGTGGGCGGAGACCGACAGGATGCTCGGGCAGATGGATGACGCGGCTGTGAAGCTTGCACAGCGGCGGCTGAAGAAGATGGACTCGGTCGGCCAGCAGCGCATGCTCGCGCTACACGGCGGACGCAAGGACAACCTGCTGGTGGCACCGAACCTCTGGGCGGGGATCGGGCTCCTGCGCGGAGGGGGCGGCACCGCGCTCGTCGGTTCGCATGCCGAGGTCGCCGAGCGCATCCATGAGTATCACGAGATCGGCTTCGACGAGTTCATTCTCTCCGGCTACCCGCATCTGGAGGAGGCGTACCGGGTCGCGGAAGGGGTCCTGCCGCTGTTCAGCAACGTCGCGGAGCTTGCAGCGGCTTGACTGATCCCTGGAGGAGCTAACTCGGCTCCTGTCAGTACGTCAGAGGTCCGGCCGGCGACTCACGATCAAGACGTTGTTCTCCGGTGTCCCCACGGCTTGCTGGCGCTTGGTGAGTTGGAGCCCGCGCACGACTAATCCAGCCTCGCTTGCTGCGGCCTTCCACGTGCCGAGCGACCGAAGCCTCTTATTGACTCGTACCGAGGGTGCGGTTGACTCACGAACCTCATCCCATGACTCGAAGTCATCAGTCTTGTGGGCCTGCACGTTCTGTGTCGTCAAGCCGAATTGTCCGCCGACGAGCATGATTCCATCGGTACTCAAGCACGCGGCCAGATTACGCAGCGCGGTCCTCCACTTCGCATCCTCGACGATATGGAACAGCACACCGATTGCGTTGATCAGTTGGAACGTCCCGTCGAGATGGAATCCATCGTCGGTAACGTCCGCGCAGATCACGGTTACATCCGATGACTCAGCATACTTTGCCTCGAGAAACTCGACAGCTGGTTGCGCTATGTCAACGCCATAGATGGCGGACGGACGGTAATAGGACCGGTAGAAGTCAATCCAGTGCCCGGACCCCGACCCGATATCGAGCACTCGAGCCACCGTGGACAGCTGCGGCCGGAACCTCTTCAGGGCGAGGATGATCGAGTTCTCGACCGCGTTGTAGTGGTACTTCGCGTCAACGGGATCGACGTCAGGTGAGACCGTGTACCGGTCGTCGAGCTCGCCCTCGGTCGCCGCTCCGTAGAACGAGTCAAAGAAGCGCTTCGGGTCATAAGGAACCTGGTTGGCGTAGCGCCGCAGGCCCGTGTTGACGAAGTGTCTCGGGACGTCCAGCAGACCCGACGGGAGCAGCAATGACAGTGCCCGTAGACGAAGGGCCTTCATAAGATCCTCAACTTCCTAGCAGTGCAAGGCGCGCGGCTGAGTCTATAGCTAATCGGGCCACGGGCATCGACCGGAGTCACGTGGTACAACCCGGTACCGTAGGTTTCATTGAACCGTTCCAGCCAAATCCGCGGGCTACTCATGAGTGTCTCGAATGCTGGCCGAGAGTGGCGTAACCACCGGCTGGCTCCGGCGCGCGTCGCTGACGCGAAATCCGGCGAGCGCCCGGAGCTCCAGTACGGTGGCGAGCGTTTCGTCGAGGCATGTCAGTTCATGCAGGCGTTCACAGGCGCGTCGATTGCGAGCATGGCGAAGGCGCCAAACCTGAGGGGCGCAGCGGCCGTCGCGCAGCTGGCCATCTATCTACCGCGGCTCGAGCTTCGAGTAACGGCATCAGAGGCGGGCGAGAGAATCCGCGACTACCTGGGCTACAGGACCAGCCGCGGCGTCCCGATGCACCGGATCGCGCAGGGCGTCCTGACCTTGCCCGAGGACCCCGAATCGTATCTGCGCGGACGGAGCCGCCAGGCAGTGCGAACGAACATGCGCCGTGCTCAGAGCGACGGCATCACCACCGCCGAAGTCGTCGGTCTTGCCGCGCGGCGTGACACCCTGGCCGCCTGGCAGGAGCGGTGCCGCGACGACGACCGGCCACCGCTCAAGTTGGACGCGAGTGAGGTCGACGACGCCGGCGGCCGCATCTGGCTGGCGGCACCCGATGGCAGCGGCACGGTCCTCGCGCTGGCGATCGCAACAGTCGATCGGGAGTGGGCGATGCTGGAGGTGCTCGTGGCCTCCGATCACCCAGCGCGATGGTTACTGCACACGGTTCTTGTCCAGCGGCTCGTGGCAGCCGGCGTCCGCTACGTGTTCACCAAGCCCGGCAACGCGCTCGTACAACCCGAGAACGTCCAGCATGTGCAGCGCTTGATGGGTTACAAGGTAGTCAACATCTCGCTGCCAAAACGGACCTGAGCGGCACGAGCCGTGTCCTGCGACAAGCTCAGGAGATCCTGAACCCGCATGCGGCCGCTGCTCGCTTTAGTGCCGGTGACTGCGCAGGGAGCGCGAGGTAGGCTCCGCCGATCCCGACGACATTACCCGTGTGACTGCCGGGAGGTGGCGCCGGCGGGGGCGAAGCCGTTGGGTCGGGGAAGCTCGGTAGCCCGTGGATGCGCATGCACTTGGAGACCCTGAGCAGCGAGAGCCTTTGGCCGTCTCCGGCTGACCCCTGTCCGCTTCCGCCGGCCAGGAACTTGGCGCAGGCCTTCTGCGCGGCCTGAAACGCAGGGGCCTGGGGGTTGATGTTGTTCGGGATCACGCTGGGCCCGCCGGGGCTCGGGTCGGGAAAGCTCGGGACTCCGTGCGAGCGCATGCAATTTGCTTCGTTGACCGCCGGATCGTCGCGCGTGGCCGCTCCGAGCGACCTGCCGGTGGATCCGCACGCCGCTGCCGCCACGATGCAGCTCACGCCGGCGAGCATGATCGCAATGCTGCGGCGAAGACAGTTCAGGGATGGTCCCGTACGGGCCTGGGGCATGTCGTGCATGTGGCCGACTCTGTTCTGAGCTTAGGAGTACACGCTGCGATCGGTCGTTGAGGACGACTTCAGCGCATTCTCCTCGGTTCGTGTGATCAGAGTCTGCCTGCGGCGTGTTCATTCGCCGCCGGCGTAGGCGACCATCCAGGTCGCCTCGAGCCGGTAGTAGACGATCTCTCCCCAGTCGTACGGCGAGCCGCCGTAGTGGCGAGTGAGGTGGGCAAGCACCTCGGGCCAGTCGTGATCGTCGGGGCCGCCGGACGGGTTGAGCGTCGTGACGAGCCCGTGCGTCCAGATGCCGACCGCCTCGCCCTCGATATAGGCCACGCTGGCAGCAGGGCGCACGGCTAGATTCGCGGCCTTGGCCGCCGCGCGATCGGTGCCGAACACCCAGCGACCGTGGAGGAAATGGCCGTCTGCGGCCGAGATGCGAGGCTCGCAACGCGCGGTGACGGTCGCCAACGCGACGGTTCGCATGCCCGTGAGCGCCGCGACCGTACGCGCCGCGTCGAGCGCCTTTTCCGGGACTCCTCTCCGTTTGGGGGTGAATCCCGGGTCTGGGCGGCGGTCGTTGACGTTTGAGGCAGTGCCGGCTCTGCCGGCGATCATTGTCAGATAGCGGGGCCGAAGCGCGGGTCAAGCGGCCGGA
>Ga0302325_10012430_pt1 | contig 18261 bp, 13 predicted proteins | sample Palsa_T0_2_FD_201948 | JGI IMG/M metagenome (GOLD analysis project Ga0302325, IMG submission 201948) | Peat permafrost microbial communities from Stordalen Mire near Abisko, Sweden - Palsa_T0_2 | ecosystem: Environmental > Terrestrial > Soil > Palsa > Peat permafrost | place: Sweden: Abisko...
GGTCGACTTCTGGGAGCGGAAGTACGACGTGCTGGTCTCGACCACGATCATCGAATCGGGCCTGGACATTCCGAACTCCAACACGCTCGTCATCGACCGCGCCGACATGTACGGCCTGTCCCAGCTGCACCAGCTCCGCGGCCGGGTCGGCCGCGGTACCGAGCGGGCCTACGCCTACTTCCTGTACCCGCCCGAGGCGGCCCTGACCGAGACGGCCCACGAACGCCTGGCCACCGTGGCCCAGCACACCGAGGTGGGCGCGGGCATGTACGTCGCCCTGAAGGACCTGGAGATCCGCGGCGCGGGCAACCTGCTCGGCGGCGAACAGTCCGGGCACATCGCCGGGATCGGATTCGACCTGTACGTGCGGATGATCGGCGAGGCGGTCAGCGAGCTGAAGGGCGACGGCCCGGCGGAAAAGACCGAAGTCCGGGTGGAGCTGCCGGTCAACGCCCACATCCCGCACGAGTACGTGCCCGGCGAACGGCTCAGGCTGGAGGCCTACACCCGGATCGCCGCGATCGACTCCGAGGCCGACGTCGCGGCCGCCCTCGACGAGCTGACCGACCGGTTCGGCGAGCCGCCTGAGCCGGTCCGCAACCTGCTCGAGGTGGCGCGGCTGCGCACGGCCGCCCGGCGGGCCGGGCTCACCGACATCACCGCGGCGGGCAACCACATCAGGTTCACCCCGGTCGAGTTGCCCGATTCGCGGCAGGTCCGGGTGCAGCGCCTGTACCCCAAGACGATCCTGAAATCCGCGGTGCGTACGATGCTCGTACCGGCGCCGAAGACAGCTGCGATCGGCGGTCAGCCGGTGCGGGATACTGAACTGCTCACCTGGTGCGGCGAAGTCATCCGGTCGGTACTGGCCGACCTGCCCCCGGGAGTGTAAAGAAGGGACATCTGCGGTGCTTCGGAGGCTTCTCACGGCGTCCGCCGTCGTGATCGGTGCCGGGCTGGCGGTGACCGGCTGCGCCGTCACGCCGCTCAAGATGGGCGCCGCGGCGATCGTAGGCAACCAGCGGATCTCGATCGCGACCCTCGGCAGCGAGGTCACCAACCTCAGCCAGGCCGCCAGCCAGACCGCCAAGAAGTACCCGGGCGTGGTCACCCTGACCGCCGCCGAGGAGACCCAGGCCACCTTGAGCTGGCTGATCCGGTACCAGATCAACCAGGAACTGGCCCGCCAGCAGGGCATCACGATCTCGCAAGCACAGGCGCAGCAGGCGTTGGCGCAGGCCTACACGACGGCGAAGTCCTCGGCCGCGCAGCAGGGCCTGACCAACCCCAGCAACACCCTCATCCTGGTCGCCAGCGGGATCCCGCCGGACACCTCCGCCGAGCTCGGCCAGTACGAGGCGATCGCGAACGCGTACCTGAAGATCGCCAACGGCGGCACCACCCCCGCCACGGGCTCGGCCGCCTCGACGGCCGCCGGCAACAAGCTCAACCAGGCCGAGTGCCAGGCGGCCAAGGCCCTGGACATCCAGGTCAACCCCCAGTTCGGGCAGCTGGATTACACCGGGTACCAGGTCGTCGCGGTGTCCCCGGCGGTGTCCCGGACTCAAGGGCCGGTGACGGCGGCGTCCCCCATCGCGACGGCGCCCGCTTGCTGATCGTCCTGGCCACCAGCCCGCGGGTGGCGCCCGGCCTGCTCAGCTGGCCGGCCTGGGAGGCGCTGCGCTCCGCCGCCGTGGTCCTCGCGCCGGCCGGTCATCCGGTCCTGCCCGTGCTCCGCGAGGCGGGGATCGCTTACCGGATAGCCGACGAGCCGCCGGCCGACTCGGGCGCGGCGGTGGTGTGGTTGCCCATGCCGGGCGCGGATCCGGCGCTTCCGGCCGGGGCCCAGCTGCTCCAGGGCTCCGTGGACCTGCCCGGTGCGCACCTGATCGACCTGGTCGCGACCATGGACCGGCTGCGCGTGGAGTGCCCGTGGGATGCGCGCCAGACGCATGACTCGCTCGCGCCGCACCTGCTCGAGGAGCCGTACGAGGCCCTGGAGGCGCTCGAGTCCGGTGACCAGCAGGCACTGTGTGAGGAGCTCGGGGACGTCGCGCTACAGGTCGCCTTCCACGCGCGGATCGCGGCCGAGCGCCAGGACGGCACCGGGTTCACCATCGACGACGTCGCCGACGGGATCGTGGCCAAGCTGGTCCGGCGGCATCCGCACGTGTTCGCGGACGTGACGGTCTCAGGCGCCGCGGAGGTCACGCGCAACTGGGACGAGATCAAGCGCGAGGAGAAGCGCGCCCGGGCCTCGGCGCGCGGGGAGGGTGACGGGCCCGGTGCCGGGCAGGCCACCCCGTCCGCCCTGGACGGCGTGCCGTTCGGGCAGCCCGCGCTCGCGCTGGCCGCCCAGCTGCAGCGCCGGGCGGCCCGGGCTGGAGTGCCCGCCGAACTCTCGCGCCTGGACGGCGGGGACGGCGGCCAGCAGGATAGATCCGGCGAAGACATCGGACGCGAGCTGTTCTGGTTCGTAGCCAGGGCCCGTGAGCTGGGCCATGATCCCGAGATGGAACTGCGCGCGGCGGCGCGCCGCTACCGCGATCTCGTGCACGCCTGGGAGCGCCCGTAGCATTCCGGGTGCAGTCTGGGTGCTTTCCGCAGTTTCGTAGCTCATTCTTGCGTGGTGTTCCATATGTTGAGAGCGAGTAGTCAGATCGATGTCGCCATAAGTCCCTGCCTGTACCGGTAAACCGGGGGATTCACCTTTGCGTCCCCTATACGGGAGGATCACAGGGCGGACTGAGCGGGAGCGCGGGTGGTTCCAGTACGCTGGACGGCCCGCGGGGGTAGGGGTATGCATGTCTGGATTTGCTGTTGCTCGAGGCCGGTACGACCCGCAGGTCGCCCGGCGCGTCTCTGGCTGGGAGAAGCACTACCTCCGCAGAGCGGCGCTGGCTGACTTCGCGTGCGCCATCATGGGCGTGTTCGCCGCGGCCCAGCTTCGCTTCGGCGATGGTGTCACCGGAACCTACCTAGCCCTGAGCCTGGCCTTGCCCGTGGCCTGGCTAGGTGCTCTCTGGCTGGCGGGAGGGTATGACGTCCGCTTCATCGGGACCGGGTCAGATGAATTCCGCAAGGTGCTGAACGCCGGGGTGGGCCTCACCGCGGCGATCGCGATCTTCTCCTACGCGATCAACATCGAACTGTCCCGTGGGTACCTGCTCATCGCCCTGCCCAGCACGACCACGTTCGACCTGATCATCAGGTACACCATCCGCAGGCGCCTGCACCGCCAGCGCACCGCCGGCCGCTGCTTGCTCAGCATGGTGGCGGTAGGCCATGAGGCGGCCGTGACCAACCTGGTCAAGGAGCTGGGACGCGACCGGTATCACGGGCTGACGGTGGTCGGCGCCTGCGTGGCGGACCCATCACAGTGCGATGAGGTCGCCGGAGTACCCGTGTACGGGGGACTCGACGACGTCACAGCCGCGGTGCACGCCTTCGGCGCGGATACGGTCGCGGTGCTCGCCTGCCCGGAAATGGACGGCATCAGGCTGCGAAGCCTGGCGTGGGAACTGCAGAAGACCGGCACCGACCTGTGCGTCTCGCCCGCCCTGCTCGACGTCGCAGGTCCCCGGACGACAATCCGGCCGACGGCCGGGCTCACCCTCCTGCACGTGGATCACCCGCAACTGTCCGGCACCCGCCTAGTCCTCAAGGATCTGTTCGATCGGTGCGTCGCTGCTGCTGCGCTCATCCTGCTGTTTCCCCTAATGGCTGTCATTGGCACGATGATCCGGCTGCATGACCGCGGCCCAGCACTCTTCACGCAGGCCAGGGTCGGCAAGGATGGCCGCATCTTCAGGATCTACAAATTCCGCACCATGGTGGTCGAGGCCGAGCAGCGCAGGGAGGAACTGCGCGCCAGCAGGGACACAGATGAAATTCGCTTCAAGCTGCGTAAAGATCCTCGCGTCACCAAATTGGGGGCACACCTGCGGCGCTGGTCGATGGACGAATTGCCGCAGCTTTTGAACGTTCTGCTCGGCGACATGTCCCTGGTGGGGCCGCGCCCCGATCTTCTGGACGACGCGGCAAAATATGCCGATCATGTCCGCCGTCGGCTTGTGGTCAAGCCGGGCATCACGGGGTTGTGGCAGGTTAACGGGCGATCGGACCTGTCCTCGGAGGAATCGGTCAGGCTCGACCTGAGGTATGTGGAGAACTGGTCATTTGCCTTGGACCTGCAGATCATGTGTAAGACGATCTCAGCCATGGTTGGTAAGACAGGCGCATATTAACAGATTTCCGTCAATGACAGAGTCGCCTATACCGCAATTCTGATTCACGGCGACTGTTCTTGAAATTGGATGACGGCGCCTCGCTTAGGTCTGACCTTTCACCGGGGTTGACGGCTGGAGTTGGCCGTCGCTCCGGCCGGCGTTGAGGCCATCGGCGTCGATCGCTTCCTTGGTCCGGTCGGCGGTGTGCAAGGCGGTGAGGAACTTCGGTGCAGGACACATGCACGTGGTGCAGCTTGCCGTCGGTGCGGGCGGGGGTCTCGGGGGCCTCACGGCCACCCCCCGGTCACTCAGGGCTCAATAGCTACAAAAAACAGGCACTTGCCGTATCAAAGTCACCTGATGCTAGCTCCTATAAGAGTGAAGCGCCGGATCCTAATTATCGTCCAGAACCTCCCGGTACCGTTCGATCGGCGGGTATGGCTGGAGTGCCAGGCTCTAGTTTCGGCTGGCTACCGGGTTGCCGTCGTTTGCCCCAAAGGCAGCGGCGACCCGTCTTATGAGGTCATTAACACAGTCGAACTGTATAAATACAGGCAGTACGCGCCTGGCGGCAGCAAGCTCAGCTTTGTCGCTGAGTACGCTTACTCGTTTCTCGCGACGGCCTGGATGACCCTAAAGGCTAGGCGTTCCGGTCGCTTCGCGGTGATCCAGGCCTGTAATCCGCCCGACATCTTCTGGCCCCTCGCCCTGGCTTTCCGTGCACTTGAAGGGACCAGGTTCGTGCATGACCATCACGACCTGTGTCCCGAACTTTACGAGTCGCGCTTCCCCGGCGGTCCTAGGCTGCCTTACCGGGCCTTGCGCGCGCTCGAGCGTAGGACTCACAGAGCCGCAGACCATGTGATCGCCACCAATGATTCCTACCGGAAGATCGCCATAACGCGAAGCGGCAAGCTGGCCTCGGACGTGACAGTTGTCCGTACCGGGCCGGACCCGCAGCGGCTACGACGGGGTGAGACCTGCCCTGAGCTGCGTCGGGGCCGCAACTTTCTCGCCGCCTATATCGGCGTCATGGGTCCCCAGGACGGGGTCGATATCGTGGTACGGGCGGCCGACGTAGTGATCCACAAGCTGAAGCGTGAAGACATTGCCTTCACGTTGATCGGTTCGGGAGATTGCTTCGATGATTTGGTGGCGTTGCGCGACGAGCTTGGCCTGGCCGATCATGTGGAGTTCACTGGGCGGGTACCTGATGAGCTCGTCTCGCGCATTCTCTCGACCGCGAACGTGGGCCTTTGCCCAGACCCTAAGAATCCGCTTAACGACCTGTCCACGATGAACAAGACCATGGAGTACATGGCTTTTGAGCTTCCGGTGGTCGCATTCGATCTGCGCGAAACGCGAGTGTCGGCTGGCGATGCCGCAGTCTACGTCAAGCCCAACGACGTTAACGACTATGCGGCGGCCATCGTCGAGCTCATGGATGACGAGTCAAGGCGATCTCTCCTGGGCAAGCTGGGGCGTGACCGAGTAGAGCAGAAACTGGCCTGGCATCACCAGGAGCGTGCGTATCTGGGCGTATACCACCGGCTGACGGGGATGCGATGAAGCAGATGGCTCAGAATTACAAATCCGGGGAACCCGCCGTCCTGGACGCGTCGGCTCCGGTATGCCGTCCCGGCGGTCTCCTTCCCTCGTCGGATGACTTGGCGGTTGCCGACGTCTACCACCTGGCAGGCTCCCGGCGGGGGACCGCCACTCTCAAGTTCTACGAAGCCCGGGACATCCCCGTAGATACCGCAAGAATTGTCCGTAAACCGGTTACGCGCGGTTCGCGTCTTATATCCTAAAAGCCTCGCTTGCGCTTGATCGATGAGGTTCCGGTAAGCATCTTGGTTCGGGTAAGGCAAGTCGTCTAGGTGGGGGAGTGAATGTTGGAGGCAGCTCTGTCCGAAATGGAACACTCAGTAATCGGCCGAAATGTCACCGTAATCGGGTCTGGCTACGTGGGCTTGACGCTGAGCGCGAGCCTGGCGCTTCTAGGTCACCAGGTGGAATGCACCGATAAGTCGCCGGAACGGCTAGCTCAGTTGACTGCGGGACGTGTACCCATTGTCGAAGATGGGCTCCCAGAATTGATCGAGGAGATGCTCAGCGCTGGGCGAATCCGGTTCGGGACCGACAATGCAGAGGCGGCCGCGAAAGCGGAATTTGTCTTTCTCTGTCTGCCGACACCCAATGATGGGGATGGAGTGGCCGACGTCTCTCTGGTGCTAGCGGTCACCGCAGAGATTGGCCCTCACCTCCAGCCGGGGGCGACGGTAGTCATTAAGTCTACCGTACCGGTGGGCACCGTTGAGGAGGTAGAAAGAGCGCTCGCGCGAAGCGATGTGTACGTGGCCGTGAATCCCGAATTTCTCGCTGAAGGGAGCGCCGTCAAAGATTCCTTGTTTCCTGACAGGATCATTATCGGTGCGGGCTCAGAAATCGTCGCTCGGAACGTAGCTGATCTATACGGTCGTTCTGGTGTGTCGCGGACCATCATCACGGACGTGGTCAGCGCAGGGATGATCAAGTATGCCTCGAACGCGTACCTGGCCACACGGCTCAGCTTCGTCAACTCAATAGCCGAGCTATGCGAGGCGACGGGCGCGGACATCCGTTCGGTGATGGCGGGTCTAGGTAGCGATCGCCGCATCGGGGACGCATTCTTGCGACCAGGACCAGGGTGGGGAGGCTCGTGTTTCCCGAAAGATACTCAGGCCTTGGTTCGCACCGCCGATCAATTCGGCTGTGAGTTGGATTTGGTTAAGGCTGTGATCGCTGCGAACGCCCACCACATTCAACGAGTCGTGGACAAAGTCGCCATGGCTCTAGGTGACGTCCGCGGAAGGCGTATAGCGCTGTTGGGTCTCACCTTCAAGGCGGGAACCGACGATCTTCGTAATTCGCCAGCCGTCGAGATCGCCGAACGTCTGACCGCGCTAGGCGCGTCGGTCCAGGCTTACGACCCCGCCGTGCCTCCGGGAGCACTTAACGGGATAGGAATACATTGCTCTGCGATATCGGCATGCCAGGATTCTGATGCACTCGTCATCGGCACTGAGTGGCCAGAATTTGCGGCCATGGACCTCGTTGCACTCTCCGGGGCAATGTCTGGCCGGGTTATCGTTGACGCACGCAACGTTCTCGATTCTGCGGCCGCCGTCAGAGAGGGCTTCAGCTACACGGGAATAGGCATCAGTACAGTTGGAAAGCGCACGGCGGAGGCTATAGCATGACAGTCCTGGTGACTGGCGGCACCGGCTTTCTCGGGGCTCACCTGTGCGAGGCACTCCTGGCGCGCGGGGAAGAGGTTGTCGCACTGGACAACCTTGCGACCAGCAACGGGGACGCACTCGAGCGGCTCGCCAGATATCCACGGTTCTCCTTCATCAAAGGAGACGTTTGCGCGCGCCCACCGGTAGCGGGTGAATTCCATGCCATCGCCCACCTGGCCTGCCCTGCCTCACCAGACGAATACCTGCGGCTTCCGCTCGAGACATTGGCCATCGGTAGCCACGGAAGCGATTTTGTACTTGGCCTGGCCAGGGAAAATAACTGTCGCGTCCTACTCGCTTCCACGAGCGAAGTCTACGGCGATCCGCTCGAGCGCCCGCAGCGAGAGGACTACTGGGGAAACGTTAATCCGGTAGGTCCGCGGAGTGTCTACGATGAATCCAAGCGCTACGCTGAGGCTCTGTTCATGGCTCACCGGCGGGCCGGGGGTGTCAATACCGGTATTGTCCGTATCTTCAACACCTATGGTCCGGGCCTCCGTCCCAGCGATGGCCGTGTCGTGTCTAACTTCGTCGCTCAGGCAATCCACGGTAGACCGCTGACCATCTACGGGGATGGTCGCCAGACCCGCAGTTTCTGCTATGTTAGTGATCTCATTGATGGTCTTATCCGCATGCTTACATCGGCTGAGACCGGACCGGTGAACTTGGGTAATCCGAACGAGATCTCTATTCTAGAGTTGGCGCGTACCATTCTCAGCCTAACTGACTCGGATTCCCCGTTGGAGTTCCGCCCTGCGCCGGAAGACGACCCGAATACCCGACAACCAGACATCACGAGAGCCAGGGCTCTTCTCAGCTGGGCACCCACCGTATCCTTGGCCGAAGGCCTCGCACGGACTATTGCTTGGCAGCGAAGTCTCGCAACCGCTGATCTGCATGGCCATTCCCAGGTAGCTGAACTTGACGCCGCTCACGTTCTGTAGTCGTGAACCGGAGTGCTATTCTCCGCGCATTGTCCTATTACTACGCCGAAGTTCTGGGCGGGGTGCCGCAAGACCCGTGCGATATTGCTCCAGGCCCAATCTCCGGTGGTGAATGTGCACAGCAGCCCGAGTGACGCCTGGAACCGGCGCCGTGTCATGCCTCGGCATGAAGTGGTCGCAGCCTTCCGTCGGTGACCTATGGCCCTGCCCGGAGCGCCAAACGGCCCCTACCGCGAGCCTGGCAGCGTTGCGCACAATTGAGATACACGATCAGGAAAGATGATCACGATGTCCACAAAGATCCTGGGATGCGCGCCCAACATCACGAATATGACGTATCGTAGGATGCGTGAGGCAACCAAGTAGCGTTCGTAACATACTGCATCGTGCCGGGTTTGACGTTAGCCGTTGGCCGCGCCGGCCTGACGAGTTGGTCATGGATTGGGCACTCAATGCTGTGCTACGAGACCAGAGTGTCAACTGTGTGCTGGATGTCGGTGCGAACGTAGGCCAATTTGCGCAAATGATCCGCGCACTCGGGTACGCAGGCCGGATTGTATCGTTCGAACCATCGCCGAGGGCGTTGCCCACCCTGCGTGCCGTGGCGGCACGTGATGCGTCGTGGATAGTGCGGCCAGTGGCGCTGGCGGCTGAACCGGGTGTGGCTGAGTTTCATTTGCACACCGGGTCGGACTATGATTCTCTTCATGCCGCCCTGCCGAATGCGACTGCGCAATTCCCCCGACTCACCGAGGTTGATACGGTCACGGTAACACTATCCACCTTGGCTCTTGAATACGCTGAGGCTGTGGCAGGGCTTCACGAACCACGAATTCTACTTAAGTCAGACACCCAAGGCCACGATTTGGATGTCCTCGCAGGCGGTCCCGGGCTGCCGCAAGTGGTTGCCGTTCTCGTAGAGCTGTCGGCGCAAGCGATCTACGAGGGCCAGCCCAGTATGACGAGAGTAATGGATGCGCTACAAGACGAGGGATTTACGCCCGTCGCATTCCAACCAATTAGCCATGCATCCGACAATTTGAGGATCATCGAATTTGATGGGCTATTCATGCGGCCTCGGGACTCTTCAGATGAAACGGCCCGTCAAGCTTCTGGCGCTCCGCTACAGAGGTTGAAGGGCTAGCATTTGCGTTCCTCTAGGGCGGCTGGTGTTCGAGGGTGAGTCCGATCTGGGCGAGGAACTCCTCGATGAGGGCGGGCCGGTACTGGGTGCACTTGAGCCGATTCTGGACGATCGCGGCGAGCTGGCCCACATCGCGGGACCCCGCCGCTGGACCGTCGAGCGGACCTTCGGCCGGCTGATGCTCCACCCGCCTAGCGAGGCACCCTAGCCAGGATCAGGCGGGAACTCGCAGGTTCAAGCGCCCGCTAAGCCAGGTTACTTCCATTCTGTGCGTTGACTTGGGCGGCAGACAGTATCAGGGCGTCCTGAAGGTTCTCTAGTAGGTGGGCCTGAAGTTACAGGAGCCAGACTGGATCAGCGTGCACGAGTTCTGGCCGAATCACACCAGCTAGGCGCTTCTACATCAGAGGCTCCGCATAAAGGCGCACCAAGCGCCCGTGATCTGAGGTGAAACAGCCGGGATGAGGATCCTGCTTATCCACAACGTCTACCGCTCGGCCGCTCCCAGCGGGGAGAACCGTGTCGTCGACCAGGAGGGCGAGGCGCTCGAAGCCCTGGGACACGAGGTCACTCGATTCGGCCGCAGCAGCGACGAGATCGAGCGATGGTCGGTGGCGAAGAAAGCGTCGCTTCCGGCACGGAGCATCTGGAGCCGCGAAACGGTGCGTGATCTGGAAGCAGTGCTGCGTGAGCACTGCCCCGAGGTCGTCCACGTCCACAACACGTTTCCCCTGCTCAGTGCGGGTGTGCTCCATGTTTGCCGCGACGCCCGAGTTCCCGTTGTGGCCACGATTCACAATTACCGGCTGGCGTGCGCCAACGGCACTTTCTTCCGCGATGGAGTTGTCTGCCACGACTGCGCTCAAGGCATGCCCTTCCAGGCGGTCTTGCATGGCTGTTACCGGGGATCGCGTGCGGCCTCCGTGCCCGTGGCCCTGGCCATAAGCCTGCATCGGCAGGCATGGAAGTCGTTGGTATCAGCCTACGTATTCATCTCGGCATCACAGCGCGACCTGCTACGGGGACTCGGCCTCGCGCCTGAACGCGTCTTCGTCAGACACAACCTGATCTCCCGCAGTGACAGGCCACGGGTGGCGCAGACGCCGACTGTGATCTATGCGGGACGGCTGGACGAGGCCAAGGGAGTGCGCCTGCTGATGGCTGGCTGGGACCGTTACCTGAGCATGTCCGGTGAGCAGGGACTGAACCTGGTCATTGCGGGCGGCGGTCCTCTTGAGGACCAGATGGCGGCTTGGGCGTCGGCCCGGCCTTCTGTTGAAATGATCGGGATAGTCAACGGCGACCGGTGCGCCGAACTCATCTCGCATGCGCGTGCGGTCCTGCTGCCGTCCGCATGGGAGGAAACGTTCGGCCTCGTTGCCGTCGAGGCCATGGCTGCGGGTGTCCCTCCCATCGCGGCGGGCCACGGCTCGTTCACCGAACTCATCACCCCGGGAGTCGATGGCGTACTGTTCAGCCCCGGCGATCCAACCGCGCTAGCGCATGCCATTGCCGATGTCGAGAGCAACCCTGAGCTGTACGAGGCTTACGGTGATCAGGCACGCAAGACCTACGAGGAGCGGTTCGACCCACAGCGCAACATGGAGGAACTACTCGGGATATACCGCTTCGCGGTCACGCACCCGGTATGACCTACCGTCACCTGCTGGATAACTTGCCCGTCGCCCCAGCTGCGCTTGCGGGTCCGAACCTCGACTGCGGTGGGTTCGAGATAGAGACCGTTATGAGCATCCACGCCGCGAAGGCGACCCTGCACGTGCGGCAGGTACCCAGCAACGAGCGGCCCCCGCGTGCACGGCGAAAACAACCTGCGGATCTTCTCCGGCGCCCGGCGTATCCTGACGGCCGTCACGATCGAGGTTACGATAAGACCTTCGCGCCGCGTCGGCCAGCCAGGGACGGCGCATCGATCGCGGCATGTCGGAATCTTGCCGGCAGGTCGGGAACCTGCTCGGCGCGAGTGCGTCATTCCGCCAGGAGACGTTGCCGTTGATGCATTAATTGCGAGTTCCGTAAAGCATATATGTGGGGACTGAAAATGGATCAAGTCAGCGAATTCGGCGAATTGAGGGTGGCGCCTCTGTCGCATGAACAGGAGCAACTGTGGGTACTGCATCAGCTGGCCCCGCAGACGCCTGCTGACAATGAATGCGCGGCGGTGACGCTGCGCGGCCCGCTGGATGCCGGCATCCTGCGGGAGAGCCTGGACGCGGTCATCCAGCGGCACGAGACCTGGCGCACGATCTTCGTCAGCAGGAACGGGCTGCCGGTGCAGGTGGTGCTGGCCGGCGGCCGGTGCGGATGGTCGGTGGCGGATCTGAGTGAGACGGCGGAGGCAGAGCGGGAAGCCGCGGCGCGCCGACGGGCAGAGGAGCAGGTCAGACAGCCCTTCGACTTGGCCCGTGGTCCGCTGGTGCGGGCGTTGCTCGTGCGGCTGGACGAACAGCAGCACCGGCTGTTCATCACCTGGCACCGCATCGTCGCTGACCGGGCCTCGGTGACGCAGGTCACCCTTCCGGAGCTGCGGGAGCTGTACGACGCCCGGGCGCAGGGGCGAGCGGATGACCTGGAAGCGGTGGGACTGCAGTACGCGGACTACGCGATCCGGCAGCGGGAGCAGCGGCCGGACGAGGAGACCCGGGCCCACCTGCGGTTCTGGAGCGAATACTTGGCCGGTGCGCCGACGGTGCTGGAGCTGCCCGGCAGCCACCGGCGGTCAGGACGGCTGAGCTTCCAGGGACAGGCGCAGCCGTTCGCGCTCGGGGCCAAGCTTTCCGCCGGGCTGCGGGAGCTGAGCAGGCGGGAGCAGGTGACCCTGGGGATGACGCTGACCGCGGCCGTCGAAACGCTGCTGTACCGCTACACCGGGCATGAGGACCTGCTGCTCGGATTGGCGGTGCCGGGACGTGGGCCCGGGCTGCAGCACCGGACCACGGGGCTGTTCACCAGCACGCTGGTGCTGCGGGCGGATCTGGCCGGCGAGCCAAGCGTGCGCGAGCTGCTGAGCCGGACAGGGGCCGCCAGCCGGGCGGCGCGCAGGCACCGGGACGTGCCCCTAGACGCGATCGTGCAGGAGATGCACCCGGAGCCGAGCGTGGCCCATCACCCGCTGGTGCAGGTACTGCTGACGCTTGAGCCGGAGCCGCCGGCGCTGACGGCCGGATGGCAGCTGGAGCCCGCCGACATCCGCCCGCCGACGTCGAAGTTCGATCTGTGCGTAGAGGTGGATGAGCGGGCGGACGGGCTGACTGGGCGGTTCATCTACCGCAGTGACCTGTTCGAGCCGGAGACGATCAGGGGCATGATCGGGCACTGGCGGATGCTGCTGGAGGGAATGACCGCACAGCCCTGGCTGCCGGTGCAGCAGTTGCCGATGCTGACCGAGCCGGAGACGGAGCAGCCCCGGTGGGATTGGAGCGCGGGCGGGGAGCTGGACCCCGGCCCGGACATTGTGGAGCTCATCGGTGAGCAGGCCAGGATGAGGCCGGACGAGGTGGCCGTGGTCTGCAGGCCCGAGCAGCTCAGCTACCGCCAGCTGGACGGGCAGGCCAGCCGACTGGCCAGGTACCTGCGGGCGCGAGGAGTGGCAGCGGAGGTTCCGGTCGGGGTCTGCCTGGAGCGGTCACCGGATCAGGTGATCGCACTGATCGCAATCTTGCGCGCAGGCGGAGCGTACGTGCCGCTGGACCCCGAGGCGCCGGCCGAGCGGATCCAGCTCGTGGTGCGGGACACTCAGATGCCGCTGATCCTGACGCACGAGCGTTTGCGGGACACCGTCGCCGCGGCGGGCGCGAAGGTTGTGAGCCTGGACGGCGACCGTGCGGCCATCGAGCGGCAGAGCGCGGACGAGCCAGACGGGCAGCCGCGGCCGGAGCAGCTGGCCTACATCATCTACACCTCAGGTTCGACCGGACGGCCCAAGGGCGTGATGGTGGAACGGGGCGCGTTGTCGGCGCACAGCCGGGCGATGATCGGGCAGTACCAGCTCGGACCGGAGGATCGGGTGCTGCAGTTCAGTCAGTACGGCGCCGACGCATCGCTGGAGCAGATCCTGCCAACGCTGGCGGCGGGTGCCCGCCTGGTGGTGCGGGGTACAGAGATCTGGTCATCGCGGCAGCTGCTCGAAGAGCTGAAAAGGCAGCAGGTGACGGTCATGAACCTATCACCGACCTACTGGCAGCAGGCGGTGCGGGAATGGGCTCGGGAGTCGGCGGAGCTCGTCGGCCTGCAGCTGAGGCTGGCGATCCTGGGAGGCGAGCGGCTGACAGCTCAGGCGGTGCGGGAATGGCGGGAACTGGGCTTGCCGGGAGTGCGGCTGCTGAACGCCTACGGGCCGACGGAGGCCACGATCACGGCGACGCTCGCCGAGGCCGGGGAAGAACATGAACCGATCACGATCGGGCGGCCGCTGCCGGGGCGCAGCGTGTACATCCTGGACGACGGGCGGCCGGTACCGACAGGAGTGCTCGGCGAGCTGCACATCGGCGGCTCGCTGCTGGCCCGGGGATACCTGAATCGACCGGCCCTGACCAAGGAGCGCTTCGTGCCCGATCCTTTTGCCGCCCAGCCGGGTGGGCGGCTCTACCGGACCGGGGACCTCGTGTGCTGGCGGCCAGACGGGCGCATCGAGTATGCAGGCCGGAACGACGAGCAAGTGCAGATCCGGGGTTACCGGATCGAGCCGGGTGAGGTGGAGGCGGTGCTGGCGCAGCACCCGGCGGTCGATCAGGCCGTGGTGGTGGCCCAGGGGGACGGCATCAACAAGGAGCTGGTCGCGTTCGTGGTGGCGCGGGCGGCAGCGCCGCTCTCGCTGGAGGAGCTGCGCGGATACCTGGCCGGTCAGCTACCCCAGCATATGCAGCCGACCATGATAGAGCAGCTGGCCGAGCTGCCGCGGCTGGCGACGGGCAAGCTGGACCGGCGGAGTCTGGCGACGGCCGAGCGGGCAAAGCGGCGGGATGAGGCGCCGTATGTGCCTGCGCGGCAACTTGCGGAGCAGCAACTGGTGCAGATCTGGGAGGAGCTGCTGGAGCCTAGACCGATCGGGACCAGGGACAACTTCTTCCACCTGGGCGGGAACTCGCTGCTGGCCGCGCAGATGGTGGACCGGATCGAGCGCGCGTCCGGGAAGAAGCTGGCGCTGTCGACGCTGTTCGCGAATCCGACGGTGGAACAGCTCGCGGAGGCGCTGCAGGACAGCGCGAAGGAAACTGAGGAAAGGGTCCTGCTCCTGCCGGTGCAGGCCGAAGGAAGCAAGAGGCCGTTTTTCTTCCTGCACGGAGACTGGGCTGGAGGGGCGTTCTATTGCTTCACCCTGGCGCGGGCATGCGGGCCGGATCAGCCCTTCTACGTGCTGCAGCCCTACCGGTTCAGCGCACGGGAGCAGGTGCCGACGCTTGAGGCAATAGCGACGGCGCACATCGAGGCCATCCGAGAGGTGCAATCGCGGGGCCCGTATCGGCTGGGCGGATACTGCAACGGCGGGCTGCTGGCGTACGAGATGGCACGACAGCTGGAAAGGAACGGAGAGCAGGTCGAATTCCTCGGGCTGATTGATCCTTCGCCACCGGCCGAGTCCAGTCGCCTGCAGACCGCGTGCGATGCCGCGCAGAAGGCCATGCGAGTGGGAAGCGTAAGGCAGGCGGACCTGTACCTGCGGGCACGCCACGTGCAGCGGCAAATCTACCGGCGCCTGTGGCCGCGCGCATTCCGGGTGCGGGAACTCGAGCAGCAACTGCTGCCGATCGAGCCGCGGCTGGACGCGATGTTCCCGCCGCGGGAGGCGCTGTACCAGGATTTCCTCGGGGTCTTCTCGTGGACGGCGGCGCGGTACAAGGCAGGGATCTACAGCGGCCCGATCACGTTCTACTGGGCGCGGGAGGAGCCGGGGATCGCCCGGACGTGGCAGTCCGTCATCAGGCACAGCCGGGCGGCCGACATCGAGGAGCATGCGATCGGCGGGACCCACATGACCACCCTCACCGAGCAGCACATCCAGGACCTAGCCGTCAGTCTCAGCACGTCTCTGGCCCGGGCCGGGCAACAGGCTGGCCGCCCCCCGGACCGACGTGAGGCCCCGCGGCCACCCGGTGACCTGCAAAGGCCGCCCGATGCGCGGCCGTGACACTGAGTAGGAAAAGGAGACATTCCAAGGTCGAAAATAACTCCCCGGCTCCCCCGCCGGTAACGGACCTGGCTACTATCGCGCCTTCCCCGGAAGTCGAGGCTGCCGGTGGCCAGTGGGTGGACTTGGAGATGGTCGACTCATGATGCCTGCAGCAGCACGCGAAGTTGGGCTAGGCACCGTCCCCGTGTAGGGCCGATGCTGCCCACCGGAAGGCCCAACTCGTCGGAGATGTCGGCATAGGGCGTGGGCGGATCGGCCATGAGCAACTCCAATAGCCGCTGCCACCGCCCGGGCAGGCGGGACAGTGCATCGCGAACGACCTGATCGCGTTCGTCAGCGAGGATGCGCTCGTCGACCTCGGGCCCGGAGGCGACCGCGCCGGAGAGGACCTCCTCGTCATGGGCCAGGACTACCCTCTTGCGCGCTGCCAGGTTGCGCAGGCACTCGTTCCGAGTGGTCGCCGCCAGCCAGGAACCAACGCGATCGGGGTACTCGATCCGGTCGATGTGCTCGAGCAGGCGCAGCCACGTGGTCTGGACGACATCGGCTGCATCGCTTTCTGCCAGCCTGAAGTCCGCGGTAATGGACCAGATGAGCCTGGCGTACTGCTCGACCAGGCGTTCCCACGCCTGCCGTTCTCCGGCCATGGCGCCGCGCACGAGCCCCGCGATGTCTGGCGCACTAGGATTCCGCTCGGGCATCCCTGTCCCCACCCTTTCATCTATGCAGACGCGCGAGCCGAAGGCGCCTGCATGACTCTGTGGCAGGTCTGTCGGCAGATCGCAGTTATCGTTTTCAGGCAAGAAGTCTTGGTGTGTCTGATTCGCTGTGCGGACGACGCTGTCAGCTGGACTGCGGTGGACACGCCCAAGATGGCGCAAGCAAGGTCAGCGACGGCTGCCTGGAGCAGGTAGTCCCTGGCCCAGCCGGATAGCCGTCTGACCGCATGACGCTCACGAGCAACCGCAAAACCAAACATGCGCACCCACCCCCCGCGGGAAGCGCTCGGCACGTTCGAGCACTCACCCACGCTCCCACTCGGTTCGCCCTGAGATGTCCCAATTACGAGACGCATAGGTAGATCCTCTGGTTTACGAGTATGAGCAGTGACTTAAAGTGACATTCTCGGCTCGCTCAGGGGCAAGCTACATCACAAAAGGGACTAAGAGTCACAAAGTGGGACGAAGCAACCGCACTGCACCCGGATTGCACCCGGATTGCGCGCGCTGCGGTCACGTCCTCGGAGATGGTGCATGAAATGGCCACCTCGCGACCTATTTCCATTTAAGCAGGAATTGCCCCTACTGTCAATCCAGCCCCATTAGTCGCATTCCGCCCCATGTCCGGCTGGGCGGATTTCCGGCGGGAGGCAAGGATTCCACGCCCATAGCGGCGGGACTCGGTCCATTCGTCGTTCTGCTCGGCCAGCACCGCGCCGACCAGGCGGATGATGGCGTCGCGGCCGGGAACTTGGCCTCCAGCGCCGCTGTGACCTGGGCGTGCTGGGCGCGGACCGAGGCCGGGTCGGGCTGCTAGTCACTCACCTATATAAGGGGCCATGCCCGGGCACCGGGTACGGCCTCTGAGCTGGTCGGGGTGGGGAGATTTGAACTCCCGGCCTCTTCGTCTCGAAGCCAAGCTGCCGTTTCGACGACCAGCGCCGCACTATGCCTGACCTGGGAGCAGTTGTCCGTCAGCGTCCGCCGGCGTCCACTGCTGGCTCTGGCGATCGTTACTCACTTGGTTACTCGGCTCCGGGCGGGCTTCGGCTTGGCCACCTGGATGCAAACTACTGGCGCGTCCCTGCTCGGGGTCAGCCAGTGCAGTCGAGCGCATGTGCGGGCCGCTCGCCCAGGACAGCCGTAGCGCGCACGGGTTGCGGCACCTCGCTGCTGTACGGATCGATCGGCGCAAGCAAGAACCCTGGCATGATCCCGCTGAGCATCTAGAGATCAAAAGGCTCCTCGCCGCCCTCACTACCCGCCCCCCGGACCAGGCGGTTCGTCATCCTCTGGGATGCATAGACCTGCCGCCACTAGGCCGCTCACGATGGTTCCACAAACGCGCCGGACTCGCCCATCACCTCGAATTCGACCAGGAGCGTTATTCAAAACCCCATGTGATTGAAAAGAAGAAAAGCGCGCGGGCGGCATCGAATGCGTCATGGTAGGTGGAGTACGGACGGCGATAGTCGGTGTGGAGCATCTTCCAGTTCTTAAAGTGGGCTACGAGCCGCTCGACCGGTGCGCGAAACGACGAAATCTGGGAGTTGTATTCCTTGTCGGACAGGGTTAGCTCGCCGCCTTGCGGCTTCTTCTTCGGGGTGACCAGCCCGGTACCCTGGTAGCCTTTGTCGCCGAATCCTCCGCCGGCCTCCTTCAGGATATCGGCGGCTCCGGTTTCCTTGAACGCTCTCGCGTCGTGCGTCTTCCCGGGCAGCGGCCCGGAAATCCAGGCAGCAGTCCCGTCGAGAAGCGATATTAATTGCGCGTTGAAGCCGGTGGTCTCGTGCTTT
>Ga0302325_10012431_pt1 | contig 18260 bp, 15 predicted proteins | sample Palsa_T0_2_FD_201948 | JGI IMG/M metagenome (GOLD analysis project Ga0302325, IMG submission 201948) | Peat permafrost microbial communities from Stordalen Mire near Abisko, Sweden - Palsa_T0_2 | ecosystem: Environmental > Terrestrial > Soil > Palsa > Peat permafrost | place: Sweden: Abisko...
CCGGCCCGCAGCCGAAGGCTGCCCCGCATTTCATGAACGGGGCAGCCTTCCGGCGTGCCGGCCCCACCCCTCACTCCCGCCTGCCGGGCAGTCCACTTCTGACCCGCGTCGCCACTTCTGACGCGTTGACTACATCTGATGTACACAAGTCGCGAGAAGTGAGCGGAACGGTCAGAAGTCAAGTCACCATGAGCCAGCGCCCACCCGTGATCGGACCGCGGCGATCAAGTGCGACGCCAGGGGCCGGCGGTCACGCCCGTAACCAGCGTCCAGGGTGAACGAAGAGGCGGCCCCGGCAGGTCGCGGAGGCTGCCTCGTTCACGTAAGTGCGAGGCAGCCTCCCGACCTCTGCCGGGTCCGCCAGCTAGAGGACGACGACTGATCGAAGCACTTCTCCGCGCTGCATACGGTCAAACGCCGACTCGACCGAGTCGAGACCGATGGTCTCGCTCACGAACCCGTCGAGGTCTAGCCGGCCCCGGAGGTACAGGTCGATCAGCATCGGGAAGTCACGGGACGGCAGGCAGTCGCCGTACCACGAGGACTTGAGCGCCCCGCCCCTTCCGAACAGTTCGATCATCGGCAGCTCGATGGTCATCGACGGGTCCGGGACCCCTACCTGGACCAGAGTCCCAGCCAGATCCCGGGCGAAAAATGCCTGCCGGTACGTCTCCGGCCGGCCTACGGCTTCAATCACCACGTCGGCGCCGAACCCATCGGTGAACTCCTTGACGGCCTCCACGGCATCAACGACGGAACCGTTGACGGTGTGGGTAGCCCCGAAACGCTTTGCCCATTGCAGCTTCCGCTCGTCCACGTCCACGGCCACGATCACCCGAGCCCCGACCAGGGCCGCCGCCGCGATGGCGGCGTCGCCCACTCCCCCACAGCCGAACACGGCCACCGTGTCGCCCCGGCTCACCCCACCTGTGTTGACCGCGGCCCCGAAGCCGGCCATGACCCCGCAGCCGATCAGGCCGGCGGCCTCCGGGCGAGCCGCCGCATCGACGACGACCGCCTGCCCGGCCGCCACCAAGGTCTTCTCGCAGAACGCCCCGATGCCCAGCGCCGGCGACAGGGCCGTGCCATCCTCCAGGGTCATCGGCTGGCTGGCGTTGGCGCTGTCGAAGCAGTACCACGGGCGGCCCCGCCGGCAGGACCGGCACTCCCCGCACGGCGCCCGCCAGGCCAGCACCACGTAGTCGCCGGGTGCCACGTTGGTGACCCCGGCTCCGACCGCCTCGACCGTTCCGGCGGCTTCGTGGCCGAGGAGGAAAGGGAAGGAGTCGTTGATCCATCCCTCGCGGTAGTGGAGATCGGTGTGGCACACCCCGCAGGCGCGCACGGCGACCAGGGCTTCACCCGGACCGGGATCGGGGACCACGACCGTTTCGAGGCGGACGGGCGCCCCTTTTTCCAAGGCGACGACACCGCGCACATGTTGAGGCATGCGCGGAATGTTAGAAGGCGAGCAGCTCCCGGGCTGCGGCCGTGATGTCGGAGACCTGGGGGAGGATGGCCTTCGCCAGCGTCGGCTCGTAGGCCACGTGGGTGTCGGCGGCGGCCAGCCGGCGCACCGGGGCGTCGAGGTCGCTGAAGCAGTGCTCCCCGACCCAGGCGGCCACCTCCGCCCCGAACCCGCTGGTGAGCACGTCCTCGTGGGCCACCAGCAGCCGCCCGGTGCGGGCCACCTCGGTCGCCACCAGCTCGTGGTCCCACGGCGCCAGCGACCGGAGGTCGATCACCTGGACCGAGCTGCCGTCTTCGGCGGCCAGGGCGGCCGCGGCTTGCCGGGATTTCTCAACCAGCGCGCCCCAAGTTACGATCGTCAGCTCGTCGCCGGCGACGGAGATCCGGCCCCGCCCGAAGGGGATCTGGTAGGCCCGCGACGGATACGGGTCCCGGGTGTACGGCTGGCGCAGCAGGTGCTTGTGCTCGAGGAAAAGGATTGGATCCTCGGCTTGCAGCGCCGTCCGCAGCAGCCCGACGGCGTCGGCCGCACGCGACGGCATGACGACGGTCAGCCCGGGCACGTGGGTGAAGATCGACTCCCCGGACTGCGAGTGCCAGATCGCCCCGCCGGCCACGTAGCCGCCGATCGGCACCCGGAGCACCATGGGGCAAGTGAACGCCCCGTTGGACCGCCAGCGGATGGTGGCCGCCTCGCTCTTGATCTGGTGCATGGCGGGCCAGATGTAATCGAAGAACTGGACCTCCGGTACGGGCCGCAATCCCCGGATGCCCTGGCCGACGGCGCGCCCGACAATGTTGGCCTCGGCGAGCGGGGTGTTGTAGCAACGGGCCAGGCCGAAGCGCCGCTGCAGACCGAACGTGGTTCCGAACACGCCGCCCTTGCCCTCGACGTTGGCCAGGACGGCCTCCCGGGCGTCGGCGACGTCCTCGCCGAAGACCCGGATGCGCTCGTCCTCCTCCATCTGCTCGTGGAGGGTGCGCTTGATGGCCTCGCCGAGAGCAACCACCTCGCCCGCCCCGTCGTCAGCCGACTCGGCCGCGGGATCGACAAAAGGCAGCGCCACGACCTGGTCGGTGATCGTCGCCGGGTCAGGGCGGGGGGCGGCCAGGGCCCGACGGGCGGCCGCCAGCACAGTTTGGCGGGCCTCCTCCTTGATGGCGGTCACCTCCTCGGGGCTGAGGACTCCCCCCTCGACGAGCGCCCGCTCGAGCAATACCAGCGGGTCGTGGGCCTGCTCGTCGGCGAGCTCCTCGGGGGACCGGTACTTGCTCTGGGTGTCCTGCGACGAATGCGAGTAGGGCCGGGTGACGGTGGCGTGGATCAGCGCCGGGCCCACACCGGCGCGCACCTCGGCCACGATGTCGACGGCGCGAGCGCGCACCTCGAAGTAGTCCCGCCCGTCGAGGGAATGCACGTGCAGGCCGCGGAAGCCCCGCACCAGCTCGGAGATCGGCGCCGGCGACTGGTCGACGGATGGGACGGAGATGGCGAACCCGTTGTCGGCGACTAGGAAGAGGATCGGGAGATAGAGGGTGCAGGCCGTGTTGAGGCTTTCCCAGAACTCACCCTCGGATGTGGCCCCTTCGCCGAGCGACACGTAGGTCAATTCGTCTCCGTGGGCGACGCAGCCCGGCAGCTGGCGCCGGGAGATGTAGCGGGTGGCCTCGGCGCAACCCACCGCCGGAAGGCACTGGCTTCCGGTAGGGCTCGACTGGGTGACCACGTGCAACGGGGCGTTCCCCCAGTGGCAGGACATCTGCCGGCCACCGGATGCCGGGTCGGCCGAGGAACCGACCGCCTGGAGCAGGATCTCCTCCGGGGTCACGCCCAGCGAGAGCATCAACGCCCGGTCCCGGTAGTAGGGAAAGAACCAGTCGTAAGCTGGGCGCAGCTCCCGCCCCAGTCCGATCAGCAGGGCCTCGTGTCCGGCGCCGGAGATTTGGAAAAAGACCCGGCTCTGCTTCTGTAGAGCGATCTCGCGGTCGTCCAGGTAGCGCGAGATCCACGCCAGGGCGAAGTCGGCCTTGAGCTCCTCAACGGGGATCCCCCGATAGGACGGCTGGGGTAACTCCCCTGTGACGGACCGCATCTGGACAGCCATAGTTGTCGGAGATCGTAGAACGGCCTACGCCGGTTGGTACACCATGAGGATCAGAGCGACCATAAAGAGGACGTCGCAACCCGCCGCGGCCCACATCAGCCGCCTGCCCGCTGGGGCGACGTCAGTGTTTCCGGCGCCGCTCGTGTTCCCGGCGCCGCCCGTCTCGCCGGCGGCGACCGCAGCGCGGATGTGGCGCTCAGCCGGGCGAACGACCGCGAGCAGGAGAGCCGCCGCGACCAACCACACGGCCGCCGCCGATAGCACCCAGACGGCGCCAAAATCCGAGCCGTGGGGACGGGCGCCGAGGGCCGCGGCGCCGAGGAAAGGCACCACCAGGACCAGCCACTCCAACCGTCCCGGCGACTGAAAGTAACGACGGGTCTCCTCGCTCGCCTCCGGGCGCTCCGTGCGCCCCGGGCCCTGGGAGCGCTCCGCGGCCTCCGTGCTCCCCGTGCCCTCCGTGCTCCCCGTGCCCTCCGTGCTCCCCGTGCCCTCCGTGCTCCCCGTGCCCTCCGTGCGCCTGGCCGTGGCGCCGTACACCCCGCTGATCGCCACCGCTCCGAAGCCGACAACGGCACTGAGCACGTGCAGGCCGACCAGGGCGTCGTAGACCCCCGAAGACCTGGCTGCGGCAGCGACGATCATCCTGCGATCATGCCGCACCGGGCGGCCCGAGATTCCGCAGCAGGCGGTCCCCCTTCGGCCAGAATGGGCGCGTGTTGCTCCGTTCGGTCCGCCCCTTCGCCGGCGCGCCGGCGATCGTGGCCGCGGTGGCGTTCGGCGCGGTTTGGGCCGCCCTGGCCGCCGGTTGTGGCAGCTCCTCCCACGCCACGGCTCCCACCACCGCACCCCCGCCCACGGCCGTCCCGCACACCGTCCCACCAACGGCACCGCCGACCACCAAGAAGCCGACCCCACCGACCACGGTCTGGGTGGCGACCGCCCTCCAACCCAGCCCTGACGCCGCCAGCGGCGACCTCATCTCGGATTGGGCTGCGGCGGACAAGGCCGGCGCCCTGACGGTGGCAACGCCGGCCGCGGTGGCGGCGCTCTTTGCCGCTCCCTACCCCGGCGGCGCGGCGGCCATCCCGCGGGGGTGCAGCGACAACTACGGGATCGTCTGCACGTATGGACCGCCGGGGGGCGGGAACCCCAATGACGCCCTTTTCCAGCTCACCATGGTGCACGCGGCCGCCGGGTGGTACGTCTACTCCGTCGCCGTACTGGGCTGAGCCTCGCCCGCGCCCGTCACGGTGTCGATGGCGTACTGCCGCAGGCGGCGGTAGTCGACCTTGCCGTTTGGGGCTCGGCCAATGGTGGCGACCGGAAGGACCCGTCGGGGCGCCTTGTAAGAGGCAAGACGCTCACGCACCCAGCCGATCAAGTCCTCCTCGCCTGGATTAGGGGCTTCCGATCGGCATTCCACCAGGGCGGTGACCGTCTCACCGAAGCGCTCATCGGGGACCCCCACCACCACGGCGTCCAGGACGGCGGGATGGAGCTTGAGGGCTTCCTCCACCTCTTCTGGAAAGACCTTCTCGCCGCCGGTGTTGATGCACCCCGAGCCCCGCCCGAGCAACCGCACCGATCCGTCGGCAGCCACCGTGGCGAAATCACCAGGCACCGTCCAGCGCTCGCCGTCGATGATACGGAAGGTCGCGGCGGACTTGTCCGGGTCCTTGTAGTAGCCGATCGGGCCGCGGCCGCGCAGGGCGACGATGCCCTGCTGTCCCGAGCCAGCAACTACCTCAGTCCCGTCCTCGGCGAGCACCTTGGTGTCGGGGCTGAGCTGGAAACCAGCCGTCGACGCCGTCTCGCCGAGCTGAGAGCGCGAACGCGCCATCCCGATGGCCTCAGAGGATCCCAGGGAGTCGATCATGATCAGGCGGGGCTGGTGGCGCAGCAGGCCGGCCTTGACCTCCTCGGACCACATGACTCCCGAGCTGATCACGAGCCAGAGTGACGAAATGTCCCAGCGACCGGGGTGGGCGTCGAGGGCGGCCAGGATGGGCTTGGCAAAAGCGTCCCCGACTATCGACAGCTCGGTGACGCGCTCGGCTGCGATGGTGTCAAGAAGCTTCTGGATGTCCAGGTGACGCGACTCGAGCATCACCACCGAGCCGGCGCTGCTGAGCACCGACATGGCGGTGAACAGCCCGGTGCCGTGCATCAGCGGCGGTCCCGGGAGCAGGCGGGCCGGAGGGTGCTTGGCCGGCGCCGTCAGGATGGCCCGGACGGTCGCGGGGTTCCCGTCGCCGGGATAGCGCAGCTCACCGGTCTGGTTGAGCACGGCAAAGAGGTCATCTTGGCGCCACATCACACCCTTCGGCATCCCGGTGGTGCCGCCGGTGTAGATCAGCAGCAGGTCATCGGGGCTGCGGCCCCCGGGACCGCACACCGGTCCCCCATGTGAGCTGTCGACCGCCTCGGTGGCCGCCTCGTAGGGGGTAGCCCAACTCGGACAGGGCCCGGCGCCGTCGTCGACCCATAGCCAGGTGCGGATCCCCGGGAGGCTCGCTCGCACCGCGTCGGCTCGGGCCGCGAACGATCCGTGGAACACCACCGCCTCCACATCGGCGTTGTCCCACAGGTAGGTCAGTTCCGTCTCGGTGTAGCGGTAGTTGGTGTTGACCGGCACCAGGCTGGCCTTGAAGGCGGCGAACAGACTTTCGATGTACTCGGGACCGTTGTAGAGGTACTGGGCCACCTTCGCCTGGTGGTCGAGACCGCTCGCGAGCAGGGTGGCGGCGACCCCGTTGGCCCGGTCGTCCAACTGACGCCAAGTTCGGCGGGTCGAACCCTGCGTGAGCGCCGGGGCGTCCGGGTGGAGCTCGGCTACCGCCTCCCAGACGTCGGCGAAGTTCCAGCGGGACATTGGACGGATGGTAGCGGCCCCTCCCCGGCCGGATCCCTGAGCGCCTGCTGCGAAACAACTTGGGCGGCCGCCTAACACTTCCTCTCCGCGCAGACCGTGGTTCGGCCTGCGGCCGCCCAAGTCGTTTCTTCGCAGCCCCTGAGCATGTCATCGAACCACCGGGCGGTTGCCGTCCGCGCCGTCACGACGCTCCCCAATCGGGTGGCCGCCGCCGCAACCGTCCGGTGGGCACCCGGTGGCGCGCCATCGAGCAACTCGTTCCAGAAGACGGCCCAGCCGCCTGAGAGCGTGTCGCCCCGCGCAACCGTGGTAAGCAACCGCGCCACCGCGGCCACGGCTCGGGGCCGCCCCACGACGGCGCTCTGCAGCGCGGCGGTGATCCGTTGATACGGCAGGTGGGCCGCCGCCAGGCGGGCCCGGTAGAAGCCGGCTGCACCACTCGGGCTGCGAAGAACGGCCTCGGCGGCCCAGCGGCCGCTCTCCATGGCTTGGGAGATGCCCTCGCCCTGCAGCGGGTTGACCAGGCCGGCGGCGTCGCCAACCAGTAGCACCCGGCCGGCCGCCGGCGTGGTGCCGACGATCCCCATCTTGAGCCATCCGCCGAGCCGTTGCGTCGGTGTCACGGGTGGGCGGTCGTCGAGCAGGCCCACCTGTTGGAGGTGGCGCAGGAACGCCGGAAGGGCCCGGACGGCACCCGAGCCGGCGTGACGGTCCGACCCCGTCCCGACGCCGATTCCGACGTTGGCACCACCGTCCGCGCCGGGAAACAACCACCCATAGCCGGGAAAGCCGCGCCACGGGGTCGGCTCCCACAACACGATGGCAGGAAGATCGACCGGTCGCGGATGGTATGCCCGTACCGCGAAGCCCCACAACACTCTGCCCCCGTCGACGAGACCAGCCACAGTTGCGACTCGGCTGGTGGCGCCGTCCGCCCCGATCACGAAGTCGGCGCGGATCTCCTCACCGGTGCTGACCCGAAACCCGTCCAGTCGCCCGTCCGTCCACAGCGGCTCGTCCGCCCGCCCGACGAGCGGTACTGCGCCGCAATCGACGGCAGCCGCCTGCAAGGACGCGTCGAAGTCGGCTCGCCGGGCCGCCACACCGTGATCGGGGTAGGTGAGACCGCCCGCGTTCGGCAAGCGCACCCGCCGGCCGGTCGGGCCGACGACCAGCATGGGTCCAACTCGGGGACCACCGGGCATAGGGAGCCCGAGGTCACCAAGCAACTGCACACCACGCGGACCAATCAGGTCACCGCAGGCCTTGTCGCGAGGGAACCCGGCCTTGTCGAGCAAGGCGACCCGGGCGCCGCCCCGGGCCAGGACGGAGGCGGCCACACTTCCGGCTGGCCCGGCTCCGACCACCAGGACGTCAAACCGGGCGACGGGCATACTCGGCTCCTTCCTCGATATTTGCACCTGGCCTACTGTGAGATCCTGGCACCCGCAGGGGGGAGAGTTGTGCAGCACGCCACAGGTGATCGAAACCGATTCGCCCAGCAGCTGTTCACCCCTCTGCCCGGGCGCTACGACTTGCTCGCCGAGACACTGTCCCTCGGCCAGAACCGCCGCTGGCGACGGGCCATGGTCGACCCGATCGTGTCCCAGTCGCCAACTCCTGCTCGGGTGCTCGATGTCGCCTCGGGCACCGCCGGCGTGGCCATCCAGTTGGCGTCGCGGACCGCGGCCGAGGTGGTGGGCGTGGACCTCACGCTGGCCATGCTCCAGCAGGGCCGCCGGCGCGTCACCTCCTCTCAGTGGGGCGAGCGGATCCGGCTGGTCGCCGGCCGAGCTGAGCAATTGCCGTATCCCGATGGTGCCTTCGACGCCCTGACCTTCACCTACCTTCTGCGCTACGTGGACGACCCCCAGGCGACGCTGCGAGAGATCGCCCGAGTCGTCAAGCCCGGCGGTGCCATCGCCAGCCTCGAGTTCCTCGTGCCGCCCAACCCCTTCTGGCACGCCTGGTGGTGGGGCTACACCCGTTGGATCCTTCCCGCAGCCGGCCTGCTCACGGGCGGGCGAGCCTGGTTCCGCGTCGGCCGCTTCCTCGGACCCAACATCTCCACCCACTATCGGAAGTATCCCGTGTCGTGGACCGTAGAGGCCTGGCGTCGGGCGGGGATCGACGACGTCGAGGTGCGCACGATGAGCCTCGGCGGCGGCCTGGTCATGAGCGGAAAACGCCGCCGTGATTGACGAGCCGGCGCCGGAGCAACCACCAGGTGACCCGTCTCGGGAACACCACCCGGCCTTCTACGCAGCTCGTCCCGGCGGATGGCGAGACTGGTGGAATCTGCTCCACGTGCCCTACACGGCATGGCACCTTTCGTATGTCGTGATCGGTGCGTCGCTGGCCCCGCGAGTCCACCTGACCCGCCTGATCGCCACCCTCCTGGCCTTCTTCTTCGCCGTCGGGCTCGCCGCCCACGCCCTAGACGAACTACGCGGGCGGCCGCTTCGCACCCGGATTCCCTCGGCCGCCCTGGTCGTAGTCAGCGTGGTGGCGCTCGCCGGGGCGGTGGCATTGGGTATTGCTGGCCTGTCCCGAATCGGATGGCCCCTGGTTCCCTTCTTGGTGATAGGGCCGCTGCTCGTGATCGCCTACAACCTGGAGCTGTTCGGCGGGATCATCCACAACGACGTGGGGTTCGCGGCGGCGTGGGGTGCCTTTCCAGTGCTGACCGCATACGTCGCCCAGACCGGACGAATCTCGATCGGCGCGGGGCTAGCGGCGGCTGCAGCCTTCGCCTTATCGAGCGCCCAGCGTCGGCTGAGCACCCCAGCCCGACTCGTGCGCCGGCGGGTCACGCTCGTCGAGGGTCGGATGACGCTCAGCGACGGAACGTCGGTCCCAATCGACGAACGCACCCTGCTCGCCCCCCTCGAACAGGCACTCCGGGCCCTCTCGTGGGGAACTGTCCTGCTGGCCACCTCGCTGGCGGTCGCTCGCCTGACCTGACACTCGGATGCCCGACCGCCGAGGGAGCCTCGCCGTTCAACTGACCGGCAGTCGCAGGGTGAACTCGGCTCCCCCTCCGTCCGCGTTGGCGGCTGTCGCCGTGCCGCCGTGCTCCGTGGCGATGGCAGCCACGATGGCGAGCCCCAAGCCGGCGCCGGCACCAACACGCGCCTCGTCGGCTTGCCAAAACCGGTCGAACACGTGAGGAAGCGAGTCGGCATCGAGTCCTGGGCCGTGGTCGCGCACCGAGAGGACGGCACCTCCGTCGTAGAGCGCTGCCCTCACGTCGATAGGGGTGCCGGGCGGGGTGTGCCGCACCGCATTGGCAACCAGGTTGCCGACAGCCTGGCGTAGGTGCGATTGGTCGCCGGCGACGACGACTGGCTCGGGGGCATCGAGGCTGACGGACCGATCCGGTGCGGTGGCAACCGCGTCGCTGCAGGCATCCGCAGCCAGTACGGCCAAGTCGACGGGGGCCCGCTCGGCCTCGCGGGGCTGGTCGAGGCGGGCGAGGAGCAGCAGGTCCTCGACCAGGACCTTCATCCGGGCGGATTCCTGTTCGATGCGCCGCAGGATGGTCGGCAGGTCGACGCGCCCCTTGTCTCCGCCGACCCGGAACAGCTCGGCGAAACCCTGGATCGAGGTGAGCGGCGTCCGCAACTCATGCGAGGCGTCCGCCAAAAACTGGCGTAAGCGTCTTTCGGTGGCATCCCGCTCGGCGAAGGCCGACTCGATGTCGCCAAGCATGGTGTTGAGGGCCAGCCCGAGCTGGCCGACCTCGCTCGGCCCCCCCGAAGGGCTGACCCGCTGGGAGAGATCGCCCGCGGAGATCACCCGGGCGGTGCCGGCCATCCGTTCCAACGGTCGCAGCCCCCGCCGCAGCACCAGCCAGGAGCCGACAGACAGGATCACGAGCAGCGCCGCCAGGCCGGCGGTCTCGATCAGCACCAAGCGATGCAGGGCCTCGGTGACCTCGGTGGTAGGGATGGCGATGATCGTGGTGGTCTGATCAGGGCCAGTTTCCTCGAGCACGCGAAACGAACCGGACCCACTCGTGGAACCGGCGGTAAACAGTCGACCCGCGGGCGGCGCGGCCGCCAGCGAAGTCAGTTTGGGCTGGGCGGACTTGTCTGACAGCTGGATGTGGCTGATCACCGTGCCCTCGGCGTTGACCAGCTCCGCGTAGGTGCCAGGCGGGAGGACGACAGCGGGGCCGCCATTCGGCCCGGTGCTGGTCGGCGCCGGCCCGATCCCGGCGCCTGAACCCGGAGGCGGGCGGCCTCCTTGGGCGCCGGGGCCGGCGGCCTGATCGAGTTGCTGGTCGACGAGGGTCTCGGAGCTACGTAGCTCGGCGTCGAGACGCTGGTACTCCGACGTCCGATACAGCGCGTACGTCGTCAGGAAGAAGGCGGCCTGCGCCATGGTGACGAGCGCCACCAGCGCCAGGACCAGCCGCCAGCGCAGCGTCATCGGTCAGAGAACCGGGTCATCGGACCCTTCATGCTGCCAGCCGGCTGGACTCCTCGGCGCCTCGTCGCAGCAGGGTCGGCTTGTTGGTGCAGCCCGGCGACCGGAAGAGGATCCGATCGAGCAGGAGGTACTGGACGACCCACAGGCTGCCGAAGGTAGCGACATTAGCGACCAAGGCAGCCACCGTTCGACCCGTTGAGCCCAACCCGGCCCGGGCCGCCCAGCCTGCTGCCATGCTGACCGCCACAGTCGAGAAACCCAACTCGGCAAACGACAGAACGGCGAACGGTCCGATCTGGCCGAGCCACGAACGGGGTCCGTCCTTTTTCCAAACCCAGCGCCGGTTCAGCTCGAAGGACGGAACGGTCCCGATGGCCGTGGCAATCACGTTGGCCCAGCCGGCGCTGGTCGCGCCGGTGGCGACAAGCGCCGCCAGGACGGTGAGGCTGACCGACGTGGAAATGACGGACACGGCGGCGTAGCGGACCAGCCGGTGGAACAACCTCACCGGAACACCCAGTGGCGTAGCAGGGCGAACCGCCCGGCGGCCACCGCCGCATTCACGGCGGTCAGGACCGCCAGCTCGGCGACGACCGACGTGACTCCGGCCGCGCCCAGGCCGGCGAGGGCGACGATCGTCAGCACCACCGGAATGGCGGCGACGGCCATCCCGGCCGAGTACTCACTACGCCGGCCGCGCCGGCCCCGCCGCGAGAACGTGACGCGGCGGTTGGCGACGACGTTGAGGGCCGCGCAGGCAGCCAAGGCCACGACATCGGCCGCGACCGGTCCAATGGGGCCGGCGAGGACGACGAACAGAAGCGCAAACAGCACGGTGGTGGTGGCACCAATGCTCGCAAATCGCAATAGCTGCCCAGCCAAGCTCGGATCGACCGGGCCGGCGGGAAGGGCGCCACGAGGCAGGTTGCCCTCCCCGGCGGCCAGGCGCCGCACCATGCGCAGGATCCCCTTGAGATCCTCTTGGGCCGTACTGACTACCCGGACACGCGAGTCGGGGTCGTCGACCCAGTCGACCGGCACCTCATGGATCCGCAGACCGTTGTGTTCGGCGAGTATGAGCAGCTCAGTGTCAAAGAACCACCCGTTGTCCTCGACGAGGGGTAGGAGGGCCTGAGCGACATCGGCGCGGACCCCCTTGAAGCCGCATTGGGCGTCGGTGAATCCATTCCGGAGCGTGGCCTTGAGGATCAGGTTGTAACCCCGGGAGATCAGCTCCCGTTTGGGGCCGCGGACCACGCGGGAACCGGTTGCCAGCCTCGAGCCGATGGCCACGTCCGAGTGCCCGGAAAGCAAGGGGGCGACCAGGGGGAGCAGGCCGTCGAGGTTCGTCGACAGGTCAACGTCGGTGTAGGCCACGATCCGAGCGGTGCTGGCCAACCAGGCGGCCCGCAGCGCTCTACCGCGGCCTCTCTCGTCGAGGTGAACGGCTCGGACACCGGCGAGTTCGTTGGCCAGACGGCAGGCGATGCCCCAGGTCTGGTCTCGGCTGGCGTTGTCGGCGATCGTGATCGCCCAACTCAGTTGGAAGCGGTCGGTGAGATAACGGTGCAGGCGCCGGACGGACACCTCGAGACCGGCTTCCTCGTTGTAGACCGGGATCACGACGTCGACGTCGACAATGCCCGCGGGGGCTGTGCCATCGAACGTGAGGAGCGCGGTGCAGGTCATGGACCCATGATCCGACGGGCGTCTGAGTGCAAGCTCGGCGGATCCTGAGAGTTCGATCCGAACTTTGTGTCCGTGCGCCCGCGTTAGTCGCGGGGCAGCCGCAAGCTGTAGCCGACACCCCGGATGGTCTGAATCAACGGCGGGTCGGTCTCGTCGATCTTGTGGCGCAAGTAGCTGATGTAGGTCTCCAACACGCTGGCGTTTCCGGCAAACGTGTACTCCCAAACCTGCTCGAGGATCTGGTCGCGGGTAAGGACCCGGCGGGCGTTGCTGAGGAGATAGTGCAGCAGCTTGTATTCCGTCGGCGTGAGCTCTATCAGCCGCCCACCCCGCCACACGTCCCGGGTGTCCTCGTCGAGCTCGAGGTCCGCGTAACTGAGCCGCCGTTCGCCTGGCCCGCCCCCGCCGGAGCGCCGTAGCACGGCTTTCACCCGTTCGATCAGCTCCTCGATGCTGAAGGGCTTGGTGACATAATCGTCGCTGCCCAGCCGGAGACCCTGCACCTTGTCCGCCGTGGCGTCTCGCGCGGTCAGGAAGATGATCGGCACGTGGGTGCCGGCGCCTTCGGCGTCGCGGATGCGACGAGCGACCTCGAAGCCGTCGAGGTCGGGGAGCATGACGTCGAGCACGATGAGGTCCGGCCTCCTGCTGGCAACGGCCTCCAGGGCGCTTCGTCCAGAGGCGGTCCGTTCCACCTCGAAGCCGTTGTAGCCCAGGCCCATGGCCACCAGCTCGGTGATGTGCTCCTCGTCATCGACAACGAGGACTCTCGGTTCACGACCATCGGGGTTCATCCGGTCTCCACAGCGGGCGCGTGTGCGATTCGTATCTTGTGTTCGATTTGGTGTCTCACACACACCAAATCGAACGCGATGATCAAATCGCACACAGTTCGGGCCTGACGCCGAAGAAGCTAGCGGAGGCGGGGGCGGGCACCCCGGCGGCTGGCCGGCGGACGGCTGGCCGGCGGACGGCGGGCCGGCGGACGGCGAGCCGGCGGCTGGCCGGCGGAGCTCTACCCCGCCCGCCGCTGCGCCCAACCCGCCACCCCGCCGCTGCGCCCAACCCGCCGCCCCGCCACCAGCCGACCCGAGATCAGCGGAAGTTCTGAGCTTCGCCCCAGGCGAGACGGAGCCGGGGCCCGGATCCTGGGCATGAGCAATCCGCCCGGTCCACTCACGAGGAGCACCCGCCCCCATGTCCACCATCGAATTGCCCGCGGTCACGCAGAGGCCCGCCGGCCAGCGACCCGTCGACCAGGGCGCTCCGGCCAGGCCGCCGGTTCCGCCGCGGACCTCTCGATGGGGCCGCCCCTCTCGCTCCCTCATCATCACGGCCGCCATCGGGCTGCTGGCGGCTGTTCTCTACACCTGGGACCTGTCGCGCAACGGGATGGCCAACTCGTACTACGCCGCGGCGGTGCGCTCCGGGTCCGAGAGCTGGAAGGCGTTCTTCTTCGGTTCCCTCGATCCCGGCTCGTTTATCACTGTGGACAAGCCGCCGGCCGCCCTGTGGGTCATGGACCTGTCAGCCCGTCTCTTCGGCTTCAGTTCGTGGAGCATGCTGCTCCCCGAGGCGGCCGCAGGCGTCGGGTCGGTGTTGATCCTGCATCGACTGGTCCGGAAGTGGGCTGGCAACGTCGCCGCCCACTTGTCGGCGCTGACGTTGGCGCTGACCCCCGTCGCGGTGCTGATGTTTCGCTTCAACAACCCGGACGCCTTTCTCACCCTCCTGTGCTTAGGAGCGGCGCTGGCGATGTGGTCCGCCCTGGAAACGGGCCGGACCCGATGGCTGCTGCTCGCCGGCGGGCTGCTCGGCCTGGCGTTCGACACCAAGATGCTGCAAGCCTTCCTGGTGCTCCCTGCCTTGGGCTTGGTCTACCTATGGGCCGGCCCACCCCGTCTCCGCCGACGGGTCGTCCAACTGATCGGGGCGGCTGGAGTGCTTTTGCTCTCTGCCGGGTGGTGGGTTGCCGCCGTGGCCCTGTGGCCAGCCGCTGACCGCCCCTATATCGGAAGCACCACTGACAACTCGATCCTGAGCCTCATCTTCGGCTACAACGGCTTCGCTCGCATCCTGGGCGCATCGGGGGGCGGACCCGGTGGCGCCGGGGCCGCGGGTGGCGGCGGCGGGGGCGGCGGGACCGCCTTCGGCGGCACCTCCGGCTTCTGGCGCCTCTTCAACGACTCACTGGGTGGTTACATCGCCTGGCTGGTGCCCCTGGCGGTAGCCGGCTTGCTGGCCGGCCTGTGGCTGACCCGACGGGCCAGTCGCACCGACCGGGGTCGGGCTGGCTGGCTCCTGTGGGGCGGCTGGTTCGTCGTTTGCGCCGGCGTGTTCAGCTTCTCCAAGGGTGTCTTTCACCCGTACTACAGCATTCAGCTCGCCCCCGCCGTGGCGGTGTTGGCCGGGACCGGGGCGGTGGCCTTGTGGCAACTCGGCCGACGCAGCCCCTGGCTCAGTTGGCTGCTGCCCGCCGCAGTGCTCGCCACAGCCGGCGTCGCCGTCGGCCTCTTAGATCGAACTCCTGACTACGCGACGTGGCTCCGGCCAGCGATCAGCGTCGCCGCAGTCGTGAGCGCGGTCGGGTTGTTCGCGGCCACCCACCTCCGCCGGCGCTTGATCCTCGCCACCGCGGCCGGACTGGCCGCCCTCACCCTGCTCGCCGGGCCAGCCGCGTATGCGCTGACCACCATCGCCCACCAGGCCACCGGGTCAGTCCCGACCGTCGGACCGGCGACCAGCGGAGGGCTGGGCAACGGACCGGGCGGAGCCACGGCTGACTCGGCCCTGATCTCCTACCTGGAGGCACACCGGGACGGCGCCAGGTATCTGGTGGCCGCCTTCACCTCCATGTCCTCCGATTCGATCATCATCGCCAGCGGTCGACCGGTCATCACCATCGGCGGGTTCAATGGGGGCGACCCTGCTCCCACGCTGGCCCAGTTCGAGAAACTCGTCGCCCAAGGCCAGGTCCACTACGTCCTCGTAAGTAACGACCTTGGTGGCGCCGGCGCTGGTGGAGGCGTGGGAGCCACTGGCGCCGCCGGCGGCGGGGTCCGCGGCAGCAGCAGCGCCGGCGGGGGCGTGCCATCCGGCGCCGGCGGGGGCGTGCCATCCGGCGCCGGCGGGGGCGTGCCATCCGGCGCCGGCGGCGGGGTGCCATCCGGCGCCGCCAGCGGCACCAGTAGCGCCATCACCCAGTGGGTGACCGACCACGGCACCGAAGTGTCCTACGGCGGCGACTCCGGGACCCTCTACTACGTGACTGGCACCGCGTGACCCACCAACCGATCCCCGAATCCGCCCGACAAGGAGCAGACATGTCTGACACCCCAACCCCCGACCGATCCGACTCCCGCGGCGCCGCCAATCCGGCCACCTCACACGACCCCTTCGGAAGCGCCCCGCCCTACTGGGACGCCGCGGCCGGACCAACTGGGGCAGGCGGCGCCCCTGGCGCCGGCCCGACACAGTCTCCACATTTGCGGACTCGAACCTGGATCGTGGCCAGCGTCGGCGCCGCCGGGATCGTCGTCGGTGGGTTGTTCGGAATTGGGTCCCTGGCCTCCCACACCGCGTCGGTCGCGTCAGCGTCCTCCAATCAAGGCGAGGACGGCGTCCCCGGCGGTGGACCGGGCGGTTCCGTTCGCGGATCAGGCGGATCCAGCACTGGGCCCACCGGCGCCGGCGAGGTCCCCAGTGGCGCCGGCGAGGTGGCCGGTAGCGGACCAAGCGGCTCGAGTACTCGGCCAAGCGGCTCTCCGGGTCGACCGAGCGGCCTCAGTAGTGGAACCGGCGGCTCGAGTAACGGGGCGAGCGGTTCCGGTAGTGGGCCGGGGCCGGGCGATGGAGCCGCCGGCGGGCTCGCCGGCACGATCAAGTCCATCGACGGTGCGTCCCTGGTGGTCAACACCAGCGGCGACACCACGAAGACCGTAGCCACCACGTCTTCGACCGTCGTGACCAAGACGGTCACGGGAGCTCTGGACGACATCAAGGCGGGTGACCACGTCGTCGTCATGGGCACTGGCACCACGACCGTCGCCGCGGCATCGATCATCGACAGCGGCACCATGGCGTCGATGATCGGGCCGGGTGGGGGCGGTCCCGGGGCCAACGGCCAAGGTGGACTGCCCTCCGCCAGCGCGCCGAAGGCCTCGGGCCAGACCGGGGAGTCAGCCCCTAAAGGGTCTCCGGGTGTTAGCGCTAGTGGTGGCGCTCCCAGCGCTGAGCCCCCGAGCGGCTCGGGCGAGAGCGGCTTTGGTGGCCCTCCGGACGGGCCAGGCAGCGGCAGCGCCGGCGGCAGCGGCAGCGGGGCCGGCAGCGGCGGCGGGGCCGGCAGCGCCGGCGGCGGTCCACCCAATCCTGGAGGCTCAGGCATGACAGTCCTGAGCGGGATCGTCGACGTCACCGGCTCCGGGACCCTCACCATCACCGAGACGGGCGGCAAGAAGGTCACGGTGACGACGTCCTCATCGACCACTGTCACCGTCGTGGAGACCATCTCGCTCTCCGACCTCGCCGTCGGCCAGCAGGTGATGATCAGCGGAACGACCACTGACGGCACATTCACGGCAAAGGTCATACAGGAAGGCGCCCGCTTCAGGCCGGGTGGTCAGGCCGGACCCGAGCCGCTCCCGACTAAGGCGGCGGGCACCTCCACGACGTGACCGTCGACACCCACTTCGATTTGGGTGCATTTCGCATCTTTGGGTGCGCTTAGCTCTCGATTCGCTGGTCAGAACTACCCAAGTGGGTCAACCGCACCCAGTCTCCAATCGCGCCCGGACCGTCCATCTTGGGCGCGAATACCATGTTGGGCGCGTTGAGCCCTCCCACAGCTCGCTAAACGCGCCCAACACGCGAATCGCGCCCAAGTGCTGTGATGGTGTCGACCTAGAGGGGACCCGATCGACCCGCGGGCTCCTCAACGCCGGCCTGGCACCCGGATGATCCCGACTCGGCGGGCTTAGCGATGACGCTGAGGAGCCTGGCAAACTGGCGCCCATGATCATCGGTGAAGGCGAAGCTCTGGTGAGAGGAGTGAGCCCCCGAGACGTGTTCGACTTCGTCCTCGACCCGGCCCAGTACACCAAGGCCGACACCAAGATGCGTTGGGTCACCAAGCTGGCTGATCTGCCCGACGGCATGATCGCCCGAGAGGACGGTACCTTCCTGGGCCGTTTCAACGGATCCGTGATCACTCGCTACAAGTGGGTGCCCCCGAACCTCATCGACGTGACCCTCGAGCACGGCGTCCCGACGCATCTTCACGCCTGGTTCGAGATCGCCAAGCGGGATGACGGCACCTGGTTTCGCCACGTCGAGGAGATGGACTTCGGTCACGGCCCGGCTGGATGGCTCTACGACTTAGTGGCGCGACAGTGGTTCGCCAAGGCGGTCACCCAAGAGGTGGCTGAGATCAAGCGTCTCCTCGAAGCGGGCGAACGGGGCCGCGGGCCCGAGGCGCTCGGGTAGGCGCGGGGGCGCGGGCGCCAGGAAGCGCCGGCCAACCGCCGGCCAACCGCCGGCCAAGCGCCGGCCAAGCGCCGGCCAACCGCCGGCCAAGCGCCGGGAAAGCCGGGCGCCCGCACAGCGGTTCGATCGTCGCGCCAATAGGGGGGATGAATGCACAGCTGTGCAGTATCCGGTCAGCCTCGAGTACCAGCGATACCGAGAAGCCC
>Ga0302325_10012432_pt1 | contig 18260 bp, 10 predicted proteins | sample Palsa_T0_2_FD_201948 | JGI IMG/M metagenome (GOLD analysis project Ga0302325, IMG submission 201948) | Peat permafrost microbial communities from Stordalen Mire near Abisko, Sweden - Palsa_T0_2 | ecosystem: Environmental > Terrestrial > Soil > Palsa > Peat permafrost | place: Sweden: Abisko...
TTCCCACGAGGAACAAGCCCAGCACCTGTCCGCTCGAGGCCAGCAGCTTGGTGACGGTGTTGCTGCCGGAGTTCGTCACCCAGATATTGGTTCCATCAAATGCCACCCCGTACGGCTGGCTTCCTACGTTATACGTACCTACTACCGCGCCATTTGAGGCCAGCAGCTTGGTTACGGTGTTGCTGCCGGAGTTCGCCACCCAGATGTTGGCCCCATCAAAAGCAACCCCGACTGGACTTGCTCCCACAGGGAACGTGCCTATCGGCTGTCCGCGCGAGGGCAGCAGCTTGGTAACGGTGCCGCTGCCTTCGTTCGCCACCCAGATGCTGGTTCCATCAAAGGCGATCCCGTACGGCTTCACCCCCACGGCGTACGTACCCAACACGGGGTTTCCGCTGAACGAGGCCACCATCTTGGTCACGCTGCTGCCGCCGTAGTTGGTCATCCACATGTTGACTCCATCGAATGCGAGTCCGACTGGATTGGGTCCCAGACCGTCGTTCCCGCTGATCCCGTAGCCGTAGCCGGCCGCATTGTACCGGTACAAGCTGTTGTCGTAGCACGCCACCCACATGTAGGCTCCATCGAAAGCGACCCCGTATGCAAGGGTGTCGACGGGAAGGGTGTTCACTACTGTGCCACTCGAGGCCGCCAGCACCGTCACGGGTGACGTCCAAATTGTTTGTCACCCAGATGTTGGTTCCGTCAAAAGCGACTCCCGTTGGCCCCTTTCCCACGCTGAACGTAGCGTTGGGCGCCTGGTTCGCCGGGAACCACTTTAGCAGCGCCACCTTCAGCGGGTTCACTCCCACCACCCCCGCCGGATTACCCGCCGTCGCCTGCGTAGTCCCATCCGGGAACGTCAGCGCGCCAGACGCACCGCTGATCTTCAGGGGCCCCGCCACCTCCAACTGCGCTCCGGGTGTCGCGGTCCCGATGCCTACCTGGCCGCCCGCCAGGACCAACTGGTTGCCGGCCGCCAGGCCGTTGACAGGGACGTTGAGCGTACCGCTCAGTGTGCCTCCAGCCAGTTGCAGATAAAGCCCGTCGGTGTAGCCGGTGTTCAGGCTTACCACCGGTGAGCTTCCGCCAGTCGAGGTGATGCCCGTGCCGCCAGCCACCGCCAGCACTTCGGTGTTCGCCAGCGTGACGCTGCCGCCGGTTCCGCCGCCGCTCAGGCCCAGGCCCGCGGTGACGCCCGTAATGGTCCTGCGCCGGGAAACGTTTGGCCCGCGCCGAATGTGACCAATCCCTTACTGCTCACGGCCAGTCCGGTTTCGGCCGGAGTCGCGCCGCCTTGCCCATACAGCAGATTCAGCGTGCCCGAGGGAGTGGCCGTATCGTTGCCGACCGCCTCCGCCTGCCAACGGAAATGCTGGCCGATGGACGTGCTGGTGCTGCTATCGTAGGATGCCGCCAGAAGGTCCATCGGGTTGGAGTCGGCGCCCGTCTTGGCAGTGGCGGCGCCCGTGGCATTCATCGTCAATGTGCCCCGGAACGTGGCCGCACCTTTTACATCCAGGGTGGCCGCCGGTGTGGTGGTCCCGATGCCCACCTTGCCGCCCGTTTCGAAAATGGCGGAAGGTTCGATGGCGCAGGCCGCGGTAAACTTGGTGACCTGATTCGCGGTGGCCGTGCCGTCGCTGGTGATTTTGGTACAGGCGGCATCCGGAGAGACGTCAGCCGACGTATCCGCTTTCGCGCCGGAAGCGGCGGCCGTCGCCGGAACGGCCGAACCTGCCAGCAAGAACGCCGACGCCGGCAGTCCCCCGAGCGTCTCGGCGTCCCCCGCCTTCAAGGCATATGGCGCGCTTACCAGCAGCACCCGCGGCTGTTCAGCCTGCCCTTCGACTGCCACCCCTACCCAGCGGGCTTGTGCGGTCGTGAACAGATCCGCCGGGAGACCCTCGGATTTGGTCGCGCCCAACAGCACGGAGTAGTGGCCGCCGGGGCCGACCTGCACGTTCTGCGTCTCCATCCACAACGGCGCGCCGCCGGTCTGCTCGGAGTACAGAGCGAAGGTGATGCCGGCCACGCCGCCGACCGGATTGCCTCGCGCGTCGTTAGCCGTGCCGCTGAACCGGACCAGCCGTGGCACGGCGGACGCCGCAGGTGGTGTCTGGCCAGCAGCCGCACAGACCCAAACAGAGGCGGCCAGGATTGAGCATACGGAATACCTTTTCATAAAGCACTCCTTCGATCTACAGCTTGTCGTCAGCGGCATGTTCGAACCTAACATTTGCCCCGCTGAAAGGTAATGAAGGAAGCTTGAAATTGGCGTGATATTTGGATGAAGCGATTCTAAATCAATAAGATCCGAGGGTCGCTGGATATGGTTAAGATGCACACTCGGGAGGAAATTGCCCTGAGCCTCGCTGAGCGATTCGAGCGCCCCGTGCGCCAGTACCGATTTGGCGACTTCAAGCTGGACTTGCAAGGCGGCTTCTTGCTGCGCGGCAGCGAAGAGGTGGCGCTGCGAGCCAAGTCCTTCGAAGTCCTGACCTATCTGGTCGAGCGGCAAGGCCGGCTGGTCACCAAAACGGAACTGATCGACGCGGTCTGGCGGGACGCGGCGGTAACGGACAATTCGCTGGCCCAGTGCCTGGTGGAGATCCGGCGCGCGCTGGAGGACGATGCGCAGCAGTTGGTGCGAACCGTCGCCCGGCGAGGCTACCTGTTTGCAGCATCGGTGACGACGGCCCCCTTAGAATTTCCGCGCACCGCGGGCGAGCCTGTGCCCATACTGGCGCCGCCGCCTTCAAAGCGCCGCGATTGGAGGCTGCCGGCAGTCGCCATCCTTTTGGCCGTCGTGTTGGCCATCGTGGCCGGCGCCGGAATCCTCTTCCGGATGGTGCGGCGTCCGGGCGCGAACGAACCGGCCACGTATACTCAAATCACCAGCTTCACGGATTCCGCGGTCGCGCCCGCATTGTCGCCCGACGGGCGCATGGTCGCGTTTTACCGCAGCGACCGTACATTCTTGACCGCCGACCAGATTTACATAAAACTGCTTCCCAACGGCGAACCGGTTCAATTGACTCACGATCCGCGCCCGAAGTACAACCTGGCATTTTCCCCGGATGGCTCCCGCATCGCCTACACGGCGATCGACAATCAGTCCTGGAACACGTACACGGTTCCTTCGCTCGGAGGCGATTCGACGTTGCTGCTGCCGAATGCCTCGGGCCTGACCTGGTTAGACGAGCACTCGTTGCTGTTCTCGGAAATGAAAACAGTGCCCCATATGGGGATCGTAACGGCTACCGGGAATCGCTCGGGACACCGCGAAATTTATTTCCCGGCGCACGGGCGCGGCATGGCGCACTATTCCTACGCTTCGCCGGACCGCCAATGGGTACTGGTGGTGGAGATGGATCCGGATTGGCTGCCGTGCCGTTTGGTTCCCATGGCGGCCGCCTCTGCTGGCAGGCAGGTAGGGCCTCCCGGCGCTTGCACCTCGGCGGGTTGGTCCCCGGACGGACGCTGGATGTATTTCGGAGCAACCATGGCGGGGCGGCAGCATCTGTGGCGGCAGCGTTTTCCCGACGGGCAGCCGGAGCAAATTACGTCGGGTACCCAAGAGGAGGATGGCGTGGCGGTGGCTCCCGACGGCCGGTCGCTGATCACTTCGATTTTCGCGCGGCAAAGCTCGGTCTGGATTCATGATTCAAAGGGAGACCACGCCATTTCCACGGAAGGATACGCAGCCACTCCGGACGAAACCGGCAAGCCCCTTTCGTTCTCCGCCGATGGCAAGCGGCTCTACTATCTACTGCGGCGCGACTCTCCCGCTTCGCCCACCGAGCTGTGGTACGCCGATCTCGATTCCGGCAAGAGCGAAGTGGCCGTATCCGGGTTCTCGATTCGGGCATACGATCTTTCGAGCGACGAAAAAGAAGTGGTCTTCTCCACGCAGCCTGCCGGGCAGTCCTCCCAACTCTGGCTGGCGCCGCTCGACCGGCACGCGCCTCCGCGCAGGATTGCGGCAACCGGGGAAGCCGACCCCCACTTTGGTCCGGACGGCCAGGTGCTGTTCCGCCTTACCGATGGGAAACAACACTATCTGGCTCGGATGGGACGGGATGGCGGCGGCCGGACGAAGGTTGTGCCCTATCCGGTGATTGACATCATGAGCGTTTCGCCGGATCGCCGCACTGTAATCCTGTTTACCGGGCTGGAGCCCAACAGCCCGACCGCAGTCGATGTCATCGCGGTGCCGCTCGCGGGTGGGCAGGCGCGCCGGGTGTGCGATGTTTGCAGCGCCTGGTGGTCTTCCGACGGGCGGTACTTCTATGTCGGGTTCGCGTTACCTTCACGCACCGTTCCCACGGGCAGCATGCTGGCGATTCCGGTGCCCCCGGGCGAAAACCTGCCACCGTTGCCAGCGTCGGGAATCCGCGGGGAGGCGGATGGGCTTTCGATTCGAGGAGCCAAGATCGTTGAGCAAGGCGATATCGCGGCCGGTCCGGATCCTTCCACCTACGCGTACGTGAAATCCGTGGTGCACGCGAATCTGTTTCGCCTCGAGTTCCGCTAAGCGGGCAGGCCAGGCACCACCAGCACCTTAACCCGCCTCCGGCAAGAATTTCAAAATTTTCCTATTGACAATCCCCTGCGAATCGCCTATTTTAGAATAGTATTTCGATAGACTAACAGTATTGATGAAAAACCATGAGACTACCAAAGACTTCCGACACACTCCTTCTTGCGTTCTTTGCCGGGCTGTTTGCAATCTCGTCCGGCTCAGCTCAAACGGTTGATACCGCACGAATTAGCGGCGTCGTACGGGACACCTCGGGGGCCGTTGTCGCGTCCGCCATTGTCACTGTCCGCAACCAGGCCACCGGATGGGCCGAAAAGCTGGTTTCCGACCCATCGGGCCATTTCGTATCGCCTCCCCTGCCAGCCGCCGAATACGATGTCGAGGTACTGTCCCCCGGATTCGCCAAAGTGGTTGAGCACCTTCGCCTGGAGGTTGCTCAGCGCGCCGACCTCGAACTCAAACTTTCGCCCGGCAACGTCAAGGAGTCCGTAACGGTCGAAGCCGAAGCGGCCCAGCTCGACAGCGACTCCAGCACGCTGTCCAACGTGCGCACGGAAACGGCGGTCCAGAACCTGCCCATGAACGGGCGCAACTTCGCGGAACTGATGGGCCTTACCGCCGGTGTTGTTCCGGCCCAGTCTCAATTGAGCGGCGCCCCCCCGCTCACCCAGGCGCGCGGCGAAACCGGCTACTCGGTCAACGGCCTGCGCATGGAGGACAACCATTTCCTGCTCGACGGCATCGGCGATAACGAGAACCACAACGGACTGGGCATCATCCTGTTTCCGCCGATGGACGCCGTGGAGGAGTTTCGTGAAGAGACTTCCGTGCCGGACGCGCGCTACGGGCGCGGCGGAGGCACCGTTAATCTCGTCTTCAAGTCCGGCACCGAGCACTTCCACGGCGATGTTTTCGACTATCTACGCAACTCCGATCTTGATGCCAAGAACTTCTTCGATAAATCCAAGCCGCCTTTCCACCTGAACCAGTTCGGCGCAACGTTGGGAGGCCCGCTGACGTTGTCCAAGGATCCCAAGACCTTCTTCTTTGTGGATTACGAAGGGCAGCGCATCGCACAGGGGCTGACCTTTATCAGCTCGGTTCCGACCGCGGCGGAACGCACCGGCAATTTCTCGGCGGCGAAGCAGGCTATCTTCGATCCCACCACCACCGTGCAAAATGCCAACGGCACTTACAGCCGCACGCCATTTCCCGGGAACGTGATCCCCTCCGGCTCACTCAGTAGCGTCGGCTTGAATCTCATCAACTTGTATCCCGAGCCGAACCTTTCCGGCCTAGCCAACAATTTCCTGTATCAGCCCAGTAAGACATTGACCTCCGATAATACTGACGTCAAGATAGACCACAAGTTCAGTGAAGCCGATACGGCGTTCCTTCGCTATAGCCAGGCCCGCTCCGATCTATTCCAGCCGGGTCCCATGCCCGCGCCGGCGGTAGGCGGAACCATCTCGGGTCCTTCGACGCAGCCCGCCAATCAAGCGGTGCTGAACGAAGAGCACATCTTCTCTCCGGCGACGGTCAACTCCTTCCGCGCGGGATTCTCGCGGATCGACATTGACGCGCTAGACGAGAACGGCGGCGAGGCTCTGGCAACGCAGGTCGGGATTCCGGGCAGCAACGTCCCCGGGAATCCGCTGACCAACGGCTTGCCGGTGGTCAATGTTACCGGCGCAGCGACTCTGGGTACTGCCGGTAATGTGCCCGCCATCATCGTCAGCAACAATTTCCAGTACGACGACACGCTTAGCGTGGTGCGCGGCCGTCACACCATCCAGATCGGCGTCGGGTTCATGCGCCTCCAATACAACGTCTTCCAAACACTCAACGAACACGGCACCCTGGGCTTCACCACGGCATATACGTCGAATCCCTCCGCCCCCAACGGCACCGGCATCGGATTCGCCGATCTGCTGCTCGGCACTCCCATCTCGGGCAGCCTGGCCACCGTCACTGGCATGCGCGGACTGCGGCGATCCGATATCAGCACCTTCGTCCAGGACGATTTCAAAGTCACCGACCGCCTGACCGTCAACATGGGTTTGCGTTACGAGAACTATCTCGGCTGGCCGTGGAGCGAGGTCGACAATCGCGGGTACAACTTCGTGCCATCGACTGGGACGCTGCAACAACTGGGAACCAGCGGCGTCCCCTCCAGCGGCGTCCACGGCAACAACCTCGACTTCATGCCGCGCGTGGGCCTGGCCTATCGTCTTCAGCCCAAAACCGTGATCCGCGCCGCTTACGGACTCTTCTATAACGACCCGCAGATCATCTTCGGCAACAGCATCGAGAATAATCCGCCGGAAGCCATCAGCTACTCGTTTACCAATAGCCAGTACAATTTCGCCGCGGCCCGGCCGGCTTCCCTGGGTTTCGAGCGGACCGCCAACCCCAGCGCGGGCGCACTCTATTCCATCGACCCTTACGCCAAGACGCCCTACAGCCAGCAGTGGAACGCGACGATTCAGCGGCAGCTGGCAAAGTCCACGATCCTTACGGTGGCTTACGTCGGCACCAAGGGAACGCACCTGGCGGCCCAGCAGAACCTCAATCAGCCGGTGCCCGGCAATACGCCGCTCGCCTCGCGGCGGCCGTATCCGCTCTACCAGAACGTCACGGAGTTCTTGAACATCGACAACTCCTCATACAACGCCTTGCAGGCCACCCTGGAGCGCCGGCTTTCGGCCGGCCTGGATTTCCAGATCGGCTATACCTGGAGCCATGCGCTCGATTTCGCTTCCCAAAATCCATCCGGAGGCGGGGCGGCATTCATGGACACCTACGACCATCGCCTGGACTACGGCAACGCCGACTTCGATATTCCTCAGCGCCTGACTGGCAGCTTCACTTATAACTTGCCCGTGAGGGTCGATGGCTTCCTCGGCCACGCCGTCAACGGCTGGCAGTTGAACGGCATTCTGAGCCTTTATAGCGGCCTTCCCTTCTCTGTGCAATCCGCCTCCAATACGCTCAATACCGGCGGCACTTCGCGCGCCTCCTTTGTCCCGGGCGCGGGCAACGGCACGCTCCCATCGGGCCAGCAATCCGTACAAGAGTGGTTCAACGTGGCGGCATTTTCGGCGCCGGCCACGCTGCAGTACGGCGATGCCGGACGCAACATCCTGCCGGGGCCCGGCACGCACGAATTGGATATGTCGCTGTTCAAGAACTTTCTGCTCCAGCCAGATAGCCCCAAGAAGATCCAGATCCGCGCCGAGGTCTTCAACATCGCCAATACGCCCCAGTTCAACAATCCCGTGAACACTATCGGCGCAGCGGGCGCCGGCAGTATCACCTCGGCCGGCTCGCCTTATACCCTGCAGCGGCTGTCGAGGGAAATTCAGCTCGCCGCGAAATTCTACTTCTAAGGAACCACCGAAATGCGCGCATTCGCCTTTATAACGTTTTCCGTCCTCTGCGCCTGCGCCAGCCGCGCCCAGACCATCCAGGGCGTGCCCATTCCGGAGGAGCGGGGATTCAAGGGAGTTATCGGAGATACGGATAAAGAGTCCAAGCCCGATTATCCCAAGCCGGTGGCCGCCCCTCCCGGCAGTCCCAACGTGGTTTACATCGTCCTCGACGACGTGGGCTTCGCGGACCTGGGTGTGTACGGCTCCGAAATCCATACACCGAACATCGATCGGCTGGCGCACGAAGGCTTGCTTTACACCAATTTCCATACCCGCGCGATCTGCTCTCCCACACGGGCCGCGCTGCTCACCGGACGGAACTCGCATGCCGTGGGATTGCGCACCGTGGCGAACTCGCTCAACGGATTTCCAAATGGAAGAGGCCGCATCACACACGCCGCGGCTACTTTGGCCGAGATGCTGCAGTCGAACGGATACGACACCTTCGCCGTCGGCAAGTGGCACTTAGTGCCCGGCCCCGACGCCGGACCCGCGGGGCCAGTCGATCAATGGCCCGTGCAGCGCGGCTTCGACCGCTTCTACGGCTTTCTCGACGCACTCACCGATCAGTATCATCCGGAGTTGGTGCGCGATAACACCGAAATCGACCCGCCCTCGACGCCCGGCTATCATCTGTCAGTGGACTTAGTCGACCAATCCATCCGTTATCTACGGAATCAAAATGTGCAGGCCGCCGACAAGCCATTCTTCCTGTATCTGGCTTTTGGCGCGGCGCACGCGCCCCATCAGGCGCCTGCAAGCTATATCGACAAGTATATTCCGGTGTTCGAGAAGGGCTGGGACCAGACCCGGGACGACCGGCTGTCGCGCCAGAAAGAGCTCGGCATCGCGCCCCGGGACACCGAACTGACGCCGCGAAACCCGGGCATCAAGGCCTGGGACTCGCTTTCGGCCGATGAGAAGAGACTCTTCGTGCGCTATCAAGCGGCGTTCGCCGGGTTCCTGGAACACACCGACGAACAGGTGGGACGATTGATCGGCTATCTCGGAGATAGCGGGAAGCTGGATAACACCGTGTTGGTGTTGATCTCCGATAACGGGGCTAATCCCGAGGGCGGCTTTGAAGGCACGACCAATGCGTTGAGCGCGTACATGAATGCGCCTACGACTCTGGAACACGATCTTTCGGAGATAGACCGGATCGGCACCGAGCGGTCGTGGAGCAACTATCCGCGCGGTTGGGCGATGGCCGGCAACACTCCCTTCCGCCTCTATAAGGAATACGTGGATGCCGGCGGCGTGAACGATCCTCTCATCATCCACTGGCCTAAGGGAATTCACAGCCACGGCCAGGTGCGGCGGCAGTTCGTGGATGTCGTCGATATCACGCCGACGATTCTGTCCGCGGTGGGACTTCAGGCGCCAACGGTCTATCGCGGCGTGCCGCAGCTTCCCCTGCACGGAGCCAGCGTGCGGGCTTCGTTCGACGACCCGGACGCCGCCAACGCGCGCCATACACAGTATTTTGAGTTGCACGGCCACCGCGCCATCTGGCACGATGGCTGGCGCGCCGTCGCCTTGCACGAACCGGGCAACGACTTTAAGGACGACCCATGGCGGTTGTATCACACCGCCGAGGACTTCGCCGAAAACAACGATCTGGCGAAGAGCGATCCGGAGCGCCTGCGGCAGCTCGAGGATCTGTGGTGGGCGCAGGCGCGCGAGTATGGCGTGCTGCCGCTCGATGGACGCAGCCCGCTCGATTCCATCCGCACGGGCCTGCCGCGTCAGATCCTGTCGAAGCCGTTGAAATACACGTATTACCCGGGCATTCAGCACGTGCCGCACGAAGCATCGCCCATGTTATCCATCTGCGGCTACACCATTACCGCGCAGGTAGATCGTACCGACACGCGCGCCGAGGGGGTGCTGTTCGCCTACGGCGGCGGAGCCGGCGGCGTGGTGCTGTATATCCGGGACAACAAACTGGCCGTGGAGCACAACACGTTCGGCACGCACAATGCGCTTGTCTCGCCAGCCGAACTGCCCTCCGGGCCTGCGGTTGTGCGCTACGAATTCACGCCCACCGGCAAGACCAGCGGGTCCGGCGCGCTGTTTCTCGACGATCGGCAAATCGCGGCCGCCAATTACACCATGCCGAGCACGCTGTTCTATGCGTGGGAGGGTATCGACATCGGCCGCGACGGCCTCTCGCACGTGAGCGAGGCTTATGCGGACAAGGGCGATTTCGCATTCCCCGAGGGCGCCATCCGCAAGGTAGAACTGGAGATCAAGGTTCCGAACGGCGCATTCTCCGGAGGCGCCAGTGGCACCCGATAGGCGGCCAGAGCCGGCTGAAAGCCGGCTGCTGGCAGTATTGCCCGCCCTACAAGGAGTGCTTTTCCTCCTGGCGGCGATGGCGCTCGCCGGCCAAGCTCCCGGGCAGCACTGCGATCGCGACACCGGCAGCCTGCGGAGGCCTGCGGCCCGTTCCGAATTTCCGCCCGCACGACAAGCCGCCGCCTCCCACAATGGCATGGTTTGGATTTCCGGAGGGCAATACTGGATGGGGGCACAAATGCCGGACCTGGAGGACGCACACCCGGTCCATCGCGTCACTGTCGATAGCTTCTGGATGGATAAAACAGCCGTAACTAACCAGCAGTTCGCCCAGTTCGTTGCGGCCACCGGCTATGTGACCGAGGCGGAGCGCGCGCTCGATCCGAAACAGTTTCCCGGAGTTCCGTTGGAAAAACTCAAGCCCGGCGGAGTGGTCTTCACGCCGCCTGCGCACGCCACCGCGCTCGAAGACGCCACCGCCTGGTGGGCCTACGTCCCCGGCGCGAATTGGCGACATCCGGACGGGCCCGCCAGCGGCATTCAAGGCAAAGAAAAGTATCCGGTAGTGCAGGTGGCGTGGTCCGACGCGGCCGCCTATGCCGCCTGGGCGCACAAGCGCCTGCCCACCGAATCGGAATTCGAGTACGCCGCCCGCGGCGGCCTGGATCGGCAGCCGTACGCCTGGGGTTCGCAGTGGAAGCCCGGCGGCAAATGGCAGGCCAACGTATTTCAAGGCCACTTCCCGGAACGCGACACGGCCGAGGATGGCTACGCGGGCCGCGCACCCGTCGCGTCCTTTCCTCCGAATCGATACGGCCTCTACGACATGGCAGGCAACGTCTGGCAATGGTGCGCCGACTGGTATCGCCGGGATTACTATCGGACCGCACCGGCGCACAACCCGCGCGGACCCGCGGATAGCTTCGACCCGCTCGAACCCGGCGTAGCCAAGCGCGTGCAACGCGGCGGGTCGTTCCTTTGCACGGACCAATATTGTGCCCGTTACATTGTCGGATCGCGCGGTAAGGGCGACCCGGATACACCCACCAGCCACGCCGGATTCCGCTGCGTCGCATCCGATTCAAAACTAATCGAGGAGTAAGTTAATCATGTTAGCCTTAGACTCAAGAAAACACTTAGTCGCCGTCGGGGCACTGTTGTTGTTCTCGGCCTTAGCCCCAGCCGTAACGGCGCAAGACGCCGTGCCCAGGCCCGATCCCGCTTTTCGGGGGCAAATCGGCGCAACCCGCGATCAGTCCGTCCCCGATTGGCCGAAGCATCCCACGGCGCCCGCCGGCGCTCCCAATATCATTCTCATTTTGCTGGATGACGTGGGCTTCGGCGCGTCGCAGGTCTTTGGCGGTCCGGTGACCACACCCGAACTAGCCAGATTGGCGGCCTCGGGACTCCGCTACAACCGTTTTCACGTCAATGCCATGTGCTCGCCCACGCGCGCCGCGCTGCTTTCCGGCCGCAACAGTCACCAGATGGGGTTCGGCAATATCGCCGAACTGGCTTCCGGTTATCCTGGATACAACTCGGAGTGGCCCAAGAACTCCGTCTCGGTCGCCGAAGGACTCAAGGAAAACGGCTACAGCACCGCCGCTTTCGGCAAGTGGCATAACACGCCCATGTGGGACGTCAACGCCGTGGGCCCGTTCGACCGCTGGCCCACGGGCTTGGGCTTTGAGTATTTCTATGGCTTCCTCAGCGCACAGACCAGTCAGTGGGAACCTACTCTGTTCCGCAACACCACCGCGGTGGAACCGCCGGCCACGCCGCGGCAGGGTTACCATCTGACCACCGACTTGGCCGACGACGCCATCCGCTGGGTGCATCAACACGACTCCCTGGAGCCGCAGAAGCCTTTCTTTCTCTACTTCGCCACGGGCGCGACGCACGTGCCGCATCAAGTGCCCGCTAAGTGGATCGCCAAGTATCGCGGCAAGTTCGACCAGGGGTGGGATAAGTTGCGCGCGGACTCCTTCGCCCGCCAAAAGGAGCTAGGCGTTATTCCGCAGAACGCCGAGATCACACCCCGCCCGAAAGAGATTCCCGCCTGGGATTCGCTGAACGCCGATGAGAAGAAGCTGGTGTCGCGCCAGATGGAAGTTTATGCCGGCTTCCTGGAGCAAACCGATTACGAAGTCGGCCGCATGCTGCAGGGCATCAAGGCGGACGGTCACAATGAAGATACCGCCGTTTTCTACATCGTCGGCGACAATGGCGCCAGCGCCGAGGGAGGCTTCGAAGGGCGCGACCTGATCGCCGCCGACGGCAAGCCCGCGCCTCTCGCCGAACGCCTGACGCATCTCGACGACTTGGGTGGTGAGATGTTTCTCAACCACTACGCCACAGCCTGGGCATGGGCGCTGAACTCGCCGTTCCAGTGGGCCAAGGAAGTGGCCTCGCATCTGGGCGGTACGCGCGACCCTCTAATCGTTTCCTGGCCCGGCCACATCCAGGGAGCCGGCGGCCTGCGCAGCCAGTTCGCGCACGTCAACGACATTGCGCCTACGTTATATGAGATCGCCGGTGTCACGCCGCCCCAAGCGGTAAACGGCATACCCCAGACACCATTCGAAGGCACGAGTCTGGTCTACACGTTCGATCGTCCCGATGCGCCCGGCCGCCACAAGGTCCAATATTTCGAGATGCTCGGCAGCCGCGGCATTTACAAAGACGGCTGGTGGGCCGGCTCCTTCAATCATCTGCCCTGGCCCACCTCCGGCGGCATGTCGCTGGCCGCCGTCAACGAATCCAAACCCTGGGAACTGTACAATCTCGACGAAGACTACAGCCAGGCCCACAATCTGGCCGCGCAATATCCCGAGAAGGTCAAGGAGCTCGCGGACCTCTTCGATAGCGAGGCGCGCCGCAACCAAGTCTACCCGTTGGAGCCCAAGCGTGAAAACTTGCCGCTGATTACCAGCGGCAAGACCACTTTCGTTTATCATGCCGGGATCCAGCGCATTCCCAGTTCCTCGGCCCCGCGGCTGGCGGGACGGCCGCATCGCATCACGGCCGACATCGACGTTCCCGGCGCGGGCGCTTCCGGCGTGATCGTCGCCCAAGGCGGCCGCTATGGCGGTTTCACGCTGTATGTGAAAGATGGCAGCCTGGCCTATGAAACCAGCGCCAACGGACACTGCACGGGCAAAATCGTTTCGCCGGAAACGCTGCCGCCCGGCAAGGTGCGCGTGTCCGTGGAGTTCGTTCCCTCCGGCGGTACGGATCCGGGCAATCCGCCGTTTAATGGGCGGTTGGTGCCGGGCGTCGCAAAATTATCGATCAACGGCGCACCCGCCGGTTCCGCGGAGATTTCCGGGCTGGGCGGCAACAGCGAAACCCTGGACATTGGCGCGGATCTGGGTTCGCCGGTGACGTCCACTTACCTGAGTCCGTTCGCGTTCACGGGCAAGGTGGATACGGTTACCGTGGATTTGGAGTAGTAGGCGACAACTGCCGATGGGCTGTCGTTATCCGCGGGCGGTGTCAGTGCCTCCACAATACGTTCCATCTGATCTGGCGCGAAGCCGATCGGCCCGCCAAATAAGTCCGCGGGCGTTAAAGATGCCTTGGCGATGCCGTGGGTGCTGTGTTCCGGGGTTCTGAGAACGGCGTGATAGAACTCGTGGGCCAGCACCCGCGCCATGCCCGATCCGAGCATGCGCTGCAATTGAAAAACGGTTTCGGGGGCCGCATAGCGGGCCAGCGACGCGTGGATGCTGTCGCAATCCAGTTCGGCGAACGGAGAAATATCGCCGCTAATCGCGTGTGTCCTGCCCAAATGCGGCAACGGCGCGCTTGCCGCTCCCGTTTGGTCGGCTTCGCAGTGGCCCTTGAATCGCGCGACCACTATCTCCTGGAAGGATTCCCGGCCAGTCAACTCGCCGGCTATGCGCCATGCGACGCGGACTCTCGCCGGGATCAGAATCCGTTCGAACTCGCGCTTCATTTCTTTGAGCGACGCCGCGGAATATCCGTGCTCAAACTGCAGGGCAACGGTCACCACTGGGACATCGCCGGATTGCGCTTGCGGCGCGCATAGGATCGCGCCAATCGACAACGTGACGGCTATGGCGAATCGCGACACCGGGGTCGCCTCCGCCTCAATTATTCCACCTCGATAGGGGAAAAGCAAAGACTAAGCTGTTGATTCTAAATCCACTAATGTCTATAGAATTGGTGGCGCACGCTCTGAGCCTGCCGTATCCCCACTCGTGGGGACACCTTGCTATCCTCGGAATTCGATGCAATTCATCACGGACCCGCAACTCGTCTATATCCTCGCATTCTGCGCGCTGGTCTGCGCCGCCGCATGGAAGTCCTTCGCCTCCGAACGCAGCCGCTTCCTCGTGACCATCGTTTTGATCGCCCTCTCGGCCGTATTCTGGTACGCCGCGCGCGCGACGCACGTGCCATGGCTGCGCGAATGTTCCCTGGCGTTTGCCGAACTCGCCCTGGTACAGGTCCTCGCCGTCATTCTGTTCCGCCTCTTTCTGGGCCGTCTGAACGTCCCGCTCATCATCCGGGAAGTATGGCTCGGCGCGTTCTATGTCGCCATAGTGCTCACCATGTTGTCGCGTCTCGGCGTGAACCTTGCGGGCCTCATCGCCACTTCCACGGTGCTTACCGCGATCGTCGGTTTGTCGATGCAAGACGCCCTCCTCAACGTCGTCGGCGGCGTGGTGCTGCAGTTGGAACGCGAGATCGGGCTGGGCGACTACATCGTGATCAAGGATCATGGCGAAGGCTGGGTGCGCACCGTGCGCACGCGCTACACGGCCATCGAGACGCCCGACGGGGACCTGGTGCTCATCCCCAACAACGTTTTGATCAAGAACTCGGTCACCGTATTCGCTAACGTCCATCGCCATAGAATTCCATTCTGTGCTTCCTACGAGTATTCCCCGGCGCTGGTCTGCGAAGCAGTGCAACAGTCGCTGGCGGCGTCCCCGCCGGCTTGCATCGCCGCCGATCCACCGCCGAAGTGCATCCTGGTCGCGTTGCGTCCCGGCCATATCGAATACTGCGCGGTGCTTTACCAGGATCGGCCTGGCCGCAGTTCCGGTATCGTTTCCGAGGTGCTGACTCGCGTACACTATGCGCTGGCGCGCGCCGGTTACCCGCTGATGGCGGTGCCGCAGAACCTCGACATCCTGCAAGTGGAGCGGCGCCCTCCGCTCGCCGCGGATAACCGCGACTTGCGCATCGCGGCCCTTCGCAAGAACGAGGTTTTTGGAATGCTCGCCGAAGAGGAGTTGGATTGGCTGGCCGGGCGATTCGTGCGCCTGCCTTTTGCGCCCCGCGAAATGGTGGTGAAGCAGGGCGGTCAAGGCGAGTCGCTGTACCTCGTAAATAAGGGCCGTGTGCGGGTGATGCTCGAAAGCTCCGAAGGCCGCTCCCAGCAGGTGGCCGAATTGGGACCTGGCAGCTTCTTCGGCGAGATGTCGCTGCTTACCGGAGAGCTCCGTAACGCTTCGGTGATCGCCGCCGAACCGGTGGAATGCGATCGCCTCGACAAGGACGACTTCTCCAAAGTGCTGCACGACCGGCCGGAGTTGGCACAGCAGATCGCTCTGGTCCTGGCCACCCGGCAGAGCGGGTTGGCGGAGGCGAGGGAGCGGCTCAACGCGCCCGCCGCGGACCGGCCGCAGGACTTGCTGGCCAGGATCCAGGCGTTTTTCCGGTTGGGTAAGTGGACCGGGTCCTAAGTCCTTCTCCCCAAAGATCTCCTTCACTCCATTTCCGCCTCAATCATACGCCTCCGAGAGGCCAGCTTGTGGCAAACTGGTAGGCCAAGGCCATGGTGACCGACCGCGCGTCTATTTTCAAGACACCGGCGACCGACGACCCGGCGCTGGCCGAGATGGTGCACCGCTTGGTGGCGGCATACCAGCCGGAGTGCATTTACCTTTTTGGTTCCGTGGCGCGGGGTGACGCCGGCCCCGACAGCGACTACGACCTACTAGTCGTGGTGCCAGATAACCCGTCCCCCCAGCGGCGGCGAAGCCGCTTGGCCTACGAGGCACTCCGGGGTACGGGTACCGCTGCCGACGTGCTGGTCTGTACCAGTTCGTATTTTAGGGACCGCCGGTCGTTGAACGCTTCGCTTCCGGGCACAGTACTGCGGGAGGGACGGCTGCTCCACGGGGGAAGACGCGCGCCTGCAGGATGTACGCGCCTGGCTAGCGAAGGCAAAACTCGATCTGAAGGCGGCCGCCCACGAAGCTTCAGCACCGGCGGAGGGGCGGTGGGGCGATGTCATGTTCCCTGCGCAGCAGGCAGTAAAGATGCTGCTGTTCTTTGATGTAGGTCAAGCTGATTTCGCAGCCTTGGTATGTCCGCGCAATTATGTGCACACTTTGCACACTGATGGGCCGTGGAAGCTATTTGACACGGCCAACCAGGTCCTCCGTGCCTTTGCACGTGTGACTGAGTTGCGGAATCCAAGTCCAGCCGCGTGGCCCTGATCGGCTATACCCAGCAAATCTTTCTGGACGGCCAGTGGACTTCGTGGGACAGGACGCCCCGCTCACGATTTCAAGCGCAGGCCCACAAGCACCTTGAGCCGGCGTAAATCGCCGGTCAGCCGCGACGGGCAAGCGAAGGCAAATAGTGGATATACTCGGCCCACTCTCCCGGCGTGGAGGCGGACCAAACCAACAGGATCGATTCGATCGCCTGACCCACCGGAGCACGCTGACGCACCAGGAAGACGCCAGGGCTGCTCCGCCCCGATCGCAACCGTTCGAGAGGTGCACGGGCATCGTGCTAGTGTCGTGCGAAACGAGAATGCGGCCTTGCCTCGCCGCGAATTCAAGCACGTCGGGATCGCCCCGGCCTTCGGTCCCGGCCTCGTTCGCGGTAAGGAAATCGACCGCTGGCTCCAGGCGCCGCACGCCAGTCACGATCACTCGATTCAGGTCGGCGTCCGCAAGAAAACTGAGACTCACGGTGCGGGCTTGCCTAACGCTTGGCGCGCACGCTCTAATCTTGCCCACAATTCAGGATTCGCTTGGGCAAGCGGAATCGAGGACTCTTCGATGCGCTTTCCTTGGCGTCCAGATAATCGCGGATGGCCGCCCGATGGTCCAGGTAGAACGCAATCGCGCCATGGATCTCGGGCAGTCTCAGCAGAGGGAACTCCTGCTGGATCGCCTCCGGCGAGTTGCCCCGCTCGAATGTATAGACTACCGAGTCGAGCGAAATACGCGTTCCCGCTGCATAATAACCGCCGTTCCGCTCCTCGACGTACTCGCTGTTCATCGCCCCCCCTCAAACCAGTATCTCCCAGGGACATACAGCACATCAAGTGCGTGGCCGAGAACCACCCTATCCCCCAAAAATCTCCCTAGTCAAATCCTCCTGCCGCTTCGGCCGCTGCTCGTCCCACACCCCCACCACCAGCGACGCCGCCGCCAGCGTGAACGCCCCAATCGAAACGCCGTCCATTCCGCGATGCCATAAGATCGCTCCGGCCGTAATCGCCGTCCGGATCAGCCAGCCATAGAGACTCCGCGCGGGCAAACCGCGCCGCACGCGCACCATCGAGCGCCCCAGGAAGTGCGCGAAGAACACGCACAATAAACCCAACACTGCACGCAGGAAATCCACCGGTATCGGCATGCTCTCAATTTGCCGCAACTTTCGGCCGATTGCAACCGCCCCCGCGCCTTGCCACAATGAGCCTCATGAGCCTGATGCAGGAGATCCGCGGCTTCCCCGTCTCGCGCAACTCGGTGGCCATCTGGTGGCTCGGCCAGAACGGTTTCATTTTCAAGACCCCTGAAGGCACCCTGCTCTCGACCGACCTGTACCTCACCAATTCCTGCCACGAAACGTATCCCGATTCCGGCATCAACCTCGATCGCCAGGTGCCCATCCTGCTGCCGCCCGAAGAACTGGACGTCGATATTTTCACCTGCACGCACAACCACCAGGACCATACCGACCCGCTCACCATCGAGCGCCTGCGCCAC
>Ga0302325_10012433_pt1 | contig 18260 bp, 17 predicted proteins | sample Palsa_T0_2_FD_201948 | JGI IMG/M metagenome (GOLD analysis project Ga0302325, IMG submission 201948) | Peat permafrost microbial communities from Stordalen Mire near Abisko, Sweden - Palsa_T0_2 | ecosystem: Environmental > Terrestrial > Soil > Palsa > Peat permafrost | place: Sweden: Abisko...
GTAGTCGGCGGCCAGGTTGTCGAGCAGGTGATTCTTCATCAGCAGCGTCACGAACGCGAAGCTGCCCACCATGTAACAAATGAGGGGCAGCACGGCGTGATGCGCCAGATCCCCGATCTTGCCGGCAAACGTCAGGCTGGAGAAATCCTCGCCGATAAAGCCCCCCATGGGAAACCAGCGCAGCCGGGCGGCGAAGAAGACCAGCAAAAGCGCGGCGAGCACGTAGCCGGGCACGGCATAGCCGACAAATATGAGGATGGAGCTGCCAGTATCCATCCAGGTATTATGTTTAATCGCCTTGATGATGCCCAATGGTATGCAAATGGCGTAGGTCAGGAAGAGCGTGAGACTGCCGTAAAAAAGGGAGATCGGAAACCGCTCGAGCATCAGCGACCAGACTGGCTCGTTGTAGCGGTAAGAGGTGCCGAGATCCCCAGTGAACACCTTGCCGAGCCAGAGGACATACCCGGTGTACCACGGCTTGTCGAAACCGTAGTACGCGTTGAGCTGCTGGATCTGCTCGGCCGAGAGCGCCGAGGCCTGCCCCGCGTGGTGCCAGTGCCCCCCCTGCCCCATTTGCGCCTGCATGATGGCCTGCTCGAGTGGGCCGCCCGGCACAATCCGGGTGATAAAGAATACGATGAGCGTGATCCCGATCAGCGTCGGCGGCAGCAGGAGCAATCGCCTCAGGAAATAAGCTCTCATCGCTCAGGGCACCGCCGCCACCGTTTTGACCGGCCATTTGGTGACGGTGAGGCCCTTGGCGGCGCGGGTGCTCACCGGAGCCCGGGAGATATCGAAGTCGAACTCGCGCACCCGGGCGCCGCTGCGGCCGTCGAGCGAGATACGCAGCGTCTTCGGCATCGCGGCCTCAGTCGCGTATTTTTCGAAGAAAACCACCTTCGAGCCCTCGGACTTCACCAGCGAATAGAGCTTGTCCCGCGTCACGCCGCCGATCTGGAAGCGCTTGCCGAAGGCTTTCCCGTTCGCCTTGTCCTGGTAGATCATGGTGTAGAATGCCGTGTCGCCGTCCTTTGGCAACACCGCGCAGTGGATGATGTCCCGGCCCATGAAGATCTTGTCGGCCACCTTCGCCACTTTCATGGTGCCGTCGGCCATGAAGCACACCACGTCGTCGAGGATCGTGCATTCCTGGACAAACTCATGCTGGCGCCAGTTGAGTCCGATGAAGCCGTCCCCGCGGTTGACGTAGAGCCTTTGGTTGGCCGAGACCACCTCGGCCGCGTTGATCTGCTCGATCTCGTCGTAACTGGTGCGCCGCTTCAGGCCCTTGCCGTATTTCTCCTGCAGCAGCTCGAACCAGGCCACGGCGCAGGCCGTGAGATTCCTCAGGCTGGCCTTGGTCTCCTTGATGCCCTCCTCGATTTTTTCCAGGGCCTCGTCCGCCTGGAAACGATTGTAGGCGGAAATGCGCTTGATGCGGATCTCGGTGAGGCGCGCGATGTCGTCGTCGGTGACCGCGCGGCGGAGTTTTTTGACAAAGGGCTCCAGGCCCTCGCGGATCTCCGCCAGCACGCTCTCCCAGGTCTTCGATTTCTCGATGCGACGGTAGATGCGCTCCTCGATGAAAATGCGCTCCAGGGAGTCCCAATGCCACTGCTGGTCCAGTTCCCCGAGCTTGATCTCCAATTCGCGCTTGAGCAGCGCCTTGGTCCGCTCGGCGCTCCGCTTGAGGATCTCCCGGACCCCGAGAAACTGCGGCTTGTCGTCCTCGATCACGCAGGCGGCCGGCGAGAGCTGGACCTGGCAGTTCGTGAAGACGTAGAGCTGCTGGATGATCTGCTCCGGGTCGCTGCCCGGCGGCAGGTGCACGAGGATTTCCACCGCGTCCGCGGTGTTGTCGTCCACGTGCCGGATCTTGATCTTGCCCTTGGCATTGGCGGCCAGGATGGACTCGATCAGGGTCTCCGTGGTGCAGCCGAAGGGCAGCTCCGTGATGGCGAGGAGGGCCTTGCCGCGCGCCTCGATCTTCGCGCGGACCTTCACCCTGCCCCCGCGCTCGCCGTCGTTGTATTCGGCGAAATCGGCAATGCCGCCGCTGGGGAAATCCGGAAAGATGCGAAAGGTCCTGCCCTGGAGATGATTGATGGCCGCGCGGCAGAGATCGTTGAAATTGTGCGGCAGGATCTTCGTCGCGAGCCCGACCGCGATGCCCTCGGCCCCCTCCAGGAGCACAATGGGGAACTTGGCCGGCAAGGTGACGGGCTCCCGGGCACGGCCGTCGTAGCTCGACTGCCAGGTCGTCGTCTTCGGATTGAAGAGCACGTCCTTGGCGAACGCCGTCAGCCGGGCCTCGATGTAGCGGGGCGCGGCCGCCTCATCGCCGGTGAGCGCGTTGCCGTAGTTGCCCTGCGGCTCGATCAGGAAACCGCGCTGGCCGATCGCGACCAGCGCCGCGCCGATGGAGGCGTCGCCATGCGGGTGAAAGCGCATGGTGGCGCCGACCACGTTGGCCACCTTGTGAAAGCGGCCGTCATCCATCTCCCACAGGGTGTGGAGAATCCGCCGCTGCACGGGTTTGAGGCCGTCGTCGATGTGCGGGACCGCGCGGTCGAGGATCACATAGCTCGCATAGTCGAGAAACCATCCCCGGTAATGCCGCGCGAGCGGAGCCGGGTCGTTCTGGGGGGAAATCTTCTTGGTCATGCTTCGACGAGATCCTTCTCGACGCGGAGGTTGGCAATGATGAAGTCCTGCCGCTCCGGGGTGTTTTTCCCCATGAAAAAGGCGAGGAGTTCGTCGCTGCTGGCGAGGTGGTGCAGGTTGACCGGCGCGAGCCGGATATTCTCGCCGATGAAGTCCTTGAATTCGCCGGCGGAGATTTCGCCCAGGCCCTTGAAGCGGGTGATCTCGTGGCTGGCGCCGAGGGCGGCGATGGCGGCCCGCTTCTCCCCGTCGGTGTAGCAATATCTCGTCTCCTTCTTGTTGCGCACGCGGAAGAGCGGGGTGTCGAGGATGAAGAGGTGGCCGTGGCGGATGATGTCGGGAAAAAACTGGAGGAAGAACGAGAGCAGCAGCAGCCGGATGTGCATTCCGTCCACGTCGGCGTCGGTGGCGACCACGATCTTGTTGTAGCGGAGGCCGTCGAGGCCCTCCTCGATATTGAGCGCCGACTGGAGGAGGTGGAACTCCTCGTTCTCGTAGATGACCTTCTTGGACAGGCCGTAGGTGTTCAGCGGCTTCCCCTTGAGGGCGAACACGGCCTGGGTCTGCACGTCGCGCGTGGCGGTGAGCGAGCCGGCGGCGGAATCGCCCTCGACGATGAAGAGCGTGCTGTCCTCGGCGCGCTCGTTGCGGTCGCCGAGGTGCAGGCGGCAGTCGCGCAGCTTGCGGTTGTGGAGGGAGGCCTTCCTGGCCCGCTCGCGGGCGAGGCTGCGGATGCCGGCCAGTTCCTTGCGCTCGTGCTCGTTCTCCTCGATCTTGCGCTTGATGACCTCGGCGGTGTCGCGGTTCTTGTGCAGGTAGGTGTCGAAGGCCTGCTGCATGAACTTCCCGACAAATTCCTTGATCGAGGGACCGCTGGGGCCGATGTCGCCCGAGCCGAGCTTGGTCTTGGTTTGCGACTCGAAAACGGGCTCCTGCACGCGAATGGCGACCGCCGCGTCGATGGACTGGCGGACGTCCGCGGCGTCGTAGTCCTTCTTGAAATGATTGCGGACAGTCTCGACCAGCGCCTCGCGAAAAGCGGAGAGATGCGTGCCCCCCATGGTGGTGTGCTGGCCGTTGACGAACGACCAGTATTCCTCGCCGTAATGGTTGCCGTGAGTGAGCGCGACCTCGATGTCCTCGCCCTCGAGGTGGACGATCGGGTAAAGGGGCTCGCCGCTGAGCTCCTTGGTCAGCAGGTCCTTCAGGCCGTTCTCGGACTTGAATGGCTTGCCGTCGAGTGTGAGGGTGAGGCCCCGGTTGAGAAAGGCGTAATTCCACAGCATGTCCTCGATGAACTCGGTGCGGAACCTCAAATCGGTCCCGAAGAGTGCCTCGTCCGGGGTGAATTCGATGATGGTTCCGTTGCGCTCGCCGGTCTTGGTGATGCGATGGTCCTTCTGCAGCTTGCCCCGCGCGAATTCGACGACCTTCGTCTGGCCCTCGCGCACCGCCTGGGCGCGGTAGGTGACGGAGAGGGCGTTGACTGCCTTCTGGCCGACGCCATTGAGGCCGACGGCCTTTTGGAAGGCCTCGCTGTCGTATTTTGCCCCGGTATTGATGACCGAGACGCACTCCAGCACCTTGCCGAGCGGGATGCCGCGGCCGTAGTCGCGCACGCGGAGCGTCCGATCGTTAAGCTCGACCTCGATCTTCCTGCCGTGGCCCATCGTGAATTCATCGATCGCATTGTCGATCGTCTCCTTGAGCAGCACGTAGATGCCATCCTCGGCGTGGGCGCCATTGCCGAGGCGTCCGATGTACATCCCGGGCCGGAGCCGGATATGCTCGGTCGAGGAAAGGGTCTTGATGCTCGCTTCGGTGTAGTCGGACGCCATGGGGAATGAAAAAGCGAAAAGCGAAAAGCGGAAAGCGGAAACTTTTCAACTGAAGCGATTGCGCCATTTGACTTTCCGCCTTTTAGTGTCCCGTCCCTCGATCCATGAATAAAAGACTCCTCAAGATCGGCGGCATTGTCGTCGCGGTTCTCGTCATCGCCTACTTCGCCCTCGAGTTGTCCCTGGGCTCGATCGTCACTGCCGGCGTAAACCGCTTCGCCCCCAAAATCATCCATACGAAGGTCACGCTGGTCGGCGCCCGCATTTCACCTTTCTCCGGCCGCGGGACGCTCTCCGGCCTGTTCGTCGGCAATCCCACGGGGTGGAGCTCCGAAAAGGCATTCACCATGGAGAAGATTTATGTCGAGGTGGTCCCCTCCTCCCTGTTCGGCGACCACATCGTGGTGAAGGAAATCCTCATCGATAAGCCGGAATTCGTCTATGAGACCAGGTTCCTGGTGAGCAACATCGGGGACCTGCTCAAGAACATCTCCTCCTCGGCGTCAAACGGCGGGGAAGCCCAGGTGACCACCTCGAGCGGGAAACCCATCAAGTTCGAGGTGAAGCACATCAGGATACAAAACGGCTACGTCACCGTCGGCGTCGGCGCCGCCGCGGCCACCCTGCCGCTGCCGACGATCGATCTCACCGACCTGGGTTCGAAGGAGGGCGGCATCACGCCGAACCAGCTCACGCTCGCCATCATGCGCAGCGTCGCCGGCAGCATCGTCACCGCGACGACCCAGGCCGCCGCCAAGATCGGCTCGACGATGGGCGCCGCCGCCACGACTGGCATCAAGAGCCTATTCGGGGGGAGTCACTGATCGAAAAGTGGAAAGTTGAAAGTATTTTAGAAGAGCGCGTCGGCCACGATGCCAACCGCCGTAATGGGTCCGGAGTCGCCCATGCCGTCGAGGGCGCGGTCCGCCTTCTTGATCGTGTTCTGCGCGCTGTAGTAAAGGCTGTCGTCGTTGATCAGCTTGCCGATCGTGCCCTGGCCCTTGGCGATCTTGTCCGAGGCATCGCGGACATTTTGCACCGTCACCTTCAGGTTGTCGGCGGTCGGCTGGTCATAGAGCAGCACCCCCAGCGTGCCCTGGCCCGACTTGACATGATCGACGGCCTCCTGCGCGTCGGCCATGAAACTATTGGCGTTGGCGGCGGTGGTCTTGAGATCCTTGACGGCGGCGAGCAGCTCGTCGTGGAGTTCCGAATCGTTGACGAGCTTGCCCAGGGTGCCTTCGCCCCGGTCGATCTTGCCGCTGATGCTCTGCAGATTTGAGAGGGTCGCGCTGACCTTGGGGCTGCTTTCGGTGACGAGGGTGTCGAGCCGCTGAAAGATCCCCCCGCCGTCCTTGCCGTTGCCGTTCATCGCCGTGCCGAAAGAGCCCAGGGCTCCCTCGAGCTCCTTGCCGAGGTGCCCCAGCTCCGTCATGATGGAATTCATGTCGGGGGTGACGACGGTGTGAATCTCGGCGCCGTCGGCGAGCGGCGGGGACCCGTCCGTGCCCAGGTCGACACCGATATAGTCCGAGCCGAGCAGACCGGCCATGATGATGCTGGCGTTGGCGTCGCTGGCGATCTTGACCCCGGGATCGATCTGGAGCTCCGCCACCGCCCGGCGGCCGTCGAGGCGCGTCACCGCGACCGACCCGATCTTCACGCCGGCCATGCGCACCTCGTCGCCGACCTTGAGCTCCTTCAGGTCATCGAAGCCGGCGACGAGCTTGTAGCCCTTGTCATGGAAAAGCTTGTCGCCGCTGAGCGTTTCGAAGGTCACCCAGATCAGGGCGACGCCGAGGAGGAAGAAAAGCCCGACCCGGGCTGTCTGCTGAAAGTTATTCATGGCTGAGGTTCTCCGGTTAATTTTTTGTTTCGGTTTTCTTAAATCGTGGGTGGCGGACGTCGATCTTGGGATTGAGGAATTCGGCGATGCGCGGGTCGGTCGGGTCGCGCAGCCCGGCGGGCTGGCCGACATGGATGAGCTCGTGATCCATGAGGAAGCCGACGCGGTCGCCGATGTTCAGCGCGAGATCGCGGTCATGGGTGACGACGATGGTGGTGACCTGATATTCATTTTTCAGCGACCCGATGATCTCGTCAATCGTGGCGGACATCACGGGATCCAGTTCGCTCGTGGGCTCGTCGTAGAGGAGCAGCTGCGGCTCCATCACCAGCGCGCGGGCGATGGCGACGCGCTTCTTCATGCCGCCGGAGAGCTCGGCGGGGAACACTTCCGCGGTGTCGGCCAGCGACAGCATCTGCAGGGCATGCATGACCTTTTCCTTGATCTCCTTCTCGGAACCCATGCGGTGCTCGCGCGGATAGAGCGCGAGATTGTCATAGACGCTCAGCGAATTGAACAGCGCGCCAGCCTGGAAGACGAGCGCCCGGCGCACATGGTCGCGCGTCTCGTCCGAGGCCGCGTCGTGGCCGTCGATCATCACCCGGCCGGCCGTCGGCGCCTCCAGCCCGGCAATCTGGCGGAGGAGCACGCTTTTCCCCGAGCCGCTGGGGCCCATCAGCACGAAGATTTCGCCGGGCTCGACGGAAAAGGTCACGTCCTTGAATACCTCGAGCTTGCCGTAGCTCTTGCCCAGGCCCTCGACGGACACGCCCACGGCCGGGGACTTTTCGGCGGCGGCGGGCGGCGATGCGGAATTGGCGGTTTCCATGGCGGGAGGCTAGATGAGGACTTTGGTGACGAAGTAATCGAGCACGAGGATGAGAATGAGCGAAGTCACCACGGCCCGCGTGACCGAGGCGCCGATTTCGCGCGGACCGCCGCGGGTATTGAGCCCGATATTGCAGCAGACCAGCACGATCACGAAGCCGAAGATTTCCGCCTTGGCGATGCCGTCGAACACGTCCTTGAACTTCATGAACTGGGTCAGCGACGAAAAATAGGTTTGGGGCGGGAGCGCGATGAATCCGGTGTATCTGCAGATGACGGCCCCGCCAAACCAGCCGACGATATTGGCGACAATCGTGAGGATGGGCATCATGACCAGCACGGCCGCCAGCCGGGGCAGCACGAGCATGCGCGCCGGCGGAATGTTCATCGTGACGAGCGCGTCGACCTCCTGGTAAACCTTCATGGACGCCAGTTCGGCGGTGATCGCGGATCCGACGCGGCCGGTGACCAGGATGGCGACCATGACCGGGCCGAGTTCGCGGGCCATTGAGAGCCCCACCAGCGAGCCGATGAACTGCATCACGCCAAAATTCCGCATCGAGTAGCCGGCCTGCAGCGCGAGCACGCTGCCGATGAAGAAGCTGAGGATGCCGACGATGGGCAGCGTGGTGTAGCCGATCAGGTAGCATTGCTCGATGAAGCGGGCAAACTGGCGCGGCAGCGTCCCGACATAGGAAGCGGTGCGCAGCAGGAGCTGGATCGTGCTGCCGACGCCCTCCAGCATTTTTGTGATTTGGTTCATATCATTTCGCGACGATGGAGGTTTTATCGTGAATTCGCGAAAACTCCATCCAGAAGAAATGCCACCCGGCGGCCGAGCCGCGCCTCCAGCCCAGGGGGCCGACCTGAACCGTGGTGACGCCGTCGTAGGGCCGTTTCTCCCAGGTGATGGCGTTCCAAAGCAGCGACGTCCGCTCGCCGCCGAAGGGGCTCTCGTCGTGGCGCACCAGGGTGGCGAGCGGCGTCCAGGTCTCGCGAATCTCCTCGTTGCTGGGGAAAAACACGTCGAACACGCTGGGAAACTGGAACTGCCGGCGGCCGGCGCCGTTGTCCCAGGAGCTGAACAGCGGCCACAGAAACGTCTTATGGGCGGGAAGGGCGTCGGGATTGGTCGTGCTGCGCTGCTCCAGGTCCGAATAAAGAAAGAAGAAAAACTGCGTTTTGGTCTCGTCCACGCCGGCCTCCGTCCATTTGAGCTGGCGCCAGAGGGGCCAAAGGACCCACGTCTTGTCCACCCCCTTCTTGATCGAATGGGTGTAAAACGGCCCGGTGCGATCCACATACTTGTCATCGCCGCGTCCCTGGACCAGAAACGGCCAGAAATAACGCATCTCATGGTAATGGTCGGGGGCGGTGCGATCCGTATAGCCAAAAAACGGCCAAAGATAGTTCACATTGACCCCATCGGCGCTGCGCTCGCTCGTGTAGAACGGCAGGACGCCGACCTGGCGCTTGGGGGGAGTGCCCGGCGGTTTGTCGTCCGCCGGCTGAATGGTGTTGTTCCAGGTGAGCGGCCAGAGCCAATAGGAACGGGTGAAGACCCCCGGCCGCTCGTTGTGCCCAAATAAGGGCCAAATCGCGAAGCCGTGCTCCGTGCCCTCGGTCACGCGCACGATGGGCCAGGGCGTGTAGGTCGTGGTCGCGCCGCCCTTCACCGACTTCGCGTAGAGCGGAAAGATATCCCACGCCAGCTCGTCATAACCCAGGTGACCCTGCATGCTCCCGGCGATCGGAAACAGGCCCTGGTAAGAGGTGTCCGGGCTGCCGGGAGTGTCGCGGGAAAAATAAAACGGCCACACGTCAAAGGTCCGGCCCTCGGGAGCGATGCTGGGCGGAGCGTCCTCCTTGTGCCCAAAGCGGTTGATCAGGTCGAAAATGCTCCACGTATAATAATCGCCGTAGCTGCGATAAAAAAACAGGGGGTAAAGCACCGTGACTTCGGCCAGCCCGCCATCGGGGGTCCTGCGCTGGACATAGAGGGGCCTGAAACCCGAAATCACGTCCCCCGGCTGGGCCGGCTGCTCCCCAAGCGCGCGCCGCGTGTGAGCGTCCGCCACCGGCGCCCCGGGAGCGAAGGTATAATTGAAAAGGAGAGGCCCCAGGGAGTTCCAGGACTCGACCGTTCCCGCCGGGCCGGTCTGTTTGACCACCACCGGCCACCTATTGACCTCGTCCGCGATCAAGCGTCCCGCAATGGGCGCGGCCAAGAGCCCGAACCACAGGAAAAAGCGGCGGAAAGTCACGGTTGCTGGAGACTGGAGTGGCAAACGGTCTGTAAAGATGCTTGGTTGCCCGATAGATGCAAATCCACGTTGATCTCGGCCGGTGGAAAGAGGTTCCCTGTATTTTGGCCCGTTAATACATCCGTCGAAAAATTGGAATCCAGCGAACCAGTAAATCGGGAGGACCGGCCATGCGCATAAGCGGCGGCGCGGCGCGCGGCATCCCGCTGCTGGTGCCCAGGGGCGACGCCGTCCGGCCGGCCACTGACGCACTGCGGCAGGCCGTCTTCTCGAGCTTGGGCGGGAGGGTGCGGGGCGCCCGATTCGTGGACTTGTTCGCGGGAAGCGGCGCTTACGGCCTGGAGGCGCTCAGCCGCGGCGCCGCCGCCGGCCTTTTCGTGGAGCGGGATGCGCGTGCGGTCGCCTGCCTGCGCCGGAATCTCGCCGCCGTGTGCAAGAGCCTTGGCCGCGACGAACAAAACACCGCCATCCTGGCGCGCGACGCGCTCACGGCTCCTTTCGACCGGGGGGCGCCGCCCGACCTGATCTTCATCGATCCGCCCTATGAAATCATTTCCGTGATCGCGCCCGCTCTTTTCGCGCGCCTGGCCGCGGCCCTGGCCGCCAAGCCCGACGCCCTGGTGATTTTCGAACTGCCCGGCGAAATGGAATTGGCCCCCGAAGGCTGGACGCAAATAAAACGCCTCGGCAAAACCGGCCGCCGCCAGCCCAACGCCGCATTTTTTCAGACGGGCACCGTCTGAAGGTGGGGCGACGCGCCCCCGCGACGCCCTACCTCAAATGTCTCTTTGGTTTACTGGCGATTCTTTCCCAACCTGCATCGGCGCGATCCCGTCGGCGAATTCGGCGGCCAGGTGCTGGCCGGGGCGCAGCTTGGCGCGGCGGGTCACCGGGCGGCCCTGGTCGTCGCGCATCAGGGTGAAGCCGCGGTTCAGCACCGAGGCCGCGCTGGCCGACTGAAGCCGCCGGCCGAGGCTGTGCACTTTTTGCGACGCGAATTGCACGCGCAGAACGGGCGACGCCCGCTCCAGCCGGACCCGCGCATCCGCCACGCGTTCGCGCGGGGCCTGCACCGCGGCGCGGAGGGCCGCAGCCAGGCGGTTCGAGAAATCGTCGAGCCGCAGCCAGCCGCGCTCGATGAGCGCGGCGGGAGTCAGCAGGCGGAGGCGCGCGCGCGCGTGGTCGAGCCGTTCGCCCGCCCGGGTCAGGCGCCGGTCGACGGCGCTCACCATCGCCTCGCCCGCCTGCCCCGCCCGCTCGGCGCAGGCGATGAAGTGGCTGGAAATCAGCTCGGCGGCGGCGCTGGGCGTCTCCGCGCGCGCATCGGCGGCGAAATCGCACAGGGTGAAATCGATCTCGTGCCCCACCGCCGAGATGACCGGCACCGGGGACGCCGCCACGGCGCGCACCAGCGGCTCCTCGTTGAACGCCCACAAATCCTCGATACTGCCGCCGCCGCGGCCGATCACCAGGAGGTCGAATATCCCGAGCTGTCCAGCAAGCGCGATCATCCCGGCCATTTCATCCGCCGCGCCGGCGCCCTGCACCTTGGCCGGCAGCACGACCACCCGCCCGCGCCAGCCCCGGCGCTCGAGAATCCGCAGGAAATCCCTCACCGCCGCGCCGGTCGGCGACGTGATGAAGCCCACCGTCAGCGGGAGCGCCGGAATCGGCCGTTTTTTCTCGGGCGCAAAAAGGCCTTCGGCCGTCAGGCGCCGCTTCAATGCCTCGAATTCGCGCTGGAGCTTCCCCACTCCGTCCTCGACGACCGCGCGAACGATCAGCTGATACTGCCCGCGCAATTCATAAACGCTCACCTCCCCGTAAGCGATGACCTGCATGCCTTCGCGCGGCTGCACGGCCTGCCGCAAAGCATCGCCCCGGAACAGCACCGCGCTGAGCTGCGCGCCGGCATCCTTGAGCGAAAAATAAATGTGCCCGCTCGCCTGGGCGCGGAGGTTCGAGACTTCGCCCCTCACCCACCCGGCCCCGATCCCGTTTTCCAGCAGGGTCTTCACCCGCCGCGTGAATTCGCTGACGGTCTCGACCTGCCGGTCAAGGGAGTCGGACGGAGCGGGGTGGGGCGTCTTCATCGGTTCAGGACTGCGCTCCCGGCACGGCGCGCGCCGCCCGGCCCGCAAAATGCCGGCGCACGAGATGCGTCGCCGCCGTCAGGGCGGCAAGCAGGAGAACGGCGGTGATGATGAGCTTGCCCTTTCCGTTATGCAACGCGCTGCCAAAAATAATGAAGGCCGAAGCGGTTATCCAGGAGGCCGCGCAGGAGACTCCGAAATATTTGCCGACCGGAACCCCGGCCAGGCCGAGCAAATAGTTCTGCACGGCAAACGGAACGCCCGGGGTCACGCGCAGCAGGATGATCAAATCCGTCATGTCGTCCGCTTCCACCTCCGGCACCTTGTATCCGAGCCGGACGACCAGGCGGATCAACCACGGGCGGAGCGCCTGGCGCGCCAGCCAATAGGTCAGCATGAAATTCACCGTGATGGCGGCGAGCCCGGACGCCACGACGGCAGGCATTCCCATTTGACCGGCGAACGCCGGACCGGCCGTGAGCATGAACGTCAGCAAGGGAACGCCCACCCCCGGAAGCAGCGCCATCGCCGAAAAAAAGGCCCACGGACCGCCTCGCTGCAAAAGCGCGAGGCCGCGCTCGACCTGCGCGCGGAGGTCCACGCCGCGCGCCAGCAGGACGGCCACCAGCAGAAGCGCGGCGGCGCCCACCGCCAATTTTATCCGCAGTTTTTTCCTTTCGGGGGTGGCACCGGGCGGCATGGGGTTCAGCCTGCGCGCGCCCGCGCACCAATCAACTTGAAAGACAGCCGCTTCCGGATTCAGTTTCCCCCATGGTCAAAAAACTCCTGCACACCCGCATGCGCGTCAACGATATCGAGCGCACCGTAAAGTTCTACGAAGACGCCCTCGGCCTCAAGGTGTCCCGCCGGCACACCTCGCCGCGGGGAGCGCAGCTCGCGTTTCTCCAGACGCCCAACAGCGACGAGGAGATCGAGATCTGCCAGCTCCCGCACAGCCCGGGCGTGCAGGTGCAGCCGGACCTGATGCATCTCGCGTTTGAAGTGGATGACCTCGCCGCGTTCGCGGCCGGCCTGGCGAAGAAAGGCTATCCCCTGAGCGACGGCCCCACCCCCTCGGGCAGCGGCGGGATCATCGCCTTCATCGACGCCCCCGAGGGCTACGAGGTCGAATTGATCCAGCGGCCGAAGGCCTGACCGATCGAAGGATCGTAAAGTAGACGCTGCCTCCGGCTGCGTTTCGAAAATGGACGCGACCGCCCGGTCGCGCTTCATAAGAGCGCTTTCAGCTCAGCCCGCGAGCTTCGCCGCTGTGCGCACCAGCTGCGCCGCCACTTTCCGCGCCGCTTCCAGCGAGCGCGCATTTTTCAACCCGCCGTTTTCGTCAAACGCCTCGTTGGCCTTCGGCAGGGTGCACTCCGCCGGAACGATGGTGCACCCGAGCTTCATCAGGAGCTGGCGCGCCAGCAGGGCCGAACGAACTCCGCCAAACGGCCCCGGCGAGGCCGAAACCACCGCCGCGACCTTGCCCAAAAATGGGTTGTCGTCCGCCCGGCTGCACCAGTCGATCGTGTTTTTCAGCAGCGGTGTGAACATCGAATTGTACTCCGGCGACGCCACCAGCAGGGCATCGTGCCCCTTGACCAGCTCCACCAGTTTTTTGGCGTTCTCCGGCATGCCCTGCTCGTCCTCGAGGTCCCCGTGATAAAGCGGCAGGGGGAAATCGTTGATTTCAAGATGGGTGACCTCGCCGCCCGCCGCGCGGGTCTCGGCCACCACGATCGCCAGGAGCTTCTTGTTCAGAGACTCGCGGCGCGCGCTACCGGCAAAAGCCAGGATGCGGGGAGGATGCGGCATCCGGCGATCGAACAACTCCCCTCCCCGCGCCGCAAGCGCTCAGATGGGGTGGGCGCGCAGAAAAGTCGCCAGATCGGGGTCCAGCGTTTTCCAGGTCACCGAGGCGCCGATGGCGCGGTAGAGGGTGTTGATCAACGGATTCTCATGGCGGACCAGATTGAAGAGGGGCACCAGATCGTGGCCGAGGTCGAGCTTGGCGCGGTAGCCCGTCTGCCCGCTTTGCAACTCCCGGGCGCCGCACGCATAGGCAAAATCGAGCGCCGCCTCGAAGAGGCGGAAATAGAGATAGTTCCCGCCGGCGCGGCGATAATCGAGCCCGATGAACTTGTTGATCACGCGGTCGCCGAGGTGGAAGACCAGCATGAAGGCGAGCAGTTCGCCGTTCGCCCGGTCGCGCTGGAGGATGAATCGCGCCGGCGGCTGATCGCCGATGCGCTCGAAGAACCGGAGGCCCAGCTTTTCGAACTTCGTGCGGCCTTTCTCGTAAGTCTGCCGGAACAAGCCGTGGATCTCCGCAAGTACCTCCCGGGAGGGCCGCTCCACGACCCGGGTCTCAAGATCCAGCTGGGCCCGGGAGCGCCGCAATTTCTTCAGGAAATTATGCCGCCGCGCATGGGAAAGCGCCTTAAAGTAGGCGTTCCGGTCCGGAGCGGGCAGCGCCAGGCGGGTGCCCGGATAGCTGATCATCGGGAAAAATCCGCCTTCCGCGCGCCGCCCGCCCAGCGCGACAAGACCGGCCTCCGAAAAGTCCTTGAAGACGATCATCGGCGCCCCGAGCCGCCGCGCCTCGGCCCGCACGGCGCGGCGCAGCTCCGCGGCCACGGCCGCGCGACTCATCCCGGGAGCCAGGCCGATGCTTCCCTCTTCGGAACAGGGAGAGCCGACGAAGAAGGTCCTTTGGTGGCCCGCGTTCGGGAAAAAACGGGAGAAAAAATTGGCCGCGAGGGCAACGGCCCGCGGGGCCACCAGCGCAATCGGCACGTTATGCGTAAAGCAGGGAACAATGCCGACGGCCTCGTCTCCCGACCTGATCAGGGCGTAATGGAACGTGAACTGGTCTTCGAGCCCGCTGGCCTCCAGCGCCTGGTACCAGAAGCGCCCCTCCAGGGGGGGAGGAAAGCATTTCCGCCAAAGGTCGCCCTCGATTTCCTGCAATCCCGCCGCAAATTCCACCCGCACGCGTTGCCCGTCGGCCGGCATGATCATAGGGCCAGGAAGACGGCTCCCGCCAGAATGCAGCCGACTCCCAGCCAGCGGATTCCCCCGACCGCCTCGGCCAGGAACAGCTTCGACAGGATCGCGACCCCCACGAAACAGAGGCTGCCGAGGGGAAAAGCCACGCTGACATCCAGGCGACTCAGCGCGACCGTGTAGAAGACGATTTCCAATCCGTAGGCGAGCAGCCCCAGCGCCACCCACGCGGCGGCGGAACCGAGCCGCCATCTGCCGGCCCAGGCGCGATAGGGTGGCGACAGGATTCGCGGCCCCCCGACAGCCCCGACCTTCAGGGCCAGTTGGGCGAAGCTCTCCGCTGTCACCGCGGCGAGCAGCATGATGAGACCCGCCGATTTAGTCGTCATGGGATGTCCCCAGCACGGGAGTCCGGCTGACGAAAAATACTCCCAGCAGGATCAGGCCGACCCCGACCAACCTGGAAACGGAGAGATGCTCGTGGAAAAGGCGGCTGGAAAGGGTCAGTACCGTGATGATGCTCAGGGCGGTGAACGGCTGGGCGAAGCTCAGGTCCGCCCGCGCCAGCACACGCATCCAATTATAGAGCTGGGCGGCAAAGGCCGCCATCGCCGCATAGAAGCAAGGACTCGAGAGGGCACCCAGCGCCACGGCGGCCACCGGGGTGCCGGGGGAAAGGCCGGAGACCGCCCGCTTCCACGCGATCTGAATGATCGTGTCCAGCACGACGGCGAGCACCAACCCCGCCGCGACGGATGCCGGGATCCTGGGCGGGGGACGCCTCATGATGCCGCTGCGATTGGGGCGGTCGGTGGATTCCACATCGGTGAACGATCCGTTGATAAAAGGCCCAAAATATGCAACAATATCAGCCCTGCTGAGCAGCTCCGCTGCTATTACACTCACTATCGTCTTTTGCATGAATAAAAATCGGGTCGTTGTCACCGGCCTGGGGGTCGTCGCGTCCAATGGGATTGGCGTGGAAGATTTCTGGCGCGCCAATGCGGAAGGCCGCTCCGGAATCTCGCCGATTGACGTGTTTCCCACGGAAGAATTTCCCTCAAAAATCGGCGGGCAGGTGCGCGGATTCGATCCCACCCGGTTCATGCCGGCGGAGACCGCCGGCCGCGTGGACCGCTTCGTGCATTTCGGATTGAGCTGCGCCGAAATGGCCCTGACCGGCAGCGGGCTCAGCGTGGCGGAGGAGGACGCCGACCGGATCGGCGTGATCCTGGGGTCGGGCCTGGGCGGCCTGCTTTTTCACGAGGAACAGATCGCGGCGGCTTACCAGAAGGAGTCGCACCGGTTCCACCCCGCGTCGGTTTCGAAAATCAGCCCCAATGCGGTGGCGAGCCAGATTGCCATTCGCTATGGTTTGCGGGGCCCGAACATCGTGATTTCCACCGCCTGCGCGTCCGCCGCCCATGCGATCGGCGAAGCGTTCAGGAAAATCCAATACGGCGAGGTCGATGTCTGCCTCACCGGCGGGGTGGAGGCTCCCCTCACCCGCTTTAATTTCGCCGCTTATTGCGCCATGCGGGTCCTTTCGAAGCGGAACGGAGATCCCGCCGGAGCTTCGCGGCCCTTCGACGCCGCGCGCGACGGCTTCGTGATGAGCGAGGGCGGAGCGGTGTTGGTCCTGGAATCGCGCGAACACGCCTTGCGGCGCGGCGCGGTGATCCTGGCGGAAATGACAGGTTACGCGAGCAACTCGGGGGCCCAGCACATGGTCATGCCCGATCCGCAGGGGGCCGATGCCGCCCGCGTGATGGCCGCGGCGCTGAAAGACGCGGGAATCAAGCGGGTCGATTATATCAATGCGCACGCGACCTCGACCAAGGCCAACGACGCCGCGGAAACCAGGGCGATCAAGGCCGTCTTCGGCCAAGGCGCGTATGAAATCCCGGTGTCCTCGACCAAATCGATGATCGGGCACAGCCTGGGAGCGGCGGGGGCGATGGAGGCCGTGGTCTGCGTCAAGGCGCTCGGCGAGCAATTCATTCCGCCCACGATCAATCTCGACAATCCGGACCCGGATTGCGACCTCGACTATGTTCCTTGCCACGGGCGGACCGCGAAATTACACTCCGTCATGTCCAATTCGTTCGGATTCGGCAACTGCAACGCCGCCCTGGTTTTTGAAAACGCCTCGTAACTTCCCCATGACCAATCAAGAGGTCGAGCAAAAGGTCATAAGTATTCTTGCCAAAAAACTCGGCGTCGAGCTGGGCAAAATCGGCTCCGAGACCCGGCTCGCCCAGGACCTCGGCGTGGATTCCTTCGGCGCCGTGGAATTGATGTTCGAAATCGAGGAGGCGTTTGGATTGGAAATTGCCGACAGCGACATCGAGAATGTGCGGACCGTGAACGATATCGTGGGCTACCTGCGCGGCTGGCTCGATCGCCAGCCCGGGAGCCCGGACCAGGTTCCCTATTCCGTCTGAGCGATCCCGCGCTGCAGGGTCTCCTCGAACAGGGCCAGGGCGGTGTCGATTTCCCGCTCGGTGATATTCAGGCACGGAGCGATCGTGAAAACGTTTTTGTAGTACCCGCCCACGTCGAGAATCAAGCCCTTGCTCTCGCCGCCGGCGGTGAGCGTGCCGCTCAGTCCGATGTTCATCATGGCGTCGGTGAGGGCGCGATTGGGCGTGTAGCCGTCCCGCTGGCACATTTCAACGCGCAGGGCCAGACCCAGGCCGTCCACGTCCCCCATTTGCGGGTATTTTTTCGCCAGCTCCCTCAGCCGCGAGAGGAAATAAGCGCCCGAGCGCATCACGCGGGTCTCAAAATCCTCCTCTTCCATCAGTTTGACGGCCTCGAGCGCCACGGCGGTGCCCAGGGGGTTCGAGGAAAAAGTCGAGTGGGTGGTGCCGGGAGGGAACACGGCGGGGGAGATGAGATCCTCCCGGGCCCAGATGGCGGAAATGGGATTGAGCCCGTTGGTCAGCGCCTTGCCCATCACGATGACGTCGGGCTTGACCCCGAAATGCTCGAGGGCGAGGAACTTGCCCGTGCGGTAAAAACCCATCTGGATCTCGTCGTCAATCAGCAGGATGCCGTGCTGGTCGAGGACCTTTTTCAGGCCGGGAAGATATTCCGCGGGAGGAACGATATAGCCCCCGGTGCCTTGCACCGCTTCGATGAAGAAAGCGCCGAATTCGGCGTCGCCGGTCTTGTTCACGACGCCGTAATACTCGGTTTCGAACAGCCGCTCGAATTGCTTCAGGCAGTGCAGGCCGCAGGACTCGCGCTTCATCCCGTACGGACAGCGGAAGCAGTAGGGAAAGGGGATGAAGTTCGCCCGGTCGGCGAAATGCCCGAACTTCTCCCGGTAGCGGTAGCTCGACGTGATGGCGGACGCGCCGAGCGTCCGCCCGTGATACCCGCCCATGAAGGCAAAGGCGAAGTTCTTCTTCGTCCGGATCCGCGCCACCTTCCACGCGTCCTCGACCGCGCTGGCCCCGCCGACGTTGAAATGGATCCGTCCCTTTTCCCCAAACGTTGCCTCGATTTTCCGCGCCAGCTTGGTGGCAAGCAGGATCTTTTCCTTGTGCAGGTACTGGCAGGCCAGCTGGGGGAGCGTGTCGATCTGCTTTTTTAGCGCGGCGTTCAGCCGCGGATTGCCATAGCCGAAGTTGACCGCCGAATACCACATCTGCAGGTCGAGGTACTGCGTCCCCTGGTCGTCATAGAGATAAGACCCCTCCGACCGGCTGAA
>Ga0302325_10012434_pt1 | contig 18259 bp, 12 predicted proteins | sample Palsa_T0_2_FD_201948 | JGI IMG/M metagenome (GOLD analysis project Ga0302325, IMG submission 201948) | Peat permafrost microbial communities from Stordalen Mire near Abisko, Sweden - Palsa_T0_2 | ecosystem: Environmental > Terrestrial > Soil > Palsa > Peat permafrost | place: Sweden: Abisko...
AGTTCTACGAGCAAAAATATCGTCAACAGCAAATCCGTATGGTAACCAAAAGGGCCACCGAACTCGGTTTGCAGCTCGTACAATCAGCGTAGTTTGGGGGTGGGTTTCTGGAGAGCCGGCCCTCCCGCGAGCAAAGCTCGCCGGGCCTGGAGTTTTAGCCATTTTCGGGCCGACGTGGCGCAGGCACTCCTGCGTGCCGCGATGGCACTCCTGCCATCGCGCCGGGCGAAGCCCGGCATGGCCCGGTAAAACCGGGATGCGTCAGGCGACCACGAGGGGAATGCGCCCTGCTCCGGAAGCGGGTTGTTACACTGTTCATTAAGGTGCGTCTGCGCAGTTCATGCGGAAATTCCTGCCCGCCGTTATTCTCCTCCCGATGCTCGCCTGGACGGCTTGCCGGAGCGGCCAACCGCGCGCTCCGGCGATCGGTGAAGCGTATGCCGGCCCGGCTACGCTGGCCTTGCGCAAGGACATTCCGCTGCAATCGCCAGCGACGGTTACCGTCAAACACGGCGACAGGCTCGAAATCGTCCAGCATCGGCGCCGCTTTCTGAAAGTGCGCGCTCCAAACGGCGCCGAAGGCTGGATCGAGGACCACCTGCTGCTCAGTTCGCAAGAAATCGCGGCCCTGAAAGAGGTGGAGCGGCGCGCCTTGACCATGCCGTCGCAGGGCTTGGCCAGCACCTATGAGCTGCTCAACGTGCACACCGAACCGAATCGCCTGTCGCCCAGCTTCCTGCAAGTTAAGGAAGGCGAGAAGGTGGACGTGGTGGCGCACGTCTCCGCGCCGCGCACGCCGCCCGAACGCAAGCCGCTGGTCCCGCCTAAGCCCAAAGCCCTGCCGCCCGCCCACAAGCATGCCGAGCCCAAGATTCCGCTGCCGCCATTGCCGCCCCCTCCGCCGCTGCCGAAGAACTGGATGGAACTCTCCAGAACCCCTCCCGAAGTGCAGCAGGAGATCGCCGAAAGCCGCGCCGCGCACGCGCAGCCGATGGACGACTGGAGCCTGGTGCGCAATGCCCACGGCGACAGCGGATGGGTGCTGACCCGCCGCCTCTACATGGCCATTCCCGACGACGTGGCGCAGTACGCCGAAGGGCACCGCATCACTTCGTATTTTCCCTTAGGCGACGTGCGCGACGGCGACCAGGTGAAGCACATCTGGCTCTGGACCACCATCGCGGGCGGCGACCATCCTTATGATTTCGACAGCTTCCGCGTGTTCACCTGGAGCCTGCGGCGGCACCGCTATGAGACTGCGTACATTCAGCGCAACGTGGAGGGCTATTTTCCGGTGCTGCCGGGAAAGGCGGGCTTCTCGGTTTGCGTATTGAACGGCGCCGGTGCGCGCATGCGGCGCAGTTACTCGTTCATCGTCACCACAGTGCGTTTCGCCGGCGACCAGCCGTGCGAGGCGCCCGCCAGTTTCCTGGCCGGCACCGGCGCCGCGGAGAACGCCCGGACTCAGCCGATCGTCCCCACCCCGGCAGAGAACCGTCCTGTTCTGGCGCGGTTGAAGGCCGCGGTCAAGAAGTGGTTTGGCCGCTGAGGGGCGAGGTCCCGCCGTGGCTGGTGGCTAGTGGTTTTGATGCCCGGTGCGGCGGGGCCCTCCGGACGACGTGGCAAAGGGCGCGACACAATCACCAGCCACCAGCCACCAACCCCCAGCCACGGCGGCCAAAGGCCGCCTTGCGGTACGCATATCAATGTGTTACATATATGTTCAAGTCGGACAAAACTTGATCCAACTGAACCCGCGCCGCTCCCGTCGTGAGCGCACCCGCGGGTCATATTCTTTAATCCGCCGATAAGGAAGGCATCCAGTGGAATCTGCGAACCGCAAACTCATCCGTCCTTCTCTCAACGAGATCAAGGAGCAGATCGCCCCTCCGCGCCGGGCACAAAAAAAGCCAGTTCCCCCCGATCAAACCAATGCCGAGAACTTCTACTACGTGAAGCAAATGCAGTCCAAGACCCCCATGGTCTTCGTCCTCAAGGATGGCGAAACTCTGCACGGCGTCATCGAGTGGTATGACAAAACCTGTCTGAAGGTCAACCGAAACGGCGAGCCCAACCTGCTGCTTTACAAGCCCAACATCAAGTACATGTACAAGGCGTAGGAGCGGTTCTTCCGCCGCTAGCCTTCACGGTTTCGCAGCGCCAGCCGGTATTTCCGCCGCTCGCCTGCCTCCCTGTAACGGCGCTCTTCTTCTTCCGTTTCCAGTAGCACCGGCGGAATCGCAGTGGGTTTGCCCTGCGCATCGAGCGCCACGAACGTCAGGTATGCGGAGCAGGTGAGCCGCTTCCGGCCGGTCATCAGGTCTTCCACCATCACCTTCACACCCACCTCCATGGAAGTGTGAAACACGCGGTTCACTTGCGAATGCAGCAAGATCAACTGCCCGATGTGAATGGGATGCAGGAAATTCATGTGGTCGATGGAGGCGGTCACCACGGGTTTGCGCGCGTGCCGCATGGCGGCCATGGCCCCCGCCAGATCCACCAGGTGCATCACCTTTCCACCCAGGACATTGCCCAAACCATTGGCGTCGGTGGGCAGCGCCAGCTCGCAATATTCGGAGACGGAATCGCGCACCGGTTTTCCGCAACCGGGATCGGGCGCGCTCATGGGCGGCCGGGTTCTCCCGTGCGGCGCAAATAGCTGCCGATGTAGGCCCGTGCCTGGCGCGCGGCGCAGGCATCCGGCGGCAAGCTGCGAAAGTCCGCGTCCGCGCGCGAATATTCGAGCGGGCCATGCGCGAACGGCAAGTGGTTTTTCTCCATTACCCAATAGATGCGCACCAGCCCGTCGCGATCCTGCGCGACGCCGAAGCGCACCGCGTCCGGTCCATCGCCGGGCACGCGCGCGCATTTCTCCCGGGCGTAGCCGAAATTGCAGAGCTGCTGTACGGTATGAGGGTCCGGCGACCATTCGTCCGGCGGCGCGGCGCGGCACTGTCCGGACCAAGCATCGCCCAACGGCATGGGAGGCGTTTTCTTCCCGGTGGCTTGCGGCATGCGCTCCACCGGATAGAAATAAGGACACGCCATTGGCAGGTATGGTAACACAGGGGTATGAGCAACCGGCTGGAAGTGCTGCGCGGCATGGTGGCCGCGAATCCCAACGACAGTTTTTCGCGCTACGGTTTGGCGATGGAATACGCGAATTCCGGCGATCTGCTGCGCGCCAATGAGGAGTACCAGGCACTGCTGGCCGTAAATCCGAACTATTCGGCCGCATACTATCACGGCGGCCAGACGCTGGAGAAGTTGGGCCGCCGCGACGAAGCCCGCGCGCTTTACCAGCAGGGTGTCGAAGCCACCACCCGCATCGGCGATTTGCATACGCGCAGCGAGATTCAGGCCGCGCTGGATCTGCTGGGATAATGGCTCGCGCCGGAATAGTGGGGCAGGCCCGTGGCCTGCGGCGGACCCTCGGCCCGCCTCCGGTCTGGCGGCCTGGGAGGCCGCCGCAGGCTGGGAGCCTGCCCCACTGATGACCCGCAGAAATCTATTCGCCGTGGCGCTGGGCGGCTTCGCACTTCCGGTGCGAGCCGAAGACCGGACCGTATTCCTGTCGCTGCCGGATGCGCGCCCGGTCCTGGAAAGCTTTGCCGGCGAGCGCCCCGGCGGCTTGCAGGGCGCCTCCCTCAGCCCGGAGTCGTGGCTGGCGTGGGAGACGGCGCGCGACCGCGAGATCCGCTCCCGGCTCAAGCGCGGCGACGCCGACTCCGTAATCAACCTGGTGCTGTTCGGGACGTCCTTTACTGCGCAGCCGCGCGTCGCGGGGGACAGCGCCGATGTCGTCGGCAAGCTGATTCTGGCGCGCGTGCACGACATGGCCATGGCTGTCGGCCGCCCCGGCCATAACGAGCGACTCCAGTTTGCCGCGGGGTGGCTCAAGGAAAACGGCGCGGATCCTTCCGCACCGGCGGCCGCCAAGCGGGTGGAGGCGGTGCTGCTCGAAAACGCCCTGCGCATGCTGCGCGAACAACGCGAGTACACCAAGGCAATCGCGGAGGCCAAGCGGAAAGAGGACGCAGCGGGTTTGTTCGTTACGCGATCCAGCCTTTATCAAAGCCGCGGCCTCTCGCTCGATACGTCCTTCCGGCCGAATTTCGCCATTGAGCGGGCGCTCACGGAAATCAAAACCGCCGGGCTGTTGCGGAGCGTCCGGCGGGCCGCGGTGATCGGGCCGGGTCTGGACTTTGCGGACAAACGCAGCGGCTACGACTTCTATCCCATTCAGACTCTGCAACCGTTTGCGCTCGTCGATTCCTTGCGCAAGCTGGGCCTCGCGGGCCCTTCCGAACCGCAGGTGGAGATCTTCGACCTCAGCGACCGCGTGATCGGTCACGTGCGCCGTGCCGTGGCGCAGGCGCGCGCCGGCGTGCCCTACACCGTGCAGGTCCCCTTGGATGGAGACACGCGCTGGCTCCCGGAGACCGTCGATTATTGGCGAAGCCTCGGCGCGGAGATTGGAGCGGAAGCCAAGGCCTTCGATCCTCCGGCTGGTGTGCATGCGCGCATGCATGCGGTGCGCATCCGGCCCAGTGTTGTGGCGCTATTGCACCCCGCTTCCCTGGACATCGTGGTCGAACAATTGCCGCTGTCGCCGGACCGTCTGCTGGACCTGGTGGTCGCCACGAACGTACTGGTCTACTATGGTCCGTTCGAGCAGGCACTGGCGGTGCGCAATATTGCCGGCATGCTGCGCCCCGGCGGAGTGCTGCTCGCCAATAACGCACTACCGGAAGGGGAGGAGACGTCCATGAAGACCGCGGGCATTACCAGTTTGCCCTATTCGGAAGATCCCGATGATGGGGATCGCATGGTGTGGTACCGGCGCAGCTAAGAAGGTGAGTTTGGAAATCGATCACCCTGACGTGGCGCACGCTCTCAGCGCAATGCCACATACTTTTGCACCGTGGGGCGGGCAATTCTGCCCGCCCCAAAATTAACGCAGAATCGAGCCTCTGTCAAAAAGTATGTGGCTTCGCGCTCTCAGCGTGCCGCGACCCCACTCTTGCGGTCGCCGCGGGCGTAGCCCGCGTTACCCGGGAGCTTGGCCCGCGGGATACGGCGGCCTGGGAGCCGGAGCCTGCCCCACACAAAAAAGGACAGGCCCGAAAGCCTGTCCTTTCTGTCAGCGAAAACCAGCCGTTTTAGAAAACTACCTTGGCGCCCAACTGGATGTTGCGATTCCCGCTGAAGCTGCCGGTAATCAGGCCGCTCGCGCAACTCCCGGGGGAGCAACCATAGATGTAGGCATTGCCCGTGTTGATCCCGTAATTGGCATGGTTGAACGCGTTATAAGCTTCCAGCCGGAGCTGTAACTTCACGTTCTCTTTAATCCTGGTGTTCTTGTACATGCCCAGATTCAGGTTCCAGGTTCCTGGACTATGGAAATAGTCCCGGCCCGTGAAGTTGGCCGGCCAAGGTCCAAAGTCGGCATCCCCCGTGATGGGGTTCACGTAGCTTTCGTCGATCGCATAGTTGCCCATGTTATAGACCTGGAAGTTGTTCGGAGTGCCCGTTGGGATCCGGCTTCCGGTAGTCGGCAGGACCTGATTCGCGGCGACGCGGGTAGCGACATAGTCGTCGTTGCTGAGGTCGTAAATGGTGTATGGGGCGCCCGTGCGCGCGGTAAAGATGGGAGCAAATTCCCAGCCATCCAAGACGCTCTTGGCTACGCCATGCAATTCGCGCGTGAAGGGTACGTCCCAGATGCCGCTGATGGCGATGCGGTGGCGATTGTCGAATTGCGCCGGGCCGTAGTCGACGGATGGATTGAACGGATCCGTATAGCCCAGGTTGAACTGGTTGCCGGAGGCGCTGAACGTATCGCTCAATTCATCCATGGCATGGCTCCAGGTGTAATTCGCGCGCAGGGTCAGGCCGGTGTGCTTGATGTCCTGAATGTCGTAGCGCACGTTCATGGCGTTGTAGTTGGAGATGCCGGCCGCGCCGCGGCGGTTGATAGAGCCATACTGTGTGTTCAACGGATCGAAGCAATCTCCAGGAGTACACGGAATGCCCAGGTAGACGTCGCCCATCCCCGGAATATTCGTGTTGGCGATGTCATAGAGGTTCCGCCCGATGGAGCCGGAATAATCGACCTCCAGATGGGTGGTGTTGGTAAACTGGTGCTCAATCGATGCGCTGATCAGGTGCGCATAGGCCTGCGGAATGTTCGGTTGTACCGCCCGGAGTTCGGATGGCGGAAGCGCGGCCGTTCCAGTCCCGCTCAAGAAGGCCGGAAAGTTGGTTGTGGTCAGCGGAATACTGCTGACGTTGGATCCGGAAATGAGCTGGATGATCGCATAGTTCGGTGGGTTGAACAGCACGTTGTAGGTGACGTTGCCGAAGTTGCGTTCATATCCGATGCCGTAGCCTCCACGCAAAGCGGTCCTACCGTCGCCGAAAACGTCCCAGGCGAAACCGACGCGGGGGCCGAAGTTCTTTTTGCTGGGTTGCCAGAGTTCGCCAATAGGGCCGGTCGGGGCGGTATCCACGACGCCGTTGGCAATATTCTCAAACTGATTGCCGCCGCTGGCAGGATAAAAGTTGGAGTCGAGGTTGGCGTTGACGTTATGCTGCACACCGAAATACTCCCAGCGCAGACCGAGGTTGAGCGTCACGCGTGGCGACACTTTCCAGGAGTCCTGGAAATAAAGCGCGCCCTCGTGATACCGGTTGCTGCGCTCGAAGGTGGGTGGGCCAACCGGTAGTGTTAGCGTGCAAGCCGCGGTTTGGACGCCATTGATGCAAGGGAACTTGCCTTGTGGGTAGACGGCCACCTGGCTTTCCGCGAGCTGGCCGCTGAGCAGGTTATCCAAGCCCTCCCCCGAGTTGTTGGCGGTTCCCAGGATCTCGGTATTTTCTTCATACGCGCCGAACGTGCGGTTGTCGCGCAGGTACTCGATGGTCCCGCCAAAGCGGAGCGAGTGTTTCCCTTTGGTATAGCTGAAGTCCTGATACGCTTCACCGAAATTTTGGGGTCCGCCAAAGGGGATTCCGGAACCCGGCGAGGTTGGCAGGTAGCCTGGCAACTCCACGGTGTAGGGGCCGATGGTTGAACCGGTTTCGGCGCTTGCCAGATAATAATCGGGCACCACCCCCACGGACGCCAGTGGCTGCAAGGTGTTGAACCGGTTGAAATCGAGTTTCGACTGGGAGACAAAGCGCGGCGAGAAAGTATGCGTCATGGAAACGATCACGCTATTGTTGTACGTGGTATTGGGCGTATCGTACCCGGCATAGGCATTGCTCGAAATGCTGCCCGGAAAATCGTATTCGCTGTAGATGGCGTAGCGTCCATAAATCTGTGTTCGGTCACTCAGGTTGTAGTCGATGCGATTTACGGTATCCCAGGTATTTTGCGGGGTTCCCGCGCCGGAGTCGCTGGGCACGGTGTAGGCCACCTGGTCGAACATCGGCGCCGACGGGTTGTACGACTCGCATGGGCCGCCTGAGGACGCTCCGGAGCATGGATCCGAGCCCTGCGCGGCCAAGTCGTTGCGGCTGAATACATTCAGTGTCTGCGCGCCCGACCGCAGCTTGCCATACGCGGAGAAGGCCGACTGGGTGGCCGGCGCGGAAGCTGCAATCAGTGCCGGGTCCGGCACCAGGTCCAGGTCGTTGGCTACGCTGCGCACCCGCGTCCATTCGGTATTGCTGAAGAAAAACAGCTTGTTCTTTATAATAGGACCGCCCACCGAATAGCCAAACTGGTTGCGCGTGTAATGCGGCTTATCCAGCGAGTACGCGTTGTTATTAAAGCTGTTGGAGGCCAGATCGCTCACGCGGTTGAACTCATACAGCGATCCGTGAAAGGCGTTGGTTCCGGACTTGGTAGTGACGTTGACGACGCCGGAGTCGGCGCGGCCGTACTCCGCCGTGAAGTTGTTGGTGATGATGCCCATTTCCTGCACGGAATCGAGCGGCACCATCTGGCCTACCGATGCGGTGAATTCATCGTTGTTGGCCACGCCGTCCAGCATGACGTTGGTACCAGCGGCGCGCAGGCCGTTCATGGCCACTCCCACGCCGCGGCCGGAAGGATCGTCCTCGCTGACGTTCCCCGAGGTGAGCACGAAGTCATAGGGGTTGCGCGTAAGCGACGGAAGCTCGGTCATGCTTTGCGTATTGATCAACTGGCTGATCGTCTGCGTCTCGGTGTTCACGGTGATAGCGGTTTCGCTCACCTCCACCACGGTTTCGGCTTTGCCGACTTCCATCTTCAACTCCAGCCCCACCTTGCCGCCCACGGTGACCGTGACGCGTTGCTTCAACGTGGTGAAGCCGGCCGCCGCCACCGTCACGTCATACGCGTCGGGTAGCAGGTTGGTGAAGGTGAAGCCGCCAGCCTGGTCCGTGGTCTCCGTGCGCTCGGCGCCGGTGGATGCCGATCTCACGGTGACCGTGGCTCCTGGAATGCTAGCCGCTGCCGGGTCTTGCACGGTACCTACGATCTGCCCGGTCTCGGCTTGTCCGAAGGCGTTGACCGCACCAAAACTCAGTACGGCAAGAACTGCCACTGCTGCGAAGAACGACCTCATTTTTGTGTATCCCCTTCTTTGGTGAATTCCCGTCTATTACGTACAGCAATCCCCGTTACTGGCCTCTGCGTACAAAAGAAACACGAATCCGTCTCGTGGTGAGCGTTTGACCTAGCATTTTACAAACCACTCCTATCGCAGTTGCAGACCCTTAGATAGCAATTGTTTACGAGAATTAAACCGAAATTAATATTCCATGTTTAGAATGCCGGCGCGCCACCGCTCCAGGAAATGGTAACGCCCGGCCGGTGCGGCCATGTGGAAGGCGGGCTCGGAGCCCGCCGCAGCCCAGGGAGCTGCCCCACTTGCCCTCACAAGTGGCCAAACACCGGAAACTATCTTAGTATGGAGAGAAGTGTAGCGGGGCCTGGGAGTGACCAGATGCAGAACCATCGCAACGGACGTGTCCTCCAGTTTGGCGCCTTTGAGTTGAAGACCGACACGGGTGAAATGCGGAAGCACGGAACCAAGATCCGGCTTCAAGGCAAACCCATGCAGTTGCTCCAGGCTTTGCTGGATCGGCCCGGCGACGTGGTGACGCGCGAGGAACTGCGCGACCGGCTCTGGGCCGCCGATACGTTCGTGGACTTCGAGAGCGGGCTGAACACCGCCGTCAACCGACTGCGGCTGGCGCTGGGCGATGCCGCCGACCATCCCCGATACGTGGAAACCTTGGCACGTAGCGGCTACCGCTTCGTGGCTCCGGTGGTTGAAAATCATCCGTGGGAAACGGAAGCGGAGGTAATGCCCGCTTCGCCCGCACCCCCACCGGCGCTTCCCGCTACCTATATAGGATCCCGCCGGTCTCGCGCGTGGACTTTCGTTGCCATCGCCGCCGGCTTGCTGGCCGCCGCCGGCTTGTGGCTTCTATTGCGCCGGCCGCCCGCACGCCCTCCCACGTTCCATCAACTCACTTTCCGGCGAACCACCATCCGTTCCGCGCGCTTCGGACCGGATGGTCAAAGCGCAATCTACGAAGCCCGCGAAAAACCCGACGATTGGGAGTTGTACACGGTGAACCAGGTGAGTCCGGAATCGCGGCCATTGGGCTTTCCGCACACGGAACTGGCGGGGGTCTCGCGATCCGGCGAACTGGCGCTGGTGACCGTCGATAGCAGCAACGGCCGGAACCTGGTGCGGGTGCCGATGAATGGAGGCGCGCCGCTGCCGGTGGATCGCGGCATTTGGACTGCCGACTGGGCGCCCGACGGTTCGAGAATGGCCGTGATCCGGTACACGTTGCGCCCCGAGACCCTGGAATATCCCCGCGGCCGGATTGTGGCCCGCAGCACCGGTTGGTTCTCGGATGTTCGGGTATCGCCGTCCGGCAACGATGTGGCGTTCATAGACCACCCCATCCTGGGCGACGATGGCGGAAATATCATGGTGACCGATGTCCACGGCGCCCGCCGCGTACTCTCCACCGGTTGGGCCAGCGCCGACGGCTTGGCATGGAGTCCTGGCGGTCGTGAAATCTGGTTTACCGCTGCCCGCTCCGGCCTCACCCGCGCCCTATATGCGGTCGGCCTTTCCGGCAAACTCAGACTTATCGCCGCGTTTCCGGGTACCTTGACGCTCTTCGATATCTCCGCTTCCGGCCGCGTGCTGATTGCGCGCGAACAGGTCCACGCCATGATGACGGCCTTGGTCGGCGGCGACCCCAAAGAGAAGAACCTCTCCTGGTTCGACTATTCCAACGTGGAAGACATCTCCGCGGATGGACGCGTGATCCTGTTTGAAGAAACTGGCGAGGGCGGTGGTGCGCATCACGCCGTGTACATCCGTCGTTGGGGCGCGCGTAGTGCCGTTCGGGTAGGAGAGGGCTACGCCTTGGCCCTCTCGCCCGACGCCAATTGGGTCGCCATCCTGCCGGATGGAGATCCAACAACTTTGAACCTGGTGCCCCTGACGCCGGGCCAGCCGCGAGTCCTTTCCGGACATGGCCTGAAGTACGCATGCGCCCGATTTTTTCCCGCCGGCGACCGCTTGCTGGTGGGGGGAAGCACGCCGGGCAGTCCCGAGCGCCTCTACGTGCAGGCGCTCGATGGAAGCAAACCGGAGCCTTTGCCGGCCAACATCTTTATAGCTCGTCCCGCCATCTCGGAGGACGGCAAGCGCATCGCCGGTGTGGATAACGATCAAAGGCTGGTTGTGCTGCCCGTTGAAGGCAGAGAACCGAAAGTAATCTCGACCGGCCTGGCGCAAGCGGTGGTGCGATGGAGCCATTCGGGAAATAGTTTCCTGGCGCAATCCGACGATGTGCCCGCCTCGTTGTTTCGGGTCGACGTGGATACCGGACGATCCAAACCCTGGAAGCAGATCGCGCCTTTCGATCTGGCGGGTGTTGGCCTGATCTGGCCCGCGCTGCTTTCCCAAGACGAGCGCACGCTTGTGTATTCCTTCCAACAGAAGCTGTCCGAACTCTTCGTGGTAGACGGCTGGCGGTAAGTCCCGGCGCGCGGGGAGCCGCTGTTAACTAGTCTAAAGGCTCCCTAAGATAACGCCCAGCCGCCGAGTTAGACCAACCGCTAAGTGGCTATTTAACATCCAGTTGAGAATACAGAAACAAGTTAGCCGGCATCCATTGCAAATCCCCGCCAACCAAACCGAAAATGCTTGCATTGGTGAGGAGGCTTCAATGTTCAGTCGTCTATTCAAACGTTTGCCATTAGCGCAGGTTGTACTGCTTGTCACGCTTGGCACGCTGCTTAGCGCCAACCTTTTTGGCCAGGCGGAAACCGGGCAGATCACCGGAACGGTATACGATGCCACCGGCGCCGCCGTCCCCAACGTCCCTATCATTATCAAATCGGTCGACACCGGAGCCGTTCGCGATGTCACTTCATCGGCTAGCGGCACCTACAGTGTGCCCAACCTTCTGCCGGGCGACTTCATCGTTTCGGCGAGCGCTCCGGGCTTTACGCGGCTAGATGAGCGCGTGACGCTCACGGTAGGAGCTACGCTGGGCGTGGACCTGCACCTGCAATTGGGCCAAACGACTACCGTGGTGGAGATCAGCGCGGCGGCGGCTCAGGTAAATACCGAGACGCAAACGCTTTCCAGCACCATCAGCGAAACGCAACTCCGCGAGTTACCTACGTTGACCCGTAATCCGTACGACTTGGTGGCCACCTCGGGCAACGTTTCCGATGGCGGCGCGATGACGCGCGGCGTTGGTTTTGCCATCAACGGGCAGCGCGAGGATTCTACCAACGTGTTGCTGGATGGGGCTGCCAACAACGACGAGTTCGGCGCCGGTGTGGGCCAATCCGTACCCCTCGATTCCATTTCGGAATTCAGCATTTTGACCAGCAATTTCACCGCGGAATATGGACGCGCCTCGGGCGGCATCGTCAACGTGGCCACCAAGTCGGGAACTAACGATTTTCATGGCACGCTATACGAATTCAACCGCGTTTCCGCGCTTTCGTCGAACAGTTTCAATAACGATGCATACAGCGTCCCGAAGTCGCCTTTCACCCGCAACCAGTTCGGCTACTCGGCGGGCGGTCCCATTAAGAAGGACAAGCTGTTCTTTTTCAGCAGCACGGAGTGGATTCGCGTGCGCAGTACGGCCGTCAGCGACGTGGTGCTGCCGGATCCGCAGCTAATCTCGGCGTCGGCCGCCAACACCCAACAGTTTTTCAACACCTACGGCAAGCTGACCACAGGCGCCTCGGTAGCGCAAACCTACAACATCAACCAGATCAATGCCGCTACCGGCACCTCTATATGCAGCGGAAATGCGACTTGCGCCGCGCTGAACCCCAACATGCCGTTGTTCGACCTGGCCACCTACAGCGCCCCCGGAGACGCCGGCGGCGGAGTTCCGGAGAATGGCTATCAGAACGTGGAGCGCATCGATTACAACCTGAGCAACAAGACTCAGATCTACGGCCGCTACGCCTTGCAGAGCGATGTCTTCCCCCCCGGTACGATTTCCTCCAGCCCGTACGCCGGTTTCAATTCCCCGGAAACGGACTTCAATAACAACGTCCTGGTTTCGGTGATCCACACCTTCAGTCCCACTTGGGTGTCGCAGTCGAAGGCCGTGTTCAACCGCTTGAATCTGGAAGAGCCGTTCGGCCAATACGGCCCCGTACCCACGCTTTATATCAGCTCCCAAGGCGCTGGATCGGTGCTGGGCAACAGCATCATCTTTCCGGGCTACGATCCTTTCTCGCCCGGCAGCGGCATTCCGTTTGGCGGACCCCAGAACTTCGCGGAGATTTATGAGGACGTCAGCCATACGCACGGCAAACACGACATCCGTTTCGGCGGCTCCTACACTTACCTGCGCGATAACCGTACGTTCGGGGCCTACGAAACGGCGGGCGCGTATCTCAGTGAAGGCAACCTCGGCGACGCCATTGGCAACCTGCTGTCCGGCCAACTGGCGGAATTCGCGGTGGCCGCCAACCCGCAGGGCCAGTATCCCGGCGGCAACGTGAACCTTCCTCTCGGCCCTCCGAATTTCAGCCGCAGCAACCGTTATAACGAGCCGGCGCTTTATGTGCAGGATGCCTGGAAGGCAACCCGGCGCCTGACCCTCAATTTGGGCCTGCGCTGGGAGTACTACGGCGTGCAGCACAACAAGAACGCCGCTCTGGACTCCAACTACTACTACGCGAATGGTCAGGACACTCCCCAGGATTTTGCAAACGGATCGGTCCAAATCGCCAACCAGAGTCCCGTCGGAGGCCTGTGGAAGAAAGACTATAAGAACTTCGCCCCGCGCGTCGGTTTCGCCTGGGATATCTTCGGCGACGGCAAGACGTCGTTTCGCGGCGGTTACGGGATCGGTTACGAGCGCAACTTCGGCAACGTGACCTTCAACATTATCCAGAATCCGCCTAACTATGCGACCATCGATGTGACTTCCGCCATCCTCCCGCTTCCCATTTCCACTTCCAACTACGGGCCGTTCTCGGGCACCAGCGGCAGCATCGCCCTGCCTCCCGCCGAGCTGCGCAATGTCGACCCGCAGATCACAACCGCATACGCGCACACCTGGAGTGCATCGCTGGAGCGGCAGGTTACTAAGACCTTGCTGATCGCCGCGGATTACTCGGGATCCAAGGGAGTGAACCTGTATGACATCGCCGACCAGAATTATCCCGGTTATGGTAATGTCTTTCTAGGTCAACCTTGCACCTATGCCGCTTCGCAGGCATACTATAACGGACAAGCCGGCCCCGCCGGAGCGTGTATCAACTATTTGAACCCGCAGTACAGCGCCATCAACGTGCGCGGCGGTAACGGTTTCTCGCTGTACAATGGCCTGACCCTGCGCAGCGTGATCAACAATATCGCCAATAGCGGGCTGCAGATGACCGTGAACTACACGTGGTCGCACGCCACCGACAATCTGAGCAGCACGTTCAGCGAGGCGAATGCCACCACCGCGAATCAGGGCGATTACATCCTCGGCTACCTGGATGCCTTCGCTCCCGGCCTGGACAAGGGCAATTCCGACTTCGACATTCGCCAGCGCATCGTGGTCAGCGGCGTGTGGCAGGTACCGGCCTATAAGACCGGCCATGGCTTGGCCGCGCAGATTCTGGGCGGCTGGAGCGCGGCGCCGATTTTCACCGCCCGCACCGGCGCGCCCTACTCCATCTTCGATTGCACTTACAACATTCGTTTCTGCCCGTACGCTGCGTTTGATGCCCCAGTCCCGGTGAACGGCAGTTCCAGCCCGCCGGCGATCAGCGGCACGCCGAATACCTTTAACTTTCTGCAGTTGCCGGTTTCGGCCGAGAATCATTGGACGAATCCGACTTACTACTTCTCCGACCTGCCGCCGTATCCAAACGATATGACTGGCCGGAACACCTTCCGCGGTCCGGGTAATTGGAACCTTAACCTCGGCGCTTACAAGACCTTCAAATTCTCGGAGAGGGTCCGGCTGCAGATCCGCGGTGAAGCTTACAACCTCTTCAACCACGCGAACCTGTACGTGCAAGGCGCCGCGGCCGACACGCTGACTACGGGATTCATCCCGGCCTGCTACGGCTGCTCGGGATCCGAGAACGACCGCCGTAACCTGCAACTCGCCGCCAAGATCATCTTCTGACGCCGCGGGCGATGAACATTGCAGCGGTTCGATGGGCTCCTTCGGGAGCCCATCTTTGTGTTTGGCCATGGGTGGCAACCGTCATCTCTTTCCAGTTCTAACCTTCCGCCACACCAGATACACCACCACAACCCCGCCCAGCACGCAGGCCGCGATCACCAAATGGTGATGGATCTGCGCCGAAACCACTTCCCAGCGATCTCCCAGGAAGTAACCCAGCGACACAAACGTGCTCGCCCACAAGAGCGCGCCCAGATAGGCGAAGAGCGCGAAAATGTGCGGCTGCACGTAGGAGACACCCGCGGCGTACGCCGTCAGATGCCGGACGCCCGGCACGAAGTAGCCGAAGGTAAGGCTCCAATGGCCCACGCGCTCGAAGAACCTATGCGCCTTGGCCAGACGCTCCTCGGTCAGATGCACATATTTGCCAAATCGGTGGATCAGCGCCAGTCCGAAAGTCCGGCCGAGCGTGTAACTCAAGGTGATACCGCAAATGGTGCCCGCCAGCACTGTGGCGAAGGCCGGCACTGGTTTCAAGTGATGGGAGAAGATCAGATAGCCGGTGAAGGCCAACAGCGTCTCATCGGGCACCGGCAATCCCACGATTCCCAGCATGAGCAGGCCAAAGATCGCCGGATAGCCATACCGCGAGATCCAGTCGAGAACATAGTGTTCCATGCTGGCTGGGAGGCTCGCCTAAACAACGAGCGTGGAAACTTCCACCTGCGAGCGGTTGCCCTCCACTACCACGATGCCCGATTCGGTGACGTGGTGATAGCGGCGGTCGTGCTCCAGATCGTAGCCGATACAGGCGTCCGCCGGCACGCGTACGTTCTTGTCGAGGATCGCGCGCCGCACGCGCGCGCGCCGGCCGATATCGCAATTGTCCAGGATCAGGCAGTCTTCCACGATCGCGCCGGCATGCACTTTCACGCCGCGGAACAGCACCGAGTTCTTCACCGCGCCGCCGGAGAGAATGCATCCGCCGGAGCAGATGGAGTCGATGGCTTCGCCGCGGCGGTTCTCATCGTCGAAGGTGAATTTGGCGGGCGGCTCCGGATAGCTGGCCGTGCGCAACGGCCACTTGCGGTTGTATAGATTGAGCGCCGGCTTCACCGTACGCAGATCCATGTTGGCGTCGTAGTAGGCCTCGATGGTGCCGACGTCACGCCAGTAGGCGGAGCCATCCGCCGCTTCGCCCGGAATATGGTTGCTCTGGAAATCGTAGGCGAACATCTCGGAGTTGCCGGCCAACTTGGGCAGGATGTCGCGGCCAAAGTCGTGCGAGCTGGCATCGTTGGAGGCGTCCTCGTAGAGTTCCCGCAGCAGGGTGCGGGTGGAAAAGACGTAGTTCCCCATGGAGGCGTATACGCGGTCGGGGTCGCCGGGAATGGTGGGGGCATCCGCGCGCTTCTCGTGGAAAGCGATGATGCGGCCGTCCGGAGCCGTTTCGATGACTCCGAATTCCGTAGCGAATTTCTTATCTACGGGAATGGCCGCCACGGTCACCGTAGCGCTCTTTTGCTCGTGATACTCGATCATGCTGGTGATGTTCATGCGGTAGATGTGATCGCCGCCGAAGATCGCCACCACGTGCGGATCGGCCTGTTCCACCAGGTTGATGTTCTGGTAGATGGCGTCCGCCGTGCCCTGATACCAGGTTTCCCCCGCCGAGCGCATCTGCGCCGGCACCGGGATCACGAATTGCGTCTTCAGCAGGCCGCCGAACTGCCAGCCTTCGCTGAGATGCTGCAGCAGCGACTGGCTCTTGAACTGTGTCAGCACATAAATCGAGTAGATGCCCGAGTTGATGAAATTGCTCAGGACGAAGTCGATGATGCGATATTTCCCGCCGAAAGGGACGGCGGGTTTGGCGCGTTCCTTGGTCAGCGGGTACAGCCTGGTACCCTTTCCACCGGCCAGCACGATTCCCAGCACGCGTAGTCGCATAGCTTCTGCGATTATAGCCGAGGAGGCTTGGAACACGAAATGAAACGTTCAATTTGGACGATGGCGGCCCTGGCATGGGCGGGGCTGCCTTCCACGGTGAAACTGGACAATGCGCGCGTACTGGTGACGGAGGTGAATTCCGCACCCGGCGCCGTGCGCGAGCGGGGAGTCCGCGCACACGATCAGGTGATCGTTTTTCTGGACGACTGCCAGTACGAGCGGACGGACCCCAAAACCGGCGCCAAGACCATCCAGGAGCGCAAGTCCGGCGACGTGATCTGGCACACCCAGGGCGAAGATGCGCCACAATTGGTGAACAAGGGTGCCAAGCCCTATCGCACGGTGGTCATCGAGCTGAAATAAGTGGGGCAGGCTCCCAGCCTGCGGCGGCCTCCCAGGCCGCCCACTCTGCGGCCTCTAGTACCATACCCCGCGCGAAACAGCGTTGCCTCACCCCCCCCGGCGGTATACTGAGTCGAGATTCACCCGCCCCCGAGGAGTTCCCATGGCCGCCAGCCGTTTCTATGCGTTTCTGCTTTCCGTTCCGTTGCTTACTTCTGTAAGCCCGGCGCAAACTCCCGTGACCTTTCTGCAGCCCGAGAGCCTGGGCAGTTGCGGGGCGCTCGCGGCCGCGGACTTCAACGGTGACGGCAACCTGGACGTGGCCTGCGCCAGTGGCGCGCTCACGAGCGGCACGCTAACCGTGTGGCTGGGCGACGGCCACGGCCATTTCCACCAGACGCCCCAAACGGTCGCGACCGCCAGCACGCAGATCGTGGCTGGAGATTTCAACGGCGACGGCTATCCCGACCTGGTGATCGCCGGTTCTAACTCGGCGGGCCCTAACCAGATTGTCCTGCTGCCGGGCCGTGGCGATGGCACCTTTGGCGCGCCAATCACGATCGTGCAATTTGCTTCCTCGTTCGTCACGTCGCTGGCTGCCGCGGATCTGAACTTGGATGGCCGGTTGGATCTGGTGGCCGCTTTGAACCACCCAGGTGGCCCTGTAATGGTCGAAGCCTATCTGGGCAATGGCGATGGCACGTTTCAGAAGGCCATCGATACGGGACTCGCCGGCGAGACGCCGTACAATTTCACAAACGTGGCGGTCGCCGATTTCAACGGTGACGGCATCCCCGACGTCGCCATCATGGTCATCGTAGCGGCGCAGAGCCAGTTCGCCGTTGTGCTGGGCAACGGAGACGGCACGTTCGGACCGCCAAGCTACACGCTCATCGCCACCGAACCGCTGCATTTCGCGGTAGCGGATTTCACCGGCGATGGGATCCTCGACGTGGCCTGGAGCTACGATGGCACGATCTACCTGCTGACTGGCAACGGCGATGGCAGTTTCACGCCGGGGACCGAATCCGTAGGCACGGTCACATCGGTTCTGTTGGGCGTCGATCTCAACGGCGATGGCCTGCCGGACCTGGTGATGTCCGGCATGGGCATCGCGCTCAATCAGGGTGGCGGGGTATTCGCGCCGGCCACATGGTATCAGAACCAATTGGGCGGAGGTGGAGTGGCCGGCGATTTTCGCAATCTCGGCCGTCAGGACCTGGTGGTGGCCGGCGACTACTACGAAAACACCGGCGATGGAGCCTTCCACGATCCGCGCTCCGTCTATACGGGGTGCGGGGACTGTTGGTACCTGACGTCGGGGGACTTC
>Ga0302325_10012435_pt1 | contig 18257 bp, 19 predicted proteins | sample Palsa_T0_2_FD_201948 | JGI IMG/M metagenome (GOLD analysis project Ga0302325, IMG submission 201948) | Peat permafrost microbial communities from Stordalen Mire near Abisko, Sweden - Palsa_T0_2 | ecosystem: Environmental > Terrestrial > Soil > Palsa > Peat permafrost | place: Sweden: Abisko...
CGTCATCAACGTCACCGACGACAGCTTGGATTCGTCTGCCATGGTGCCGACATCCCCCTGGCTGGTGAGATCTAACAGCGTGGGCACGGTGATCAGAACCTCCGTGTTCGTAGATCGTGAGCGGAACCGCCCGACCGTAGGGCTAACGATACTCGCCTATCGGCCCTCTGCCGAAGATTCTGGTGGCACATGCGCAGGAGATCAAAGGCCATCGGCGTCAGCCTCCTCCGTCGCGGCGACCGCAAAGACGATGTGCCTGCGGGCCAGGGTCAGGTAGGCGTGCAGCTCCACCGGCCCGCCGTCCAGAGGCGCCACCGTCACATCGGTGAGCGTCAGGAAATCGCGCTCAGAGGCGTTCAGCAGGTCGGACACGCGGCTGCGGTATCCGTCGCGGGCAAGCGTCAGCAGGCCGTCGATCCGGTGGCGATCGGTCTCGATCCTGATCCGCTCGCGACGGTGATCCATGCTGCGGCTGTCGTGCTCTTGGAAACTCTCGTTCGCAACCACGAAGTCCTTATCGGCAGCAACCGCCAAAGAGAATAGGTCTTCCTGGCCCGTGGCGCTGTCAATCACATTCCTAGCGGCGCACCCGCTCGGGCCCCCGGGCGGGCAGGCCGGCCGAGGTCACCGGGGCCGATTGCGATCTTGGGAGCGTCGCCGGACGGTTGCGCTCCTCGCTGACTATGTAGAGCGGGCGGTGCTTGACCTCGTCGTAGACGCGCCCGACGTACTCGCCGATAACGCCCAGCGCGATCAGCTGGATCCCCCCCAGCAGGAGGATGGCGATCGTGATCGAGCCAAAGCCGGGGAGATAGGAGCCCGTGATGCGAAGGCCGATCACGACGGGGATGGCGATAAAGGCGACACCCGCCGAGAGCACTCCTGCGTAGGTGGCCAGCTGCAATGGAAGATGGGAGAACGACGTGATTGCGTCCAGCGAGAAGCGCAGCATCTTGCGCACCGTGTACTTGGTCTGCCCGGCGTGGCGCGCATCGCGTTCGTAGGAGACGGCCGTCTGCGTGAACCCCACCCACACCGTCATTCCGCGCAAAAAGCGCGAGCGCTCGGTCATCGCCAGCAGAGCGTTCAGGGCACGCCTGTCGAGCAGGCGGAAATCGCCGGAGTTGGCCTCCAGATCGACCTGGGCGAGCTTGTCGAACAGCTTGTAGAACCATGAGGCGGTCGCCAGCTTGAAGGCGCTCTCGCCTTCGCGGCGCTCGCGCACTGCGTAGACGACATCCGAGCCCTGGCTCCACTGGGCGATCATGTCTCCGATCAGCTCCGGCGGATCCTGCAGGTCGGCGTCGAGCATCACCACGACATCGCCGCCGGCGTGCTCGAGGCCGGCGGTAAGCGCCGCCTGGTGGCCGAAGTTCCGCGACAGGTGCACCACCCGCACCCGCGGGTCCAGCCCGGCGATGCGGTCCAGCAGCGCGCGCGTCCCGTCAGAGGAGCCGTCGTTGACCAGCACCAGCTCGAACACATAGTCGGCCACGGCGGCGAGCGTGCGCGTCACGAATTCCTCGACCAGCTCCTCCTCGTTGAAGACGGGAGCCACCACGGTGAGCAGAGTGGGGGTGCGTAGTCCTGTATCCGACACGATCGTTGCCTTCCGCGCTTAGCTTCAGGGAGCGAGGTAAACCTCTGTTGAATCTATCGTTCATGCTGGATAGGCATGTCTTTCCCCGGTTCCACACCTGAGAAGCCAACAGCCGGCCTGGCGGCGCGGGCACAGCGGCTGCGGGCCCCCGTGATCGTCCAGTTCGTGAAGTTCGGCATCGTCGGCGTGTTGAACACCACGATCTCCCTCGCCGTGTACACGCTCCTGCTCAAGGGGTTCGGTGTGTGGTACCTGGCGGCATCGGCCATCGGCTTCACCTGTGGCGCCGTCAACGGCTTTCTCGTGAACCGCCGCTGGACCTTTCGCGGGCACGTCGGCGACGCCCTGACCCCCGTGCGCTGGTTCGTGGTGCAGGGTTGCGGACTGGCCCTCAACGAGGGCCTGCTCTACCTCTACGTGGACCGTCTGGGCGTCGACAAGCTGCTCGCTCAGCCACTGTCGCTCGCCGTCGTGACGGTGCTCACCTTCTTGGCCAACCGCGCCTGGACCTTCCGCATGCACCCGCCCCGTGACCTCGCCACGCGGACTTCAAGCGGCGGGGATGGCTAGGGCGCGGAAAGCGAGCTCAGCCGAACACGCTCAGCAGCGACAGCCCGGCGGGGATGCGCCCGCCCCGCGCGATCAGCGCCGCCTCGAGCTCCAGCGGCTGCTCCAGCAGCCAGTTCAAGGACGGCGGTGGGATCCACAGGTCGAGGCTCGACTCGGTCGTCTTGGAGCTCAGCGGGTCGAGCACCCGCAACACAATCGCAGCCGGCAGGAGCAGGGAGTTGAAGTAGGTCGTCCGCCTGCACTCCCATCCAGCCGCGCCGGCCACCGCCAGCAGCGAGCGGCGCGTGTAGCGGCGGTGGTGGTGGTTGATCACATCGTGACCGCTCCACAGCCACTGGTAGGCGGGCACCGTGACGAGCAAATGCCCACCGGGGCCGACCACGCGGCGCAGCTCGCCCAGGGCGCGCTCATCGTCCTGCATGTGCTCGATCACATCCAGGCACACGGCGAGGTCGAAGTGCCCGTCCTGAAAGGGCATCTCCAGGACCGAGCCTTCGATCACCTCGCCTGTGCCGCGCGCCTGGGCCAGCGCCACGCTTGTGTGTGACAGCTCGACCCCCGTCACCGTCCCATGGCGTGCCAACTCGACCATGTTGCGCCCGCTGCCACACCCCGCATCGAGGATGCGGGCATCGGCCGGCAACTGCAGAGAGGCGACCACACGCTCGAGCACGGCCCGGCGCCCCCTGTACCACCAGTGCCGGTCCTCCGCGCGGTGGGTCTGCAGCTCGTAGTCACGGTCCATCGAGTGCGCATCTTTTCCTAAAGGCCGAGAAAGCGCGGTGCGCTCTCCCACCTCCGCGTGAGGCGCGACAGGTAGGGCACCTCACACGAGCGCATCGCGCAGGAAGCTCACCGTGCGCTCCCACGAGAGCTGGGCGCTGTCGGCGTCGTAGGTCCCAAGGCGGTTGGTGTCGTTGAAGAACGCGTGGCCTGCACCCTCGTAGTACTGGAAGCTCACATCCACGCCGGCGTCGCTCAACTCGGCCTCGAGCGCCTGCGCTTCCTCGAGCGAGATGAACGCGTCGGCCGTGCCGAAATGCCCAAGAACGGGCCCGCTGATGTGAGTGAAGTCGGGCTTGCCGTGAGGCATCACGTAGTAGTAGCTGACAGCTGCAGCGATCGTGGGACAGGTGGCCGCCGCCCATACCGCCAGTCCGCCCCCCAGGCAGAACCCGACCGCCCCCACGCCGGACCCCTCAAAGCCGGGTTGCGAAGTCAGGAACTCGCCGGCGCCGCACATGTCCTTCTCGGCCTGGTCCATCGACAGGGCCATCATCTTCTGTTCCGCCTCGCTGGGCTCGCTGGCCGTCTCGCCGCGGAACAGATCGGGCGCCAGCGCGAAGAAGCCTTCGCCGGCCATGCGGTCGCAGACCGAGCGGATGTGCGCGTCCACGCCCCACCACTCCTGCATGATGATCGTGGCCGGACCGTGGCCGCCGGCGGGTACCGCCAGGTAGCCGGGCGCGGGCCCAGCGGCGGTCGTGAACTCGACATCGGGCATCTTGGCTCCTTGGACATGGATGGCAGCTTCACCGGCGCCTGCCGGCGGCACGCGGATGTTTTCACGCGCGCAAGCTGCGCGTCGCCGAGCAACCCCGGCCACCGCAAATAGGTCCAGATTCAGACGCTTTCGCGCAACCCGCGCGCCCAGCTGCCGAGAAATGAGGATGACCTGCGACCACTCCGCATACCACAGCGGCAGTGCCAGCTATATGCGCGAGGAGCGCGAGCTTCGTCTGGTCGTCGTGTGCGACGACTGTGGCGCCGAGCAGGCCGAACTGGAGCCCGTCGCATACGCGCCAAAAGCCCGGCGCCTGGGCGGCCAGCTCGCCGAACTGACGGCCCGGGAGCTCGGCCTGACCGACGAGCAGATCGCCCGTGTCCGCTTTGCGGCCCTGATCTGTGTGGTGGGGCGTGCGCAGATACCCCCGGAGGTCCTCAACAAGCAGGGCCCGCTCTCCGAAGAGGAGTGGATCCTCGTCCGCCGGCAGCCCGAACTCGGTGCTGCCCTGTTCAGCAAAACGAGCTTCGACGATATTCGCGAGTGGATCCTCGCTCATCGCGAGCGACCAGATGGCCTCGGCTACCCCCGCGGCCTGGTGGCCGAGCAGATCCCCCTGGAGGCCCTGATCTTGTCGGTCACCGAGGCCTATACGGCGATGAGGAGCGACCGTCCGTATCAGCTTGCACGTGATCACGAGGATGCATGTGCCGAGCTCTCACGCTGCGCGGGAAGCCAGTTCGACACGGCCGTTGTCGAAGCGTTCCTGCGCGGCTGCGCACAACAGCGCCACCGCCAGCCGGTCCACGCCGCGTCCTGAGCGCACTCGCGGGACTCAGTCGAGCAGCAGTGCGACGATCCGGGCCGCGCGCTCGACCTGCGGTTCGCTGGTGACGATCATGTCGTCGTAGATGAACCCCTCGGTCAGGCGCACGATCGCATAGGCGAGGCTCAGCAGGTCCGTCTGCGTGACGAAGGGGCGTGCTTCCTGCTCCTTGCGCAGCAACTCCTGGACCAGCTGCACCATCCGCGGCTGGACGTACCCGTGGGAAGAGGTCAGGACCTCCAGCGCGATGTGGGTTTCGTTGCGCAGGAACGTCTGCAGCGCCCTGGCGCTCACCAGGGCGCCGACGAACTGCCGATAGATCGCCAGCACCCGGCCCGCGCCCGAGTCATCGCGGTGGTCCGCCTTGGCCCGCTCAAAGAGCTCCTCGCACAGCCCCACGAGGATCTCACCCAGTAGCTGCTCGCGCTCCCCGCACCAGCGCTGAAGCGTCACCATCGACAGCCCAAGCTCCTCGGCGAGCTCTCCCATGTCCACGCGCTGGCCACGCAGGAACATGCGCTGCGCCGCGCCGAACACGCTCGCCGGGGTCGCGCCTGCTCCATCGCTGTCGCCGCCCTGCCGCCTGGCCGCACGGGCAGCAGGCGAGACCTCGGGTGTCCGCAGCGAGACCGCCTCACGAGCGCGGTCGACGCGGACACGATTGCGCCCGTCGGCCTTGGCGCTGTAAAGGGCGGTGTCGGCGGCCACCAGGAGATCGTCGAGCGCCGTGTCATGCCCGTTGCTGAGACCGACGCCGAAGGACATCGTCATCGCCAGTCCGGCCGGTTGTGAGCGCTCCACCGCCACCCGCAGGCGCTCCGCCGTCGCGATCGCCTCGGCCTCACGGCTGCCGGGGAGCAGGACCACGAACTCCTCGCCTCCGTATCGGTAGATGTAGTCGAACGTTCTCAGCGCGCTGCGAAGCGTGCCGGCAACCTCGCGAAGCACCTCGTCGCCAACCAGGTGCCCGTGCACGTCGTTGACCAGCTTGAAGCGGTCCAGATCGCCGATCATCACCGCCATCGGCGTCGAGGTCAGGCGAGACTGCTCGATCAGCTCAGCGGCGCGGAGCGTCAGGGCGTGACGATTGAAGAGGCCGGTCAGCGGATCGATCGCAGCCGCTGCGCGATGCTTGAAATCGGAGTGCATCAAGCCTGTCGAGAGGATGCTCACACCCGCCAGCAGCGTCAGCGGAACCAGCAGTCGCTGGGGGCTTTCTGCGACCTCGGAGGGGCTCACGCCGATCGAAACGGCGAACATGATCGCGACCGTCCAGATCACACCGGCGAGGACGCCGCGCTGGCCGAAGCGGGCGCCCAGCGTGGTGGCGGGAATCGCCAGCCAGGGCAGGAAGATGCTGCGGGGGCCGCCGGTGAGCACAATCGAGATGCCGATCATCAGCTGGGACAGCGCCCACGCCCCCATCAGGCAGTACTCCGGGCGAGAGCTTCTGGGCACAGCCCGGTCGGCGATCAGGAAGCCGGCCACGGCAACCCCAAGCGGAACCAGGGGCCACCAGCCTATGCGCGGCGCCAGCACGATCAGGGTGGCCGTCAGCACCCCGAACAGGGCCACGCGGGCAGGGCGCAGGTGGTGCTCCATATCGAGCATCCGGCGCCGCGTGGACTCGTCTTCGCAGAGCCAGCTGGGGTCGGCGGAATGCGGATGGGGGATTTCGGGCTTCCCCGCGGCGGGATGGCCTTCGCTGCCCAGCTCGCCCACTCCCGCTTCCTCCTGGCGGGTAGCGTCACCGCGTTCCGGGTCTGTGAACTCCGGCACTGGATTCTGCTTGTGCCGAACCGGCGGCGTAAGCGTCGCTTTCACATTTAATGGTTCGGCAGCAAGCCACCCCAACTGAAGGCAAAATGGCGGCCATCGACGCAAAACGCAGGCCCACACGAGATCCCAATTGGCTCGCTCGGAGCGCCTGATGCGGGCGCTCCTACAGCGTGTCACGAGCGCCTCAGTGGCCGTGGACGGGCAAGTTCTCGCCACGATCGGACCGGGGCTGCTCGTGCTGCTGGCGATCACCCATGGTGACGACGACGCCGTCGCTGACCGGCTGGCCGCGAAGGTCCGAGCGCTGCGGCTCTTCGAGGACGCCGAGGGGCGCATGAACGAGGCGCTGGGCGAGCGCGAGATCCTCGCCATCAGCCAGTTCACGCTCTACGGCGACGCTCGCAAGGGCAATCGGCCCAGCTTCCTCGCGGCCGCCGCGCCCGCGCATGCCGAGCCGCTGTACCGCCGCTTTTGCGAGCAGGCCATGGCCAAGCGCGGAGTCTTCGGAGCGCATATGGCCGTGGAGCTCGTAAACGACGGCCCCGTCACGCTGCTGCTTGAGATGTGAGCGGGCGGGTCAGTGGTTACCGACATAGAAATTTATATATGAGTAGTATGTCTGGCGATGCCATCGCAAACGGCTACGCGCACCCGCCTTCCGCGCGAGGTGCGAATGGAGCAGACGCTCAAGGCCGCGCATGCGCTGTTCGCCGAACGGGGCTACGGGCCGGTGACCATGGACGAGGTGGCGGCGGCCGTCGGCGTCACCAAGCCGCTGCTCTACAACTACTTCGGCAACAAGGAGCGCCTGTACCTCGCCTGCATGGAACCTGCAGGAGAGGCGCTGGTGGCATCCGTCGTGGGGGCTGTCGAGCAGACCTCGACGCCCGCCGACGCCCTGCGCTCGGGTATCCACGCGTTCTTCGACTTCGTCGATGAGGACCGCAGCTCCTGGCGGGTGCTGTTCGACGAGACGCTGCCCGCCGAGGGTGGCATAGCCAAGCGCGTCGGCGAATACCGCACGCGCATCGCCGAGCTGGTGGCCGAGGCGCTGCTGGCACAGCCGGCCCCCTCCTCGCGCGTGGAGGTCGAGGCGATGTCGGTCGCGCTGCTCGGCGCAGCGGAGGCCCTGATTCGCTGGTGGCTGCGCAGCGAAGCCCTCACCGCCGGCGCCACCGCCGAGCTTCTGATCCGCACCGTTGAGCCCGGGCTTGCCGCCAGCGTGGAGGCCTATCGCCAGAAGGCCGCCGGCCCGGAGGCCCGATGAGCACCCGCGAGCTCACGCGCACGCCGCACATCATTGGGCTGTACGCCCGCGCGGCCGCACCGCTGCTGCCAGGCGCCTCGCGGCTGCCCTGGGTGGGAGGCGGCGGCGGCGAGGTTCCCGACCTGGAGCTCAGCCTCGCCTGTGTGAGCGTCGATCCCGCACGCGTGGCGCACTACAACCGCGTCTGCGGTTTCGCAGAGCGCGAAAGCCTGCCGGCCACCTACCCGCACGTGCTCGCGTTTCCGCTGCACCTCGCCCTGATGGCTGATGGGCGCTTTCCCTTCGGAGCGATCGGACTGGTGCATGTGAGCAACCGCATCACCCAGCACCGCCCGATCCCCGTTGGCGAGACCCTTCAGCTGCGCGTCCGCCCAACGCCCCTGGAGGACCACCCCCGCGGGCGCACCTTCTCGATCCTCTCAGAGGCGCTGCTCGGCGACGAGCTCGTGTGGGAGGAGCGCAGCACGATGCTCCACCGAGAGCAGCCCAGCGCTGCCGCGGAGGCACGCGATCCCTCCCCCGAGGCTCCCTCGCCGCCATTCCTGGCCGAGTGGAACCTCGCCGGCGACCTGGGCAGACGCTACGCCTCCGTGTCGGGTGATCGCAACCCGATCCATCTCCATCCTTTGAGCGCCCGTGCACTCGGCTTCCCGCGTGCGATCGCCCACGGCATGTGGACCAAGGCCCGCTGCCTGGCGGCGCTGGAGCCCCTGCCCGCCGCCTTCGTCATCGACGTCCGCTTCCGCCGCCCGATCCTGTTGCCGGCGACCGTTCGCTTTGGTAGCGCCGAGGAGGGCGATGGCGACCGCTTCTGTGTGCGCGACGCAGCCGAGGACACGAGCCATCTCGTCGGCCACATGCACCCGATCGGCCACTCAGGCGGCGAGCGGGAGCAGGCGCTGTGAACGCAACCGAGCGCGGTATGGGCCTCAGCCTGCGCGCACTCAACCGCCTCGCCGGCTCACAGCTGCTGGACCGTGTCGGCCAGCGCGAGCGTGTCGAGCGCTGGGTCTATCGCGGGGCCCGCGGGGGCTTCCGCGCAGCCACAGTGGCCGGGCGCAGCTTCAGCGCAGCGGCCAAGCTGGCCCGGCCCGCCCGTCAGGCGCCGGCGCGGGCGCCCGAGCTGTTCGACATCACCCCCAATGAGGAGCAGCGGATGCTCAGCGAGGCCATCGGGGCGTTCGCGGCGGAGAAGGTCCGTCCGGCGGCCCTCGCTGCCGATGGCGCCTGCGCGACGCCTGCCGAGATCCTCGCGCAGGCGGGCGAGCTGGGGATTGCAACGCTCGGCATACCCGAAGAACTCGGCGGCTTCATGGCCGAGCGCTCGGCCGTCACCGGCGTGCTCGTCGGCGAAGCACTGGCCCACGGTGACATGGGAATCGCGCTCGCGGCGCTGGCCCCCGGTGCCGTGGCGGGCGCACTGGGCCTGTGGGGCGATGCCGAGCAGCAGGCCACCTACCTGCCGGCCTTCACCGGTGATGACGTGCCCACCGCAGCGCTTGCGCTGCTGGAGCCGGCGCCCCTGTTCAACCCGCTCAAACCGGCCACCCGCGCGCGCGCCGAGGAAGGCGAGTGGGTCCTCAGCGGCGTCAAGTCGCTGGTGCCGCGCGGCGCCGAGGCCGAGCTCCTCGTGATCGCCGCCGACGCCGAGGGGCTGGGCCCGGCGCTGTTCATCGTCGAGTCCTCCACCGCAGGACTGTTCACCGAGCCCGAACCCGCCATGGGCCTGCGCGCGGCGGCGACCGCCCGGCTGATCCTCAACGACGTCCGCCTGCCGGGCGCGGCACTGTTGGGAGAGGGCAGCATCGCGGTCTACCAGGAGTGTCTGCAGCGCGCCAGGCTGGCCTGGTGCGCACTCGCCGTGGGCACCGGCCAGGCAGTCCTCGACTACGTGATCCCCTACGTCAACGAACGTGTCGCCTTCGGTGAGCCGATCTCCAACCGCCAGGCCGTGGCCTTCGCGGTGGCCAACATCGGCATCGAGCTGGAGGGAATGCGCCTGCTCACCTACCGCGCCGCCGCCCGCGCCGACAGCGGCAAGAGCTTTGACCGCGAGGCCGCGCTCGCGCGCAGGCTGTGCGCCGAGCAGGCGGCGCGAATCGGCTCCGAGGGCGTGCAGCTGCTGGGCGGGCACGGCTTCGTCAAGGAGCACCCCGTCGAGCGCTGGTATCGAGATCTGCGCGCCGCCGGGGTGATGGAGGGCGCGCTGCTCGTATAGGGCGCCCACGCCATGATCAGCCTCGAGATACCCAAGAAGTTCAAGCCCCTGGTGAGCCAGGCCCACCAGGTTGCCAGCGAGGTCCTTCGCCCCATCTCGCGCAAGTACGACCTCGCCGAGCACGAGTACCCCAAGGAGCTGGACCTGCTTGCCTCGCTGATCGACGGGGTGAACGAGGGCAGCGGCCTCGGCGGCGCAGGCGCCGCCGGCGTGCGCCGCGAGGACAACGGAAGCGGCGACGGCGCCAACCGCAACGGCTCAAATCTGTCCACCGTGCTGAGCGTCATGGAGCTGTGCTGGGGAGACGTGGGGTTGGTGTTGACGATGCCGCGCCAAGGTCTCGGCAACTCCGCGATCGCATCGGTCGCCAGCGAGGAGCAGCTCACCCGCTTCGATGGCCGCTGGGCGGCGATGGCGATCACCGAGCCCGAGGCAGGCTCCGACTCGGCGGCGATTCGCACCACAGCGGTACTCGACGGCGATGAATACGTGCTCAACGGCGAGAAGATCTACGTCACCTCCGGCGAGCGCGCCGAACTGGTCGTCGTCTGGGCCACGCTCGATCGCTCAAAGGGACGAGCGGCGATCAGGTCATTCGTCGTCGAACGCAGCAACCCCGGCCTCAAGCTCGACCGCCTCGAGCACAAGCTGGGCATCCGCGCCTCCGACACGGCAGCCTTCCGCTTGGAGGACTGCCGTGTCCCCGCAGAGGACATGCTGGGCAGCGCCCAGATCGATGTCAAGCAGGGCTTTGGCGGGGCGATGCAGACATTCGATAACACCCGCCCGCTCGTTGCCGGGATGGCCGTGGGCCTCACCCGGGCATGCCTGGAGGAGACCAGGGCCCAGCTCGAGCAGGCGGGGGTGCAGGAGGACCACGCGGCGCCCGCCCTCACCCAGCACGCTGCGGCGGCGCGCATGCAGGCGATGGAAGCCGACTACGAGGCTGCCCGGCTGCTCACCCTGCAGGCTGCATGGATGGCCGACAACGGCAGGCCCAACTCGCTCCACGCCTCCATGGCCAAGGCCAAGGCCGGACGCACCTGCGTGGAGGTGGCCCTGGGCTGCGTGGAGCTGTGCGGCAGCCTCGGCTACAGCGAGAACGGGCTGCTCGAGAAGTGGGCCCGCGACGCCAAGATCCTCGACATCTTCGAGGGCACCCAGCAGATCCAGCTTCTGATCGTCGCGCGGCAGCTGCTCGGCAAGAGCTCAGCCGACCTGCGCTGAGCCGCCGGCGCTCAGGGCACCAGCACGATCTTGCGGTGCGAGCCGGCCGCCAGCCTGCGCCACGCCTCGGCCACCTGCTCCAGTCCCAGCGGATCGACCTCCACCGCCAGCTCGCCCGCCGCGGCGGCCGCGATGAGGCTCATGTAGGCCTCACGCTTGACCTGCGGCGGCGCCGCGAAGTTGGAGTGACCCATGATCACGAGCATCTTGCCGCGGATGGCCGCCGAGTCGAGCGTCGCCTCAGCGCCTGCCCCGGAGCCCAGTTGCACGATCCGCGCACCAAAGCTCGCCGCCGCGACGGCCGCCCTGAACGGCTCGCCGAAAAGGGGGTCCACGACCACGTCTATGCGGCCCTCGCCGGCCGCTTCCAGCGCCGCCGGCAGGTCGGGCTGATCGAGTTTGACGATCGCATCCGCCCCCAGCTCCAGGCAGCGCTCCAGGCCCTGCTGCGACCGTGCCGCCGCCACCACGCGCGCAGCGCCAAGGCGTCTGGCGGCCTGGATCGCGATCTGTCCCAGCACGCCACTCCCAGCCAGCACGAGGACATGCTCACCGGGCTTCAGCTGGGCACGCCACGTCAGTGCCAGCCACGCAGCCAGCCCGGAGATCCCGAGCGCCACCGCAACACCGTCCTCGATCTCATCTGCAAGCGGATAGCAGGCTGCAGGGTCGACGAGCGCCAGCTCAGCCATCGAGCCGAAGGGGGGGAGCGGGGCGTCGAAGTACACACGCCTGCCATCGAGCATGCCCACGCCCTCACGCCCGGCGACCGACGGAAGCGGTGGCCGCCCGGCATAGAAGCGCCCCGCACAGATCGCGACGTCCACCGGATTCAGCCCCGCGGCCAGCACCTGCACCAGCGCCTGCCCGTCGCCCGGGACCGGCTGCTCGAACTCTCCTGGTTGCGGAACTCCGTACTCGCGCAGGACGGCAGCTCGCATGGCAGACATCGTACGATGAAAGCGCTTTGAAAATTCACTTCTGCGGCGTGCGCGGATCGATCCCAGCGCCCGGCATCGACTTCGTCCGCTACGGCGGGAACACCTCATGTGTGGCGCTGGCCCCCGACGGCGCCGATGCACCGACCCTGATCCTCGACTCGGGAACAGGCGTGCAGGGCGTTTCAGCGTTGCTTGCTCGCGCCCCCTTCCACGGCACGATCCTGCTCAGCCATCTGCATTGGGATCACGTCATCGGGCTGCCCTTCTTCGCCGCCGCTGAGCTTCCCGGTGCGGTCGTGACGCTGCTGCTCCCCGACCAGCAGAATGGCGCCGAGGCGGCGGGCGTGCTGGGCGGATTGATGGCCCCGCCCTTTTTCCCGATCGTGCCCGCCGAACTCGGGGGGCGGTGGTCATTTGACACGATCGCTCCGGGCACAACACAGATCGAGGCCTTCCACGTGCTTGCCCGGGAGATTCCCCACAAGGGAGGGCGAACGTTCGGCTACCGCATCACTGACGGGCACTCGACGATCGCCTACCTTCCAGACCATTGCCCCACCGTGCTCGGCCCCGGTGAGGACGGGTTCGGCGAGTGCCACCCCAGCGCAATGGAGCTGGCGCGCGACGCCGACGTGCTGGTGCACGATGCTCAGCTCCTCCCCCAGGAGCTGGCCGCCGAGGCGTGCTTTGGGCACGCCGTCGCCGACTACGCGGTGCAGCTGGGCAGGCGCGCAGGCGCGCGAGCGGTGGTGCTCTTCCACCACCACCATAAGCGCACCGATGACGAGCTCGACCTCCTCGCGCGCCGGCTCGGAGACGCCTCAGCGCAGGCAACCCCCCAGGTCAGCTTGGCAATCGAGGGCACAGTGCTCGAGCTTTAGGCGCCGTCGCGAGCGCCGTCGCCCAGGCTCACGACAGCGTCCAATGATGGCCGATCTGAGCTGCCGCGCGCGAGGTCAGCATGGCCTCCGGCGCGGCAGAGTGTGCGGGCTGCTCTGCGGCGAGCGCCGCCAGCGTCTCGGCCACGCACTGCGCCAGGGCCACCGGTTCATAGCCACCCTCCAAGACCGCCCCCAGCGGAACCTCGCACCGTAGCGCCAGGTCGCGGACGTGTCGTGCCATCTCCGCAAACGAGGCCGTGTCCAGCCGGCAGCTCGCCAGCGGGTCATCGCGGTGGGCATCGTAGCCGGCGGATATGAGGATCAGATCGGGCTCAAACTCCTGCGCCGCCGGGATCACGATGTGCTCGATCAACGACAGCCACAGCTCCTCATCCGATCCACCGGGAACCGGCAGGTTGATCGTGTATCCCTCCCCCCGCCCGGAGCCGACATCGCTCAGCGCGCCCGTGCCCGGGTAGATGCCGGACTCGTGAATGCTTGCGAACAGCACGTCCGCGCGCGTGCGGAAGGCCTCTGCCGTGCCGTTGCCGTGGTGGACATCCCAATCGAGCACGAACACGCGCCCGGCGCCCAGCTCGCGGATTGCAAGCTCGGCGGCGATTGCCACGTTGTTGAACAGGCAGAAGCCCATCGCGCGGTCCCGTTCGGCGTGGTGGCCGGAGGGCCGCACACCGCAGAATCCCAAACTCGTTTCGCCCGCCATCAGCGCCCTTGTCATCTCGCACGCTGCGCCCGCTGCGTGCAGGGCGGCGCGGTAGGAGGGCTCGCCGACGAACGTGTCGCCGTCGATGGCTCCTCCGCCGGCAAGGGACATCGCCCTGATCCCCTCGATCTGGGCGGAGTTGTGGATCAGCCCGATCTCCGCCTCCTCGGCCGGGGGAGCCTCGCGCCGCGTCCAGCCCAGCCAGTCGCGCGCCGTCAGCTCCCGCTCGATCGCCGCCAGACGCTCGGGCGTGTCGGGGTGCTCGGGCATGTGCACGCGGGGGTCATGCTCCAGGCATGCCGGGTGGCTGAAATAGATCCCCGCTCCCTCGCCTGGCCGCTCAGCGCGCTGCTCCTGCATCGGCTTGACTGTAGAGATGACATGCCTGCGGGCGAACCTCGAGGGAAAGGACCCATCCGATGGCAAAGATCCTCTGCGTGCTCTACGACGATCCTGTCGACGGGTATCCGTCGAGCTATCCGCGGGATGAGATCCCCCACATTGAGCGCTACAACGACGGCCAGCTGACACCGACCCCTGAGCAGATCGACTTCCAGCCCGGCCAGCTCCTCGGCAGCGTCTCAGGAGAGCTGGGCCTGCGCCCGTTTCTGGAGGCCGCCGGGCACGAGCTGATCGTGACCTCTGACAAGGATGGGCCCGACTCGGTCTTTGCAAGAGAGCTCCCCGGCGCCGACGTCGTGATCTCCCAGCCGTTCTGGCCGGCCTACCTGACCTCGGAGAGGATCGCCGGCGCACCCAAGCTGAAGCTGGCGCTGACAGCCGGCATCGGCTCTGACCATGTTGACCTGCAGGCTGCCATCGAGCATGGGCTGACCGTGGCCGAGGTGACTTACAGCAACAGCATCAGCGTGGCTGAGCACGTCGTGATGATGATCCTTGCGCTCGTGCGCAACTACATACCCTCCTATCAATGGGTCGTGAAGGGCGGCTGGAACATCGCCGACTGCGTCGAGCGCTCCTACGACCTCGAGGGCATGCAGGTGGGCAGCGTGGCGGCCGGGCGCATCGGCTCCGCCGTCCTGCGGCGCCTGCAGCCATTCGAGGTTGGCCTGCACTACACCGATCGCCACCGCCTTCCCAAGGAGGTCGAGTCCGAACTCGGCGTGACATTCCACGAGGACGTCGAGTCGATGGTGAGCGTATGCGACGTCGTCACCATCAACGCGCCCCTGCACCCTGAAACCGAGAACATGTTCAACGCCGAGCTGCTCGCCAAGATGAAGCGCGGGTCCTACATCGTCAACACCGCCCGCGGCAAGATCTGTGACCGGGACGCCATCGCGCGGGCGTGCGAGAGTGGCCAGCTGGCGGGCTACGCAGGCGATGTCTGGTTCCCGCAGCCGCCCCCGGCAGACCATCCCTGGCGGAGCATGCCCCACCACGGGATGACGCCGCATATCTCCGGGACGAGCCTCTCCGCTCAGGCCCGCTACGCGGCTGGAACACGCGAGATTCTCGAGTGCTGGCTGGATGGCCGCCCGATTCGCGATGAGTACCTGATCGTCGACGGCGGCAAGCTCGCCGGTGCAGGAGCCCATTCCTACAGCCCCGGGGACGCGACCGGTGGATCGGCGGAGGCTGAGCGTTTCAAGCAACGCTGAGAATCTCTCAGGAAAATCCCAGCAAGCGCTAAGCCTCGGCTCAGCCGTGGCATGTTTGATTGCCCATGCCCAGCGGCCGAGGCGCCGCGCATCTCCACCGAGAGGATCTGAGAACGATGGCCAAGCTGCCCCGACGCCCGAGCAAACGCCTGATCGTGTTCGTGATCGGCGGCGGTGCGGCCGTCATCGTCGCCCTGTTCCTGCTGATCTACTTCGTGATTTTCCCCACCTCCTCTCCCAAGCCCTTCACGCTGAGCTCCACGACCACCTCCAGCACCCTCTCCACACCCACCGCATCGATCTCGCCGAGCACCCTGACCGGTGACTGGAAGATCGCCACCGGCTCCGAGGCCGGCTACCGCGTCCGCGAGAAGCTCGCCTTCCTGCCCGCCCAGAGCGATGCCGTCGGGCGCACCTCGCAGCTGACCGGCGCAGCCAGCTTCAGCCAGTCCGCCGGCAACGTGACCATCAAAACAGCCACATTCGACGTGGCCGTCAACACCCTCAAAAGCGACCGCTCCATGAGGGATGAAAAAATTCATGAAATCGGCCTGGAAAGCAACCTCTATCCGACGGCCACCTTCAGCCTCACATCGCCTGTCGTCGTCTCTGCCGGCGCCCTCAAGGGGAAGGTCGCACATGTGTCTGTGACGGGGATCTTCAACATCCACGGGACCGCCAAGAAGGAGACGCTGCCGGTGGAAATAGGCCTTTCGGGATCGACCTTTGAGGCGGTCGGCTCACTCACCTTCCCCTGGAGCGAATTCGGCATGAGCGCTCCCAGCATCGGCGGCTTTGTCAACGTGACCGAAAAAGCCACCATGGAATTCGACCTGCACCTGCAGCGCGCCTAGGACAGAGGGAGACGGCACATGCCCGACGACGCAGCTCACCGCGTACTGGTGGTCGATGACGAGCCCAACCTCGCCGAGGTGGTGACCATGGCTTTGCGCTTTCAGGGATTCACCGTTGAGAGCGCCGGCACCGGGCGCGAGGCGCTCGCCGCCGTGAGGAAGTTCAAGCCGCATCTGATGGTGCTGGACGTGATGCTCCCCGACATGGAAGGCTTCGAGGTCGCCGATCGACTAGGTGCCCAGCGCGCCGGAGTGCCCATCATCTTCCTCACCGCTCGTGACACCACCGAGGACAAGATCCGCGGCCTGAGCGGCGGCGGCGACGACTACATGACCAAGCCCTTCAGCCTCGAGGAGCTGATCGCGAGGATCCGGACCATCCTGCGCCGAACCGGACAGGCCTCGCCGGAGTCAAGCCATCTCGTCTTCGAGGACCTCGAGCTGGATGAGGAGTCGCGCGAGGTGTCCCGCGCGGGCGCGCCGATCGAGCTCACCGCGACCGAATACCGGCTGCTGCGCTATCTGATGCTCAACCCCCGCCGCGTGATGACCCGCGCCCAGCTCCTGGACCATGTCTGGAACTACGACTTTGGCGGAGACGGCCGCGTGCTTGAGACCTACATCAGCTATCTGCGCAAGAAGCTCGACGCGCACGGACCGTCGCTGATCAAGACCGTGCGCGGCGTGGGATACGCCCTCCAGGCCCCGCGCGCGTGATGGCCTCACTGCGCGCCCGCGTACTCGCGAGCGTGCTCCTGCTCGCCGGCGCGGGGCTGGTGCTGATGGGTGCGGTCACCTACGCCGAGCAGCGCTCCTTTCTGCTGGAAAGGGTCGACCAGCAGGTGAGGGGGGTCGAGCCGGCCATCTCCCAGGCGCTCGACCTGGCCGGGTTGCGCCCGACGGTGAGAGAACCCTCCAGCGCAGGCGTGCTGCGGCCGGGGGTTGGGGGCCCTCCAGCCGGACCGGGCGGCGAGCGGGCGAACCTGACCGTTCCCCCCGGGACCTACGGGCAACGCAGAGAAGCCTCCGGCAAGATCCTCGGGCACCTGCTGATCACCTACGGCCAGGCAACGCCGGCCACCCCCAAGATCCCCGCCAACGTCCCCATCGGCAGGCTCTTCACGGTCGGCTCCTCCGGCTCCTCTGCTCTGCAGTACCGGGTCTACGTGAGTCGTGACCCCGAGGACAGCGGCCTCACCATCGTCGCCCTGCCGCTGCATGAAGTCGATCAGACCCTCAGTCGCCTTCGCCTGGTCGAGGTGCTCGTGATCGTCGGCGTGCTGCTGGCGCTCGGCGCCAGCGCATTCTTCGTCGTGCGCCTGGGGCTGCGCCCGCTCGATCGCATGGAGACCACCGCAGGTGAGATCGCGGCCGGGGAGCTCTCCCGCAGGGTCAGCCCCGCCACCCCTCGAACCGAGGTCGGGCGACTCGGCCTGGCATTGAACGCGATGCTCGAGCGCCTGGAGCAGGCGTTTGCCCAGCGCCGGGAGAGCGAAGAGCGACTGCGCCAGTTCCTGGCCGACGCCTCCCACGAGCTGCGCACGCCGCTGGCCTCCATTCGTGGCTACGCCGAGCTGTTCCGGATGGGAGCCACCCGTGATGAGGCAGAGGTGCAGACGGCGATGCGGCGCATCGAGGAGGAGTCCAAGCGCATGGGGGTACTCGTCGAGGACCTTCTCACCCTCGCTCGCCTCGACGAGGCGCCGGCGCTCAGACGCCAGCCGGTCGACCTCTGCACCCTGGCGCAGGACGCGGTCAAAGATGCCCACGCCACCGCGCCGCAGCGCCCGATCACCCTTGATGCGCCGAGCTCTGCCATCGTCTCCGGCGATCCTCACCAGCTCAGTCAGGTCCTGGCCAACCTGCTGCGAAATGCGCTCGTGCACACCCCCGCCGCCGCCGCCATCGAGGTCTCCGTCGAGCAGGACGAAGACCGTGTGACGGTGAGCGTGCGCGACCACGGGCCGGGCCTGCCGGCCGGCCCTCCCGAGCGTCTCTTTGACCGCTTCTGGCGAGCCGAGGCAGGGCGCGAGCGGGGCCGGGGGGGAGCCGGCCTCGGCCTCGCCATCGTGGGCGGCGTGGTGGAGGCCCATGGCGGTCATATCAGCGCCCAGAACGCTCCCGGCGGGGGGGCGCTGTTCCTGGTCTCACTGCCCAAGCGCCCACCAACTCCAAGCGCGCCCTAGCGTCTCAGCAATCTCTCAGCTCGAAGCCAAGCTCGCCTCAGGTTGCCCCTCGATACTC
>Ga0302325_10012436_pt1 | contig 18254 bp, 19 predicted proteins | sample Palsa_T0_2_FD_201948 | JGI IMG/M metagenome (GOLD analysis project Ga0302325, IMG submission 201948) | Peat permafrost microbial communities from Stordalen Mire near Abisko, Sweden - Palsa_T0_2 | ecosystem: Environmental > Terrestrial > Soil > Palsa > Peat permafrost | place: Sweden: Abisko...
GCGACGAACTGATCCTGATTGGCGATTTCGGAGGTGGCACCAGCGATTTTTCACTGCTGCGGGTTGGTCCCGGCATAAGGCGTCGCGGCAGGTCCGCGAAGGATTTGCTGCGCAACGCGGGGATTGGCCTGGCCGGCGACGCGTTTGACGCCAAGCTGATTCGTCACATCGTGGCACCGGCGCTCGGCGCTGGAACCGAGATCCGATCCATGAATAAGATCCTTCCAGTTCCAAACTGGGTTTATTTTAAGCTGGAACGTTGGCATCATCTGTCCTTCCTCCGTACCAAGGAAGTTATGAACATGCTGAACGGCGTTAAAGCGCAGGCATTCCATCCGGAAAAAATAGGTGCGCTCATCGATCTTATCGAAGAAGACCTGGGCTACCAGCTTCACCGAGCCATCCAAAATACGAAATGCGATCTATCGAACCAGGAGACCGCGCAGTTCACGTTCACGGGCGGCGCCGTCGATCTGAACGCCGTGGTTCACCGGTGTGACTTCGAGTCCTGGATCTCAGAGGAGCTGGTTCAAATCGAGACCTGTGTAGATGGCCTGCTAAAATCGTCCGGGGTTGACGGGCGCGACGTGGACACCGTCTTCCTGACCGGAGGTACTTCCTTTGTACCGGCGGTCCGGCGGATCTTCGACGCGCGGTTCGGCCGGGAGCGAATCAGGACGGGCCATGAATTCACATCTGTTGCCATGGGACTGGCACTGAAGGCCGCCAGTGCCGGAGCTGCGGGCGGTAAACTCCGCCGCACACGTTAGTGCGGATGAGCTGTTAGTGCAGATGACCTGCTCACTTTCGGCCCATTTGGGAGACCGCACCGGGCGCTTTTGCCGTCCTCAAATCTTCATGCTCGAAGGCCGACGCCATGCGGTCGATCTCGGGTTGCGAGAGCCCCAGCGCCGTAGCCTCCTTGCGCCACGCTGAAACCGCGTGCGCCACTTCCGCTGCGATCTTGCGCGCATCCTTGGGAGCGAGTTCGAAATACTCGGCAACCTGCAGCGCCAATTGCAAAGAGGCCGTTCCGTCGTCCAGATCGATGGTGGTGCTCAAGACCCGCGGCTTGATACCCAGCGGCACGGGATTCAGGTCGTAAGCCGGAGCCAGGCGCCAACCACGAGGACCGGTGTAAAGAAATCCATGATTGCGCAAATGATCGTCCGTGTTGGAAATCAGGATGTTAAAAACAATGCGGCGCCATAGTCCGCGTATGTCCGCTTTGGGCTCCGCCCCATACTGGCGGAGGACGTCCACGAATTCCATGTAGCTGCGCGTCTCGTTGGCTTTCGCTTCCAGCATGCTCATCGCCGACAAGAACGGGAGCCGGGTGGCATCCGCCCGGTCAAAACGGCGCAACAGCAGAATGGATTTGCCGGCCGCGCTTTGAAGTCTCCAGGCGGGCACCGGAATGCCGGCCTTCTTCGCCAGTGTGAGAGCGACGGCTTCCCACCGAACTGCATCGATCTCGTCTCCCTTGTTTGGGAATTTCGCTATCGCCAAGTGGCCAGCGCGGTCCCGAACAGACGCCTTCGGACGCGCTCCCCCAAGCGATGAACCGGGCGCGAGAAGCAAGCGCAGATCGTCGTCAGTCTCCGAATCGCTCAGGACATGCTCGGCCGCCGAGAGCAGCCGCGGCAGTTCGATCAGAGGCGGTATCTTGGTGGGCGCGTCGGCGGTGAGGAACGGGCCGCCTTCCTTCTCCGAGAAGCGCAGCGCACCTTGGCGCGCTTCGTCGTTGACCATCAGAAGGTAGTCGATTTCTCTCAGGCTGTGCGGCGTGACGCCCGAAGTTTCAGCACGGCGGCGTTCCGCCCGGCGCATCAGCACTCGACCCCAGCGGTCCGGCGCCGAATCCCCGATGGCCCCAAACAGAGGTTGGTCGGCGGGTGTGTGAAACGGGCCGGGGCCGAGTTTCAGGGCCGGTTCCAGCGAGAACCGATCCGGGTGCGTCAACCAACTCCTCTGGTACTCGAAGCTCGCGCTGTCTTTGTTGCCGCGCGTGCGCGCCCACAACCGCCCCACCAGGCGAGGCACGCCCTCCAGGTCCACGTAAACGAAGACGTCCTTTTCCATTACGGCTTACCCTTACGCTCCGGCCGGCGCGCAAGCCGGATTCGCTGGGGCAGACGCTGTTCTTCCAGGTCAAGCCCAATGGCGTCGTGGCGCGGATCCGCCACATCGGCGAGACGGTCGATCATCCCCAGAACGAACAGCACAGTGGCATAAATGCCGAGCGAGACACCGGCGTGGCCCCTTTCCAGCTTGTTCAGAGTGGTGCGGCTGATGGAAGCGCGCTGGGCCAGAATCGCGACGGGAATGCGCCGCCGCCGCCGGGCGTCGCGAATATCGTGACCCAGCTTGCGGAGGGCGCGCGCTACCGGTACTGGCTTCCTTGTAATCACTTTACGTCCATGATAGCACACCTTAAACAATATAAGGTCCATAATAATGAACCTTAAATAAAAAGCCCAAACGGATGGAGCGGACCTGCTTCGCCGGAACCGCCCAAGACCCGGAACCCGCTGAAACAAGACCTCCTACAATAAGAGCTAGTGACTGGCCTCCTGACCGACCTCTATCAGCTCACCATGGCCGCCGGTTATTACGAGGCCGGCAAAACCGCCGAAAGCGCCACGTTCGAACTGTTTTTCCGCCGGCTGCCGCGTTATCGCAACTATGTAGTAGCAGCGGGCCTGGCTCAAGCCGTCGATTATCTTCTCAATCTGAAGTTCTCGGACCAGGAGATCGACTACCTGCGAGGTCTGCCCCAATTCCGGCGCGCCTCCAGCGGCTTCTTCGATGCCTTGCGGCAGCTCCGTTTCACCGGCGACGTCTTCGCCATGGCGGAAGGCACGCCCATCTTCGCCAATGAACCGTTCCTGACGGTTCGCGCGCCGCTGATAGAAGCGCAGATCGTCGAGACATACCTGCTGGCCACTATCGGCTTTCAATCGCTGGTGGCCACCAAAGCATCCCGGATCGTCGAGGTGGCGGGCGGACGCGCGGTGGTGGATTTTGGCGCGCGGCGCGCGCATTCGCCGGAAGCGGGCGTGCTGGCCGGCCGTGCTTCGTACATCGGCGGCTGTATCGGCACCAGCAACACCGAAACAGGATTCCGCTACGGGATTCCCGTGTTCGGAACGGCGGCGCACTCCTGGGTGCAGTCCTTTGCCTCGGAGACGGAGGCGTTCGAGCGGCTCCAGAATCTGCTGGGAGACGCGACCGCGTATTTGATCGATACCTACGACACCATTGAGGGCGCACGGTCCGCGGCCGCGCTCGGGTCGCCGCTGTGGGGCGTGCGGCTGGACAGCGGCAACCTTGTGGAGCTTTCGCGCGAAGTGCGCAAGATCCTGGACGACGCGGGTTTGAAGAACGCGAAAATCATGGCCACCAGCGATCTGAACGAATACAAGATTCTGGAGTTCGCCGCCGCCGGGGCGCCCATCGACGCTTTCGGGGTGGGCACCGATCTGGCAACTTCCGCGGATTCGCCGCACCTGGGCGTGGTCTATAAGCTGGTGGAATTGAATGGACGCTTCACCGCGAAATTCAGCGAAGATAAACACACGCTTCCCGGAGCGAAGCAGGTGTTTCGATTCGCCGCTCACGATGTCATCGCCTGCTCCTGGGAGTGCCTGGGCTGCGGACCGGGCGAACCGGAGGCCAAGGCATTGCTTCGGCCCGTGATGCTGGGCGGCAAGTTGATTGAGCCTTTACCGGCAGCCGGCGCCGCCCGCCGGTACGCCGCCGAATCCGTGAAGCGTCTGCCCACCGCCGTCCGCAGCCTGTTCGATATCGGCCAGGAATATCGGGTCGAGCAGAGCCATGAGCTGCTGGCGCTATACGAAAAGGTCCAGCATGAAAACGGTCTTCTTCGACATCGACACGCAGATTGATTTCGTGTATCCCGCGGGTGCGCTGTACGTACCGGGCGCGGAGCGCATTCTTCCGGTAGTCGCCAAGTTGAATCGCCACGCGCCTCTGGTGATCTCCACCGTGGACGCGCACTCCGAAGACGATCCTGAATTTCAGATCTATCCTCACCATTGCGTGGTTGGAACTGCCGGCCAGCACAAACCGGCCGTCACATTGCTGGATCGACGCGCCACCGTTCCAGCCGCGGAAGACGGTGTCCGGCAGTGGATACTTGAAAAGCAGAAGCTCAATTGCTTCAGTAGTCCGCATCTGGAACCGCTGCTCGCGACGCTTCAGGCCGACCGCTACGTGGTCTACGGCCTCGTGACCGAGATCTGCGTTCGGTGCGCCGCTTTTGGCCTGCTCAGGACCGGCAAACCGGTCGAAATAGCGACCGATGCCGTGATGGCGTTAGATCGACAAAAGGCCTCCGAAATGTTTGCCGATTTCGCAGCGGCAGGCGGGTGCCTGACTACGTCCGAGGCGGTTCTGTCCAGTCTCTAAACTAACAGGCTGTGTCTAAACCGGCTCCCTTACTGAGCCGCGCGCGTGAGCAAGCGGTCTTTACGGACTGGACAGGCTGCTAACCGTTACAATTGGAGTTGGAAGATAACGTGCAAAGTCAGGTCCTACGATGAAGAATGCCTGGATCGTATCGTTCGTATTGCTGCTTTTAAGCTTCTGCGCTTCTGCACAATTCTTGCCGTCCGCTAAGCCGGCGACGGCGGCCAAAAGCACAGATCCGCTCGACCGCGATTCGCCTCAGAGCACCGTGGTTGCTTTTCTCGAGGCGGCGCACGCCAACAACTACAACAAGGCCGTGCGCTACCTGGATCTGCGCAATAGGCCGGAGGGCGATCAGCTGGCGGACGGCGCCGAACTGGCTCGCGAGCTGGAAACTATCTTAGATAGCGATGCTCGGTTTGACGTTGGCAATTTGAGCCGCGAACCGGAAGGGGACACAGCGGACAACCTGGCAGCGAACCGCGATCGAGTGGACACATTTCACGTAAACGGCCAGACGCTGGAACTGGATCTGGAACGAGTGACTTTGCATTCGGGACTTTCGGTTTGGCTGTTCTCCTCCGATAGCCTCGCCAAAATTCCAACCATCGCTCAGATAGCCCACAATTCGGTCATTGAACGGCACCTGCCTCTTCCTTTAGTGAACTGGCAACTGATCGGCACTCCATTGTGGCGCTGGATCGGCATGGTGTTACTGGCTTTCGCGTTGGCGGCGTTTTCCAAACTGCTCTCACGCCTGGCCCTCTGGTTGACGCAGGAATTCGTCAGAAGTCTGGCACCCCACTGGAACCTGAGTCTGCTCCAGACTTTCCTCGGCCCGCTGCGTCTGCTGCTTTCGGTTTCGTTGTTTCGCGCCGGCATGGAGTGGTTCGGGCCTTCGGCGCTCTTGCGTCTCTACCTGGGCCAGATTCTCGCGGTGCTGTTCTTTTCCGGAGTATTCTGGCTCTGCGCCGTGATTATCGACGCGATCGTCCGGCATCTTTTGACCCGACTGGACGTCAAGCATCGGTCTTTTTTTTATTCCGTCCTGCCACTAGCGGGGCGAATTACAAAAATTCTGGTGCTGTTGCTGATCATCGCGGCGCTTTTATCCGCGTGGGGCTACAACACCACGACGCTTCTGGCCGGACTTGGGATCGGCGGCATTGCGGTGGCTCTGGCTTCTCAAAAGACTATCGAAAATCTTTTTGGCAGCGTAGCCATCGTCAGCGACCGTCCCGTTTCCGTGGGAGATTTATGCAAGTTCGGCAGCAGCGTGGGCACTATTGAAGACATCGGGCTGCGCTCTACTCGGATTCGCACGCTGGACCGGACGGTAGTGACTGTGCCGAACGGCTCCTTCTCCACCATGGCGCTTGAAAATTTCGACCGCCGGGATAAGATGCTGTTCCACGTTACGCTGAACATTCGCCGAAACACCACACCCGATCAGATGCGGACGCTGCTCCAGTCCATCACTAAACTACTAAATGGGAATCCGAAGTTCGAGAACGGAACGATGCCGGTTCGTTTTGTGGGAATTGGAACGTATTCGCTGGATATCGAGATCTTCATTTATGTGCTGACGCTGGATGGCGACGAATTCAATCAAATCCAGCAGGATCTTCTCCTGGCGATCCTGGTGGCGGTGGAATCGGCTGGAACCGCGCTGGCTGTGCCCACGCAGGCCACCATCGACTATCCCGGCCCATCGGGACCGGCGCCGTCGCCAGCCGCGAACGGCGCAGGCGCGCTGCACCCCGCCCCTACACGGTCATGATTTCAATGGCCTCCTGCAAGCTTTGCAGCGGGTCCCGCCCGGGCGTCGGCCGGAATTCATGCGCGATGTAGCCCGTGTATCCCAAATCCGCGATGGTCTTCGCGATGAACCTGTAATTCAGTTCTTGCGTCTCGTCGATTTCGTGCCGCCCAGGCACGCCGCCGGTGTGAAAATGCGCGATCCACCGAAAATTCCGCTGGATATTGCGGCAGATATCGCCGTCCATGATCTGCGCGTGATAGACGTCGTATAGAATCTTGACGCGCGGCGAATTCACGCGCTGAATCACATCCACGCCCCAAGCCAGGTGATCGCACATCTGATCCGGCCGGTCGAATTTGCTGTTCATTACTTCCACGCACATGGTGACGCCTTTGTCCTCGGCGCGCGCCTTCATCCGATTCAGGAACGCGACGGCGTTATCGGCGCCTTCGGCGTTCGACATGCCTTTGCGCTGCTCGCCGACCGTAATAATTTTGGGGCAGCCGGCGGCGCCGCATTCATCGATCGCCGCGCCGAGCGATTCCAGAAACTTTTCGTGCGTCTCTTTGTGAATGACGCCATTTCGATGCTGGCGCCGCCCGGCAGCGCCATGTTGGGGATCAGGCCGTATTTCTTGAGCGTCGGCCAGTCTTCTGGCGCCACCCGATCGAAGCCGAAGCAACCCAGCCGGACCGCTTCGCGGCAACGGCCCTCGAAGGGCATTTTCGGGTCGAAGGGGAACCCGGTAACGCACTGCTTGAGGCGTCCCTTGCCGGGCGCCGGCGCGGCGGAAATTTGCGAACTGGCAAGGGGGTTCCAACGCGCTGCGTCGCATGGCTGGTATTGTACTAACTGTCGGCGCACAGCGCCGAAAAGCGTTGTTTCGCTGAACAGCGAACTGGGCTCCGCATTCTTCTGCGGCGGGACGTAAGCCGCGGTCCGGTGGGCGACCGGAAGGCTTTGCCGGCCGATGGCATGCTTGGCTGGCCGGTCCGCGACCTTATCGCATCAAGATGCGGGGCGAGCCGAATGCGCAAGAATCGGGGCAAGCCGAATGCAAAGTGATCTCCGGACAAGCGCAGGCGACGCATAAGGCTGGCAGCGCCCTCAAAGCCCGTCCCAGGCGCTCGGCGCAATCGGTGAAGCGGCTAGACTAGGCAGCGCCGGAAATTACGGTATCGATCTCCGCTTCCCCTTGACATATTCTCATATCGGAATATAATAGTTTCGTGCCCCGCGCCGCGACCACATCCGACGCTTTCAACGCCGTCGCCGAACCTCGCCGGCGCGAAATCCTGAGTTATCTGGCGCTGAAGGAAAGGCCGGTCGGCGACATCGTGAAGAGCTTGAGGCTGGAGCAGCCCTCGGTCTCAAAGCATTTGCGGGTCCTCAAGGAAGTTGGGCTGGTACACGTGCGTCGCGATGGACGCCGAGCATTGTATCGAACCAACGCCGAGGCCATCCGGCCGCTGCACGAATGGACCGGCACCTTTGAACGCCACTGGGCAAATCAGTTGAATCGCATCAAAGAACGGGCGGAGAAAAACACCAAGGAGGAACTATGAACGCAACAGTACAAGCTTTGGACAATTTGACGTTGAACGTCACGCAGGAAATTCATGTCCGCGCATCGCTGGAAGCCACCTTCGCGGCGCTGCTGGAAGAAATTGGACCGCACAATGTAATGGCGGAGGGCCAGCCCATGCCGATGAAGATCGAGCCGTGGCCGGGAGGCCGCTGGTATCGCGACCTGGGCAACAACGACGGTCATTTATGGGGACACGTGCAAGCCATCAAGCGGCCGAGGCTGCTGGAAATCTATGGCCCATTATTCATGTCTTATCCGGCCACATCGAACGTGCAGTACCGGCTGAGTGAGTCGGACGGAGGAACGCTGATCAAGTTCCAGCACGCGGCGCTGGGTCTGATTGACGATGTTCACAGGAGAAATGTGTCTACCGGCTGGAGCAGCCTGCTAGAGCGCATCCGGGTGCGGGCGGAGGGAAAGTAAAGGAGACTCGAACATGACAAAAACTGAAATCGAAAATCCAAGAGTCGTCTCGGAAACCGAATGGCTGGCCGCGCGCAAGGATTTGCTGGCCAAGTAGAAAGAATTCACGCGCCAGCGAGACGCGCTGAGCGCGGAGCGCCGCAAGTTGCCGTGGGTGAGGGTCGAAAAAGAATACATTTTCGAAACACCCAGCGGAAAGAAGACGCTGGCGGATTTGTTTGGCAAAAGAAACCAATTGATTGTTTACCGCTTCATGCTGGCTCCCGGATGGGAAGAGGGATGCCCGGGCTGTTCCTTCCTGGGCGATCATTTTGACGGCGCCATCGTACACCTGGCGCAGCGCGACGTCGCGTTCACCGCGGTATCGCGAGCGCCATTGCCCGAGATCGAAGCGTTCAAGAAACGGATGGGTTGGAGTTTCCCGTGGGTGTCGTCGTACGGCGGCGATTTCAACTATGACCACCATGTGTCGTTCACTCCCGAAGAAATGGCCGCCGGCAAGGTCTTCTATAACTACCGGGAGACGAAATTCCCCAGCGAGGAGGGGCCTGGCGCCAGCGTGTTCTATAAGGACCAGACCGGCGGCATCTTCCACACTTATTCGACTTACGGGCGCGGGCTGGATATTTTGCTCGGCACCTACAACTTGCTGGATCTCACGCCGAAGGGCCGCGATGAAGAAGGCTTGAAGTCTTCGATGGCGTGGCTGCGGCATCACGATAAGTACGCAGATGGAGAATTGGTCGATTTAAGCTTTTCGGCCAGCAAAGGAGCTGCAAAATGATTCAGATGCTGGAGCCGATGAGCGGTGAAATCGAGCAGGAGGCGGTCACCACCCGCCGGGTACTGGAACGCGTACCGGAGGACAAACTGACTTGGAAGCCGCATCCGAGATCGATGTCGATCGGGCAACTCGCGATGCACATCGCGACCATTCCGGAAGGTATCTGCAAACTGGCGCAAGTGGACGAATTCGAAATCAACCCGGCGAATTTCAATCCGCCGGTTCCACAGAGTTCAGGGGAGATTCTCGCTGCCCTGGATGCCAGCGTCCAAGCGGCGCAGGAATATTTGAGCGCCGTCAGCGAATCGAGCGCCATGGGAATGTGGCGCGCTAAAGTGAATGGCAAAGATGTAATGGCCATGCCTCGTATGGCCATGCTCCGAGCCCTCATGCTCAATCACTGGTATCACCATCGCGGCCAGTTATCGGTTTATCTGCGATTGCTGGACGTTCCCGTTCCGGTAATCTATGGGCCGAGCGCGGATGAAAATCCGTTTGGATGAGGCCCGAAGTAACAGGCCCATCCGGAGTTTCGCGAACGAACACGATGGTGGGTTGCGCTTTGTACGTGGTGCGTTGAAATTCCCGGTAGCCGCACTTCTCCGCGACACGAATGGACGGAAGATTCGCCGGGTGGATCAAGCAGGTGGTCGGGGTAGCTCCAAAATGACGGTCGCCCCAGGCGATGGCGGCGCGAACGGCCTCGGTGGCGTAGCCCCGGCCGTGCGATTCGGAAGCCAGCACCCAGCCGATTTCGGGCAGATGCTTCACGGGCGACTCCAGGTCGCGTTTGTAATGGGCGAATCCAACCTCGCCGATGAATTTGCCCGCGGCTTTGTCTTCGACAACCCAGCAGCCGAAGTCCAGGAGCGACCAATGACCAACGTAGCGCAGAAACCTGGTCCAGGCCTCTTCTTCGGTAAAGGACTTTCCGAAGTGCCGGGTTACGATGGGGTCGGCCCACATCGCGGCGGCGGCTGGAAAGTCTTCGAGACGATGGCCCCGGAGTTTGAGCCGTTCGGTTTCAAGGATAGGAGCCATGCGGATAGTCTACAATCCGCTGGCTGACGCCGCGCGGCTCGGTTTGCTGGGCGAGCCGCGGAAGTTTTACTCCAGGGGATTAGAAAACTTGACGGCGAACTGCATAATTCGCGGGTTGACGCTGGTAGAGGTAATTTCCCCCAACGTGCTGCCCAAGTTCACAACCGGATTGTTAAACTGCGCATGATTGAAGGCGTTGAAGAACTCGGTGCGGAAGATGAACGCCTGGGTCTCAGTGATCCGGGTGGTTTTCACGATGGAGATGTCCCAATTGAACTGTCCCGGTCCCAAAACAACTCCTATGCCGGAGTCGCCGAAACCGGTTCCGTTGCCGTAAATTCCTCCGGTGGGAGCCGCGCAGAAAGAACCCGAATTGAAGTAGCCTGAACCTCCGCTGTTTCCGCCCAGACGCTGCGTTATGCTTCCGCTGGAAAGAATGGAACCGTAGGTCTGGCCGGGACATAGTTGGCCCGTGCTGCCGGCGGTTGTGCCGTAAATGGTGTCGGCGCTAGGATCGGTGATGTTGAGCGGCGTGCCGTCCTGCAGGGTGGTCACGCCGGAAACATTCCATCCGCCCAGCAGCCTGCCAGCGAGGCCCTGATGGACGCCGAACGGCAGATCGTAGCTGTAGTTGATGACGAAACGCTGCGGCCGGTTAAAGGGCACTGCCCCGTACTGCTGCGCCAGATTATGCGGGTCGTTGAAGTTGGCGCCATATTCGGCGGCGCCGGCGATATAGTTGATGTCCGACAGATCCTTGCTATAGGTATAGGAAGCCTGCATCAAAAAGCCGTGCGAGAAGTTCTTGCGCAGGGTGACTTGCAGGCTGTTGTAGTTGGAGCGGCCATCGAACGAGGTGCCCTGCAGACCTACCGGCTGATAGCCAAAATAGGGAACGCGCAGGGACACGTTGTTCAGGGTGTTGCTGGTCTGACCATTGATTGGATTGCTGGGAGTAGCCAGTTCCGCGGTGTTGTAATTGTGGTACTGATCGATCAGGTTGAATTCCGCCCGAGCCTACCTACGCCGTTTCGAGCACGAAAGTTTTGGTAACCTCATACTGCAAATTGAGGTTGTATTGTCGAACTAGTGGCGTGTGGATGTTCTGATCCAGGAACGGCGCGGACAGATAAGAATTATAGGCGGTGGAGTTGCACGGCGTCGGATTGGCCGCGGTGGCGGCGTTCAGGCAGGCTGGATTGAAATAGCGTTGCGCGAAAGTTCCGATGGGGGTAACCGGAAAGGGATTCTGCAGCGTCTGCTGATTCCCAGCGCCGTAATCACCGGTTCCTGAATAAGGGTAGCCTTGCTCCACGGCGTGTACGACGGCGTCCAGGCCTATGCGGTCATAGAACAAACCGAAACCGCCGCGCGCCACCAGCCTGCTCGAAATCTGATAAGCGAATCCCGCGCGAGGAGCGAAGTTGCTGTAGGGCGGATGACTGGAAATCGGCAAACTGCCGTTGTTTTTCAGCACGCCCGCGGGCACCGCTCCCCAGGTTGCGGTGCTGTAGTTGCTCGGAACCACATATCCCACCAGGTTGCCGGCCACGCCTTGCGCCGAAGTGGGAGGATTGGGCACCGTTCGCAACTGGCTGAGCCAGACATAATTGATGCGGAAAGTTTTGGCGGGACGGCCTCGGAGCGGTTGCGGAGGCCAATGTTGCGGCCCGGCCATGTAGCGACCGGCCATTGACCGGTCCAGTGCACGTCTGATAACATCCCTAGCCATGACACTCAACCGACTAAGCGCTTGCGGCATCGCCCTGCTTTCCTTCGCCGCCGGATCCCTATTCACTGCCCGCCTGGCGCACCTGAACCAGGTCCGGGCCAATAGCAATCGCGTCTTCGAACTGCGCGTATATCATACTGTGCCGGGCAAGGCGCACGCCTTGGAAGCCCGGTTTCGCAACAAGGTGACGCAACTGTTCGCAAAGTACGACATGCAATCCGTTGGCTACTGGCTGCCCGAGGACGCTCCCGCCGCCGACAGCACATTCATCTACATCCTGGCGCATCCCAGCAAGGATGAAGCTACCAAGCGATGGGCTGAATTCCGGGCCGATCCTGCTTTTAAAGAGATGCAGAAGGAGGAGCAGACCGACGCGAAACTGGTGGAAAAGGTCGACTCCACTTATATGGACCCGACCGATTTTTCGGCGCTAAAGTAGAGCCGTTTTTGACAACATTTCTCCGCCGCGACGTCGGGGTTCAACGCTGATGGCTGCATGATCCGGGCTGCTTTTATGCTCCCGAAGGCGCCGATTCGTCTTCCAATTGGGATATCATTGAGGCATGCGTGCGGCGGTCCGTGTCCTTCTGCTGTTATCTGTTTTCGGCTTTTTGTGGGCCCCCAGCTCTTTGTGGGCCCAGGACAAGGTTTTCATCTGCCCCATGGATCCCGATGTCCGCTCCAACCAGCCCGGCTCCTGCCGGCGCTGCGGCATGAAGTTGCGCGAGGGTATCCCGGACCCGGTGGAATTTCACATGGATCTGGCGCTGTCGCCGCGAGCGGTGAAGCCCGGTCAGACCGAGCAGCTCAAGTTCAGCGTGCATGACCCGTGGAAGGATCGCCAGGTAAAGGATTTTCAGATCGTCCATGAGAAGTTGTTCCACATGTTTGTGGTCAGCCAGGATCTGCAATTCTTTATGCACGATCATCCTGTGTTGCAGCCGGACGGCGATTTTCTTTTTGACATCAAATTTCCCAAGCCCGGCATGTATCGCGTGCTGGGCGATTTCTATCCGGATGGCGCGACGCCGCAACTGATTGCGAAGACCGTGATGGTTGCGGGAACGCCCCCGCCGCCGGCTGCGCTGCCGCGCGATTATTCCACCAAGCAGGCCGAAAACATGCAGGTGGAAATGACCACCGATCCGCCGCAGCCCATTGCCGCGCAAAAAACGCAGATTTATTTTCGGCTATCTCCCGCCGATGGCCTGGAAAAATATATCGGCGTTTGGGCTCATATGCTGGCAGCCAGCGACGACTTGATCGACCTGATCCACACGCATCCGTTCATCGCCGATGGCGGCCCGCAGGTCCAATTCAGCCTGGAGTTCCCGCGTGCGCGCACCTATCGCGTATGGGTGCAGTTCCAGCGCAAGGGCGTGGTGAACACCGCCCACTTCGACGTTCCGGTCAAGGAGTTGGAGTAGCCTTCGTTGACGCGGGAGCAGCGGGCAACAACAGCACCGTAGATCCCGCGGGCACACCGTGAATCTTGGCGCCGGCCGGAAGTTCGATGGCGTTTCGATATAGGAATGGATGGGCAAACTTGGCGCTGTAATGCTCGAACCACAATAGAGGCTCGATACTGCCGTCGGGCATTTCGGCGGTAATTTGAAACGCCGCATCCTCCGGGACGGACTTGGGCAAAAGGCCGTCCAGCGAGAAATCCTGGCGCAATTGGAACTCGCCGGTCACTGCAATGACGCCACGCGAAGGGACTGGCGGCGAGGGGTCCTCAAATTTCGGATCGGGCGCCAGATCCTTCGCCTCACCTTCCGGCACGCCCCCGCCCACCCAACTGACGATCAGCTCGAGTTGTTCGGGCGTCAATGCCTGGTCGTTACGGAAATCGCCAAATCCTTTGACGGCGCCCCACGGAGGCATGCGCCGCTCCAGCACTTCTTCTTTGATAGCGACGGCCCACGGACGCGCCAGGGCGTAAGTCATCAACGAGAAGGCTTGCCCGCCGTCGTGATGGCAGGAGGCACAGCGCTGATAAACGATGCGCGAGATCTCGCGATCCCAGGTAATGGCGGTAGTGATGATGTCGTGCGCAGGCGCAGTGGCGGCTGTCGTTAAAAGCAGCCCCGTGATCAGGCTCCAACGCTGGCCCATAGCACTTATGATACAACGCCAGTATGTGGATCACGCGACGTTACTGCTTGTTTGCGCTGGTTACGGCCAGGCTCTTAGGCGGTCAGGGCGAGCATCCGGTTACCGGCCGGCAGATCGCTGGCGTAATGGGCGTGCAGGGCGCGGACTGGTTGAATCGCCCGGAACGGGAGCAGGAAGAAAATCCGGAGGGCGCCCTGGATGCGCTCGCCATTCGCGCAGGAATGGATGTGGCGGACGTCGGCGCGGGCACCGGGTACATGACGCTGCGTTTGGCGAAGCGGGTGGGACCGACGGGCAAGGTCTACGCCAACGATCTGCAGCCGGAAATGCTGCGGCGGCTGCGCGCCAATGCGGCGAAGGCCGGGTTTACGAATATCGAGACGGTGCAGAGCGAGGAGGCAGACCCCAAGCTTCCGTTAGGCCGGATGGATCTGGTGCTGCTGGTGGATGTGTATCACGAGTTTTCCAAGCCGCGGGAAATGATCGATAAAATCAGGGAGGCGTTGAAGCCCGACGGCCGGCTGGTGCTGCTGGAATATCGCAAGGAAGATCCGAATGTCCCGATTCGCGAGGAACACAAGATGACCGTTGCGGAAGTAAAGGCGGAGTTGGAGCCGCAAGGATTCGTGCTGAGTAAAGTGGTTGAAACGCTACCGCGCCAGCACATCTTGATCCTGAAGAAAGCGGCGGGGCATTAACGGGCCGCAGGCTTGCCCTTTCGAGCTACCAGGATAATCTGATAACCGAAAAGCCCCGGCAGCAGCGAAGTAAGTGCGGCAAGAATGGCATTGAAAGCGCGCATCAATATATTTTCAGGAGCCAGCCCGAGAACTATTTCGAGCGGCATAACCGTGTTCTGCTCGCGGATAATTTCATAACCGGTCTGCATCAGGAGACGGCGCGCGGTCCGGTGAGTGTAAAAACGCAAATGGGTGCGGTCCAGGATGCCGCGCTCCGTATAGTTGAAGCGGCCGAGCAGGAGCATCGCACGCACCGTAATATTGGCCACGTTGGGCACGGAAACGATGATCCGCCCATTGTCGCGGAGAGCGTCGGCTGCCTGGAATAGGATTTGTTCCGGCGAGCGGAGGTGCTCCAGAATGTCCAGCATCAAAACGTAGTCGAAACGGCGCGAACCCAGAGACTGCAGCAACGGTTCGATGCCGGAATCCAGATCGAGACGGACAAATTCCTGCAAGGCGGAAGATGTCTGAGGCGCAGGTATTGCGTCAACTCCCACCGTGCGATTTCCACTTTTGGCCAATTCCGCGGCGAAACCCCCTTCTCCGCAACCAAGATCCAGAACCTCCTGGTTAGATCCCACCAGCCGTTGGACGGAAGCGTGGCTGGAGTATTTCGACTGTTTGATGGGGTAATGGACGAAATATTCCGCAAATTCCGGGTAGCGCCGCGTCGAGCGGCAAGTCTGCTTATAACGGTACACGGCACGCATCACATCGCGCGCGTATCTCATCCCGTTCACGTAACAAATTTCATTTCCATAAGCCGTGGGGATGGGGACTTCCACGATCCGGAAACGCTGATGGTGCAACTTAATGATGATCTCGGTATCGAAGTGGAAATCGTCGGTCAGTCGAGAAAGATCGATACGATCTAACGCCCGCAGGCTATAGGCGCGGTAGCCGCAATGAAATTCGGTTAAGTGCAGACCGAGCACGCGATTCTCCAAACTGGTGAGAATCCGATTCCCAACATACTTATAAAGCGGCATGCCTCCCTTCAGCGCTCCGCCGTAGGTCATCATCATTCGGGAGCCAAACACCGCGTCGGCCGCGCCTTGAACGATGGGCCGATACAGATGAGCCAGGAGTTCCGGGGCATATTGACCGTCGCCATGCAGCAGGACCACGACATCGAAGCCTTTATCGAGAAAATAACGGTAGCCGGCCTTTTGATTCCCGCCATAGCCGAGGTTGGTCTCATGTTTGACGACGCGCAGCTTGGGAACGTTCAGTAGCGTCTTCAGTCCAACGGCGAGTTCAAAAGTAGCGTCTCCGCTGGCATCGTCAAAGACCACGACTTCTTCGACGTTTCGCCACACGTTAGGCGTAATGCGTTTCAAGACGGGGAGCAGGGTGGACAGAGCGTTGTAGGCGACGATGAGAATACCGATGCGCAGACCGGCGCAATCCGCGAACGCCGAATCGTCTTGAAGATCGTTGGGGCGGAATTGAGACAGAGGCTCGTAAGGCAAGCCCGGAAGTGCGCCGGCTTCTGAACCCGTGACCATCTCGGTCTATTACAACATACGGGTGGAAAGCTCGTATCATTTTGATGTGGCACACCAGTTTGATGTGGCACACCAGGAGGTAACTCGACACCGAGTCCCATGACCGGCAATGGCAGGTATTTGGCGGCCCGGATTGCGGCGGCCGTCGCCGTGGGCGCGTTCTATTTCTGGGCCATCGGAATTGGAGCTGTTCACCAACGATTTGCCTGGAACAGCGGCTTGGACCAGTATTACCATTTGCCCGAACACGTGATCGTCCAGGGCAGCGTTGACATCAACGGTTACTATGACCTGCTGGGCCGGGCGTTCGCAAAAGGGCAATTGCGCCTCCCAGTGGAACCCTCGCCGGAATTGCTGGCCCTTTCCAATCCATGGAGCGACCAGATAAACAGACCCTACCGGCTGCTCGATACCGCGCTTTATAAGGGCCACTACTACCTCTATCACGGAGCGACTCCGGCCGTGCTCCTGTTTACTCCCTGGTATCTAATCACGGGACATGATTTTCCTGAGAACTTCGCGGTCTTTCTGTTGTCGCTTGGGGGGTACTTATTCGCAGCGGCATTGTTTAGTCGTGTTTTTTCGACTCTTTCGATTCATTTACCGCTCGCCCTATTCACCCTATTCCTGTTGGCCCTGGGCCTGGGCCAATCCGTGCCGTTTCTGCTGCAAAGGGCCAAAGTTTACGAGGTGGCAATATCCTGCGGATATTTCTGTTTGAGCGCAGGATTTTATTTTGTTTTTAGACTTCTGACTGTTTCCAGGTTGCGGAATTTCTGGGGCGCGCTTGCGGGAATATCCTTCGGGTTGGCGATCGGTTGCCGCCCGCACCTGGGACTAGCCGCCGCTGCGGTGCTTGTTCTGTTACTTCTGACGCCAGATTCGTTCACAAAAGGCCTCCGGCGGTTGTTCCGCCCGTATGTGCTGGCCTTCGCCATTCCCGTGATTCTGTGTGGCTTGGCCGTGGCCGCCTACAATTACGCCCGCTTCGACAACCCCTTCGAATTCGGGACTCGTTACCTGCTGGGGGGCGATGCGTATAGGAATTTCCATTTATCGGCCAACGTGACGCGCGGCCTCTATTACTTATTGATTTGTCCGCCGGATCTGGTGCCGGAATTTCCGTTTGTCCGCCTGGCGTTGCGGCCGCCTTTCGCGCCAATGAACAGTATATTTTCCTCGGACTACTTCCTGGAGCCGATAGCGGGAGTTCTCAGCCTCTGCCCGATCCTTTTGCTCACGCCGCTTTTGTGGCTTGGCTGGTACCAATGGAAACGCGGGGGCCCGGCTTTTGCAACGCTCGCAGCCATGTTCGTTTCCGCTTGCGGTGCGATTCTGGTGATTGCCTCTGTCCCGTTCTCGTCTCACCGCTACGAGGCCGATTTCACGCCATACCTTTTGTTAGCCGCTTGCGTCGTCGCGGGCGTCGGATTGCAAACATTGCGGCGCAAGCCAGTCCGCCGGATTGCCGCAACCGGTTTGGCGGTCCTGCTTCTTTACTGCATAACGGCGAATCTCGCCCTGTCCATCCAGGGGCCTTACGACCAATTTGTTCAGGCCAACCCCCGCTCCTATGTGGAACTCGCCCGATGGTTCAGTCCCATGGAACGCTATCGTCCATTGCTGAATCCGGTCTTCCGGGCCGGCGCGGTGTTCCATTTCCCCGAGACCTGCGATTTCCGGAAGGAACCCCTGCTCTCGTTGGGGGAATTCGGCTCCCGCTATCTGTTGTCCGCGGAATGCGGGGGGCCTGGTGAGATCCGGTTGATCTCGGAAACTTCCATCTTGCATCCGGACGTGCTGAGAGTTAGTCTGCCGTTTGCTGCGCCGGGCCTGTACGCGGTGGGATGGGAGTTCAGCCCTAAGGACCTGATCATGACCGTTACCTGGAATGGTGAGATCGTAATGCGGCATCCTCTGCGCTTTCTGGTGACCGCCCGCTCCCAAATCCTGTTCGGCGAGGATCCCACCTTGGGAAATCGGGACACGTTTGCCGGGCGCATTCAGCCGTTGCCACCGGAGCTCTTTGCCTCGGCCAGCGGCAAGTGAGCGAAAAGTCCTTGGGTGCGGAGCCGCCGGGTGAGCGCTGATTAATTAATGCCGGGCTTCACCTCTCTATGTTCCCCC
>Ga0302325_10012437_pt1 | contig 18253 bp, 17 predicted proteins | sample Palsa_T0_2_FD_201948 | JGI IMG/M metagenome (GOLD analysis project Ga0302325, IMG submission 201948) | Peat permafrost microbial communities from Stordalen Mire near Abisko, Sweden - Palsa_T0_2 | ecosystem: Environmental > Terrestrial > Soil > Palsa > Peat permafrost | place: Sweden: Abisko...
GCGCCCGCGCCCGCCCCCGCGCTTGCGTCCGCGCCCGCGCTTGCGTCCGCGCCCGCGTCTGCGTCCCTCCCCGGCGGCGGAATGCCGCCAACGACTGCTACGTTACCGACGAGAGGAACGCGCCCATGGACCGAGAGCTCGCCGCCATCACCGCCGTCATCGTCGCACCCGCCGTCCTGCTCGCCGCTTGCGTCACCAAGGGCACGTACGACGCCGCCCTCAGCGACGCGACCACGGCCCACGCGGCGCTCACGGCCAGCCAAGAGCACGAGAAGGCCGACCAGGAGCAAATCGCCAAGCTCCAGCACGACGTCGACGACCTGACGGCGCAGGTCCAGGACCGCGACCAGAAGCTCAGCGATCTCACGACGAGCGGTCACAACCTCCAGGCGCAGCTCGACGAGCAGACGGCCATCAATGCCAAGCTCCGGGCCGAGCTCGAGCGGCTTGGCAAGAACGTCGACTCGATCCTCAAGGAGAAGGGCACCATCGCCAAGGCGCTGGACGACGCGAAGGGCCGCCTCGACGAGCTTCGAAAAGCGCAGGCCGCGGCCGAGGCGCGCGCAGAGCTGTTCCGGAAGCTCGTCGAGAAGTTCAAGTCCCTCGTCGATGCCGGGCAGCTCAAGATCGCGACGCGCGCCGGTCGCCTGGTGCTGCAACTGCCGAACGACGTGCTCTTCGACTCCGGACAGACGGTCATCAAGCCCGCCGGCAAGGAGGCCCTCAAAGACATCGCCCGGGTGCTGAAGACCGTGCAGGGTCGCAGCTTCCAGGTGGCGGGCGATACGGACAACGTGCCCATCCAGACGCCGCGCTTTCCCTCGAACTGGGAGCTGTCGACGGCGCGCGCCGTCGAAGTGGTCAAGCTGCTCGTCGCGCAGGGCGTCGACCCGCGGGCGGTCTCGGCCGCCGGCTATGGAGAGTTCGATCCGATCACGGGCAACGAGACAGCCGAAGGTCGCGCGAGAAACCGCCGCATCGAGATCACGCTGCAGCCCAACCTCGACGAACTCGTGGCGGCCCCCGAGATCAAATAGCGGGTGCATCTGGGCCGAGCGCGACGGCCGGACAAGAGCCGGCCGCCGCGATTCATCGCGAGCCCCGTCGGGTCGTCAGAGAGACGAACCTCCCGAGACGCTCCCTTGCACGTTGATCGAGACGCTCACGTCGCCCTGGATGCCGGTCGTCGCGTCGGTCGCCCCCTTCAAGGGCGAGGCGACACAAGCCAACAATGCGCCGACGAGCATCTTGTTCGTCGGGCCGCTCTTGAGGGCCGCGGCGACACCCTCCGCCAAAGCCTTCTCGCTGGCTACGATCCCGCCGACGTTCTTGGCCATCCCCACCGCCACGCTGAGAACGAGGGGCAGATCGTTCTGAAGGACCGTCTGGAGCCTGGCCGCTGCCACCGGATCCGACGCGTTCGTGATGTGCACGAGCACGTGCGGCGGAGTGCACGAGCCGTGCGCCTGGACCTGGGCGTCGCATCGCGCCTGGCAGTCGGCGCTCATCTGCGGGGGTTTCACCGACCCAGCGCACTTCGGCGCGTCCATGGTGACCGAGCAGGTCCCCGTGCACGTCCCGGAGCAGGACGCCGAGGCGCCGAGGTGACAGGTCCCTCCGCAGTTGCCAGAGCATGCACCGCGTACGTTGCCCGAGCAGCTCCCCTCGCATTTGCCGTCACAGGCGGCGCCCTTGCTCGTTTTGCCATCGCACTTGCCGGTGCAGGCACCCGAGCACGAGCCGCTGACGTTGGCGTCGCACGATCCATCGCACTCGCCGGTGCAGGCGGCGCCGGCGGCCGTCTCGCAGTCGCCGGAGCACTGGCCCGAGCAGGTGCCCTGAAGTTGTCCGCTGTCGCACTGCACGTCCACGCTCCCCGGCTTGACAGTGGGATCGCAGCTCGCCGCGCAACTGCCATACAGCCCGACGTCGACGCCGCAGTGCGGTTCGCTCACATCGAGCTGGATCGAAGCCTTGGGCCCGAGCTTGGCCTTCGCGTCGCCAATGGAATGTGCGGCGGCCCTACAGGCGTCCTGGCCGTTCGTGTAGCTCGTCGGGTCGCCGAGGTCCTTGGCGAGGGTCCCGCAGCCGTTCGTGAGGTCGGTGTCGATCTTGGCGGCGAGCGCCTGGATCTCGACAGCGGCGCTCACGCCGGCCCTGACCTTCGCGGCCGTCGCGGGCGGCAGGGTGAAGGCCCCGGCGAAATCGAACTTGTCGATGGAGTCGGTGCTCGTCATGTCCGGACAGCCCCCATGCATCGCCACCGTCGCGCCGCCGGACACGGCCTGCTTCACCATGGCGCACTGGACGAGGAACGGCGCGACCAAAGCCACCGGCCACGAAGCCCCCCACGAAAACGACTGCCCCCGCAATAGTCTTATCGTCATGACCCACCCACCTCTCGTTCAGTGCACGCCTATTTGCGCACACATGAACTTCGGCGCGTAACACAATGGAGCGGCCCTTTTGGTTACGTTTTCATTCGGGACGACGAATCGAACAAAACAAGTAGACGCATCATCTCGGCGCGCTGCCCTCACGGTAGCGGGGAGTGAACCGCAGAGGGGCAAAGGCCTCTGCGGCTCTCGGGCAGACGCGACGGTGAACCGAGCAAGGGCTCATCCGGAGGACCGTCTGCGGGACGACGGTGTCGGTGGCTGGTCCGATCGTTGCTGTTCCTCTGCTTGTTGCCGTGAAATCGCTTGAGCTCTGGGTTGCGTCGATTGGGCTGACCGCGTCGGTCCTAGTTGCATGTTCGGGGGCCGGGCCCTCGCCGAGCGACGACGGAGACGCGCGCATCGCCGCCGTGCAATCTGCACTGAACCAACCGACCGGGACGGTGTCGCCCTCCAGCGTCAGCGCCCTCGCCGCCGACTGGCGATCCTTCGAGACCGCCGCGGCGGTGTTCGACGCGGTGCTGTCGGTCGGCACCGAAGCGGCGCAGGCGTGTCTCACGGGGGCAATCGAGCCTGACGCCGCGACGCTGGGGGCCGCGGCCGAGGTGGCCGACGCCGGCTCGCCCGCCGTGCAGGCGGGCTCCTACGACCTCGCGTGCGTGACCGAAGGCAAGGTCACGGGCCGCCTATCCGTCCGCCTGCTGCCCCCGTCGTTCGCTTCGGCGGACGCAGGCAGCGGGCAGCAGCTCGACATCGCGCTCGAGGACGCGTGCTCGGGCGATGCCTGCGTGACCGCCGACGCCTTCGCCTCGATCGCGCCACCGGAACCCCGCGGGTGCGGCGCGCTCGTCACGCTGGCCTTCACAGCGACGGTGACCCAGGCCGGCATCAGCCGCGTCCTGTCGTTCGGCGCAGAGGGAGGCCTCGGGCGGAGCAATCTAACGGGCGTCACCGTCTATTTCGACGACGATGGCCGCTCGCTCACCGTGCAGGCCGACCCGGGCGCAAGCCCATCGGCCGATGGGCCCTACCTCGTGACCGGCGCCGGCAGCAGCTACGAATGTACGCTCGGCTCCCACGGCGGTCGGTGCGACGGAGCGACGACGTTCACCTATTGAGCTCTTCTGTAATAGCGGCCTCTGGCGCGCTACCATCGACGGGTGCGTACCGGGAACAGCGCGCCACGATCACACCTGAAGGCCCTCACGGGGCTGCGGTTCATCGCGGCCATGCACGTCGTCGTCTTCCACTGCACGGCGTGGAAGACGTGGCACGTGTGGACGCCACTGCGGAACGCGGCCGGGACGGGATACGTCGCGGTGAGTCTGTTCTTCGTCCTGTCGGGGTTCATCCTGACGTACGTGCACGCCGGGCCGGGCGCCCCCGCGATCGAGGCGCGCGAGTTCTACGAGAACCGCTTCGCCCGCATCTACCCCGCCTATGCCTTCGCCCTTCTGGTCATCGCGCTGCCCTTCGCCCGGCACACCGTCCGGACCGACGGCGTCTCGGCGATGCTGGAGCAGGCGATCGCGGTCGTTTTCCTCGTGCAGGCTTACGTGCCAAAGCTGGCCTTGGCGTGGAACCCGCCCGCCTGGTCGCTCTCGGTCGAGGCCTTCTTCTACGCCCTCTTTCCGGTCGTGGCCCCGCGGCTCTCGCGGTGCCGCCGGTCGACGCTCCTGGCCATCGCAGTCGCCTGCTACGGCATTTGCCTGCTGTTGCCTCTCGCGTACCTGCACTTCACGCCCGACGGTCCCCTTCCGGCGACACCGGACTCGCGGGGATTCTGGCTCGGGGTGCTGCGCTATGGCCCGCTGACTCGCCTTCCCGAGTTCGTCATCGGGATCATCGCCGGACGCTGGTATCTCGACCTGGGGTCTCCGCGCGCCTCGACCCGGTGGGTGATGGTCACGATAGCGGCGCTGGGCGTGCTGGGCGCCACGCTCGCGCTGTCGCCTGCGCTGCCCTATCCGCTTCTTCACAACGGGCTGCTCGCGCCCGTGTTCGCGCTTCTCATCGTGGGGCTAGCGGCTGGCGGAGGCCCGCTCGCCGCGCTGCTCTCGACGCGTCCGCTCGTCGCGCTGGGCGAAGCCAGCTACTCGCTCTACGTCCTTCACCTCCCGGTGCTCGTCGTGTGGAGCAAGTTGGCCACCTACCTCGCGGGGGACGGCTTCTTCGGAACCGCACCGTCGACGGCGATTTTCCTCGGACTGGCGATCGGCGCTTCGTTGCTGTGCAACCGCTACGTCGAGCGACCCATGCGCCAGTTCACCCTTGCGGTGCTGCGCGGCAGGCCGTCGGTCGGCGACCTGGCGCACTGAGAGCCTCTACGCGCCCGCGCGCCCTTGGCGGTCCAGAGCGGCAAAGTCTTCGTCCGTCAGGCGCAGCGCCGCCGCGGCCACGTTCTCGTCGAGGTGGTTGGCCTTCGACGTACCCGGGATCGGCAGCATCACCTTCGAACGCTTCAGCGTCCAGGCAAGCGCCACCTGCCCCGGCGTTGCGGCCAGTCGCCCGGCGATCTGTGTGAGCGCCGAGCCCGGGCGGGCGAGCTTCCCGGCCCCGAGCGGGAACCACGGAATGAAGCCGATGTCGTTCTTCTCGCAGAACTCCAGCACGGGCTCGCTCTGCCGGTCGAAGAGGTTGTACTGGTTCTGCACGGTCGCCACCGGAAAGTACTTCTGCGCCGCCTGGATCTGACCCACGTCGACCTCGCTCAGACCGACGAAACGGATGAGGCCCTCCTTCCGCATCTGCCCGATGACGTCGAACTGCTCGGCCGCCGGCACCTTGGCGTCCACGCGGTGAAGCTGCCAGAGCTCGATCTGCTCGACGCCGAGGCGCCGCATGCTCAAGAGAACGCACTGGCGCAGGTACTCGGGCCGCCCGAGCGGGCGCCAGATGCCCGGTCCGTGGCGCGTGAGCCCGCCCTTCGTCGCGACCAGAATGTTGCCGTAAGGGTGCAGCGTCTCCCGGATGAGATCCTCGCTCACGAAGGGGCCGTACGAATCGGCGGTGTCGACGAAGTCGACGTCGAGGTCGCGAAGCCGCCGCAACGTGGCGCGCGCGCCGTCGAGATCGGCCGGCGGTCCCCAGATGCCCTCTCCCGTCACGCGCATCGCGCCAAATCCGAGGCGTTGGATCGGCCGCTCGTGCAGAATGCGAAACTCGCCCGAGGCCTTGGCAGTCTTGGCGGCAGGGATCGACATGGCCAGGGCATCGCTAGCGTAGGCCTCACCCCGCGACAACCGGACGCATCGCTGGACATCCTTGCGGTCTTCAGCTCGGATTGACCGGTCGAGGGAGGAGATGTCGGCTGCGAGCGCAACCAGAGCGGCGAGTTGCGTCGTCGCCATGACGGTCGGGGCCGCCATCGGCTGTGGATCTTCCGCGTCGGACAACGCGTCCGCGCGTGAATCGGGCGACGGCGGCGGTGCCCTCCAGCCTCCGGGCGACGACGCCTCGGAGGGCCTGGACGCCCACGGCGACGTGGTCGCCGGAGGCGACGCCGCCGCCGACGCCGATCGACGCGGCACGTTGGACGCCACGGCCGACGGCGACCCGCGGGAGAGCGGCGCCGTGGCCGACTCGACGACTGCCGACTCTGGCAACTCCTTGGAGGTCGAAGCGAGCTCCTCGTTCGCGACGATCCCCCTCGGCACCACCGACGACTCGTTCGTTTACGAGGTCGGGGCCACCATCGGCAATCAGACGTTCGAGATGGACCTCGATACCGGGTCGACGACGGTCGCCGTGGCGGCCGCCAGTTGCGGGGCTTGCTTGGGAATCTCGCCGCTCTACACGCCGTCCTCGACGGCCACCAACGAAGAGAAGACGGCTAGCACCCAGTACGAAGATCAATCCGCGTGGTCGGGCGAGATCTACCAGGACACCGTCGGCCTCGAGTACGGCACCCCGGACGTCTCTCTCAAGTTGGCTGCGATCACCGAGCAGACGCAGTTCTTCGACCAAAACCAATACCAGGGCATCTTCGGGCTCGGGTCGCCTCAGAACGCGGAGCCCAACACGGGGGCGTACCTCTCGCTCGTGACGGCCAAGGGCGTCGTACCGGTGCTGGGGTTCGAGCTGTGCGCAACCTCGGGGACGATGTGGCTCGGCGGGTTCGATGCGGGCGACGCGAGCTCGGCCCCGCAATACACACCCCTACTGGCGATTAGCGACAACAACCCGTTCTACGCCGTCAACGTCGACGACCTGAAGATGGGCGGCGCGAGCCTCGGCTTCGAGTCGGCCGCGGACTTCCAGGAGCCGATCGTCGACACGGGTACGTCGCTCCTTTATTTTCCGACGCCGGTCTTCGACGCGTTGCTGAGCGCGATCAACGACTCGAGCGGATTCGAGTCGCTCTTTCCCGGGCAGACCCTCACCAACACCGAACAGGGAGGGTGCGTCATGGGATCCGGCGTGACCGACGCGATGATCGACGCGGCTCTGCCCGCGATGTCCGTCGACTTTCCGAGCGCCACGGCTGGCGCCCCGGACTTCAGCGTCACGTCGACGCCCTCGCAGTCGTACCTCTACGACGACGGCGACGGCCTCTTCTGCCTCGCCATCGGCGACGGCGGCAGCACGGGCGGTGCCACCCTCGGCGTCACGTTCATCCGTGCCTTCGTGACGGTGATCGATCTGCCGCACAACCGGGTGGGATTTGCACCCGAGACCGGCTGCGCCGTTCAGGGCGGCCTCCGCGTGATCCGTCGCGGCCCGTGGCACCCGCAGCCCCCGCGGATTCGTCGGTAGCCGTCGTTAGTGGTCGGGCGCGATCGGCCCTTCGACCAGGTTGACCGTGGTCTCGTGCTCTTGCCGGGGAAACGCCCTCTCGATGGCGCGCAGCAGAACGTTGTGATCGATCGGCTTCGGCACGTGATCGGAGAAGCCTCCCTGCAGAGCCCTGTCTCGGTCCTCTTCGAGCGCGTACCCGGTGACGGCGACGATCGCGACGTCTCCGCACGCCGGCAGCTGGCGCATGCGCCGGACGACCTGAAAGCCGTCGATGCCCGGCAGGCCGATGTCGAGGAAGATAATCTCGGGTTGGAAATCGGAGACGATCTCGAGCGCATGACGCCCCTCGAAGGCGATCCTCGTCTCGTGTCCGAGCGCCTGCAACACGTCGCTGAACGTTACGCAGAAGTCTTCGTTGTCGTCGACGACGAGGATGCGCTTTGGCGGGACCGTCCGGCGCGAGCCCGAGGGGGGCGGCGGCTCGGATGTTCGCGTGCGGAGGGAGGCGCGAGGCAAGCGCACGGTGAACCGGCTGCCCCGTCCCGGTCCTTCGCTCGCGGCCGAGATCTCACCGCCGTGTTCGTTCACGAAGCGACGCGCGATCGCGAGGCCGATGCCCAGACCACCGAGCTGGCGCTCGAGGCCCTGCTCGCCCTGGGTGAAGAGCTCGAAGATGCGAGGCATGAGCTCGGAGGGGATCCCTACTCCCGTGTCGGCCACCGTCACCTCGACTTCGTGGTCGTGGCCCATGGCCGCGACGCGGATCGTGCCGCCGTCCCCGGTGTACTTGGCCGCATTGCTGAGGAGGTTGGTGAACACTTGCGCCATCCGCTCTGGGTCCACATTGACGAGCAGCCCCTCGGGCGGCACCTCGATGTCGAGCCGGTGACCCTTGGCTTGGATGCCCGGGGCGGCGTCCTCGAGGGCGCGCGCGACGACCTCGTCGATCTCGAGCAGCGCCGGCGACAGGTGCACCTGCCCGCGCATGGCATGCGAGACATCGAGCAAGTCGTCGACCAGATGCTTCAGGTGCTTGAGTTGGCGCTCGAGGATCGTGATCTCCCGCTCGTTGTGCTCCATCCCCCGCAGCTTGATCAGTTGCAGCGCCGTCACCATCGGGGCGAGCGGGTTGCGAAGCTCGTGGCCCATGATCGCGAGAAACTCGTCCTTTCGGCGCACGCTCTCCTCGGCGCGCATCAATCGAACGCGCTCCTGTTCGGTGCGAAGCTGCTCGGTCATGTCCCGCGTTGCGGTCGCGAAGCCGAGGTGACGGCCGTCGTCGTCGCGGATCGCAGCGATGATGGCTGTCGCCCAGAAGCTCGACCCGTCCTTGCGTACCCGCACCCCTTCACACTGGTATCGGCGCGTCGCCAACGCCCTGGCGAGGTCGCTCGACGGGCTCTCGGGGCCGGTGCCGGCTCGGCCATAGAAGAGCGCGAACGGCCGTCCGACGATCTCCTCGGCACGATAGCCGAACATCCGCGTGGCGCTGGCGTTCCAGCCGATGACGCAGCCGTCCGGACCCAGCACGAAGACCGAGTAGTCTTCGACCCCCTCGACGAGCAGCCGAAACGCTTCGGCATCCGTCTCGAGACGAAACTGTGCGCGTAGCGCCTCCAAGACGAGCTTTTCGCTCGCCTCTCGAAACACGTGAGGCGAAAGCGGCGAACTGAGGTGATCCGTTTCCCCCAAGGGCGAAGAACCGGCGCTTCTGCGGTCCAATGCCATAGACTTCCCGTATTGCTACGAAGAGAGAGACCTTGCAAGACGGCCGGGGCCGAGGGGAGTCGCTTTTTCTCGACGGGCCCTACCAGACGGAAGGTAGGCTCCGTTCGATACTCTCGATATTCGTCCGCCGGGCCGAAGCGCCCTCGGCGAGAAGGCAAATCGATGCAAAACAGCGCCACCCGGGCGTTTTCACGGTCGTCCGCGTGCTTCGACCCCATATTCGCCCGAACTGTATAGAAGGCAAGGCCGGAATACGACGGCATGGCGGAGCTTGGACTCGGCGCGTCCGGGCGCGCTGAACGCTCAATCGTGGCCCCTGGCGACGAGCGAGGGCTCGTCAGCCCTCCCGATCCACGCTTTTCGGACAGGCGCCCTAGCGCTCTTGTCGACGCTGGTCGCGAGTGATCTCGCGACGCGGCTGTTCGTTCCGATCGACCCAAAGGTGATGGGGGACTGCACCGATCTGCCGCAGCAATCCCGACGAGAACATAAAATCATATTCATATCGTTGCCCCGAGAAGAGCTTGGCCCAACGGGAGCGACGAGCCAAAAGCTGCCCTGCTTCGCGACCTTCGACAGGCACGCCGGCGCGCATTCGCAAAGGTCGCGGCCGTGGGGGGCGAGCCCGTCGCTTGATCATCACCACTGCGGCCTGTTGCCGTGATGGATCAGGCCTGGCACATGACGACGTGCTCGAACGGACAGCTACGGGGATGCTAGCTCAGCCGCCATCTCCATCGCGCCGCCCGGGCCCGGGCTCGTACCAGCGAGGGGTGCGCCACAGCGCCACGACCGCGGCCCTCGCCGCCTCCGGCCACTTGCGGCGCCAGCCCTCGCCCGGGATCAGGGCGCTCACGACGTCGCCGTCGCTGCGCTCTGCGATCTCGATGGCGCCCAGCACCGTGCGCCGCTCGGCCTCGGTGGAGCCAAAATAAGCCTCGACGTGTACGGCGATGATCTTCTTCGCCGCGCTCAGCTCGATCTTTGCGGTCTCGTCCGGCGTCTCACTCCCCATCATGCATCAGTAAGTCTTGGGCGGTCGCTGGACAATGGGGGGCGTCTCCTCCAACGTGAGCAACGAGCGCCCTCAGAAGATGTGAAAACCGCCAGGGCGCCAGAAGACACGAGGGAAAGAAGACACGAGGGCCAGAAGACACGAGGAAAGGAGCAGCCGGTCGTAGCAGTTTCCGTCCTCCCGACTCTTCTGGCGTCCTTCGTGTCCTGGCGGTCTTCTCAATCTGCTCTCAATGCCGCGTCTCGCCGGGCTGCGCCGCAGGCGCCGCAGCGAGGTCGCCCTCGCCGAGCTTGCGGTGGAAGAGATCGATCGCCAGGCGATAGGCCGTAAGGGCCAAGGCCGGGTCGTAGCGCGGACCCTCGTCGCGGAGAAAAGCGTGCTGCGCGTTGAATTCGTGCCACGTGAACTGCAGACCGACTTCGGCCAAACGCGCGTAGATCTTCGCTCGTCCTTCGGCCGGCACGTGCGGGTCCTGGCGGCCCCAGACCATCAAGAGCTCGCCCCGAATCTCGGTCGAACGGGCGAGGCTGTCGTCGCCTCCGAGCCCGAGGCTGCCTTTGTGGATGTCGGTCGCGTAAAAGCACGCCGCCGCCAGGATGCGTGGATCCATCGACGCCCGGAACGAGAGGTGCCCGCCGATGCAAATGCCCATCGCCCCGAGCTTCCCCGTGCAGTGCGGCGACGCTTGGAGGTGGTCTAGCACCGCCCGCGCGTCGGCGTCGTACGCGGCGACCGGCTTCGCGACCTTGTGAGCGTTGCCGCGGTCGGCGCCGGCGGCGTCGTATGCGATCTCGACGCCGGGCGCTTCGAGCTCGTGAAAGATCTCGGGCACCGCCACGACGAACCCGTGGCCGGCCATAAGCGCCGCCGTGCGTCGGATAGGCCCCGTGCGCTGGAAGATCTCCGAGAAAAGAACGAGGCCAGGATACCGGCCGCGCGCGACCGGGCGGACGAAGTAAGTGCGCATGGGCCCCGAGGGGGTGGCTAGGTCGCTCTGCTCCTCCTGAACGATCATCTTTGGTCTCCTGTGGGGTGTGCTCCGATAACCAAATCCGATGGGGAGCTCGACACAACCAAATCCGGTGGAGAGCTCGACACAACCAAATCCGGTGGAGAGCTCGAGGGGAGCGGCGGTCGCTCGCCTCGACCACGACCAAGGCACCCAATTGCCTCGAATTGGCCCGACCAGCCCGTCCGTGCTACTCGCAAGCGATCGATATGATCGCCAAGAAGACCGCTCTCAACAAATCCGCCTTCATCCGCTCACAGCCCGCCGCGATGTCGACCGCCGAGGTCATCGCAAGCGGGAAGGCGCAGGGTCTGAAGATCAGTTCCTCGCTCGTCTACATGGTGAGGGGGCGGGCGGGCGCGAAAGCGCCAAAGAAAGCGGCTGCGAAGAACGTCGCCGCAATCGTGGCCCCGAAGCCCATCGAGAGCAAGGCCGCCTTCGTGCGTAGCCGCTCGCATCTGTCGCCCAAAGAGATCGTCGAGGATGCCAAGGGTGCGGGCCTCAAGCTCGACGTGGGTTACGTGTACAACGTGCGTGGGACCGCCAAGGCGAGCGCGAAGACCAAGGTGATGCGCCAGGCGGCGCGCACCGTCCGGACGGCCGGCGCCGTGGCGCGACCGATCAGCACCTCCTCAAAGGCCGAAGACCTGCTCAAGGCGCTCGGCGCAGAGCTGGGGCTCGGGCGCGCGATCGAGATCCTCGCAGGCGAGCGGGCGAGGGTGCGGGCCGTGCTCGGCGCGAGCTGAGTCGACGCCGAGTCGATGCCGAGTCGGACCGTCCTTCGGGCCGTTCAGCCGCTGCCAATCCCGGGTTCGGCGCTCTCGCTTGCTGGTCTGCCCATGCCGTGGCCGCCGGTCTGGGGCTCGTGAACTTCGAAGCCTCCCGCGTCGTCGAGGTGGTAGCCCGCCTCGCCGTGGTCGACCAAGTCGAGCCCGTCCTCCTCGCTCTCGGAGTCGGGCCGGAGGCCGATGACCTTCTGGACGAGGATGCCGAGGACGAAGGTTCCGCCGATGGCGAGCACCAGAGTCAGGCCCATCGCCTTGAGCTGCTCGAGCCACAACGTCTTGCCGATGAGGCCTGCGAGGTTCGTGGAAAGGTTGGGGTTGGCCTCCGGCGTCGCCAGCAGGCCCGTGACCAGGGCGCCGAGCGTACCGCCGACGCCGTGCACGCCGAATGTGTCGAGTGCATCGTCGTACCCGATGACCGACTTCAGCTTCGTCACGGCGAGGTAAGGGACGGCGCCCGCGAGCAGCCCGATGACGACGGCGCCCGTGGCGGTGACGAAGCCTGACGCCGGCGTGATGACCACCAGCCCGGCCACGGCGCCCGAACAGAGCCCGAGGACCGTCGGCTTGCCGCGCGTAGCCCACTCGATCGTCGGCCACGTGACGCACCCGACGGCCGTCGCCAGCGTCGTCGCCATGAACGCGTTCGCCGCGATTCCGTCGGCCGCGACGGCGCTGCCGGCGTTGAACCCGTACCAGCCGACCCAAAGCATGCCCGTCCCGACCATCGTCAGCACGAGGCTGTGCGGATAGAACGCTCGCTGTCCGAAGCCGCGTCGCTTGCCAACGAGCAGGCAAAGCACGAGCGCCGACCACCCCGACGACATGTGCACCACCGTGCCGCCGGCGAAGTCGATCGCCCGGATGCCGGCGTGGGGATTCGACAGTCCGTTCATGAAGCCGTCGACCCCCCAGATCATGTGGGCGAGCGGAAAGTAGACGACGAACATCCAGGCCACGAGGAAGGCCATGAGCGCCGAGTACTTCATCCGCTCGGCGATCGCGCCGACGATGAGCGCCGGCGTGATGATCGCGAACATGAGCTGGTACATCGAGAAGACGCTCTGGGAGACCCACGCGCCATAGTTTGCGTTCGGCGCGGCGCCGACGCCGCGGAGCAACGCGAACTTCATCCCACCGAGGAAGGGAGACCCTGCGTCGAACACGAGGGTGTACCCGACGAGCCACCAAAGGATCGTCACGAAGCCCGCGCACCCGAGGCACTGCGCCATGACCGAAAGCACGTTCTTGCGCCGTACGAGGCCCCCGTAGAAGAGCGCCAGCCCAGGCAACGTCATGAAGAGCACGAGCGCGGCCGACGTCATCATCCACGCGTTGTGGCCCGGCCCGGACGACGCCAGGACCTTTGGGGCACCGTTGGTGACGTAGGCCTCGAGGTCGGCAACGCGCGTCGCGAGGTCGGCCTGGCCGGTGATGTCGGGCTCCATCTCAGCCTCCAGCCCGTGTGTGTAGCGGGGGACGGGACAAAAGAGACCAAAAAAAATGCCCCTCGGACCTCATGAAAACATAAGGACGGCGCGCTCGCGGCTGGGCTGGGGCCGGCGCCATTCTTAACGCCATTTTAGCGTCGGAGCCGCTAGAAACTGCTCCCGAAGCGCGCGCGCAAGGTTCGGTTTTCGCGCACGCTCTGCGAGCCATGGCCCTCTCATTCAAGGCCGCGCCCGGCCAGATCCTGGACGGCCGCTTCCACCTCCTCGAGCAGATTGGGAAAGGAGGAATGTCGACCGTATTCAAAGCGTCGGACCTGGAGAACGCGGGCCAGACGGTGGCCGTGAAGGTCCCGCTGCCCCAGTACTCGAGTGGCCTGGGGAGCTGGTCGATGTTCCAGCGCGAAGCGGAGATCGGCGCCAGGCTCCATCACCCTTTCATCCTGCGGTTCATCGCCCCGGCGCTGCCGGGGAACCGGAGCTACGTGGTGACCGAATTCCTGGACGCGCCGACGCTGGCATCGCGCATCGGCAAGGGACGCAGGCTCCCCGAGGCCGAAGCGCTGTCGATGCTCGGCCGCCTTTGCGAAGCGGTCGACTACCTGCACCGCCAGGGGGTCGTGCACTACGATCTCAAGCCGGGCAACGTGCTCCTCTGCGACGACGGCTCTCTTCGCCTCATCGACCTGGGGATGGCGCACGAGGTCGTCGTGGGCCGGGGGCGATCCATGTTCTCCGCGCCCGCGCCCCCGTTCGCGACCTCCGAATACGTGGCGCCCGAACAGATCCATCGCCGGCGCGGCCAGCGGAGCGTCGACATCTACGCGCTGGGCGCCATCCTCTACGAGATGCTCACCGGCCATCCCCCTTTCGAAGGCGACGATCCATTCGTGGTGGCGAGCGCGCGCGAGGTGGGTGATCCGAGGGCGCTGCGCGAGCTGTGCCCTGCGATCTCCGAGCAGGCCGAGGAGATTGCCCTACGCGCCCTTCGTCGCAACCCGAAGGAGCGCTACGCGACAGCCGCCGAGTTCAAAGCCGATGTCGATGATCCCGCGCGGGTGCGGGTCTCCGGTCTGGCCCGGCGCCTGGTCGCGGTCACGCCCGGCCGCAAGCGGCTGCGATGGGTGCGGTTCATCGCCCTGACGGGAATCGCTCCCATCGCGATTCTCGTCGCCATGTTCCGTTTCTTGTGGTGGTACCTCGACCGGCACCACTGAGGCGCGACTAACCGTCGAGCAGGGTGCGATACTCTTTGGTCTTGGGCTGGCGTCGAATCCGCTCGAGGGCCTTTGCCTCGATCTGCCGAATGCGTTCGCGGGTGACCGAGAAGCGCTCGCCTACCTCTTGGAGCGTGTGCTCCGTGGTCACGCCGATGCCGAACCGAAGGCGAATCACCTCGGCTTCGCGCGGCGTGAGGCCCTCGAGGAGCTTGGCTGCCTGCTCGGTGAGACGCGTACTCATGGCCGTCTCGAGCGGCGATTCGGCCGTCTCGTCGTGGAGCGTGTCGCCGAGGCGGACCCCGCCCTCTTCCCACTTCGGTGTTTCGAGACTTACCGGCTCCTTGGCGAACCGCAGCGCGGCGGACACCTGAGCCTCGCCGAGGTCGAGCTTCGCCGCGATTTCTTCCGGCGTAGGATCCCGGCCGAACTCCTGGACGAACGATCGCGCCGTGCGCGCAACCTTCCCGATCAGCTCGAACATGTGCACCGGGTTGCGAATCGTGCGGCACTGATCCGCGATCGCGCGCGTAACCGCCTGACGAATCCACCACGTGGCATACGTGCTGAACTTGTAGCCGCGGCGATACTCGAACTTCTCGGCCGCGCGCATCAGGCCGATGTTCCCCTCCTGGATCAGATCGACGAACATCAGCCCGCGGTTCGAGTGCTTCTTCGCGATCGAAATCACGAGTCGCAAGTTCGCGCGGACTAGCTCGGCCCGGGCGACGCGGATGACCCGCTCACCCTCGGCGATCGTCGCGCACGTCGCGCGAAGTTCTTTGACCTCGCGATCCGTGGGCGGCTTGGCCTCTCCTCGGCTCCGCGGCCCACGCCCGCGCTCGCGCTCGGCGATCCGTTCGCGGAGCTTGGCCACGATCGAGTCGATCACCTTCTTCTTCAGGTGCATCGCCACGAGCGCCTTCAAGATCTTCTGGGTCGCGTCGTCCGATCGCTTGCCAGCAGGCCCCGCGGGGCCGGCAAGCTGAATCACGGAGCTAAGCAGACGAGCCACCCGACGCCTCTCGGTGACCTCCCACTCGGGCGTCTCTTCGCCCGAGGTTTGTACGGCGTCCTTCGCGGCAAGCGTGCCGTCTCGCAGCGCCTCCCGCAACCGGGTCAACTCGACGAGTCCGATGGGCGATCCTACGATCGCCTGGAAGACGGCAAACTCGCCGGCCTCCGCGCGTTTCGCGATCGCTACCTCCCCCTCGCGCGTGAGAAGGGGGACTTTTCCGATCTGGCGCAAATACACGCGCAGAGCGTCGCGGGAAGCACCATCGAACTCGGTCGTCGTCATCGCGCCAGATCGTACGCTATTACGACCTGGAAACTACCACTTGCGTCCGCCACCGCCACCGCCGCCACCGCGGCCACCACCACCGCCGCCGCCGCGGCCACCACCACCACCGCCGCCACCCTGCGGGCGCTCTTCGGCCTCGTTCACGCGAAGCGCGCGGCCTTCGAGGTTCACGCCGTTCATCGCGGCGATGGCGTTCGCGGCTTCGTGGGCGTTGCCCATCGTGACGAAGCCGAAGCCTCGCGACTGCCCGCTCTCGCGATCCGTCACGATGTGGACGTCCGTGACATCGCCCGACGGGGCGAAAGCCTGCCGAAGCGTTTCCGTCGTTGCGCTGAACGGAAGATTGCCGACGTAGATTCGATTGCCCATGAAATTCACTCTCTCGATTCGTAGCCCTACCAAGTGCCTTCCATCCGAATGAGCCGGGTCGGAGGGGACGGTCGCCGCAGATGATCCGCGGGTACCGCACGTAGCGTCATGAGGAAGGCCAATCGCGATACCAACTCGGCAAGAGTCGAGAGAACGTAGTGACCCAGTAACGTGAGGCGTAACGTGAGCGCCTTGAGCGAAGACGCACCGTAGACGTTGCCGCCGCCTTGCGCAAGTCGCACGGTCACGGGCTTTGGCTACGGGCGGTTGCGCAAAAACCTCGCACAGGGTAAGATTATGGCTCGCTCACGAGACGTTACTCTGGTTGACCGCCTTTCTCCCGATCGAGACTCGGGACTCCGACGGCCGCTCCTCTATGACGCTCCGTGTGGGACGCGACGGATGCTCCGCCGCGACCGTCCCTCCGATGCTGGTGGCTCATGGGAAGGAACGGTGTGCGGCGCACCGAATCAGGTGCGCCTCGCCGACGAGCCGCCGTTCGAGAGATTTGGTCATGGGTACGCGACTTTATGTAGGCAACCTTTCCTTCAGCGTCGGAACCGATGCGCTGAGGCAGGCCTTTTCGGCTTCGGGTGAGGTCACCGACGTCCACATCGTCAACGACCGCGAGACCGGCCAGTCGCGAGGCTTCGGCTTCGTGACGATGGGGAGCGCAGCACAAGCCGCGGCGGCGATCGCCGCCATGAACGGCGCGACGCTCGAAGGACGCGCTCTTCGCGTCAACGAGGCCGAGGAACGACCGCAGCGCAGCGGTGGCGGTGGTGGCGGCGGCCGTGGCGGTGGCGGTGGCGGTGGCGGTCCGAGAGGCGGGGGGCGCGGCAACGACCGGTGGTAATCTCGAGGGTGTCGACGGCGAGTCGTAACGAGAGCCGCACTCCCTTGCACTTGCGCTGTCCCGTGCTGCCGGTTCGGTGGCGCGCTTTGGCGCGAGATACGCGAGAAAGACAGGCGCGATGACGAAGGAAAGCTCGCGCCCGGGGGTGCGGATTACCAACCAATTCCGGAAGCGCGACGCGATGATCTACGACCTTTCTTGTGAGGACATCCGCCTCACGATCGAGGTCGCAGGGCGAAGCAACACGGACGGCCTCGGCGACTGGAGCGTGGAGGCCCACGCTCGCCAGGCGCCCGAGAAGCCCACGATTCTCGAGCCAGGCGCGACGCGCGTCGACGCCCTGCGTGCTGTGGCCCGCGCGTGGGCGGCCAAGGAAGGCGCTTACGGGTTTCCCCAGGTGGACTGGGAAGCGGTCTCCGCGGCGCTGCTTGGAGTCCGCGCGATCTGAGGGCGCCCGACCCGATGACGATTGGTTGCCTCTGCCGGTGGGTGGAGCCGGTGGGTGTAGGTAGTCTGCGGATCCTCGCCGCTTCGTGAACGGCGAGCACGGCAAGGCGGTATTCTGGAGGGATGGGCCGTCCGTGGATCGCGCTCTCCGTATCCCGGCGTCTTCGTGGGATCGCAGGAGCTGTCGCGGCCGTCGCCGTGCTCTCCACGGCCTGCGCATCCATCGGCGGTCTGGATGGCTTCTCGGTGGGGAACGGCGACGACACGATCAAGTCGGATGCCGCCGCTCGGTCCAGCGCGATGGGCTCGACCCACGACGGGAACGACGGGGCAACGGGCGGCGACGACGGAGCCAATCCGGATGCGTCGCCTGGGGATGACGGCAGCGGCGAGACGGACAGCGCGACCGGGGATGACGGCAACAGCGGCGATCTCGCCACCGATGCGGGTCCGTGCGATTGCGACGCCACCGTCTCCTCGAGCGGGTCCAGCGCGTCCTCGTCGGGAGGATCCTCCGGCGGCTCGGCAAGCAGCTCATCGGGAGGGGTGACAGGAAGCTCCTCGGGGAGCTCGTCATCGGGTAGCTCGTCGTCGAGTGGTTCGTCAGGTAAATCGTCGAGCGGCTCGTCGAGTGGTTCGAAGAGTGGATCGTCCGGGACCTCGTCGTCGGGCGGCCATTCGGGCAGCTCGGGCGGGGGAGGCTCGTCGAGCGGAGGATGCTTCCTCCGCTTTCTCTGCCTCTGAGGTCACGCGCGCATCCGCGCGAGGAGTTCCGAGCGCCATCATCATTCGTGAGCCGGCGGCCGCTCATGCCATGATGCCCAGGGTGACGTGGGTCCCTGCGCTGTTCGTTTCGGCCAGCCTGCTCCTCGTGGCCTCGGAGGCCACGGCCGAAGCGCCCAGTTTCTTTCCGTCCGACGTGCAGACGGTCTTTTTCATCTCG
>Ga0302325_10012438_pt1 | contig 18252 bp, 15 predicted proteins | sample Palsa_T0_2_FD_201948 | JGI IMG/M metagenome (GOLD analysis project Ga0302325, IMG submission 201948) | Peat permafrost microbial communities from Stordalen Mire near Abisko, Sweden - Palsa_T0_2 | ecosystem: Environmental > Terrestrial > Soil > Palsa > Peat permafrost | place: Sweden: Abisko...
CGCTCATCGACGCCCACCGACAGCGAGCGCAGCAAGCTGTTCACCGCGCGCATCAGGGACGACGCGCGGATGCCCGGTCGCGGCACCGTCAACAGGTGAGTCTCGGCCACCCCGTTGCTCGTCATCTTTTCTCCCAGTCGGCCGGGGCCGCCGACGGAAGCGAGCGTGGGCGGCCGTTACATGGCTTCCAACCCACTTTGCTGGGGGAGGTCTTCCCACGAGGCCAGAACTCGCGGCCTCGCCCTGCACCTGTCTGCGCCGAATGATTCGACGCCGAGCACCGCGAGGATATCACGTCGGTCTGTCTGAGCTCGCGAGATAGATGGGCCATTTCGAGCCGGCAGGATTTCGGCCTTGCCTCGCAGCCCGTTGCTAGCGGAACCACTCGTTGAGCGGCGGGCTCGAACGAAGCCGCGAGAAGTCGCCTCGATCCTGGATCCGCTGCGCCGCGGCAGCGAGGGCGTCGACCGCCGCCCATGCGAGGGCGCCGCCGACGCTGATCCGTTGCGCGCCGGCGTCGATGAGTTCGGCCAGCGTCATATGGGGCAGGGCGAGGACGTTGACTGGCTTGGAGACCGCGGCGCAGACGCGGCGAATCTCGGTGGTCGTCTGCAGGCCGGGTGCATACAGCACGTCGGCGCCGGCCTGCTCGAACGCCTGCAGCCGGGCGATCGTGTCGGTGAGGTCGGGGTTGCCGCGGATGTGGTTCTCGGCTCGTGCGGTGAACGTGAAGGGGTGGGGGAGGCTATGGGCCGCCTGGGCGGCCGCGGCCACCCGCTCGGTCGCCGGGGGGAGTGGGTAGAGGTGGCCGCGCGGGTCGTAGTCCTCGATCGAGCCGCCGACGGCGCCGGCGGAGGCAGCGGCGCTGATCGCCTCCGCGACCTGTTCGGGGTCCGGGCCGAAGCCGTTTTCGAGGTCGGCCGAAACGGGAAGCGCCGTGGCCTCGACGAGCGTCCGGATGTGGGCGGCACCCTCGCTGAGGTTGACACGGCCGTCGAGCCGACCGAGCGTAAAGGCGTAGCCCGAGCTGGTTGTCGCAAGCGCTTTGAAGCCCAACGCGGCCAGGACGCGCGCCGAGCCCGCGTCCCACGGATTCGGGATCACGAACGGATCTCCGTGATGGAGCGCTCGGAAGGAGACTGCTTTGTCGGCTTGTGGAGTCATCGGCAGCCCCGACGGCGGCGAACGCGCCGCGATGAGCGGTTGTGTGCGTCGGCGTGCCTGATCCCCGCGCCGAGCCGCTCGCTGGCGACCCCGGAACGCTCGACGACGCTGGGGGTTCCTCGCGCAAGCCGCATGTTCGAGCTCCGGGTCTGAGTTCTCGACATCCGATCGAGCCGGGGACGGCCGTCCCCGACAGTGGGCCAAGGACCCTCTCACATCTCGGCCTCGGCCGAAACGCCCGCGGCGTGAACCGCGTCGGCCGGGTGTCGCCAGGGAGTCGTCAGGGGAACGCCAGAAACCCCGCCGAGGTCTGCTTCGGATTTCGATGAAGGGCGCGCGTTCACGGACGTGGCACGGTCCCCGGACTTCTCGCCTCCCGACCTGTACGGGCGCCGTCCGACGCAGCGGATTCAATCCCTGCCGGACGCCAACCAACCAGAGGAGACCAGATGTCGTTGACTCAAGCTCAGCTCGCCGACGCCGTCGCCGACCGCGCCGGCCTATCTCGCAGCGAGGCCAAGCGCGCTCTCGCCGCACTCGAGGGAGTCGTGCTCGGCGAGATCGGCAACGCCGAGAAGGTGAAGATCGGCAACCTCGTCCAGCTGACGGTGCGTGTGAAGCCGTCGACGAAGGCGCGCAAGGGCCGCAATCCGGCCACCGGGGAGGAGATCACGATCGCGGCGAAGCCGGCATCCGTCGATGTCCGCGCACGCGTGCTCGCGAAGACCAAGACCGCCCTTCCCTCGGTGCAGAAGGCCCGGAGACGACTCGCCGCCTAGCCGTCCAGCCCCCAGCCAAGGATCGACCCGAACCCCGGCCCGGTCAGCGCTCGAGACGCGGCTGGGGGTCGGGTCCTCGCGCTTTTGCCACTCGGGCAGCGAATCCCTGCCTCCGAGCGGCCCCGGAGCCGCGGGAGGCACCCTCACGCGGGCCTACTCGCGAGAAATCTCTCTCCCGCTGGAGGGGAGGCTGCGTCCGAATCGTGGTGGGAGTGGGTGTTGCCGAACGCCGAGACGCTCTCGCCGCGGCGTGGACCTGCGCCCGTCGCGGTCGCTCGGCCCGAGAGCCTCCGCGTCGTTGCGCCGACCTGCCGCGGCGTGCGCCACTCCAGTCGCCGGCCGCATGGCAGGGACGTCGAAGATCCACTTGAGCTGCTCGTTCGGTGCGGCCGTGATGAGCCGCACACCGTTTGGGTGGCAGACGCGCTCGCTCCTCGATGAGTTTGGCCTTTCTCGCCGGTCCTTCTCGGGAATGGCTGTGAGCCGCCCGTGGAGCATCGTTGTCGATACCGGCTCGCTCGAGCAGACAGACCTCGGGACGATCGACGTGCTCCTCCGTTTGCAGCTCGGCGCGAAGCGCGGCGGCGGGGAGCTGCTGCTGAGGCACGCGGGCGAGGAGCTCCGGGAGCTGATCGAACTCGCCGGACTCGCCGAGGTGCTACGAGTCGAGGTGCTAGCAGTCGAGGCGGGCGGGCAGGCCGAAGCGGGGGAAGAGCCGCTCTGTATCCAGGAAGAACGTGAACTCGGCGATCCGGCCGGCTGAGAGTTCGAGCACCTGGAGCGCCCAGGGCTCGAAGCCGCCGCCGGGGCTCGGTTTGTACTGCCCAAAAGCGGGCGAGCCGTTCGCCTCCTGGGCGGCGACGAGTCGCGAGCCGCGGCAGCCGATTCCCGGGCCGAGCCACCATGTCAGGATGTCGTCGCGTCCGCGCAGCCACATGTCGTAGGGCGGCATCGACTGGGTCGCGTCCTCGCGGATCAGCGCGGTGAGCGCCTCCATGTCGTAGCGCTCGAACGCCTCGACGAACCGTGCGAGCAGCGCGCGATCGGCCGCGCCGAGCGGGGCGGGTGCGTCGTCGACGCTCACGTTGCTCGCCGCGAGGGTCGAGCGCGCCCGCTGCAGGGAGCTGTTGATCGAGGCGACGCTCGTGTCGAGGAGTTCGGCCGCTTCGGTTGCCTGCCAGTGAAGCACCTCGCAGAGGATCAGGGCAGCGCGCTGGCGTGGCGGAAGGCGCTGGAGCGCTGCGACGAGCGCGAGCCGGATCGTCTCGCGTGCGACGATCGCGTCGGCAGGGTCAGGAGAGGGGAGCAGCCCGGCGGGAACCGGCTCGATCCAGTTCGCGTCGGCCGGCACGTTCAAGCGCTCTGCGATCGGCTCGCAGGCCGGTCCGAGGTCCATCGGCAGGGCGCGACGCGCTCTCCCCTTCAGCATGTCGAGGCAGACGTTCGTCGCGATGCGGTAGAGCCAGGAGCGAAGCGCCGCTCTTCCCTCGAACCGGTCGAGGCTCCGCCAACCGCGAACAAGCGTGTCCTGGACGGCGTCCTCCGCGTCGAAGGGCGAGCCCAGCATGCGATAGCAGTACCCCGTCAGCTCGCCGCGATACACCTCCAGGTCCGCGAACACCGGAACGCTTGCCAGTGACGAATCCATCGCCGGGGATCGTACGTGCGGCTGCGCCGTGCAGGTCACGTTCTTGAGACGACGGAGAGGCCGTAAACTCATCGCTATCCGGAACCGCCCCGGGCGGCGATGGGTTCCCTCCGCCGCGTCGGCCGCGGGGATCGAACCTCTCCCCCGCCCGACCAGCCGCAGGGAGCGATCGAGTCTTGTCCGCGACGCTGGCTCGGCGCATGCTCTCCTCCGTGCTCGCGAACGGGATGGGGACGGAACGGGAAGGGGCTGTCAGGTGCAGGCACAAACGGGGTGCGTCGAAATCGGCGGTCAAACGGTATGAAAAGGGGATGCTCGGCGCGGTCGGGGTGCGACCTCGAGGCTCGACGCCCGCCCCGGCGCGGAGGACGCGAGCGAAGCGACCCTCCCGTCCGGAGGCCGAGCGATGATTTTCGGTCCGCTCGCCGGTCTCAGCGATTGGATCTCGATGACGGATGGATCTCGATGACGGATGGATCTCGATGACGGAGGTGAGGCGGAGGTGGGACGAATGCTGCTGTTGGTTGGAACGCGGAAGGGGTTCTTCCTCGTCGAGGCCGACGATCGCCGGGGGAACTGGAAGCTGCGTGGGCCTCTCTGCGAGAGCTGGCCCGTCTACCACGCGGTCTTCGACCCCCTTTCGGGCACGATCTACGCCGCCTGCGCGAGCGATTGGCATGGGGCTGCCGTCTGGCGTAGCGGCGATCTGGGCGAGACCTGGACGCTCTCGAGCGAGGGCCTCGCCTATGGCGCCGAGGACGCTCGCAAGGTCTCGAAGCTCTCGACGCTCGCGCTGATCGACGGGCGCGTGCTCGCCGGGGCCGAGGCCCCGGGCATCTTCGAGAGCCGCGACGGCGGGGAGAGCTGGTCACTCCTGACGACGCTCGCCGGCCAGCCGGGCTGCGAGGAATGGGACGACCCCGCAAATCAGCCGCCCGGCCACCTCGGCGTCTCGGCGATCATGCCCGACGGCGAGGACACGTCACACTTCTGGGCGATCGTGCAGGGGGTCGGCCTGTTCGAGACGAGCGACGGGGGCGCAACCTGGGCGCCGCGCAACAGGGGCTTGCGTGCCGACTGGCCGCGGCCGCACGAGGAGGTCGGCTTCTGCGTGCACAGACTCGTGCGCTCGCCCGCAGATCCGCGCCGCATGTACCAGCAGAACCACGTCGGCGTGCACCGAAGCGACGACGGCGGACACTCGTGGACCGAGATCACCGACGGGTTGCCGAGCGAGTTCGGTTTCGCCGCCGCAGTCCATCCGCACGACGCCGACAGCTTCTACGTGATTCCGCTCGATCCCGGCCACGCGCGCTGCATGCCCGACGGCCAGGCGGCCGTCTGGCGCACGCGCGACGGCGGTGAGAGCTGGCGGCGGCTCGACCGCGGCCTGCCCCAGCGCCACGCCCATCTCGGCGTGTTGCGGGGAGCCATGGCGATCGACCGGCGGGACGTCCCAGGCGTCTATTTCGGGACGAGTACCGGCCAGCTTTTCGCGAGCGCCGACGAGGGGGAGAGCTGGAGCGAGATCGCGAGCTACCTGCCGCCCGTGTGGTCGGTCGAGGTGGCGGTGATCGAGTAGCGCCGTGGCTGACCTGCGCCTGCCGATGACGCTGACGCCGCTGTTCAGCGATCTGCCACGCCGCGTCGAGGTGGACGCGGCGACGGTCCGGGAGGCGATCGAGAAGCTCGAGGAGCGCTGGCCCGGAGTCCGCGACAGACTCTGCGAGCCGGGCCCAACGTTGCGGCCGCACATCCACCTCTACGTCGACCAGCAGCGGGCAGGGCTCGATACTCCGCTCGCGCAGCGCTCGCGCGTCGATGTGGTCGCCGCGATCAGCGGCGGCTGACTTCGGGCGCGGCGCGCGACATATCTCGAGAGGGCTTGACAAAGTTGTGAGTAGTCACTATCTTTGGCAGATGACCACCACGACGCGTCACTCGGCGGAGGAACGCCGCGAGGATGTCCTCGACGCCGCTCTGGTCGAGTTTGCCGAGCGCGGGCTCGAGGGGACCTCCACGGAGGACATCGCGCGTCGCGCCGGGATCTCCCAGCCGTATCTGTTTCGGCTCTTCGGGACGAAGAAGGAGCTCTTCAAGGCTGCCGTCGCTCGCTGTATGCGGGAGACCTTGGAGGTCTTCCAGCGAGCCGCGGAGGGCAAGCGCGGGGAGGAGGCACTCAAGGCGATGGGCGTTGCCTACGTCGAGCTCCTCTCCGACCGAACGCGGCTCGGCGGGCAAATGCAGGCCTACGCCGCCTGCGGCGACCTCGAGATCTGCGAGGTCGTGCGGGAGGGCTTCGGGGACCTCGTGGTCTACGTGGAGCGCGTGTCCGGTCTCCCCTCCGAAGAGGTGATGCGCTTCTTCGCCTACGGGATGCTCCTCAATGTGTTCTCGTCGATGGACCTCGATCGCCGGCCGGAGCCCTGGTCGGAGCGTCTTCTCTCCCCGCTCATCCACACCCGCTGATCTTTTTTTTACAAAGGAGGAAGTGATGACTCACACACAGTCACGTTCGACGATCTGGACGCTCGCGATCACGTCGGTCGCGCTGTTCATGGTCAGCCTCGACAACCTCGTCGTGACCACCGCCCTCCCGGTGATCCGGCGCCAGCTGCACGCCTCGATCTCCCAGCTGGAGTGGACGGTCAATGCCTACACGCTCACCTTCGCGGTGCTTCTCCTCGCCGGCGCCGCGCTCGGCGACCGCTTCGGGCGGCGGCGGCTGTTTGCAATCGGCCTGCTGCTCTTCACCGGCGCCTCGGCGGCGGCCGCGCTCTCGAGCTCGGCGACCGCGCTCGATCTCGCCCGCGTGCTCCAGGGCGTCGGCGGCGCGATCGTGACACCGCTCACCCTGACCATCCTCTCGGCCGCGGTGCCGGCCAACCGGCGCGGGCTCGCGCTCGGGATCTGGGGCGGCATCGGCGGCCTCGCGATCGCGCTCGGGCCGCTCGTCGGCGGCGCGATCGTCAGCGGGATTTCGTGGCACTGGATCTTCTGGCTGAACGTGCCGATTGGAATCGTGCTGGCGCCGCTGGCGCTCGCGCGGCTCGAGGAGACGCGCGGCCCCGACTCCGCCCTCGACCTGCCCGGTCTCGCGCTTGCCAGCAGCGGCCTGCTCGGCGTCGTCTGGGGGCTCGTGCGCGGCAACGCGCACGGCTGGACGAGCCCCGGCATCGTCGCACCGCTCGCCGCGGGGGTGCTGCTCGTCGGGGCATTCATCGCCTGGGAGCTCCATACGCGCTCGCCGATGCTGCCCATGCACTTCTTCCGCCGGCGCACCTTCGCACTGACGAACGTCGCCTCCCTGCTGATGTTCTTCGGCATGTTCGGCTCGATATTCCTGCTGGCCCAGTTCTTCCAGACGGTCCAGGGCTTCTCGCCGCTCGAGTCAGGGCTGCGCATCCTGCCCTGGACGGCGATGCCGATCTTCGTCGCCCCCGTCGCGGGCGCGCTCTCGGACCGGATCGGCGGACAGCGGCTGATGGCCGCCGGCCTCTCGCTTCAGGCGGCCGGGCTGCTCTGGATCGCCGCGATCATGACCACGACGACGCCCTACCGCGATCTCGTCGCGCCGTTCATCCTCTCGGGGGCCGGGATGGGACTCTTCTTCGCACCGGTGGCGAACGTCGTGCTGAGCTCGGTCGGGCCGCAGGAGGAGGGCAAGGCCTCGGGCGCGACGAACGCGATCCGCGAACTCGGCGGTGTCTTCGGTGTCGCCGTGCTCGCCTCGATCTTCTCGCGCGTTGGGGGCTACCAGAGCGGGCAGGCGTTCGCCCACGGGACGACCATCGCCGTCTACGTCGGCGGGAGTGTGGTCGCACTCGGCGCGCTCGCCGCTGCGCTCATCGGTCGCCGCCAGGCCCAGGGCGAGGCGACCGCGATTGGCGCCGGCGCGGCATTCGAGACGGCCTGACGCTCGTTCGTCCGCGGGCGCGCCCACCGGCGCGCCCGTTTGCCGGCCTCGAGCCCGGACCTTGGCCGTGCGCCGGGCCGCCACGATCCGCCGTGACCGCTCGACGAATCGCGGGGGCGCGGCGCAGGTTGCCCTCGCCGCTCGCGACGACTCAGCGAATCAGCTCGGGACGGCGAGCTGCCAGGCCTGGAGGAGCCGGCTTGCGTGCTTGGAGCCGACGGGGATCAACTCGCCCGCGGTGGCGAACGCGGCACGCGCGGACTCGGTCGCGCCGGCCGAGGCGTACGCCTCCGCCAGCGCCCAGTGGGCGCGTCCACGGATCGTGGCGTCTCCGTTCTCTCCGACGAGATGGAGCGCCTTGTTCGCTCTGTCCATCGCACGGGCAGCCTCCCCGCTACGTGCCGCAACAAACGCCTGCTGGATGAGCAGGAACACGCGGTCCTCGAGGGCGGAACCGTCGGGGAGGAGTGTCTCGGCGAGCGAGAGATGATCCGCCGCGCCCGCGTGATTGCCGTCCCAGAGTGCGATCTCGGCGGCAACGAGGTGCGCGCGGCCAAGCGCGACGGTGTCCTCGCTGGCCTCGAGGAGCGTGATGGCGCGGGTGATGCTGAGCTCGGCGAGCCGCAGGTCTCCCGTGCTCGCGGCAAGCCGGGCGCTTGCCCAGTGAAGGCGGATCCTCGTCGAGAGATCGTTGCTTCCCCGCCCGTGTCGTAGCGCCAGCTCGTTCGCATGCCGCGCCTCCTCGAGGCGCCCACTGTCGACCAGCGCGTAGCTCAGATAGGTGGCAAAACGTGTGACAGCGGCATCGTCGATGGGCGGCCGCGCCGCGAGCTCGTCCACGCATGCACGGAAGAGGGCCACCGCGTCCTCCTCTCGACCTGCCGCAACGAGCGAATGCCCGAGCGTGGCGTACGCATCGACGTTTCGAAGCGGCGTGACCCACGGGGCCTCGAGGGCGATCTCGAGCTGCACGATCGCCTGATCATGGTCACCCCGGTGGGCCGCCAGCGTTCCGAGCCCGAGCGCTGCCCGCGTTTGGGCGACGGGATCACCCGCGCCGGCCGCCTCCTCCAGCAAGGTGCGAAAGGTTGCCTCGAGGGCGGTCGGATCCTCTCCGAGCCGCAAGGCGAGCTCGGCGTCCGCGAGCCGGAACGACCGCAACTCGGTCGCCGCCGGATCCTGCCCGCTCTCGAGCACCTCCGCGCTGACCCCGAGCTTCGCGGCCAGCTTGCGCAGTGCCTTGACCGACGGGTTGCGGTCGCCATGCTCGATTCTCGAGATGTACTGCGGACTCACACCGGGCGAGGCCACGTCGCGCTGGGTGAGACGCCGGTCTTCGCGAAGGCGACGAACTCGCTCCCCAATCGTCTCTTCCGGTGTCACGCCGTGCATCGTGCCAGCGACCGGCCCTGCTGACAAGTCGTCCCCCGGCAGGGCCTCGCCGCGGACCGCAGACTGGCTGAGCCCAACCTCACCCGAGCTCCCGACGTGTGGGGGTAGGTGAATATCGCTGACGCTGTACTCCCTGGCGGCCATACTCATCATCGCACTGCTCGGTCGCGCTTCTCCTCGCGGATTGGGCCTGGGCCCTCGATGGAGCGGCTGAGCCCGGGGCGCGGGCTGAGCCCGGCCCCGGTCCGAAGCTCGAGCCGCCCGGACGGTCGAGGCTCGAGCCGTTCGGACGCTCGAGCCGTTCGGACAACGGTTCCATGCCAGGGCGGCCTCGAACTCGCCACCGGGGCGCGGTCGCCCAGCCGCGCCGTGTGTCCTTGAGCCGTCGAGCGCTCGAGAGGCCGCCGGCCAGAACTCGGACTCGAGAGGCACGCGGGCGGTTGAGGCGAGCACCGGGGCGGAGAGGACGGCGGCGCTCGCCGGCGCTCCCGCGGGCTGACCGATCAGGTGATGTCCTTCGGTTCGCGATGTTCTACAGTTCGCGCGACCGCCGAGAAAGCAGGCGTCTTTGCCCGAACCACTCACGGCCGCCGTCGCAGGACCCCCACACGCGTCGCCCGCGACATCGTCGCGTCGCGCCGGTCAGGTGCGGCCCGGCTGCCGGTGCCCGCCGTCGGAGGCCTTCGGTGCCCGCCTCGCCCTGAACGGACGGGTGGGGCCGGTCTGAGCCGGACCGGCACAGCACCCGCCGCAGGTCTGCCGGCAACCTCAGACGGGCCACACGAGCTCCACGGTCGCGCGCTGGCGCTGGTGTTCTCGGGACTGATGCTCGTCATGTTGATGGCGGCGCTCGACTCGACCATCGTGGCGACGGCGCTGCCGACGATCGCCGGTGACCTCGGGGGGCTCAATCACATCTCGTGGGTCTCGACCGCATACCTCCTGGCCCAGACCGTCGTGACACCGCTCTACGGAAAGCTGGGCGATCTCTTCGGGCGTCGCATCGTCCTGCAGGTCGGGTTGGTGATCTTCCTGGTCGGATCGGCGCTCTGCGGGCTCAGCCAGAGCTTTCCGGAGCTGATCGCGTTTCGCGCGCTCCAAGGACTCGGCGGGGGTGGCCTCATGGTCAGTGCGCAAGCGGCGATCGGCGACGTGGTGGCGCCGCGCGATCGGGGCCGCTACCAGGGCCTGTTCGGGGCGGTGTTCGGCCTCGCCACGGTGATCGGGCCCCTGATCGGCGGTGCGTTGACGACGGGTCTCTCGTGGCGGTGGATCTTCTACGTCAACCTGCCGCTCGGAGCCGGGGCGATGGTGGTGCTGGCCGCGACGCTGCCCACGGCCGCCACGCGGACCCACCACCGCATCGACTACCTGGGCACCGGCCTTCTGGCCGCGGCCCTCGCCTCCCTCGTGCTCATGGTGAGCCTCGGCGGGACGACCTACCCCTGGGTCTCCTCGGAGGTGATCGGACTGGGAGTCCTCGCACTCGTGTCGCTCGTCGCCTTCCTGCTGGTGGAGCGTCGCGCCGCCGAGCCCGTGCTTCCTCCCCGGCTGCTCACAAACCGCGTGTTCGCGAGTTCGGGCGTCGTGGCGCTCCTGCTGGGATTGGCCATGTTCGGCGCCATCGCCTTCCTCCCTCTGTACTTCCAGGTCGTCAAGGGCGCGACTCCGACCGGGTCGGGGTTGCAGTTGCTGCCGCTGATGGCCGGGCTTCTCCTCACCTCCATCAGCGGCGGCCAGATCGTGTCGCACACCGGCAAGTATCGGGCCTTCCCGATCCTCGGCACCGGGATCATGACCGTCGGCCTGTTCTTGCTCTCGCGCCTGACGCCGCACACATCATCGCTCGAGGCGGCGGGATTCATGTTCGTCACCGGGCTCGGGATCGGGCTCGTAATGCCCGTCCTCGTCGTGGCGGTGCAGAACGCCGTCGGCTACGAGGACCTCGGCGTCGCCACCTCCGGCAACACGCTCTTTCGCAACATCGGCAGTTCCGTCGGTATCGCGGTGATCGGCACGATCTTCGCCACCCAGCTCGCGAGCCGACTGCGCTCCGCCTTCCCCCACGCCTCGGCCGCCCAGCTCAACACCTCCCACATCAGTACCGGCGCGTTGGCCAAGCTCGCGCCGGCGGTCCGGGCTACCTACCTCGGCGCATACGCCGGCTCCCTGGACGAGGCGTTCAAGGTCGCCGCCTTCGTCTCGATCGTCGCGTTCGCCTCCTCCTGGTTGATCAAGCAGCTGCCGATGCGCACGACCGTCACCGCCGATGGCATCGGCGAGGCCTTCGCGGTGCCCCGCACGCCCAACTCGCTGTCGGAGATCACGCGCGCCTTGAGTGTCCTCGTCGGACGCCCGCAGATGAAGGCCTACCTCGAGCGGGTGGCGAGCGAGGCGGGCGTTGATCTCCCCATCGCCTCCTGCTGGGCGCTTGTCCAGCTCCGACGGGATCCCGACGTCGACCTGGCGGCGCTCGCCAAGCGGCGGAAGCTCGCGCCGGCGAGGCTCGACAGCGCGTTGGCGGACCTCGCGGCTCGCGGGCTGACCGCCGCTCCGGAGGTACGCGCGCTCGCCGGGGCGGGCAGCGACGCGGCGCGAAACGCAGCCCTCACCCCCGGCGGAGCCGCGATCGCCGATCGCCTGATCGCCGCCGTGCGCGCGCGTCTGACGAGCCTGCTCGAGGGCTGGTCACCCGACCAGTACCCCGAGCTTGCGCGGCTGCTGAGCACGCTTGCCAGCGAGGTGATTCCCGGAAGCCAGGAGCTCGCCGCGACCGGCACGACCGCGCTGCCATCCTGAGTGGACGCATGCCAGTCGAGGCCGAGATCGCGGGCAGCTGCGGCGGCGCCCCGGGGCCGCGCGCCCGAGAGGAAGAGCCTGTCCTGAAACCTCCAGGAGTACACTGAGAGCATGCCGGTGCTCGAGCAGCACCAGGACCTCGTCGATGAGCTGATCGCCGAGGTCGAGACCTACAAGCCCGACGTGGACCGGGACCTCCTGACGCGGGCCTTTCGCTTCGCGGCCAACGCCCACGGCGGGCAGCTTCGCCGTTCCGGGCAGGAGTTCATCCACCACCCCTGGGGCGCGGCGAAGATTCTCGCGGGTCTCCGGCTCGACGAGGCGAGCCTCGCCGCAGCGCTCCTCCACGACACGGTGGAGGACACCGAGATCGAGATCGCCGACATCCAGGCCGAGTTCGGCCAGGAGATCGCGAAGCTCGTCGAGGGCGTCACCAAGCTGACGCGGGTCAAGTTCCAGAGCCGGGAGCACGCCGAGGCCGAGAACTACAGAAAGCTCGTCGTCGCGATGGCCGAGGACGTGCGCGTCATCCTCATCAAGCTCGCAGACCGTCTCCACAACCTGCGCACGATCGAGTACATGGGCAAGCAGACCCAGGTGCGTAAGGCGCGCGAGACGCTCGAGGTCTACGCGCCGCTCGCCCACCGCCTCGGCATCCACGCGCTGAAGTGGGAACTCGAGGATCTCGCGTTCGGGACTCTCCACCCGCGCAAGTACGAGGAGATCAAGCAGATGGTCGCCGAGCGGCGCGCCGATCGCGAGGAGCACGTCCGCGAGGCGGCAATCGTGCTCGCAGACGAGCTCGACAAGGTCGACATCCCGACGGAGATCTCCGGGCGTGCCAAACACTTCTACTCGATCTACGACAAGATGGCCAAGAAGGGCCGCGAGTTCAACGAGATCTACGACCTGACGGCGATGCGCGTGATCGTCGAGCGCGACGGCGACGAGGGAACGCGCGACTGCTACGGCGCGCTCGGGCTGATCCACTCGCTCTGGAAGCCGATGCCGGGCCGCTTCAAGGACTTCATCGCGATGCCGAAGTTCAACGGCTACCGGGCGCTGCACACGACGGTGATCGGGCCCCAGGGCCGCCCGCTCGAGATCCAGGTGCGCACGCGGGAGATGCATGCGACCGCCGAGTACGGCGTCGCCGCGCACTGGGCCTACAAGGGAGGCTCCAAGAACGCCCGCGACGAGCAGTGGAACCGCTGGGTCGAGCAGCTGATGGACGTCGGCACGAACGAGGCAGACCCGCACGAGTTCATGAAGACGTTCCGCACCGACCTCTTCGGCGAGGAGGTTCACGTCTTCACCCCCAAGGGCCAGGTCAAGACGCTCCCGTCGGGCTCGACGCCGATCGACTTCGCCTACGCCGTCCACACCGACGTCGGTCACCGGACGGTCGGGGCGAAGGTGAACGGCCGCATCGTCCCGCTCCACTACCGGCTCGGAAACGGCGACTTCGTCGAGATCCTCACCTCCCGGCAGGGCCGCGGACCCTCGCGCGACTGGATGTCGCTGGCCAAGAGCTCCCGCGCGCGCAACAAGATCCGCCAATGGTTCACGCGCGAGACGCGCGAAGACCAGGAGCACAAGGGGCGGGAGGGGCTCGAGCAGGCCCTGAAGCAGCAGAACCTGCCCTACGCGAAGCTGCGCGGGTCGGCGGTGCTCGCCCAGGTGATCCGCGACTCGGGCTTCAAGAAGGCGGAGGACTTCTACCTCGCGCTCGGCTCGGGGCGGCTGCAGCCCGGTGCGATCGTCAACAAGGTCATCCAGCGTCTCAAGACCGACCAGGTCGTCGAGGAGGCGCCGGTCGTCACCAAGACGCCGAAGGCCCGCAACGCCGTCTCGGGGTCGGAGCTCGGGGTCGTCGTCCAGGGCGTCGAGGACGTCCTCGTCAGGCTTGCGAAGTGCTGCACCCCGGTGCCCGGGGACCCGATTGTCGGCTACATCTCGCTCGGCAAGGGGATCACGGTCCACCGCAGCGACTGCCCGAACGTCAAGGCCCTGATGCGCACCGAGGAGCGCTTCACGGCGGTGGAGTGGAACGGCGAGCAGACGAAGGGCTTCCGGGTCCAGATCGCCGTCTCGTCGTGGGACCGCCCCCGCCTGCTCGAGGACGTGGCGCGCACCTTCTCCGAGCACGGGGCGAACATCGTCTCCTACGGCGGGGTCGTCGAGGACCAGCTGGCCAAGAACTGGTACACGGCCGAGCTCGGTGACGTCGACTCGCTCCGCTCGCTGCTGACGGCGCTGCGCTCGGTCGATGCGGTCTTCGACGCCTTCCGGGTGACGCCGTCGTAGGCTCGGAGGCGAGACTCGACTCGGTCGCCGAATCGTTTCGCGCCGTTGCCGAGCTCTACGAGCGGGCGCGGCCGGACTATCCCGACGCGGCCGTTTCCTACCTCGTCTCGGCGCTCGGGCTCGGGGAGGGTCGGGTGGTCGTCGACCTCGCCGCCGGGACGGGCAAGCTGACCCGCAAGCTGCTCGAGAGCGGCGCGCGAGTGATCGCGGTGGAGCCGCTGCCGGAGATGCGCGCCGTTCTCGCCGCGAAGGCTCGCGGAGCAGAGCTCCTCGACGGGACCGCCGAGGAGCTTCCACTCGAGACGGGAAGCGTCGACGCGCTGACCGTCGGGCAGGCGTTCCACTGGTTCGACGCCGAGCGCGCACTCGGCGAGATCTCGCGCGTCCTCCGCGCAGGAGGCTGGCTCGCGCTGATCTGGAACGTCCGCGACCTCTCCGACCCTCTCCAGGCCGCCCTGCAGGAGCTTCTCGCGGGATTCCGAAGGAGCGCTCCCTCCGAGCACGAGCGGCCCTGGCGAGCGTCGATCGCGTCCTCGCCGTTCTTCGGGCCCGGGGAGCTTCGATCCTTTGACTGGATCCAGCCGCACACGGCCTCGGAGCTTGCCGAGCGGATCGCGTCGGTCAGCTTCGTCGCGGCGCTCGAGGAGGGCGAGCGGGACGAGCTTCTTGCCCGCGTACGGGCGCTCGTCGCCGGCGTGCCCGAGCCGTTCCCGTTCCGCTACCGCACCGACGTCTACACCTACCTGCGCGAGGAGTAGCGGCCGCGGCGGGTCGAGCGCGCGATCGCGCCTACAGCTCGACGCCCTCGAACTCCGAGACTCGCTCGGCGAAACGTCTCGGCACCGGCACCGTCGCCCGCGTGCCGTGGTCGATCAGCACAAGCGTCTGGGACGCGGTCACCATCAGTGCGTCTCCCGCTCCCTCGGTGACGTGATGGGCCGCATAGATATAGGTGACGCTCGTGCGGCCGATGCGGGCGATCCGTACGAACACCTCGAGCAGGTCGTCGAAGCGGGCGGGGGCGAGGTATTCGACCGACGAGGCGCGCACGACGAACTGGGAGCGCTCGACCTCGACCGGGCCGAGCTGGCGGTGATATTCGGTGCGGGCGAGGTCGAAGTAGGGGAGGTAGCGCCCGTAATAGACGACGCCCTGGGCGTCGGTGTCGGAGAAGGCGACCCGGGTGTAGGCGGCGTAGCGGAAGGGCGGCTTGCGCTCGGTGAGGTGTCCCAGCTCGATCACGGCGTCGCGATCCTAACCGCCTCGCCCGAAGGCTCGAGTCTGGCGGCCGGCACCGCGCGAGGCTGCAGGCCTCGACGACATGGCAGCGGGCCCGCGCCCCTGGGGGGAGCCGAGCTCGAGGCAGCAGGCGCGCTCCCGCGCGGCGCCGCCCCGGGGGCGCCTCCCCGGACAAGGCCCGTGGAGGGCGAGCGTCCTCGAAAGGAGATCCGGCAGCCGGGCCTCGTGTCCGGGTCCCGCAGCGAGGGTGCGGCGAGGTGGAGACGGGCGGCGGATCAGGCCGCGATCGCGGCGAGGACCTCGTCGCGCTTGTGCTCCATCAGAGACTCCGAGAGCGCCTCGAGGTTGAGCCGCAGGAGCGGCTCGGTGTTCGAGGGGCGCACGTTCATGTGCCAGTCGGCGGCCTCGACCGAGAGCCCGTCGAGATGGGAGACGCGACCCTCAGGCCCGAACCGCTCCTCGAGCTCTGCGAGCTTGCGGTCGACATCGGGCACCCGGCTGTTGATTTCACCGCTCAGGAAGTAATGCGAGCGGAGCGGGGCCAGGATCTCCGAGAGCGACTGGCCCCGGCGCGAGAGGAGTTCGAGCATGAGCAGGAACGGTACGATCCCCGAGTCCGCGCGCGAGAACTCCCTGAAGTAGTAGTGGGCCGAGACCTCACCGGCAAAGAGCGCGTCCTCGTCGCGCATGCGCTGCTTGATGAACGAGTGCCCGACGCGGTTGACGAGCGGGATCCCCCCTGCGCGCTCGATCGACTCCGGCACCGCCCACGAGGCGCGAACGTCGTAGATGATCTTCGCGCCGGGCTCCCGAGCGAGCATCGACTCGGCAAACAGGGCGGTCATGAAGTCGCCGGGGACGAACTCGCCCCTGTCGTCGACGAAGAAGCAGCGGTCGGCGTCGCCGTCGTAGGCGACCCCGAACGACGCGCCCTCGCTTCGCGTCGTCGCGACAATGAAGGCGCGGTTCTCGGGCAGGAGCGGGTTGGGTTCGTGGTGGGGGAACGACCCGTCGGGCTCGAAGTAGAACCGCACCACCTCGACCTGGGGCAGGTGGGCGAGGATCCGGGGCAGCATCGTCCCGGCCATCCCGTTGGCGGCATCGACAACGACCTTGAGCGGAACGATCGCCTCAAGGTCGACGAAGGCGAGCGCCGCCGCGACGAAGGGGTCCCAGATGTCCTCGAATTCGACAGAACCTCGAACCGCCGGTCGCCAGTTCGCCGCGATCGCGCGGTCGCGGATCTCCTCGAGACCCGACTCGCCGCCGACCGGCAGCGCGCCGAGGCTGACGATCTTGAGTCCCGTGTACTGCTTGGGGTTATGCGACGCGGTGACCATGATCCCGCCCTCGAGGCCGAGCTTGCCGGTCGCGAAGTAGACCATCTCGGTGCCGACCATCCCGAGGTCGACGACGTGGGCGCCCCCGTCGGCCGCTCCGTCGATCACCGCGCGCGCGATCCCTGGCGAGGAGATTCGCATGTCGCGTCCGACCGCAATGCGCTCCGGCGTGAAGACCTCGACGAACGCGCGCGCCGTTGCATAGGCCCCGGCCTCGTCGAGCTGCGAGGGGTAGACGGCCCGCACGTCGTACGCCTTGAACGCTTCCGGGTCGAGCACGCGCACCGATACTACGGGCTCGGAGCCGGCGGCCGGAGATCGGTCGGCCGGGCGCGCATCCTATTTCCGTCGACGTCGCGCAACGCTTGGCGAGCGAGGGGGCCGAAACGGGGCGACTCGGCCGAGGACGTCGCAGCGGAGGCCCTGCGTCTGCATGGTCCGACGCGTCCGACGCGTCCGACGCGTCCGACGCGTCCGCTCCGGCCCGGTCGCGTCGTTCAACGGTCGCCGTCGCTCAGCGGTGGCGCCGAACCCCTTCGCCCACGGCGCCGCTCGGAGGTCGGGGAACGGCTAGCTCCGCGCGCGCCCGGTCTCTTCCCATCCGCGCGGCGTCCTACGCGGCGAGCGCGCGGCGGATCGCGTCGGTCGAGTCCGCGTCGGGAGACTCGGAGATCACTGTCGCCGCGCGGCTGAAGCGCGCGAGCGCCTCGGCGAGCGGCTTGGCGCGAAGCGTCCCCTCGCCGTAGGGGAGATGCTTGGTCTCGTTGCGGTTGGCGAACTGGATGTCGGAGAAGTGAATGTGGAAGGGCGCCCCGGCGGGGAGCGCCGCATCGACGCTCGCGAGGGCCTCGGCGAAGGGCTCGACCGAGGTGAAGGCTCCGTCGGAGGTCGCGTGCAAATGCGCGAAGTCGACAACCGGCCGTACCCAGGGGAGTCGGTGCGAGATCTCGACCACGTCGTCGAGAGAGCCGAGTTCGCGAACCCGGCCCATCACCTCGATCCCGAAAGGGACGTCCCGGCCCTTGCGCGCGAGGCGGTCGCGGAGCTCGGCGAGCTGTTCGCAGACCGAGTCGATCGCCTGCTCGCGCGTTCGGCCGAGCAGGAAGCCGGGGTGGAACACGACGAGCTCGGCCTGCGCGGCCTTTGCGATGCCTGCCGAGTGGTCGAGCATCCCGATCGCCATGTTGAGCTTCTTGCCCCGCTCGAGGTGCCCCATGAAACCGGCGAGGGGCGCGTGCACCGAGAGCGCGATGTCGTTGCTGGCGGCCAGCTCCCCGAAGCGCTCGGCGAAGGGATAGTCCATCCAGAACCGCCCCTCGAAGTCGATCTCGCAGGCCGATAGTCGACGCTCGAGGAGCGTATCGATCGCGGTCTCGGGGCTGTCGCGTGAAGGCACCCGGGCCGGGCCGAAGTGGAGCCGGCGCGCGCTCAATCCGCGCAGCCTAGCCGCGCCCGAATCCGTCCGACGCCGACACTACGCTCATGTGCATGCCGGATAGTCCGACGCGCATAGACCTGCTCGAGCTCGACATCGACCTGCGCCTGAGCGAGCTCTGGCGCGAGGCGATGGTGATCGAGGAGTGGTCGCTCGAGGTGGTTTCGGCCTTGATGCGCGCCGCCTACGGCAAGGGGTACTGCGATGCGCTGACCGAGGAGCTGCCCGGGTCA
>Ga0302325_10012439_pt1 | contig 18252 bp, 13 predicted proteins | sample Palsa_T0_2_FD_201948 | JGI IMG/M metagenome (GOLD analysis project Ga0302325, IMG submission 201948) | Peat permafrost microbial communities from Stordalen Mire near Abisko, Sweden - Palsa_T0_2 | ecosystem: Environmental > Terrestrial > Soil > Palsa > Peat permafrost | place: Sweden: Abisko...
CAAGCAAGCAAGCCGCCGCCGATCTCGCTAAAGCGTGACGGCGGGCGCGAAGGATGCTTCGGGGGACCCGCCAAAGCACGCACCAATCCGATTTCAGATTTTTGCGTGCGCGCCGTCTCCGGCCGCGTCCGCAGCGCAGTATATCGGACAATCCGTCCAGGTCGCGCCGCGGGATTCCGCTTCGGTCGTGGCCGGGACTCGCCGCCCGTCAGATTTGACGAGCAGGTACAACTGAATTGCGGAGCCCGCACGATGCGCTCCGAAAAAACCGAAAGGCAACTACGTGCCAACAGAGATCCTCATTTCGAGCGACCCGTGGGAAAACCGGGTCGCCATCCGTGAGGACGGTCAGCTCGCCGAAATCTACTTCGAACGTGAAGAAAAGGTTATCGGCTCGATCTACAAAGGCAAAGTGATGAATGTGCTCCCCGGTATGGGAGCAAGCTTCGTCGACATCGGGCTCGGGCGCAACGCCTTCCTTTATGTCGACGATATCAACAAGACGCCGCTCAATATCGGCGATGTTGAGATCACGCAAGGCCGCTCGGGATGGACCATCACCGAGAAGATCAGTAAAGGCGACGACGTCCTCGTTCAAATCGTCAAAGAACCCCGCGGCCTCAAGGGCGCGCGCATCTCGACGAACATCTCGCTGCCGGGCCGCTACCTCATCTTGATGCCGACCGGGAAATATTCCGGCGTCTCGCGCAAGATCGAGAGCGCCGACGAGCGTAACCGGCTCAAGAACATCATGAAGATGATCCGCCCCGAAGGCATGGCAACGGTCGTGCGAACCGCGGCGTCCGGGGTGAGCCAAGCCGAGCTGATCGCCGATCTCGGCGTTCTGATCCGCATGTGGCACGGCATCCTCGAAAGCTACAAGCGCGCACCCGCGCCGTCCTTGATTCACAAGGACATGAACCTCGTGTTCAAAGCCGCGCGCGATTTCATTACCCCGGAAGTCGATCGCGTCTTGATCGACGATGCCGAGGATTTCGAGAAGGTGCGCGACTTCATGCGCCTGCTCGGTCCGCAGTACGTCGACCGGATCGAATATTACAATAGCGGGCGCTCGCTCTTCAAAGATTTCAAGATCGATGAAGAGATCGAAAAGCTCATGCGACCCAAGATCAATCTGCCTTCGGGCGGCTCGATCGTCATCGAGACGACCGAAGCGCTGACCGTCATCGACGTCAACAGCGGCAAGTTCACCGGCGGGCGCAATCTCGAAGACACGATCGTGAAAACGAACGTCGAGGCGGCGGCGGAAATCGCGCGCCAAGTGCGTTTGCGCGACATCGGCGGCATCATCGTTTGCGACTTCATCGACATGTCGACGGAGAACGCACGCAGCCGCGTGATCGCGACGCTCGAAGCGGGCTTGCGCAAGGACCGCACGCGCACGACGATTCAATCGTTCTCAGCGCTCGGACTGCTCGAGTTCACGCGCAAGCGAGTCGGCAAAGATCTCGCCGGACAGCTGCGCGCGGCCTGCCCCACGTGCGTGGGTTTGGGCACCGTCATGTCGCCTGAATCGGTTGCGATCGAAGCCTTCCGCGACGTCCGCCAATTCGGCCACGCCCACGCCAACGGGTCGGCGGCCCACCGCCCGATCGAAGTCGTGACCGCGCCGACCGTCGGCGCGCAAATCGAGTTCTGGTACGAAGACGAGCTGGCCGGGCTCGAAAAGGAGCTGGGCACGATCGTCGCCGTCCGCGTCGATCGCGGCATGCACCCGGAAAAGACGCAAGTCACCGAACTGGCCGACAACGCCGCGGCGGTCGCGCCGCCGCCGGACTTGCGCGTGGGAGACGAACTCGAAGTCGAGCTCGTGCACGCGCGCCTGCCCGTCGGAACCTCGGCGCTCGCGGTCGTAGGCGACCGTCTGGTCGAAGTCGAGAACGCGGCCGGTCACATCGGCGAGACGATCAAGATCAAGATCATCGACATCGACGACGACGGCACGATCTTGGCCGAACCGCGCGCACCGCTTGCGGCGGCCGTTTCGGAAGTCAAGAAGCGGCGTCGCCGCGGTGGCCGAGGACGCAAGAAAGAGCTCACGGTTGCGGAGCAGGAAGAGCAGCTGCGGGAGCTGGCCGAGGAGGCCGCCAAGGGCGTCGGCACGCGGCCGGCGCTCGGTATCTCGACGGCATCCGAAGCCGAAGCGGAAGACGCAGAGACCCGCGAGCACACGGCAACCTCGCCGCCGCTTGCGACCGTCACACCGATCCACGCGGTTCCCGACTATGCCGCGGTCGACCCGAACGGCGAAGGGCGTGCTTACGCAACGTACGGCGGCCCGGCCGACGGCGACGGCACCCGCCGGCGTCGCCGGCGCCGGCGCCGGCGCGGCCGGCCCGGTGAAGTGCCCGGCACGGCGGCGCTCACGGCCGTACCCGGTACCACAACCCCGCCTCCCTCAGCACTCGTGGTCGAGGTCGAACTCGAGGGTGACGAAGAGGAACCGGGCATTGCCCCGTCGGCCGGCGAGGAAGGCGTGGTGCGTAAGCGCCGCCGCCGCCGTCGCCGTCGCGGACGCGGGGGTGCCCCCGGAGAAGCGGTCGCGACCAGCGGAGCGACCGGCGGCGAAGCTGTGCCGGACCGGCACATCTTCCAGGTCGACGGTGCCGGCAAGGCGCGATCGACCGGCGTAACTGCCCCGCCCGAGCCGTCGCGAGCGATCGCGAACGTTCAGCGTAAGTCCGCGCCGGTCGCCGTTGAAGCACCGCCGCCGAGCTTGCGTGTTCCGAAGGAGCCGGCGAAGGTCGCCAAGCCCGTGCGCCGTGGGCGCAAGGCCGACGATCTCGAAGCCACCCAACTCGCGCTGCCGGCCGCGCCCGCTGTTACCGCAGAAGCGGTCGCGCCGGCACCGAAAAAGCGCGGCCGGCCGAGCAAAGCGGACATCGCTGCCGTCGCGGCTGCGCCCGTTGCGTCAGAGCCGGCAAAGCCGAAACGTGGACGCCCGCGCAAGGCTGAGGCGAGCGCCGAGACAACCGCACCCGCGGTTGAGCCGGCGACGAAGCCGGCCGCCAAAGGCCGCAAGACCGCAGCGAAAAAGGCGACGACCGCAACCCGCAAAAAAGCGACGAGCCGCAAGAAGAGCTCGACCTAAAAGCAAAACGCGCCGCCGGCATGCGATCGCATCCGGCGGCCGAGTTAGCGGCAGTGACGCTATGCCGCACCACGTTGATTTCTAGAAGGCGAACCGTTTTCCGACCGCCAGCGGAGCGAGCACGGCATCACCAAATGCGTTGCTGAGTGCCGTCATCGCTCGCCACCCGGTGCAGTGTCCGGCCGCGATCGTGGTGAGCTCGAACCCGCGCAGGGCCTCGACCGTCGGCGCAATGAGCGATTCGGTAGGCCCCGAGAGGTGGAGGCCGCCGACGAGCGCGTGCAGGCGCGTTTGTGGAAAGCGCGCGCGCGCATCTTCCAGAACGTTAATAACACCGGCATGCGAGCATGCCGTGAAGATCACCAGACCCTTCTCTGCAAGTTGCACCGCGAGATAGCGCTCGTCGACGATCAAGGGATCCGGTTCCCACCGCAGATCGTCGGCCGAGCGCTGGTAGTGAAACGGCAATCCTCGTTCGAACGCCGATACGCGCGGTATCTCACCACTCACGTAAAAGACATCGTCGAGAAACGTGCTCGGCTCGGTCGTGTTGATCACTTCGGCACCGTGCTCCGTGAGCCGCTCGATACCGGGCACATCCTCCATCGGCTGCATCGTGCCGTCCGGCGTTGCGCGCGCTCGCGAGCGGAACATTCCCGGGTGAGCATAGTACGGAATCTTCGCGCCGGGTCGGGCGTGACCAATCATCTCGAGCGCGCGAAGCATGCCGCCGCCGTGATCCCAATGCCCGTGCGAAAGCACGATGCTCTCGACCGCGCCGAGGTCAACTTGCAGACGCCGTGCGTTGCGCTCGAATGCATCGGCCTCCGGACCCGCATCGAATAGGACGGTGCGGCTCGTGTTGCCTCGGCGCGCGGTGATCAGGCAAGACAGACCATGATGCGCGCCGCACAGGCGTGTTCCCGAAAGAACTTCCATGCCGCTGCGCCGCAAGTACGCAAACTCCGACTCCGCATACGGCGGAGCGCTCGAGAGACTGTCGGTCGCATTGTCGACCAAGACGTGAACTTCGAGCTCTTCAACGGCGGTTAGCATGCAACAAACCTCGAATCTAACCTACGGTGCGGTAAGTCGCTCGCGCAAGAAAAAGCGGTGCTCGTTGCCGAGCACCGCTTTCGAGGCCTTGATGCGGTTACGAACCGGCTTGCGCGATCTTTCCTTGCAGATATGTGATCGCGGATTGCAACTGAGGGTCCTGGGCCGGATCGCCTAGGCGCGAGGTCTTGGGTTCGACCGACAAGATGTCGGGGACGATGCCGACCAGATTGATGTCGCGGCCCTTCGGCGTGAGATAGCGGGCGCTCGTGATCTTCACGGCCGAACCGTCCGGCAGCGGGTGAATCGTTTGCACGACGCCCTTACCGTAGGTCTTCTCGCCGACCAACTCGCCGACGCCGTTGTCTTGAATGGCACCGGAGGTGATCTCCGAAGCTGAAGCAGTGTAGCGGTTAACTAAAACCGCGAGCGGCTTCGGGGCGATCGCCGTATTCTCGGCGTCGTACTGCGTGTCGCTGCCGCCGCGCGACTCGACCGAAACGATCGGACCCGAGGCGATGAACTTGGAGCTCACGTCGATGGCAGCGTTCAAGTAGCCGCCGCCGTTGTCGCGCAGATCGAGCACGTAGGCGCGCGCGCCTTGCGCTTGGAGTTTGTCGAGCGCTGCCGAGAGTTCTTGGGCCGTATTCGAACCGAACACGGTCAGCCGCGCGTAGCCGATGCCGTCGTCGAGCAGCTTCGAGTAGACGCTCGGCTGATGGATCACGTCACGCGTCACGGCCACGACGGGAATCGGGGCGCCGCTGCGCTCGATCGTCAAATGCACGACGGTTCCCTTGGGACCGCGCAGCAATTTGGCGTCGTCGTCCGTGCTGAGACCTTTGGTTGATTTTCCGTCGATCGCGGTGATCACGTCGTCAGCCTGCAGTCCCGCTTTTTCGGCCGGGCCGTCCGGGATCACTTCGTTGACCGTCAGCAGCTTCGTCTTGTCGTCGACTTGAATCGAAATGCCGACTCCGCTGAAGTTCCCGCCGTCCAAACCTTCGTTGAGCTCGGCGTATTCTTTGGGCGTCAGAAACGTCGTGTACTTGTCCTTGACCGAGGACAGCATTCCCGCGATCGCCTCGTAGGTCAAGGCGCGGCTGCCGCCGGTCTTCGCACCGTAGGTTGCGACGATCGCATTGACGACGTGTTCGAGTCCCTTCGCGTCGCCGGTCGAATCATCGACCGCACGCAGTTCAGGCACCTTCGGCGATTTGATGCCGTTGTGCTCCAGATACGCGATCAGCTGCGTGCGCGCGCCGTCCAAAGCGGTTTGCGGATCGACCTTCTTGTAGAACTCCGAGGTGAGCAACGAGTAGCTCATCTCGATCTCGTCGCTCTCGAGGCCCGAAAGGCCGGAGGCCGTCGTGGCGGCGGGAACGGCCGTGGCGAGCAGCGCTGCGGCTGCGAGGATCGGAAGGACGCGTCTCATTCGTGAAGTCACCTGCGGGCGATACGCCGCAAGTATGATTTTGCGGCAGCGAGTTGGAGATCTTTGGGCGTATCGATGATCGGAACGTCGACCGGTTGATCGACTAAAACGTCCGGCTCGATACCTTTGTGCTGAATGTCGCGCCCGAGCGGCGTGACGTACTTGGCGGTCGTGATCTTGAGCGCGCCGCGGTCGCTCGTATTGAAAATGCTCTGAACGACACCCTTACCGAACGTCTTGGTGCCGATCAGCGTGCCCACTTTGTAGTCTTGAATCGCCCCGGCCGTGATCTCCGAAGCACTCGCGGTATATTTGTTCACCAAGATCACGAGCGGTGTCGCTCCGATCGAGTCGCGCGTCGCGCTCTTCGTATCGCGGTCGCCGGCGCGATCGATCGTCGAAACGATCGTCCCTTCCGGAATGAACAAGCTGGATATTTGGACGGCCGCCTCAAGCAAGCCGCCGCCGTTGTTGCGCAGGTCGAGGATGTAACCTCTAGCTCCGTGCGCCTTGCCGTCGAGCAGTGCCTTGCGCACTTCGTCGTACGAGCTCTGCCCGAAGTCGGCCAAACGGACGTAGTCGTAGCCGTCTTCCATCCGGGCGTGAACCGAGGGAACGTATATCTGCTCGCGCGTGATCGCGATCGTGTGCGGCGCCGGCGCGGAATGCGAACGCACCGTGACGTGCACGATCGTGCCGATCTTGCCGCGGATCAGCCGCTCGACGTCGTCCAGCTTCAGATCGTCGACCGGCTGCCCGTCGACCGACAGGATGCGATCGCCGGTCTTGACTCCCGCACGGTAAGCGGGCGTGCCTTCGATCGGTTCCACGATCACTTGTTTCGTGCGCGGGTCCTGGACGATGTACACGCCGATTCCGCCGAAGTCGCCGCCCTTGAGCGACTCCTCGAGCGAGTTGATTTCGCTTGGTGAAAGATAGGTGGTGTAGGGATCGCCGAGCGCGTCGAGCATGCCCTTGATCGCCGCTTGGGTCAGCTCCGCATTCGGGATCTCTTTGCCGTAGAGATTCTGAGCGACGGTCAGGTCGCGGTTGAGCGCGCGAACATCGGTGTCCTCATCGCCCGTCGCCGCGATCTGCGGGATCGCAGGCTGGGCGATCTTGTGGTGCCGCAAGTACGTGACGAGCGCGCGTTGCTCACCGTCGAGCAGCGTCTGCGCATTGACCGGTTTGTAATAGGTCTTTTCGACTTGGCGAAAGGCCGCATCGAGCATGCGCTGGTCGCCGCCGTTGTTGTCGAGCAGGTCGCGCAGGTCGAGCGCCGCGGTGACGCCGGAGCCCGAATCGAGGAACGCATCCGAGGCCTGACCGGCCCGCTCGTGAGCGAGATACAGCGCGCCGCCGAGCGATGCGAGAGCGACGGCGAAGGCGGCGGCCAGGGCACGATAGGTTTTTGACAAGATCCCGTCTGTTCTGAGCGGCTCTGAGCGGAGGGCCTCCGTGCTTCTTGAGCTTCTCGAAATAGCCTTCCGCGCGTGTAGTCCCTATGCCCCCGCGAGTCCGGAAAGCAAACGCTACTGTCGCCTATACGGTACAGCAGCCCTCATGGTTTCCCGTCGGCAAAAACCTGATCTGGCTTTAATCTCCCAAACGCCGCTCGGCAGCTGCCTAGCGCAGGCGTGAGATGGGATCGATGGCAGCGCCGTTGACCCGAACCTCGAAATGGAGATGCGGGCCCGTGCACCGTCCCGTGCAGCCGACGGCGCCGATCGCTTGGCCGCGCTCGACGTCCTGGCCCTCGGCGACGAAGATCTGCGAGAGGTGGCCGTAGACCGACGACGTTTGGCCGCCGTGATCGATGATGATCGCGTTGCCGTACCCGCCGTATTCTTTGGCCCAGATCACGCGGCCGCCGGCGGCGGCGGTGACGGTCGCGCCCATCGGGGCCCCGATGTCGATGCCCGGGTGCATCTCGAAACCTTGGCCCATGGGATTCGCGCGCATGCCGAAAGGCGAGGTGATCGGTCCCGTGACGGGCCACGAGAAGACGCCGGGCGCGCCGTTCGTAACGGCCGGCGGCAACTCTTGACCCGACAGTTGCGCTGCCCGGCGGCGCTCTTCGAGTTCGGCCGCGCGCCGCTCTTCCTCGACCCGCTGACGCTCGCGGATCATCTCTTCGAGGGCCGCCTCTTCTTGCGCCGAGAGCTCTTCGAGTTGCGTAACCTCGCTTGCTACACTGCGGCGCTGCTCGTCGGCGACCGCGACGAGTTGCGAGCGCTGCGTCGCAAGCCCAGCCAGCTGGTATTTGGCCTGCTGTTGCCGGCCGACCGCATCCGAGAGGGCCAGCTGTTCGCTCTGGAGATTCTCGCGCGCCGAGGAGACGGCGTGCTCGGCCGCGCGCCGTGCACGAACGGTCCGAACGTTCGCCGCGATCAAATAGCGGATGTCGTCCCAGCGCTCGACGAAGTCGCTGAAGGAAGTCGCGGAAAGAAGCACGTTCACGTAGCCGAGATCGCCGCGCTCGTAGGCATCGACCAAACGCCGTCGCAGCGCGTCGTTGTGCCGCTGCAGCGTCACTTCGGCCGCGGTTAGTTGAATGCGGTTCCAGGCGAGCCTACGCTCGTTCCAGTGTACCTGACCTTCCAACTGGTCGAGGGTCGCGGCGACGCGCGTGATGCTGGAGTTCGTTTCGTCGAGTTGGTGCTGCAAGTCTTGGGAGCGCAGCTCTTGGAAGTGCAGCAGATCGCGCTTCTGACCGAGGCGCTTGTGGGTTGCCTCGATCTCGGCCTGGCGCGAACTGATCGAGGTTCCTGTTGCGGTTCCCGTCGTAGCCGGCAGCACAAGGACACTTGCCGCGGCAACGATCGCAAGCGGGACAAAGAGCGAGGCCGCGAGCGTTCGTTTCAAGCGCGCAGGTAACGGCCGACCGACAGCCAGGAGGCGATGATGCCGACCGCGGCACCCACGCCGAGCAGCTCGAGCGCGAACGAGCCTTCGTTGATACCGATTGCGTGCAGCGGTATAAACGGCAGCGCCACCACGAGCTTGGGGATCAGTTGATAGCGCGCAACGTCCAAGAGCCCGAGCGCAAGCGCCGCGCCGAGCAGCCCGTCGAGAAAACCCTCGAAGATGAAGGGCAGCCGGATGTAGGTACCCGAGGCTCCGACCAGCTGCATGATCGCGATTTCACGGCGGCGCGCAAAGACGGTCAGGCGAATCGTATTCGAGATGATGATGGCAGCGGTCAGGATCAGCAAGGTTACGATACCGAGACCAATCCGGCCCAGGACGTCGGAAAGCCGCAGCAGCTTCTGAACGGCGTCCTGCGCAAACTCGACGTTAGCGACGTAGGCTTGCCTGCGAATCGTGGCGGCTACGTCGCGCACGCGATCCGTATTGTAGACGCGCACGCGCAGTGCATCGGGCAACGGGTTCGAGGTCAAAAGCGAGGTGTCGATTTGGCCGCGCAAGCGCTCGCGCATCTGGCGCAGGCCTTCGTTCTTGGGCACGTAGACGACGCTTGCGATGCGTGGATCGGCGCGCAGCTTTGCGATCAGTGAGTCCGCCTGCGCGGTCGTGGCCGCGTCGCTCAGAAACACCGAGATCTCGATCTTGCGCAGGACGTCGTCGCCGATTTTGCCGAGCGTGTCGCGGGTGAAGAGAAAGCCGCCGAGCAGCACGATCGTGACGGCTACGGTGCCGATCGCGGTCAGCTGCATGATCAGGTTGCGGGTGAAGTTGCGCCACACCTCACTGAAAAAAAAGCGCAGCCGTCCCCAGTCCATGCTTAACTCCGTACGAGCGGGAGGTCGGCGTCGGCCGGTGCGTTCGCGGCGTGGTAATAGCCGCGCTCCTCGTCTGCGACGATCCGGCCGTCTTCGAGGCGGATCACGCGGCGGCGCATGCGGTCGACCACCAGCGCGTTGTGGGTTGCGATCAGCACCGTCGTGCCTTTGAGGTTGATGCGGTGCAGCAGATCCATGATTTCGTTGGTATTCGACGGATCGAGGTTTCCGGTCGGCTCGTCGCACAACAGAATCTTCGGATTGTTGACGAGCGCGCGCGCGATTGCGGCGCGCTGCTGCTCGCCGCCCGAGAGTTCGCTTGGAAACATCCGCGACTTGTGGGCGAGGCCGACCAGGTCGAGCACGCGCGGAACCTGGCGCATGATGTCCTTGGTGCGTGCGCCGGTCACTTGCAGTGCGAAGGCAACGTTTTCCCAGACCGTCTTATCCGAGAGCAGCTTGAAATCTTGAAAGACGACGCCGACGTTGCGGCGCAGTTGCGGAATCTTGGAGCGCCGTAAGCGCTCGACTCGCACGTTGTCGACGGTTACCTGACCGTGGGTTGGAAGCTGCTCGCGGTAAAGCAGGCGCAACAAGCTCGATTTGCCGGTCCCGGAGTGTCCTACCAGGAAGACGAAGCTGCCCTTCGCGATCTCGAGATCGATCGCGTCCAGCGCACGGGTCCCGTTTGGGTAAACGAGCGTTACGGCGCGAAGCGAAATCACGCGGCAGGCCCGAGCGTCGACATTACAGGGCTTTTTCGGCGACGAAGCGGAGGTTCACCTCTCCCAATGAACTTCGATCTTACGGACGACCAGCGCGCGATCCAGGCACTTTGCCGGGAATTTGCGCAAGAAGAGGTCCGGCCACGCGCCGAGGAGATGGACGCGAAGGCGGAGTTCCCTTACGACCTCGTCAAGAAAATGGCCGAACTCGGCCTGATGGGGCTGCCGTTTCCCGAGCAATACGGCGGCGCCGGTGCCGACACGGTCAGTTATGCGCTGTGCGTCATGGAGATTGCGCGCGCCGACGCCTCGACGGCGATCACGCTGGCAGCGCACGTGTCGCTCGGCGCGACGCCGTTCTATCTGTTCGGTACCGAGGAGCAAAAACAAACCTACCTCGTGCCGCTGGCCCGCGGCGACATGCTGTGGGGCTTCGGGCTGACCGAGCCGCAGGCAGGCAGCGACGCGGCCGCAACGCGCACCCGTGCCGACCTGCGCGACGGTCAGTGGTGGATAAACGGGACGAAGGCCTTCATCACCAATAGCGGCACCGATCTTACCGGAGGCACGACGATTACGGCCGTCACCGGCACCGACGACCGGGGCCGCAGCGAGCTTTCGAACATCGTCGTTCCGCAGAACACGCCGGGCTTCAGCCGCTCCAAGAAATACCGCAAGATGGGTTGGAAAGCGTCGGATACGCGCGAACTCGTCTTCGAAGATGCGAAGGTGCCTGCCGATAGTCTGCTCGGCTCGCGCGGTCGCGGTCTCAAACAGTTCCTCACGATTCTCGACGGCGGACGCATTTCGGTCGCGGCGCTGTCGGTCGGCCTTGCGATGGGCGCTTACGATGAGGCGTTGCGCTACGCGCAAGAGCGCCACCAGTTCGGTCAAAGCATTTCGAAATTCCAGGCGATTCAGTTCAAACTCGCCGACATGCTGATGGAAATCGAACACGCCAAGCTGATGGTGCTCAAGGCCGCCTGGGAAAAGGACAATGGGCGCGACTTCGTCATGACGGCAAGCCTTTCAAAATTGTTCTGTGGTGAAGTTTCGCGGCGCGTGGTCAACGAGGCCCTGCAGATCCACGGCGGCTACGGCTTCATGGACGAATACCCGGTGTCGCGCATGTACCGCGATCAGAAGATCAACGAGATCGGCGAGGGAACAAGCGAAGTGCAGCGCCTGGTGATCGCGCGCTTGATGGGTTTGTGAGCCGGCACGGGTGTGACAAACGTACAGAGGTTGAGCGACGGCCGACTCGTATCTGAGTAACGCCGCGCCGTTCGCGGCGGAAAGGCGCTCACGTGCAGATTGCCCAGGAGCCGGCGGCTGCGGACATCACAAAAGAGCCGTCGGCGGCCGATCCTTACGACCATCGCGCGCGCCTCGCGTACGCCGACGCGTTCCGTGCCGCCGCCATTTTTGCCGTGGCAGCCGCGCATGTGATGGTCCGTCTGCTACCGGCCGAGCGCTACGGGAAGGTGGGCGTCGTGTTCGGTGCTTGGGGGGTGGATTGTTTTTTCGTGCTGAGCGGATTCTTGCTCGCGCGTCCCTACCTCGAGGCGATTCTCGGAACGCGCCCGTTCCCGTCGTCGAAGCTGTTCTTCGCGCGCCGCTTCTACCGGATCTGGCCGCTCTACGCGGCCGCCGTCGTCTTTAGCGCGCTGGGGCAAGGGCTGCACCACACCCATCACGTGGCGCTGGCCGACGTCCTCACCCACCTGACGATGACGCACAACTTCTTTCCGCAATACATCAGCAGTTCGTTCAATGGCCCGCTTTGGACGATGCCGGTGGACACGGACTTCTATCTGCTGCTTCCCTTGACCGCAGTTGCGGTCGTGGGGTTGACGAAGTCTCTCGGAAGCAAACAGCGCGTGACGTTGCTCTTCAGCTTATGTGCCGCCGCGACGATCGGCAGCCTGATCCTGCGCGCGGTGCTCGGAGCGCTCTTCACGGCCGACATCGACGACATTCCGCTGTATTTCACGCTCTTTCGAAACGTCTTCGGGATGGCGGGGCCGTTCGCGGTCGGGATTGCACTGGGGTTGTTGGCCGTGCTGCGCGTCAAGGTCCCCCGGCCTGCCGTCGCGGGCGCCCTCGGGGCCGGCATCGTCCTCGGTCTGGTGCTTTTCGTCATTCCGCAGGCATCTTGGTTTGCCGGCACCTTCTACGACGTGATCGGCGCGCTTTCTGCGGGATTACTGCTGTTCGCGTGCCTGCGCGGCGCCGTTCCCGCCGCCGATGCGTTGGTCCGATCGAAACCGGTCGTCTCTCTCGCGGCGCTGGCGTACGCGGTTTATCTGTTTCACGAGCCGGTCATGAACGCAATCTACAACGCACTCGGCGGCCACAAGTTTGGCGGCCACTATCCGCTCTTGTTCGACCTCGAATTGAGTCTGGGAATGCTGCTCGGTACGCTCGCCGTTGCGATCGTCGCGCACAATCTCATCGAGCAGCCGTTTCTGCGGCGCAAAGACGCACTGCGCGAAACCGCAGCTTAGTTCGAAGCGGGAGGTCGGATACTTGCGGCGGCGTACCCTGTGCGGATGAACATGATGCAACGGACCCTCGCCCTCAGCGTTTTCTTCGCGCTCGGGTCCATCCCCGCGCAGGCTGCGCTCAAGCCTGGGGCCGATGCTCCAACCTTCGATACGCAGGCCTCGCTCGGTGGAAAAGTTTTCGATTTCAACCTGGCCGATGCGCTCAAGACGGGTCCGGTCGTTCTTTACTTTTATCCGGCAGCATTCACCAAGGGATGCACGCTCGAGGCGCACGATTTTGCCGCCCACATCGACGACTACAAGAAGCTCGGTGCGACGGTCATCGGTGTGTCCGGCGACGGAATCGAGAAACTGCAAAAGTTCTCGGTCTCGGAGTGCCGCAACAAATTCCCGGTAGCTTCGGACGCCGATCACAAGATTTCGAAATCCTACGATGCCACCCTAGGCGCAGGACCCCTCACTTTTTCCGACCGTACGTCGTACGTGATCGCGCCGAGCGGCAAGGTCGTGTACGCTTACCGTTCGCTCGATCCGAGCGAGCACGTGGCGAACACGCTTGCGGCGCTCGAGCAGTTGCGTAGCCACTAAACATCACCCGCCGCTCGCCGGAGAGCGTCCGGCGGCAGGTTGCGAACGCTTGCGTCGCGATGAGACGGCAGCGTGAGAATCCTGCACTTGCTGCCCGACCTGCGCGTCGTCGGCAATGGGATCGTGTATGCCGCGGTCGACGTGGCGACGCAGCAGCGTGAGGCCGGTCACGACGTCGCGGTCGCTTCGGGACCGGGGCCGCTCGTCGACGTGCTGCGCGAGCATCAAGTGACTTGGTTCGCGCTGCCGCTTCGCAGCAATCCCAAGAATCTTTTGCTCGCCGCTCCGCGTCTGCGCAGGATCGTCCGGCGGTTCTTGCCGGATGTCGTCCACGTGCACACGCTGGCGGGCGTCATCATGGCTTGGCTTGCTCGCGGCGCCCTCGATTACCGGCTTGTCGCGACCGCACACCGGGCCTACGATCCGTTCGTGCGCGTCCTGCAACTCGCCGACGTGGTAATTGCGCTCAGCAACGCAAATGCTGAGGTACTGCGCAAGCACGGCATCGCGCCGGAAAAACTCGTGATCGTGCGCAACGGCACGCTCGGCTCGTACCGCCGCAAGACGGCCGCTAAGACGACGCCCGAGGGGCTCGAGCACCCCGCCATCGTGACGGTCGCCGGCCTCTACTGGCGCAAGGGAATCGACGTATTGATCGCCGCTTTCAGCCAGATTGCAGCGAAGCACGCGAGCGCGCGCCTCTACCTTGTGGGAAATGGTCCGCAGCGAGACGAGTTCCGCAAACTTGCGGCCGCGACGCCGTATGCCGACCGCATCGTGTTTTCCGGATTTCACCACGATCCCCAGGCTTTTCAGCAAGCCTCGGATGTGTTCGTGCTGGCATCGCGCCGTGAGTCGTTTCCGCTGGTTCTGCTCGAGGCGCGCGAAGCCGGCTGCGCGATCGTGGCCACCGATGTCGACGGTTCGCGCGAAGCGCTCGACTTCGGGCGGGCCGGCATCTTGGTGCCGCCCGAAGACCCGAGCGCCCTGGCGGCGGCAATCGCCGCACTGCTCGACGACCCCGAGCGCTCCGCTGCGTTTCGGCGTGAAGCCGTCCGCGGCGTCGAGGTCTATAGCGCGGCACGGATGGCGAGCGAAACGCTCGCGGCATATGTTGCCGACGTGCGTAACGCGGCGCGATAGCTTCTTTTTTCGCCGAGCCCGGGCAAGGATGCCGGGCGCTCAGCGCGCATCTGGCGCTTATGGAGACCGTACCTGCGCCGGTGAATCAGGATATCACCCGGGAGCCTTCGGCTGCACACCCCTTCGATGGGCGGGCACGGGTCGCATACGCGGACGCGTTCCGGGCATTCGCCATTCTCGTGGTCGTGATCGATCACTTGATCAGCCGCGTGGCCCCGCGATTCGACAATATCGGCGGTCCGCTCGGCGTGTGGGGCGTCGACTGCTTCTTCGTCCTAACCGGCTTCCTGCTGGCTCGGCCCTATTTGGAGGCCGTCCTCGAGCGGCGCCCCTTTCCGTCCTCGCGACTCTTTTTCGCGCGCCGTTTCTATCGAATCTGGCCCACCTATGCGCTCGCCGTCGTCGTCAGCGCGCTCGGCGAGCGGATTCACGGCGGCCACCATCTGAGTCTCGCCGACGTAGCCACCCATCTAACGATGACCTACAATTTCGTGCCCGCTTTCAATTTGAGCAAGTTCAACATCCCACTCTGGACGATGGCCGTCGACGCGGATTTCTACCTACTGCTACCGCTCGCAGCCCTGGCCGTGATCGCGCTCGTGCAACGGGTACCGCTCGCGCAGCGAGTGCGCTTGCTCTTCGTGCTTTTCGGCCTCGCCATCGTTGCAAGCGTGCTCGGACGCGCCCTGATCGTCCACGCGGTGCCGCGCGTCTTGTCCGACACCGACCTAGGCTTCACACTGCTCAAGAACGTTTTCGGCATGGGCGCCTCGTTCGTGTTCGGAATCATCCTTGCGCTCTTAGCAGTGCTGAAGACACCAGTTCGCCCGGCCCTTGCCTACAGCGCACTCGCCATCGGCGCCGTCGCGGCGATCAGCCTCTTCCTGGTTCCCTCCTCGGCGCCGCCGGTCGTGATCTTCATCGATCTGGTCGGCGGATTCTCCGCTGCACTCCTCTTGTTCGCGTGCATGCACGGAGCGATTCCGGGAGCCGATCGAGTCGTCGGCTCGAAGGCAGTCGTTACGATTGCAGCGCTGTCGTACTCGATCTATCTCTTCCACGCGCCGGTACTGAACACGATCTACGATCTGGTCCACAGTCACTACCATCACCGTGCGAGCGCCGCATTCGACATCGTTCTCGTCCTTGCGATGCTCGCCGGCATGGTGGCCGTCGCCTACCTCGCACACCACTTCGTCGAGCAGCCATTCTTGCGCCGCAAGGATGCCTTGCGTGAGCGCGCAGCTTAGCCGGCCGCTCGGTGGGGCTCAGTTACACGCAGACATGCGGCGGGGACGCCCGGGATTTCGCATCCATGCGAAATCCCTACTCACCGATTTTCCGCTCCCGCGCCTCCGGCGCTCCGCGAAAAACTCGGATGCCCCGCCGCATGTCTGCGTGTAACTGAGCCCAGCCAAGCCTCTTAGCTAGGAAACTCCGGTCAGCGGAGTGGGCACTTGTGCATTGATCTCGATGAGCCTCGCGCCGCGCTGCGCGGCGCCGTCGGCGAGTTCGCGGCTCGAGGTGAATAGGATGATCTGCGCGCCGTCTGCTACGGACTCGAGGATCGGTAAGCAGCGTGCGATGCGCGCCTCGTCCCAGTAGGCGAACGGGTCGTCGAGCAGCAGGGGCGCGGTTTCGAGACCTTCGGCGAACATGCGGGCCATCGCCAAGCGTACGACCAGGTACGCCTGGTCGCGCGTGCCCATCGAGAGGCGTTCGACATCGATGATGTCGCCGGTTTCGGGGACGCGCACGCGCACTGCGAGCGTCGTCGGATCGATGCGCAGGTCGGTATAACGGCCGGCCGTTACGAGCCCAAACGTTTTTGACGCGTAGTCGGCTAACCGCCGCGCAAATTTCAGGTGCGCTTCGCGGGTGCGTTCCTCGATCGTATCCTTGGCGAGTTCGACTGCTGCTTCGAAGCGCTCGAGCTGCTGGGCTTCGGCGCGCAGGTTCGAGGCTTGTTCGTCGAGGGCGGCGAGGTCGCCGATCTGGGCTTCCCAGGTTCGGAATTCGGCCGCGCTCGAGGCGACGGCGCTGCGCGAGTCGCTCGCGCGCCGTTCGAGATCGTAGCGCTCGGCTTCGAATGCACGCGGCGAAGCGGCTTCGCCGGCGTCTGTCAGCGGGCGCAGCGGCGCGGGCTCGACTTTGGCGGCCAAGAGATCTGCGAGTTCGCTCTCGAGCGCGAACTCGGCGTCGGTGCCGAGTACGTCGGTGCGGCGGAAGTCGAGCATCGACAGGCGTGAGTCGATGCCGTCGCGCGCGCTCTTGCGAGCTTCGCGGACTTTGGCTTCGGTCAAATCACCCTTGCGCGAACCGGTCGCCACCTTCAGGCGGGCGGCCATGTCGTCGAATGCCGCCGCGGCTTTGTCGGCGCTTGTGCGCGTTTGGTGGGCCCGCTGTTGCAGTCGTGCGGCCTCGGCGCGGCGCGCGCTGAGTTCCGCTGCGCGGGCGCGGCGCTTGCCGAGTTCCTCGATCGATGCGACGCCGAGTGGTTCGAGTACGGAGGCGACGCGGGCGGCTGCGGTGCGCTCCGCGGCGATTGCTTCGTCGGCGCGCTTTTGCATGCGCTCGACCGTTCGCGCGGCTGCGCGGCGGCGTTGCCAGCGCGATCCGGCGAACGCTAAGATCGCGACCGCTACGACGGCGACGATGCCGGCCGCGATCCATTGTTGGAAGAGGCCGAAGATGACGGCGCCGAGCGCAACAAAAGCGCCGGCCGTGAAGGCAACGCCGAAAATTTCTCCGCCGCCTTCGATCGAACGCCGGGCGACCTGCGCTTGGTCGGCCGCAAGCGTTGCGGCGTTGCGGGCTGCGGTGGTGGCGGCGCCTGCGGCTTGCAGGTTGTCGAACTCTTGATCGTCGAGCGATCCGCCGTCGGCGCAGCGCTCGTCGAGTTCCGCCAGTAGGGCCGGCGTCATGCGCGCGCGCGCCGCTTCCTCTGCCTGCGAGCGCGCCAGCGCATCGAGCGTGTAGGATTCGCGGTACAGTTCTTCGAGTTCGGCGACGAGGTAGCTTGGAAAGCCGTCGACGTCGTCGTATGCTGCGCGCGCCGCTTGCAGCGCCGCTAGCTCGTCGCGGATTTCGCGCAGCGCGTCAAGCCGCGAGCGCAGCGTGTAGGCGCGGAATGCGCGCGCGCGCCGTTCGTGGTCGCGCTGAGCGGCTTCGAGTTCGAGCAGGCGTTGCGATTCGGCCTCCAGGCGCGCCCGGATATCATCGAGGGTGCGTAGCCGCTCGCGCACTTCGCGGGCGCGCACTTCCGCATCTTCGAGCTGCTCGTACAGGTGGCGAAGCGGCGCGTTGACGGTCGCACGCTTCTTGCCGACGTAGGTTGCCAGCGCGTCTTCGAGCCGCCCGATGGCACCGAGCGCGGCATCTTCCTTGGGACCGCCGTCCAGGGCGTGCGCGAGTGCGTGGGTGATGCGCTCGGCGCGTGCACCGTCGATCGTAACGAAACCCTGCGCGACGAACGAGGCATTGAGAAAGACTTCGAGCGGAATGCCGAGATGCGCGTGTCCGGGGCTGACGACCTTGCCGACCGAGCACACGGCCGAAACGTCGGCGCCGCTTTCGTCGTAGACATGGATGCCCTTCTGATCGCGTTCGAAATCACGCCGAATCTCGAAGTGACGCCCGTCGGCAAGCGTGTAGGTGAGTGCGGCAGCGTAGCGTGTGCCGGACCATGGCCGCCACTGTTCCTTCTCGCCGCGTGTGAAACCGTAGAGCGCCGCCAGCAGCACGGCCGTGACCGTCGATTTTCCGGCTTCGTTCGGCCCATACACGACGTTGAAGCGCGGGTCGAAAGCGATGTGACGGTCGACGAGTTTTCCGAAGCCCTCGACCCGGAGGTCCGCGAGCTTCACGGTGCGATCTCTGAACCTTCGAAGGCAGCGAGCGCGTAGCGCAAGGCGGCCTCGCCTTCGGGTCCCCGTTCGAGCAG
>Ga0302325_10012440_pt1 | contig 18252 bp, 21 predicted proteins | sample Palsa_T0_2_FD_201948 | JGI IMG/M metagenome (GOLD analysis project Ga0302325, IMG submission 201948) | Peat permafrost microbial communities from Stordalen Mire near Abisko, Sweden - Palsa_T0_2 | ecosystem: Environmental > Terrestrial > Soil > Palsa > Peat permafrost | place: Sweden: Abisko...
CGGCACGCCTCCCATACGCGAGAGACGGGCGAGCGTCCTTCGGCGGATGTGCCGTGGGGCCGGCCCCTGTTCAAGGCGCCGCGCCTGCCCAATCCCGGGATTGTCTTCGATCCGTCGCCGTTCCGCACGCAGCCCTTCGGGGCGTTTCGGACCACGGGCCGGCCCTGAGTCCCACGGTTGTCCGGTACTCCGGATCCGTAGCTAATCGTTCGAGGCTGCTCTAGCGGCCTGCCGGCCCACCCTCATCGGCCAAGCGACCGGCCCAGACTCAGTGCGAGTCGACGAAACCGTCCTCGGGATCAGAATCCGACTGAACCCGCGGCGCGCTGTGGGAACCATTGCCGTTGCGGTAATGGGATCCGTTCCGGTGCTCGCCATTGAACGAGCTGCGGGATCCGTTGGACCCATTGAATCCGTTGCGGCCGATGACGGGTGTGACCAGTCCGTTGGAAGAGCCATTGTAGTGGCCGTCCCTGGATTGTCCATTGCGGTGCCGGGACGCCGATTCTTCCAACGTGGGCCGCTCGGAGGGACCGCCGACCATCGAGAGGAGATCAGCCACAGCACCCTGGACCTGTCCGGCCTGGGCTTTGAGCTCCTCACTGGACGCCGCCGACTGCTGCGATAGGGCCGCATTCGACTGCGTAATTTTGTCCATGCCCGCCACCGTCGAGTTCAGCTGCGAGATGCCCTCGCTCTGCTCGTGGGAGGCCTGGGCGATGCCGGCGATCATTTCGTCGAGCTTGCGGATGCGTGTGACGATGCCGGAGAGATTCTCGCCCATCTTGACGCTGATGGCGACGCCCTGCTCGCTCTTGGTCGTCGAATCGGAGATTTTCTCCGAGGTTTCGCGGGCCGCCTGCGCGCAGCGCTGGGCGAGCGTCCGCACTTCGTCGGCCACTACGCCAAATCCCATGCCCGCTTCGCCGGCGCGCGCGGCCTCAACCGCTGCGTTCAATGCGAGGATGTTCGTTTGGAACGCGATCTCGTCGATCGTCTTGATGATCTTCGAAATTTCCAGGCTCGAGGCGCGGATGGCCGACATGGCGGCCTTCATCTGGTCCATCTCCCGGGAGCCGGTGTCCGCGGTCTCGCGGGCCTCTGTCGCCAGATTCTTGGCGGATTGCGCCGTCTCGGAATTGCGCTCCGTCATGCCCGCCATCTCGTGCAGCGCGGAGCTGCTCTCCTCGATCGCGGCGGCCTGGCGCGTGGCGCCGTCGGCCATGGCCTGGCTCACCTGCGCCACTTGGAGGGCGGCGGAATGGGTCTGCGAAGACTCGCTGGAAATCCTCGCCGCAATCGATGCGATCGGCCGGGTGATTCCCCGGGCCACGAAAAAGGCGACGAAGAGTCCGGCGAAACAGCCGCCGAGCGTGCCGAAGAGAACGAGGATCTCGTTGCGTCGGCCTTCGGCCGCGGTGCGCTGTTGGAGCTCGGCCTGAAAGGAACGAACCGAGATCCGGACGTTGCTGAGGGCTCCGGTGAACTCAGGAGACACTTTGTTCAATTCGTTGGCGACGATCGAATCCCGATCGTTCTTCAGAGCGACGGTCTGCTCGAGGCCTTCAGCATAGGCGGCCGCCGAATCCTTGAGAGACCGGATGATCTCGGTCTTCGCTCGGTCTTTGAGGGAGGCGTCCATGCGCTCCATGTCGGCCTGGTCTTTCTCGATCTGCTTGATCTGGCCGATCGTGGTCTCCAGGGCCGCGCGGGCGTGGGCCGCATTCTCCGGCTTGGAGGTGAGGAGGAATGAATTGACGTCGCTCGAACACTCGAAAAATGCCTTGAGCGCGCTCGAAATCTTGAACGCCGAGTTCATGTCCCCCTGATCGCGCGCGGTGGCGAGGATCTTCTGGAGACCCACTTCAACGGACTCGGAGGCGGGCGCCAGCTGATCGTGCTGGACGCCGACCAGGCGGTGGTCGTTTTCGATCACCCTGCGGAAGCCCGCATCGTAGAGACCGAGGAGCCGTTTGGCATTGGCGATTTCCGAGGCCCGGCTCGAGTCCGTGATGAGCCGTTCGGCGTTGGCGAGATTCGCATCGAGATCCGCCTTGGCCTTTCCGTAGGCCCCGGCGCTCTCGGCCGAGCCGGTCGCCAGAAACTCGTTGGCCTGCATCTTAAGGGCCAGCATCGAGGTTTCGAGGCTCGCCGCGGCATCGGTCTCCATGGCGCTGCTCGAATACATGCCAAACTTCCGGCCTGAGGCATCAAGGGCGATGTACGCCACCGCGGCCACTGCCGTGAGCAGGGCGAAGACCAGCGTGAATCCGATGAAGATCCGGTTGCCGATCGTTATCTTCGAAAGAAGTTTGGTCCCGCGGATGCTCATGGGTTGCAATTAAAGCGTATGGGAATCGTCACGAGCATGGGCACGAGCGTGCCGTCACGTTGCGCCGGCTTGAATTTCCACTTCTTCAGTGCGTCGAGCGCAGGGGTTTCAAAGGCCGAATTACTCGCCTTCTGAATGGTCGGCTCGCGCACGTTGCCCTCCTCATCGATCAGGCACTTTACCATCACCACTCCGGATATGTTCTGGCGCCGCATATCGCTCGGATATTCGGGCGCGAACATGCGCACGGGTATCGGGGGTTCCAAGCGCGACTCAGCCGAGGCCGGAAGTACGGAAAGGGCAGCCAATAGGACGAAGAGCGGTACGCGCGAGATCATGGGTTCTCCCTACCCTCCTCTTTCGACCGATTGGGCCGCCTATTTAGGTCAAAGTGGGATTGCGGTCCCCCGAATGGGGGCTCACCCTGCCTCGCTCCATGGAATCCGCGGCTCATTCGCGCAAAGAGGCCGACGGGACGTCCGTATCCCGGCCGCCGATCTTGGCGGCCGTCACCCGGCACTTGCGCGACCGCTTCGGCTCGGACTCGCCGCTCAAAGCGGCCGAAGTACGTCTCCAGTTTTCCCTAACTGCCTCGGGGTTCTATATTTGGGAATTAGATATTGTTTCAGATCGTCTGCACATAGATGACGCCGGCCTCGCTGTCTACGGCATCGACCCAGCCGCATTTCGAGGAGAGCGCGAGGATTGGGAGCAGCGGCTTCACCCGGAGGACCGGGAGCTGGTGCTGGATCATCGGCGCAAAAGGATCGCCGGCGACGGCGCTTCCGAAGGGCTGACATTCCGGATCGTCCGACCGGACGGGGCCATCCGAACGCTCGATTCACGAAATTTTGTCGTTTGCGATCCGGGCGGCAAACCCAGGCTCCTGACCGTCCTCGAACGCGACATCACCTCCGATCTCGAAATCCGGGAGACCCTGCGCCTGGCGGAAGAGCGGCTGGCCCTTGCGCTCAACGCCACCAACGAAAGTGTTTGGGATTGGAGTCTCACAACCGACCGGGTTTACCGAGACCGGCGCTGGGCGGAAATGGTGGGCCTGCCTCCGGACAAGGTCGTAGGAGACCGGGCGGAATGGATTCGGCTCGTTCATCCCGACGACATCGATTCCGTCGAACGGGCGCTCCTCGATCACCTCGCCCGCAGGACCGAACTCTACGTCGCGGAAATGCGTTTGCGCACGACCTCCGGCAATTGGATCTGGACCATGGACCGCGGGAAAGTGGTTTCCTGGGACAAGGCCGGGCGGCCCTTGCGCATGGTGGGCACGCAGTGCGACATCACTCAAAGCCGCGTTCTTGAGGAACGGATTCGACACAGCGAGGAGATTTCCATTCAGGTCAGCCAGCTCGCCCGAATCGGCGCGTGGGAGCATATCCTCGCCACAAACGAGGTCACCTGGTCCCCGGAGCTCTTTAGGCTGTGCGAGGTGGAGTTGGGATTTATCCCCAACCCGGCGGCCATGGATAATTTTTTCCCGGCGGAGACACGGCCCATCTTCCGCCGGGCGCTTGAGCGCGCGTTGACCGACGGCCAATCGGTGGATTTGGAATCTCCCTTTCTCACGGCCCGAGGCCGTTCGCGCTGGGTGAGGGTGATCGGCCGGGCCGAAGTCCGGGATGGCAGGGCGATCCGAATATTTGGGGCGATCCAGGATATCACCGATACCCACGACGCGGAAGAGTCCCACAGGAAGCTCGAAGCCCAGTTGTTTCAGGTGCAGCGCGTTGAAACGCTGGGAACCCTCGCCGGCGGGATTGCCCATGACTTTAACAATCTCCTGACCGGCATCATCGGCTACGAGGACCTCGCGCTCGACACCCTTGCCGACGACCATCCCTCCAAACCCTTCCTCGCCGAAGCTCGCCAAGCAAGTCTGCGCGCCCGCGAGCTGGTGGAGCAGATTCTCACCTTCAGCCGGCTCTCCGGCGCGGGGCAGCGCCTGGCCCTCGACATGGAATCCGCGATCGACGAGACCAGCCGATTCCTGCGCGCCACGGTACCCGCGACGATTGAGATCGATGTGGAGATCCGCGAAGATTGCGGCCGTGTGCTGGCCGACTCCGTCCAGATCCACCAGTTGCTCCTCAATCTTGGCACCAACGCGGCTCACGCCATGCGCGGAGGCAAGGGTGTCCTCCGCATGAGCCTGGAACGAATCGAAATTCCGACCCTCAGAGTCATGACACGTGGGACGCTGCCGGCGGGCCCCTACCTGCGGCTCAGCGTCAGCGACACCGGCCACGGAATCGATCCGGAGACTCAACGGCGGATCTTCGATCCGTTCTTCACGACCAAACAAGTCGGCGAAGGCACCGGGCTCGGCCTGGCCGTCGTTGACGGCATCGCCCGGTCGCATGGTGGCGCCGTCGAGGTGGAAAGCGCGCTTGGAGCCGGCACCCGCTTCGATGTCTACCTGCCGGCGGTGACCGACGAGGTCTATGACTCGGCGGTGGACCCCGGCCCCACGCCCGCCGGCGCAGGACAGACGGTGTGCATCGTCGACGATGAAGCCTTTGTCGCCCAGGTCGCCCGCACAGGGCTTGAGCGGCACGGATACCGCGCCGTGGTATTCACCGATCCGGCCGTATGCCTTGAGGCCTTGCGCCGCAATCCCTCCGCCTGCTCAATCCTCATCACGGACCAAACGATGCCGGGTATCACCGGCCTCCAACTCGCGGCCTCGGTTCGGCAGTTCGCGCCGGAGCTGCCCATCGTGATCATGTCGGGCTACTTTTCCAAGATATCGACCGACGCCCTCAAGGATCTCGGCAACGTGGCTCTGCTGCCCAAGCCCTTCACGCTGCATGAGCTGGCCCGGCAGACCCACCAGAGTCTGCAGCCGGGCTTCTCCGCGCCCGAATGAAATCGCGCGGGCTCGCCAGCAGCCCGCGATGCCGGCTCAATCGCCGGTCAAGAGACTGAGCACGGAGGCCGACGTCGACGCATTTTGCGCGGCCAGAGCGGCGTTGGGCTGGCTCTGAAGATAGGCGGTCGCCATGCGCGTGGCGCCCAGGGCGGCGGCGCTGTCGCCGAGAATCGAGGAGAGATTCTGGCTTTCGATCTCTGAGGCGGTCGAGTCGATTGACGACGCCGAGCCCGCGCTCAACGAAATGAAGTCGGTGCCGCTGCCGGAATCGGCTTCGGAAGAGGAATCGGCATCCCCGGAGGAAGTGGGCAGATTGCCGGGTTGAGTCTGACTGGAAAGGCTGAGAAGTGTGTCAGCGAGTGAGGGAAGCTGGGAAGAAACGGTGTTCATCGTAGTGGTGGTGGACGTGGGCAGTGGGGGGGGAGAAACGGAGGGGCGTGGACGGCGGTGAGCCGGTCAGCGGGCCGGGGCGGCGACGACGTCGGCCGGGCCTGAATTGGACGCTGGGCGCGGTGCGACCCGGGGCAGCGGAAGTTTTGGCAGCTGGGCCCCCGGAGATCCTTTGAGGGCGGCCGCTTGATTGTTGGTCACGATGTCGACTTGGACTTCTTTGCGGAAGATGGGAATCTCTCTGGGAGCGTGGATTCCAATCTTCACCACATCGCCGTCGATTCGATTGATCCTAATTTCGATCGAATCGCCGATGATGATCGCTTCGTTGACCTTTCGGGAAAGGACGAGCATGGGGATCCTCAGGCTGAGGCGCAGACAAGCGTCTCGGGTTGGACCAGGAGGTGGCGGGCGCTGTAGCGGGAATGATTCGCTATGACCATTTGGCGCCCGATTCGCGTCCTTCGATTGACGATGATCGGTCCAATGAGATTGACGGTCGCATCCAGGGGACTCTGCTGGCGCAGGGTGACGATATTGAGGACCATCGCCTCCGAGGATTCGGCGATGTCGAGATCGCCGGCGTCCCGGTCAAAAAGCTCGAGCTCATAATCGGGTATGATTCCACCCGGCTCGAGGACGACGAAATTCACGGATCCCGAAGGTCCTTGAAGCTTCATCCAGAGGAAGGGCAGATGCTCCGGCATATACAGAAGTTCGGCGCGCCGATAGTCGGCGAATCCAAAGAGGCCGTGCGGGAGGGCGAAGGCGTTCTCGGCGATCGCGTCGAACGGAGGAGCGGAGGATTCTGGCAGGACTTTCATGGGAATGCGGGAGGGACCTAGGCGGGAGGGTTAGGAGAGCTGAACGTAGTTGAGGATCGAAAGGTGCATGACAGAAGCCGCGGTCTGGAGAGCAGCCTGGTAGGCCAGTTGGGCCTGATTGAGCTTCGTGATCGTTGAGGGAAGGTCGGCGTCAGAGGCCGACGAGATGAGCGAGGTGACCTCGGTCTCGCTCGATGTCGCCTGGGTCTGGTCGGAACCGATCCTCATTTGGATCGCTCCGTTCTCGGCGACCGCCGAGGTCAGCACGTTGTCAGAACTCTGGAGTTGCGAGAGAGCGGTGGTGGCGCCCGCGGTATCGCTCGAGCTGAGGGCGTCGCGAAGCGAGACCAGCTGGTTGATGAATGCAGCGATGCCGGTGTTGGTCGTTCCGGAGGTGGACGGCGAGACCGAGCTCGTCGCCGAAAGCGGAATCGCCGCCTGCTGCGAATTTCCACCGTAGGTCACGCCCGTGATATCTCCCGAGGAGTCGGTCGTCGCGGTGAAGGGCGCCTGGCTCACGGCGGTGCCCGCGAAAAGGTAATTCCCATCGAACTGGCTGTTCGCCACCTGGACCGCCTGCTGGATCACTTCGTTGAGCTCGGAGGCGTAATCCGTTGAATCGGATCCGAGCGCTCCGTCGGTGCCCTGGGTGCCGATCTGCGACGCGCTGTCGTAGATCTGAGTCAGGGATTGCAGGGCGGAATAGGACGATTGCGCCGTGTTGAGCGCTTGTTGGGCGTTCGAAGCGTACTGGGTGAGCTCGTCGCTCTGGCCTTCGAGCTGGACGATCTGGGCGTACGCCGAGGGGTTGTCCGAGGCCTGAGTCACCGCAAGACCGCTCGACACCTGGGTCTGAAGCGTCGACTGCTGGCTGTCGAGCGATTGGACCTCGTTCAGGATGGTGTTGGTCACCATATTGTTTGTGATGCGCATGGCGAAAATTATCAGCTGGTGATGGCGGTGAGATCGTTGACCACCTGGTCGAGGAGATCGTCCACCACCTGGAAGACTTCGGAGGCCGCCTGGTACGACCGCTGGTAGGTCATCAAATTGGACATCTCCTGGTCGAGCGAGACCCCGCTGGCGCTCTGCCTTTGGTTCTCGACGATCGTCTGAACATTGGTCTGGTCGTCGTTCTGGGTCGTCGCGGTGTCGAGCGCTTGGCCGATCCCGCTCGCCGCATAGGCGTACGCGGAGGTGAGGGTACCCGTGATCTGGTCGCCGCCGCTGGTCGAGAATTGCTGGTTGGCGACCCCAGCCACGGCGAGCGCCAGAGTGTTGTCGCCGGCAGCACCCGTGCCCGCGGTGACAGTCGAGGTCGTGAGGCTCGGATCGAGCGAAATCGTCCCGGCTGTCAGCCCGCTGGCATCGAAGAAATTCCCGCCGGTCGTCGAGGTCGGATTGTAAGCGGCATTGACCGAAGTGACGAGCTGGTTGGCGAGAGCGTCCAGCTGGGTGCGAAGGGTCTGAACGGGGCCGGTGCTGGCAGTGATGGAACCGTCGATTGAACCGGACGACAGGCTGAGAGCCGTTGAGCCCACCGAGACCGTGCCGGAAGCGTACGAAAGAGTCCCCTCGACCGTTCCATTGGTGACGAGCGCGGCGGTGCCCCCAGCCGCTGTGGCCGCGGACAGCGAGACTTCGCCGTTCGCTTCCGGCGTCACGGTCACCGGCATGAGTCCGGCGAGCTGCTCAAGGTCACCCTCCCGCTGATCCTGGAGCTGGAGCGCCGAGCCCGGGCTCGCGGCATCAACACTTAAGATCTGTGTATTGAGCGAAGCGACCTGCTGGAGCAGCGTATTCGCGGTCCCGACATCGTTTCCAGCAGAGGTGTCCGCGTTCGTCTGTACTTGCGCGAGATTCGAGTCGATCTGCTGGAAGCGATCGGTCAGCACCTGCGCCTGCTGGACCAGCGCGCCCGCCTCGGCTGGGCTCGTCGGATTCGCAGCGTAACCCTGCCAGGCATTGAAAAAGCTATCGAGCGCGGCGGACAGGCCGCTCTCGGTTGTGGTGGTGCTCGAACTCGACGTCGAAGCGGTGGCACTGTCGCTGATGCTGTCGCCCAGAGCCGCTTGCGCCTGCTGCAAAAGGGATTGCTGCTGCCCGTAGCCGCCCGTGAGCGAGGCCTCCTCGCGGACCATCTGGTCAAGAATCGCGCTGCGCTGCTGCGACACCGAGACGGTGATGCCGGTGCTTTGTTCGCCCTCCGCAGTCGGCACCATCGGAAGATCGGTGTAATCGACGGTCTCCTCCGAATAGTTCGGATTGTTGATATTGGCGATGTTGTTGCTCGTGACGTTGATCGCCGTCGTCTGGGCGTTCAGCGCCGTATTGGTCGCCTGAAGAGTGGAGAAGAGTCCGGCCATGGGGAACGTTCAACCCGTCGTTTGCAAGGCGGCCACCGGAAGGGAGGCGGAGACCGAGAGCCTGCCATTGGCAGCGTAAGTGGTGTTGAAGGACCCCGGCTGCAGCCGACGAAGCAGTTCCTGGTGGATCTCAACCGAGGAAGCGAGGAGACGCTGGCTCAGGCGCGCGGCGCGGCGCACCTGGTGCGTCAGCCGGTTGATGTCGGAAATGAGCGCGGCGAGAAGGGGCCGGGCCTCTGGGGCGACGGCTGCGATCAACGAGCGCAGAGGAGCCGATGGCGGCCTCCCCTGGGCGAGAGCAAATTGCGCGACCGTCACCTCGCGGTCGCCCCGCAGATGATCGACGGCCTGCACTTGCTCCCGGATTGAGTCGCTTGCGCGGAGAACGCCCGAGGGATCCCGGCGGAAAATGAGCCGCTGTTGTTCCTCAAAGAGGCTCAGCAGGCGCGCGTAGCCGGCCACCTCATCTCGGAGGCAGTCAGCGATGGTTTCCCAAGTCGTATTCATGGCGAAAGAAGGGATGATGAGAGCGAGGCCGATTTGGCGCTGGAAAGGGTCGTGGGAGTCGCGGACTTCTCGCCTGCCGGAGTCAGCTGGTGCTCGATCACGGAACTCAGTCCCATGCCGCCCCCAGCCGCTAGCTTCTGTGAAAGCACATCCGTCATCATATAGCCGTAAACGCCGCTCGCAGGGCCATCGCTGTCGCCGCCCATCATGGCGCCGATGCTGTCCCCGAGGAGCTGCCGGAGCATGATCGCCTCGAACTGGCCCGCAACCGCGTGGCGCTGCGCCGCCGGCGTCTGAGCGGAGTGCAGCCCTTGTCCGAAGCTCGAAGGGGCCGAAAGCGCGGCGGCGCTGATTGCTGAGATATCCATGAGATCAGTTGATGATGAGCTCCGCCTGCAACGCACCCGCGCGCTTGAGCGCCTGGAAGATGGCCATCATGTCCCGCGTCGAGACCCCGAAAGCATTGAGCGCGGCCGCGAGCCTCTCGATGGTCGGGGGCTCCTTTAGGATCGTAAAGCCGCCCTTCACCTCATTGACGCTGGTCTGGGTGCTCTGGACCGTCTGGGTGGTGCCCCCCTGACTGAACGCGCCCGGCTGGCTGACGCCCATGTTGGAAGTCACCGTGATCGTAAGAGAGCCGTGGGCGATCGCTACCTCTGAAATATGAACCGTGGAGGTCGCCACAATGGTGCCCGTGCGTTCGTTGATGACGATCCGCGCCTGCGTGTCGGGAGAGACTTCCAGGAGCCCAAGATCGGCGACGAAGAGCACATCGCGTCCGCGGTAGTCTTTCGGGAGCCGCACCTGAACGGTCGCCGCGTCGATCGCGCTCGCCGAGGTCGGCCAGCGGGCGTCGATCGCCTCCGCCATGCGCGCGGCGGAATTGAAATCGGGATTGGCCAGCAGCAGGCGGAGCATTCCATCGTGCACGAATTGGGCGGGGATCGCCCGCTCGACAATCGCGCCATTGCTGATCGCTCCGACGGTGGGATGGTTCTTCTGGACGGTGGCCCCGCCCTTCCCTCCCTCGCCGCCGAGAAAGCCTCCGATGGCAATCGGTCCCTGGGCGACCGCATAGGTGCGGCCATCGGCGCCCATGAGAGGGGTCTGGAGGAGCACGCCGCCTTGAAGGGCCTTGGCGTCACCAATCGACGAAACCGTCACATCGAGCCGCGCGCCCGATTTGAGGAAAGCGGCGATGTCGGCGGTGACCATCACCGCGGCGACGTTCTTCGATTTCAAATCGGTCAGGCCGACGGTGATTCCGTACCTTTGGAGAATGTTTTGGACGACGTGAAGAACGCCGTTGGAATTGCTGTCACCATCACCCGCCAGGCCAACGACGAGGCCGTAACCAACGAGTTGATTGTCCCTGCCGCCCTCAAGAAGGGTGATGTCCTTGATGCGGGCGGCCGAGGCGGGGAGCGCCCCCGCCAGTACGGCGAGAACACACAGCAGAGAGAAAAATCGGGCGGATCGGCTCATTGCTGGATCAGAACGGACGGAGGAACTCGTAAATCTTGCTGAACCAGCCGATCTTTTGGGCGTCGCTGAGCGCGCCCTCCGAAACCACTTCCACCCGCGCCTCGGCCACATTGGTGGAGTTGACCGTGTTGTCGCTTCCGATGTCGTCCGGACGGACCAGCCCGTGGAGCACGATGTACTGGGTTTCACCCGAGAAGGTGACGAGCCGGACGCCTTCGATCACGAAGTTGCCGTTGGGGAGGACATCCGTGACCAGGACGGCCGCGCGGCTGGTGACGCTGTTCGAATTGCTGACCTGGCCGCCGCCCGTGTAATTGGAGGTGCCCGACGCCTGGATGCTCGGCGCTTGCGCCGCATGGGTTAGGGCGGGCGAGAATACGAACTGCGTCACCGCATCATTGAGAGTGGATGTGCGCGTCGACTGCTTGTTCTGCGTGCTGCTTGCAGCGGCGGCCTCCTGGACGACGACGGTGACGATGTCCCCTACCCGCTTCGCCTTGCGATCGGCGAACAGACTCAGCGGTTCGCCCGCTTTGGTGATCCAGAGTGAGTCCGCGCGAGCGGCGCTGGCGCATGCGAGGACGGGAATCAGAAGGGGCAAAAGGGACGATTTCATGGGAGTCAGAAGCGGATCTCAGCGCGATTGTCGTCGACCACCCTGGCGGAAATCTCCTTCAGGGATTCAACGTTGCGCAAGGAGATGAGGTCCCCGCGGGCTCCGTTCTCAAGCGCGATGGCCTTCATCGTGACCGAGAGAAAGCCCTCCGAGGCTATCACTTCGACCAGGTCGCCCTTGCGAACCAACGGCCGGCGAACCAAGTCGTGCCAAGTCAGCAGCCGCCCGGCGGGAACATCGCGGGCAAAAAGAAAGGTCGCGTCACCGGCCGAAGCGGGAAGCGCGTCGCGCTCCCTAAAGGCATCGATGCGCCGCACGTCCAGCTGGGAGGGGTTGAAGAGCGAGCGTCCCGCCAGTGGCTGGCGCGCGTACCACGAATCCCGCCACAACGAGGCGCGGACCATGACCGAAACCTCCTCGGCTGGAGCGTCGTCTCCGAAAATTTGGCAGCGGACCATCATGTTCGAAGCGGCATTGCTGGGGAACTCGTTGACGGATACCCTCCAGATGCGCGCCGCGTGTCCGCTGGAATGGTACGGACGCAGAAGTTCCACCTCCATCTCGCCGTCGAGCCTGAAGTGATCGCCGAGGATGTGCGAAATTTCTTTGCACAGCGCTTCGCCCGAATACGGCGCCGGTGCTGAGACAGGCGCCGAAACGGTCTCGGCGGTGGCGGCCGCGGCGGTGCCGAAGGCCGGAGCGATCGACGCCGGAGCGATGAAGAGGGCGATGATCGAGCGAAACTTCATGTGGCTTTCATGTTGGCGACATTCTGCAGCATCTGGTCGGAGGCTTGAACCGACTTGGAGTTGATCTCGTAGGCGCGCTGGGCGGTGATCAGATTGACCATCTCTTCGACGATATTGACATTCGACCCCTCGAGGTAGCCTTGGAGGGTGCTTCCATAGCCGTTTTGATCGGGCTGGCCGGTTTGCGGCGCTCCGCTGGCCGCCGTCTCGCCGTAGAGATTGCCGCCCAAACTCTGAAGGCCGGCTGAGTTCGCGAACCGAGCCAGCGAGAGCTGGAAGCTCGATGCACCGTTGGGCCCGGTCAGGCTGACGAGGCCGGTCTGGGAAACGGCGACCCCCGTCGTTCCTGTTGGAACCGATGCGAAGCCACTGAGCACGGGAAGGCCATCGGCGGTGACGACAGCACCCGAGGCGTTGAGCTTGAAGGACCCGTCGCGCGTGTAGGCAATCGATCCGTCCTGTTGCTGCACTTCAAAGAAACCATCGCCCTGGACCGCGAGATCGAGCTGCTGGCCGGTCTGCGTCACCTGGCCCTGGGTGAAAACTTTCGATGTCGCGGCGACGCGGGCGCCGTTGCCCACCTCAACGCCCGTCGGCACCAGATTTCCGTTGCCGGTATCCGCGCCGGAGGAGCGCGCCTGCGTGTAGAGGAGATCCTGAAATTCGATTTTGCTCTTCTTGAAGCCCGGGGTGTTCACGTTCGCCAGATTGTTGGCGATGGTATTGAGATTGAGTTCCTGGGCCTCCATGCCCGTGGCAGCCGAGTAGAGCGAAAGGTTCATGGATTGAGGGGTTCCGGATTCTCCGCCACGACTGGGGCCGGCGCGCCCCCATCGCGCGCTCGGCCGTGCAGTCGTGATTGCGGTTGTCTATCTGGGGAATTCATTCGTCAGCCGAGCGCTTCGATCGCCTTCTGGGAATTCTGATCGGCGGTCTTGATGACCTTCTGGTTCGCCTCGTAGGAGCGCGAGATGAGCACCATGTCGACCATCTCACGCATCGGCGAAACATTGGACGCTTCAAGATACCCTTGAAGCACGTCGGGCTTGGTCACCGGCTCGGGAGCGCTGCCGTCATTGGCCACAAATACGCCTCCAGCGATCGGCGTCAGACTGGAGTTGCTGGCGAAGTTCTGGATGCCGATGCGGCCGAGATTGGTCGTCCCCTGCAGCAGCGTGCCGTCGGCCTTGATGGTGATCGGGCCGCCATTGGGTGAGAGGGAGATCGGCGAACCGTTGTCGCTGAGCACCTGGGCTCCTGAGGTCGTCACAAGCGCCCGGTCGGCCGTCGAGCTGAACTCACCGTTGCGGGTGTAGCCGTGGGTGCCGTCCGGCAACTGCACCTCGAAGAACCCCGGACCTTGAATCGCCACGTCCAATTCGCGCCCCGTCGGCTGCGTGCTGCCGGTCGCAAAATTGACCCCATTGGAGGCTGACGGAAATACAGCCGTGGTCGTGTCCGCGCTCGAGGTGCCCGAACCGGTTTGCAGCTGGCCCGTGGAAACGCCCGAGAATTGGACCGTGCGCTCGCGGTAGCCCGTCACCTGGCTTGAGGTAATGTTTTGGGCCACGGCATCCTGCCACCGCTCAAGGGCGGAGAGAGACGATGCACTTTGATAAAGGCCAATGTTCATGGGTCGGTCCTCGGGGGGATAAGCAGCGCCGATGCCAAGGCAGCGCTATGAACTGGAACTCGTTATCTATTACCGTCTTAAACAACGGTTTTTCCTGCCTACGGCGAATTTTATGAGGCGATTCGGCTCGGCCCGAACTCGCGGGCAGAAATTGCCCACCGCCCTCCATGGCCGCCCCGCCCCGTCCCTTTCCTAAACCCCAGGCGGATAAAGGCACTCGACCTCGGTCCGCTCGCCGCAAGCGCACGTGATCACAATCCGAATCACTTTGTTGCCTTCCTTGACGACCTCGATGTTTGGGCCCGAGCCCGCGGCGCCTCCCGGAACCCCGGCGGCACTGGAAAGGCCGCTCGGGCCGGGGGCGCGGGTCGCCTTGAGGGCCGGCGTATCGGAAACTTTCCTGCCTTGAAGAAAGGATTTCATGGCGTCGAAGCCACGGGGGCCGCTTCCGTGGGAATCATATCCTCGGGCTTTATTTCCGAGCGTTCGCGTTCCTTGGCCACGAGGGTCAGGCTTAGCGTGATTCTTTGGTTCGCCTCCGAAGCAGGCGCTTCTCCTTCGACGGGCCGGGTGTCCGCGTAGCCGGTCACCCGTTCGATCATTTTAGGATCGATAGCAAAGTGGACAAGACTGCGGCGCGCTGCGTTCGCCCGGTCTGCGGACAATTCCCAAGCGGAATAGTCCCCTTTGGGCAGAGCGAGCTGAGAACGCGTGTGGCCATCGATCGCCACCCGGAAGCCATGCCTGTCGATCAGCCAAGCTAGGTTTTGCATCACAAATCGTCCCCAGGGGGTAAAGTCGACACCCTTGTCGACAAACAGCGGGCGCTTGGCGCGATCGAAGAGAGTGATTCGGAGCCCGTCTGAAGTGACCTGAACATCGATGGGTTTCTCGTCGAGATCCTGGTCGAGGTGAAGAAGGCGGTAGAAGTCCGCTGCAACCGAGTTCAAGAAGCTCAGTTCGACACGCTTATCCCCGCCCGCCGATTTGGAGGAGTTTTCCGCGTCGTCCTTTTTGCCCGAACTCTGATTCTGCGCGGATTTTTCGTAGGGCATGACGCCGGAATTGGCATGCAGGGGACTCTTGAACGGGCTCTGAAAATAGCGGGAGGTGGCCAGGAGGATTTTCTTATCCTGGGCGCAGATCCACAACACCATGAAAAGCGCCATCATCGCCGTGACGAAGTCGGCGTAGGCAACTTTCCAGGCTCCTCCGTGATGGCCTTTCTTCGACATCGGCGAGCCTGGCTTACTTTGCCGGCGCAAGCGCCTTGACCGACGCCTCCAACTCGGCGGCCTCCGGCTGCACCGCGGAGTCCAGCGACCGGCGGGCGATCTCGACGGCGGTCAGCGGAGCCAGCCCCTTGGCGAATCCGGCGACGGCGATCTTGATGAGGCGCAGGCATTGGGTGTCGGCGTTGTTATTAAAATGGATCCGGTTGGCTATCGGATTGACGAAGCCATAGGCGAAAAAGATTCCGAGAAGGGTTCCGGTGAGAGCAGCGGCCACCCGCTCGCCCACCACTTCCGGACCGTCCGCAATGGCCGACATGGTGTTGATGATGCCGAGCACCGCCGCGACAATTCCGATTCCGGGCAGCGAATCGCCGACCATTTGGAGCACCGCGACCGGGTGCTCGCCTTCATCGGACTTCGCCTGCAATTCGGCGTCCATCAGGCTCTCGATCTGATCGGGCTTGATCTTGCCGTCGATGACCGGCTTGAGGCCGTTGCAGAGGAATTGGAGCCGTTCGTGATGGTTCAACAGCGTAGGATAGCGCTGGAAGATCGCACTCGACTTGGGATCCATGACATGTTCGTCCAAGGCGATCAGCCCGTTGCGACGGCCGGTCATGAACAGCTCGTAGAGCAGCTTCAATAGCTCGAAGCATTCGTCCTTGCCCGGCGATCCTCCGCTGACCGCACCCTTGATTTTGTGCAGCACCTCCTTGAGGACGTGAGACGGGCTCGAGATGATGAGCACGCCGAGCGCCACACCGAGGATGACGACAAATTCGGAGAGGTGAAGGAGGACGAGCGGCTTGCCTCCGGCCAGCATGAAGCCGCCGATGGTCGAACCGAATACAATGAAAACTCCAACGAGGATGAGCATGCTATTCCGGCCGAAGGGCGTTCAGCGGTTGCGCGCGCGGTCGAGGTAACCCCGCAGGCCAAGAATGGTTTGAGTGTGGATTTGGCAGATGCGCGATTCCGTGAGGCCAAAGACCGCCGCTATTTCGGCCAGTCTCATGTCCTCGAAGTAATACATCGCAAGGATCTTGCGCGGGGTCTCAGGAAGTTCGGCGATGCGCGCAGCCATCAGCTTGAGCATCTCCTGCTTTTCCATGCGATCGCGGCCGGTCGTATCGTTGTCGTCGGCGAGAAGCTCGTGCAGGGAGGATCCGTCTGAATTCTCGTTCTCGACCGCCTGATCGATGGCGATGAAGGTGACGGGACGGGATTCGTCGAGCCACTTGGCATAGGCGGAGGGGGTCAGGCCGAGCTCCGTGCAAATCTCGCTTTCCTCGGCCGCGCGGCCAAGGCGCTGCTCAAGGGCGTTGATCAGCTCCTTGAGCTTGCGTGCGCGTGCGCGCGTGCGCCGGGTGCACCAATCCATTCTGCGCAGCTCATCTAGGATAGCGCCCCGAATTCGGGTGCTCGCGTAGCTGGCGAAGGTGTTGCCTTGCTCCGGATCGTAGCGGCGGACGGCCGCAATCAGACCGGTGACTCCCACGCTGTAAAGGTCCTCGGCATCGATGTGCGTTGGCAGCGTGAGTTTGATCCGGTCCACGACATTGCGGACCAGGGGGAGGTAGCGCTCGATCAAATCCTTTTCATCGATAGCGCTGGTAGTAACACCCTGATAGGCGCGCCAGGCGGCGCCATTGGGCGGGGCATCCATGCCGTGTTCGGGAACGGCGGTTTTCATAGAAAGGCGGAGGTGAGGGGTGAGGAGGTGTTCAAGGCTTGGTCTTGGTTAAAGCGGTTGCGGCAAGGGCGGCTGCCTGGCGCCGGGCGAGATAGGTTTCACGGATTCCGCGGAGCAGGATGCTCCAGAACCAGCGAAGGAGGACCGCGCCGGCGAGACAGCCGATGGCGCCGTCGAAAAGCATTCGATCGGAATTGCGCCCCGAGAGAACGTCGGTGGCGACGGCCGTGGCAAAACCGGCGGCTCCGCCGATAAGGAAGATGAATTTCATGAGGATAGCTTGGCGGGGGTGGACGCAGGCGCCTCGTGGGCGTCCGCTGGAGCGTTCGAAAGTGTGCGGCGCACAAGCGAACCGCAGATGTCCTCCTCGCAATCGCCGGTCAGCGAAGGGCCGGTCGCGAGAAAGAGCGGTTCGAGGGCGCCATCGAGAACATAATCCCACAGGCGGCCCCATTGGGCGACCTCGTCGAGATGGGTGAGAACCAGATGGGTGGCTCCGAGCGAGCGCCCCGCCGCATAGGCCGCCCGAAGAACCGCATGGTCGTAGGCCGCGTTGAGGACCAATACCCTTTGCTTGATGTCCTCGCGCGTCAGAAACTCGGCCACCGCTGCGTTGGCGGCCGGATCCTTCAAAGAGATCCCCGGCATGTCGAAATACACAAACCCACTGGGGGTCGCCGGCTGCGTGTAGGCAGGGTAATGCACCACGGGAACACCGAGCGCCTCCCCAAAAAGCGGGAGATTGCTGGTTGGATTCGGACGATCAAACTCGACGGTCACGACATGCCCGGTGCGGGCCCGGCGAAAGACCTCGATCCCCAGCCACTTGCAAAGCGCCGTGGTCCGTCCAACGCCCGGAGAGCCGAGAAATGCCGCGCGTGCGAGAGGGGCTCCCGTCCAGCGCCGCTCGGACTCGAACTGGATCCGTCGGCCCGCTTCGGCGAGCGCCCGGTGCAACGGCAGCCCTTCTAGTTCCGCCCAATAGGAGGTCGACTCGAGGCGCCCCACGGCGATTTCAGAGATGCCGGAACGGCGAAGAAGGCTGGCCAGGCGGTGCGTGGCAGGAGCGGTCCGTCCGCCTTGCGACGCACTGCGAGCCGAGGGGGCCGGGCGCTGCGTGGCGGCAGGCTGCGCAACCACGGGCTCAGAGGCGGCCTTGAAAGGATTCGATTCAGCAGCAGGCGGCCCTGATTCCCCGCCCTCTTCGGCTGCGGATTCCTGCGGGCTCTCCGGGGCAGCATCGGTGCCCTCCTGGGCCGCGCCGATTTGCGCGACGACCTCAAGTTTCGGAGCGGCCCAGAGCCTCCGAAATCCGGAGGGCTCCACCGTGCGGACCGACAGAACCCGAGCGTGCTCGCCCAGGCGTTCGCGGATCAATCCGGCAGCCTCTTCCGCCGTGGCCACGGTGAACTTATAACAGGAACCGGAAACTGGGATGGATTCGTTCATCGCGGGATCAGGCGGCCACCTTGAGGCCATTGTCAGCGCGGGCTAGATGCGGAGGCAGAGGGATGATTCCCGCATTCTCGACCTCA
>Ga0302325_10012441_pt1 | contig 18252 bp, 18 predicted proteins | sample Palsa_T0_2_FD_201948 | JGI IMG/M metagenome (GOLD analysis project Ga0302325, IMG submission 201948) | Peat permafrost microbial communities from Stordalen Mire near Abisko, Sweden - Palsa_T0_2 | ecosystem: Environmental > Terrestrial > Soil > Palsa > Peat permafrost | place: Sweden: Abisko...
TAATACTGTTTCAAAAACCTCCACGTGATCTTAGGCATCAGAGTCAACTCTTGGCGCTGCGACACGAAAGACTGCAGCCTATTCTTTCTAGGCTAATAACTATAAGTTTATTAAGCTGTCTACTGTAGGTTCAAATCATCTCGCTACTTCCAAGATATACGGTCCCAGGATGCAGGCCAAGAAGGCCCTCCGTGGACCTGTTACACTTGCGAGTCTCTCACCATCCTCCATTTATCATCTTAGAGCTGCCTGTGTTGGATTCATAGAGGATGAGACTTGCTTTCATGAAGAAGGAGTGACAGTTGTTGTTGGAAAGGTATATAGTCATTCAAGCTCAGATTGAGAAAGTGACTAACTTTACTACGTATTGACAGAAAGCTAACGTCAATATCAAATTTACCCTTTTCCTCGACCTTCCACTAGAGTAAGTTTAGCTGGATTACTAGATCCCTTGTTTTGAGAACTACAGACTATATTTTAAGCCTATATATCCCAACACAACCTGAACGAACCGCTCTCGTTCAACTGGCTATATCCCATTTGGTTGGGAAGGAGAATGGCTGAACCTCGCTGTATTAGAATCCAGGCCAAGATATGGAGGCTGTTCATAGAGGATGAACCACGAATTATTCAGCTTGGCTCATTTATGAACGAGCCAAACAAGCTCCGACAGCTGAATCGACAAATTAAAGAGGATTGTCTAACCCTTCATGGTTTCACTGACACGGACCAATTGAAACGAAGAAAGGAGCAGAACAACAATACAATCTGTCATCCCGAGACTGATCTCCTCGTATGTGCTTTCTTCCATACTAAATTCACGTTCTAGGGAGAGCTGAGAGCAGAAACCTGTCCCAAGAGCTTCCCGAGGAACTTGCAGTAATGCAAGCTCCCCAAACAGCTCCCGGGTCTCTCTCGGCTCTCGCGCTTCCCCCTTTTTTACAATACTAATTTGCATTAGCATCTGGGTCCCAATTCTCCATGGATATTCGGTCCTCGATCGTGCATCAGGCGGTTTGCAGCGTGTGGTGCTCTCGACAAGATCAGATGCGTGGCCATTATGAGTCCAAGATCGGATCTGACAGTAGGGATCCAGTTCGAAAGCTTGCGACAATATCAGAATCTCGAGGTGGTCTTTATCGTTACTTCAATACGGACACGATCTTCAGCTTTTGGTTGGAAAGAGAAAGAATGGTTGAGGTTTCGAGAGGTTGATGACGAGAGAGCGGCAACATTGATCCAGTATAGCAGGTCGTACCCAGAAAGAACTTCCAAGACGTTTACTCAAGAGATGCGAGATCAGTGGCAGGGAATGATGGCTAGAGGAATGCGTCGAATTGTGCCTCGTGTTGTATTTGTAGAGGAAATTAGGGCTTGGCATGGGGAGAACTCGCAACAGCGGAATGTGTGACCATGGAGTCCCAATTGAATTTCTTACTCAAATCGAACCTTTGGGAAATGAAGGCAAAATAGAGCTTGCTCATTGTGTTTGCAATAGAATCCGTTGAGATTTGCTTCTTGCTTCCAAAGCGAGACATTAACTTGCTACGACTTCCGTTCAAACACAATCTCAAACTTTACACGAAAATTTATACCCCAAATCACAGTGTGTGCAGCCATCTAATTCGATCCTGAAACGCTCTCAGGAATCTGAAAAACCATCGCGGGACTCGAGTCAGGTCGTAAAGAATAAATATCGATATGAATTCACGCAAAAAAACCTGAGCCAAAGACGCATCATGAAAGCTATCCTCGTCGTCAAGGTTCAACTTCATTGTTAATATCCCAAAAGTTTCTAAAGATTGCAGCTCTCAAGGCTCCTCAAATTTAAGTGACTCTCGACACCTCTAACACTCTCGAGCACGAGTACTGGTGCTAAGGACCTGCTTCTATTGGTGCCGACACTCAGAGTAATGTACTGAATGAATTATCCTCTCGCGGAGGCTGCCACTAAAGACCGAAAACCAGATCTGGGACAACTCCCTTCAAGGAAGGAAATTACGTATCGTTGAGATTGCTTGGATTGAACAACATGGGCCACCTGCCACGCGTGAGCCTGTCACCTTCAGCCAAATTAACAGGAAGCTCCGATGGGACACTTTCACTCTGTATGGACACTTGGAGTTCAGTGGGTCTTCTATCGGCAACAACCATACAAGACTATTCCATTTAGGCAATGATATTCTCTACGTGAGGGTACCAGCATGAAATTGGCCTTTAGCTCTTGGAGACGTTCTAGCGAAAATGATTGAGCTCTACCCAAAGCCAGAGCTTAACAATCTCCGTCGGCCTAGGTGATTTTTCAGACAACAGTAGAGGCTTCAAGAACATTTGACTGCACGTTTGACGGTAACAAAATCAAGCTCTCTACGCGAGCAGTACAGACAATGTTTGTCAGTTCTGCAGACTTCAACAGCTGTAATCTTGCTCCAAATGGGAAAGAGCATAACTCTAGTGAAAAGGTCATAGCTCTAGTGACAGAACGGCGTAAGAAGGAGGAAATGGAGCCTCATATCAAATCCATTTCAAGGGATTAAAATTATCACGAATCTCGTTCCAAAGCCTCGGCTTGCTTTTCTTGGCCGAGCAACCAAGCTTGCCATATTAATTCAGTTATTTTCATTCTGACCAATGAAGCGTTGTTGATGAGGACTATACATGATCATGGGGGATCTACAAATTATCCGCTACCTGTGGTACATTTAGAGAGGTTACAATAGGCAGATGGTTTATATAGAATCCTAGCATCGATCTTTAGAATCGAAGTGTTAGGAGGGCTTGCCATGAGCCCGAGCTGCTCCATTTTCATTTGAGCAGCTAAAGTATAACCAAGGATGTCTCACAAATGCAATTTCAGATTTCCCAACTGCTCTTGGATTCTTTCCTTAAATTTAGAGTGACTCTAAATGAACCCCAGACTAGCAGGAGCTTGAAAGTCACCGCTTTCAGTCACGCGTTCGGTAAACAAACGTGCAATCGAGAATCAAACCCACCAACTTGCTCACCGGTAGCACTATGGAGCCTAGGGAGGCAGATCTCAAGCCCATCAACTTGAAGAGCTTATCTACATACGCGCTCTACCATCTCAAGTCAATATGTCCCTCGCTCACTCATTGGAAGACCTCTTCGGAGAATATCGTAGAAGAGGTAAGTTAGGAAGCCTTTCCAGTACCATCGCAACTCGCTGACTCCACGGAAAGACTGACATCAAACCTTTGACCGAGTTCACCCTCTTCTCCAAGCTACCGGAGGAAATGAGAAACGAAATCTGGAAGCAGTTCTCCAAGCTCGAGCCTCGTATCGTCACTGTAGACTGGACCCCATGCCCGGGACCTAAGGATGCCAACAAGATGCCGACCATTTACCACATCAACCGCAATACTCGAAGAGACACCTTAAAGTACGGCTATGTTGTGATGGAACATCCTATGACAGATAAAAAGGTCTTGTTCCATCCTGAGTTGGACCTCCTGCATATCACTGAGTGGACAGCTGTGTATTCAATTATTCCCCAAGGAGCACAGCTGATCAAGACAAGCCTGGACAACTGTGGTGCTTTGTCTCGAATTAGAAGTGTTGCAATCGCTATGCATCTTGGGTTGCCTCATTACTTTGCCGCATTTTCTCAGTGTACCAGCTTGGAATTAGTTCTCGGTGTATGGAAGTACAGGGAATTGAACGACGAGGAAACAGTGTCAATGTTTTCTATTGAGGACTTTGAAGTCGCTACTGGTGAGTATTTCATGAGTGCCATCCATAGGAATAGGAGGGAATGCCAGTTTCTTATGCGGAGAGATTCAGGGGTCACTCCTTTCTGGAGGGAAGTAAATCACCAACAATTGCTACTTGCTCCTGAGAAAGTGCCTGAGGAGGAGTACGATGGGCTTTGAAAGGGAAGTCTGGTGACAACTCGGAGGACGGAGATTCTTAGTCCATAGCCGATCTCAATAGAGTCTTATCTTCCAAAAAGAGCCTTTATCATTGTGAGCTAAACTGTGCAATCGTCGCCGCCTTACTGTCTGAATAAAAAAAATAGAATACACTCTTCCGCGTCATGCTCCAAAATCCTTTCTAGCCCATTTCCTTTGAACTCCTCACAACGCCAGTAGATGGCATCCAACGCTTCTTACGATAGCTCAATAGCAGTTGCAATAATCCTTCCTAGCGTCGGTCAAGCTACAACACTTGCTACCAACGCTCCCCCAGCAGGAACACCACTCGCCGGTAATTTTGCAGCTGAGGCAATGACTACTATGCCGGCTGCCAACGCTTTCCCCGGACCTGTTCTAGAAGGCGTTCCCATTGTCGTTAGTTCTTCTCTCCAAGGAGGAACAGAACTCGCATATAGAGGGGGCCGCAGAGAGCTCCGTCTGGCGACTCTGTCGGTCTACGCTCTCCGTCACTTGGAGAAAGCAGAGGCCTTTGAAGGAGCAACCATAGAGGTGTACAAGTACAAGAGCAAGGAGAAGTCCACCGTAAGTTCAAGTTGATTATAATGCCCTCTATTCTAACCTATTGTAGGTACAATTGTTCAAGGTGGTCAAGCTTGAGCTGAAATCTTTCAAAGATGACGCGTCCCGATCTATCAAGCAAAAGGTTGCTCTAGTTGTAAGTCTTTCATCCATGCAGAACCATCCTGTATTCTGACACGACTGGCAGAAAGCATTCATCAGGGGCAAGGGCAAAGTTTACAGCTTGTCCGATCTCAAAGCAAACAATGGTGACGCGTGCTTCGACGTTGACAAAAAGTTGTCTTCTCTTGTGAGTTAACTATGACGAAGATGCCGCCTAACTTGTGTACTAACACAATGATAGAAGCACAAGCACGAGGACAACCAGCAGCCCCCTCTGACAAAGTTTGACAAATTCTCCATGTTGCCGATTGAGTTGCAGGACGAAGTTTGGAAATGCTATGTTGTGCAAACCCCTCAAATTATGACCCTGCCCCTCAATGCTGAGATAAGAGCTGGCTATCCAGGAAATCCGCCTCTGCTGCTCCGACAAATCAACAAGCATCTTCGGGCTCAACCTTTGGCAGCTTATGGATATGTAAGTCCTAAATTTTCAAAGCTCTTTCATGCCCCTACAATTTCTTCCTTGAATATGTGGCAATTGCTTTCAGCTCGTGGATTATACCTCCCACAACTTTGTGAACAAGAAATTTGCTGACTTCGCTTGAAAGGTCACCTTCTCCACCAGAGATGACAACGACGAGGTTCCGAGACTGGGCGATCCCGGCTTCGTTATCAATCCTACCGTCGATCTCCTCTATGTCCCAGATGCAACACTAGACAACATTGCTCGTGGATTTCAAGATAGATTTGGGCCAACCAAAGCTATCAACCAAGTCCGTGCAATCGCTGTCGACTTGTACAATCGACCCCACAATACCTTTATGCACGCCTGGCAAACTGGCATGCATGAATGGGTTAACCTTGAACTTGTCATGATTAATGTCCAGGAGGACACCACTATCACTGATAGGGGTTCGTTCTACTTCAAGACGATGGCTGTCGGAGAACACCTTCCTGGCCAAACACTGCGCAACTTCAAGGTTACCTTGAAGTTGTTGCAGATGATTTTTACCCGCGGATCTCGAGACGGTGACATTGTACCAAAAATCGTGACCGTCTGCAAGGTCTACACCGGTTAACGTACCGAAATGGCCCGTTGCTAGCTGATTTCTGATCTGAAGCCTACTAAGGCCACAAATGTAGAATAAAGAACAAAACTAGTAATTCAGAAGACGGTTATGCAAATTTGCGACTCTGAGTAAGGTACTCGCTTGAAGATGATGTGACCTTGTCAAGGTCTTGTTAAAATCATGGCAAACAAATCTGGGGTACATATAAAAAATAACGCCTCAGGTTCGTCCAACACTTTCAGCTATGTGAAACAGCTCTGTGGTCTTGTACGAGCTATGAGCTCTTGTGACAAGTATTACAGATGAAGTTTCAGTGAAAGGGAACAATTACCATTTGGAAGCTCTTCTAAGATTGAGACCTCAAAGACCTGCTTGACACTATTGCTCAAGATGGCAAAGATCGTAAAATAATATCATTTCAAAAGGACTTACAGATCCGCCCTTGCCTCCTCTCCAGCCCACGCCCTCCGCAACAACTCTCTAATTGGCTTCTCCTCAACAGGCCTTGGATTCCAATACGGATTACCAACCGCAATCTCCGCGGCCTTATCAACATCCTCTTCCTTGAATCCAAAGTCTTTCAGGCCCCTCTTTACGCCGAGCCTATCTAACAACAGATTTAATCCCTTTATGGCATCCCCATCACTTCCCGGCAACACTTCTGCGAGCTTTTTCATTACTTCGGGGATATTTGGAGCGTTATACGCTAGAGCGTGTGGGAGGATGATCGTGTGTGTTTCGGCATGCGGCATGTTGAAGGAACCACCGAGGGTATGACAGAGCTTGTGGTGTAAGGACATTCCAACAGCCCCAAGGCATGTACCGCAAAGCCAAGCACCGTAAAGGGCTTTTTGCCGTGCAGGGAGGGAGGAAGAATTAGAGACGATTTCGGGGAGGGAGGAGGCGAGAGCAGAGATGCCTTCGAGGGCTAGGAGATTGATAATTGGATTTGTATTGCGGGCGTATAAAGCTTCGACTGTGTGGTTTTAATTGAAGCAATTCAAGAGAAGGAATGAGGCTGTACCTGCGTGTGCAATAGCATTCACACCACTTGTGGCACTCATGCTGGTTGGCAGAGTCATTGTAAAGTCGACATCATATATAACAGTCCCTGGCAATATCTTGGGGTCGCTTCGAGTTGTCTTCTTTCCGTCTTGCGTCTCTCCAAGAATGGGAGTCATTTCTGACCCCGCATACGTCGTTGGGATGCATATATGCGGAAGTCCAGTCCTTATGGATATCGCTTTCCCAAGACCAATAGTGCTTCCGCCTCCAATGGAGATGACCGAGTCGGCATTTACAGACTTGGCGTACTCCAGGGCTTTGTCTGTAATGTGCGATGGAGTGTGCATTGTAGCCTCCGAGAAGGCACCCGCTTCCTTGCCAGTAAGTAAGGTCTTCAATTGCGTTAAATGCTCAACCTGCTGCGGAGTTGAGAGGAGAAGAGGTCTTGAAAGCTTCTGTCGAGAGACTTCGTCGGAAAGCTTAGAAATTGTCCCGCTTCCAAATATCACTCGAGCGGGCGCTGCGTTGTATTCAAAGGCTTCCATACTTGCAGTGCTTCAATTAAATCTGTGTACGTCAGTCGTATGAATTTGCTTTGTAGTAAAGTTAGTGCTGGTACTGGGGGAGCTTTCATGATATAGAGAAGTGAGGAGTGTCGTTGGAGATCCTCCCCGAACAGTAACCGGCTGTCGGCAAATGTGGGGGATTCATTTTCCGGCTGACACATCGCTGGAAATCACAGTCAGCAGTTGGAAATCTGCCCCGACTCGGGTGGGGTAAGGTTAGGTGCGGGGTACTTGATAGGCCTGAGAACACCTAGAATTGCGTGCCTAGAACATGATCTCAACTTTCAGGAACTACATTGGGAGAGGAGGTCAAATCTATCCATTCCTTATGTCAATTCCACAAGAACAAACATACGTCCTGAACTGTGACAACAAGTTTTGATTGACTTCGGGGTATCATTCATTCCAAGCCCTTGAACCCAAGGATGCCATTTCCAGTATGCTTTCCCTTGCCCTTTCTCCGCTTCTTCTTGCGTTTGCGTCCTTCCTCTTCGTCACTACTATCCTCAGCATCCGCTCCATCGCCATCATCACTATCACTTCCATCGAGCGCCCTTTTCTTGACAGAACTTTCTTCATCATCGGAGTCATCCTCCTCATCGTCGTCGTTCAGTGTCATCTTCTCTTGCCAAACCTTGACAATCGAGCCCCCACCACTTATCAACCTCCCACCGACATCAAATCCTAGCCCTACCACACTTTCAACCTCATCGTGTCTCAATGCTTCTCCAACAACCTTGTTGGGTCCCAATTGGACAATCCGGATCGTTCCATCCCCAACACCAACCACCACATTCTTCCCTCCATCTCCCACGCCCTCAGGCATAACAGCTAAGGAATCCAAGCTCTCACCCCCACCCCTTCCTACATCCACATATATTCTCTCATCCTGATCATCCCAGACGCCCCTCTCCCACAATGTTAAGACCCCATTGGAGCTTCCAACGAGCACCTTCTCGCCCTTACTACGCCCAGGCTTGGATGGCAGACCACCAACAAAAACACTACTTAGAAGTTCCTCTTCCTGATTTTCACTCTTAACCAAAACCCCTCGTCTGAGATCCGTGACCGCCAGTGTAGTTCCTCCCGTTGTGACCCATTGTTTGCTAAATCCGCTCGTGCTAGCTTCAGTCGGTGGCAGAGGCGTCAGGGAGGAGATGTAGTCTTCGTGTGGGTGGTGCGTCTGGCTGGGCCTCGAACTTAAAGTCGATGGGACCCGTAAATCGAACAAATGCAGTGCTGCTGAATCCGTCGCGAGGAGGAGGGTCTGGGGAGACAGTGCGTGGAGATGGGTCGGCGGATCGGCAGAGCCAGAGGGATCAAAAGGAACAATGATCTTCGACACAACTTGGCCCGTAGAAGAAGTTGCTGCTTTCAGAATGCCGTCTGTACCAGCGGAGTAGAGAACTGCAAACCAATTGAGTCAATCAGAATTCGAAAATATGGGGGCTGGGCAATCAAACCTTCACCATCATTGCTGTACGCCAGAGTCCGACAACTGCCTTTATGTCTCCGCGTACGCCACTTCGTCTCAATAGTGCTCGTACCAGTTGAAAGCACACTTGTATCACCATCTCCATCCTCATCATCATTATCGCTCGAAGCTCCAGCTACAGGTGGTAAACGAAAAGACTCAACATGGCCCCCTGAAAGTCCGACTGCGAGGATGGGCTCTTTCGGATGCAGAGCTTGGGTGAACAGCTCAGAAGAGAGCGGAAGCGTGCAGAGATTCTCGAACATTTTTGCCTTCAAGACATGACCCAATGGATTGTTGTTGATGAAGCTAGAGCTCTCGATTGGCCTTGAAAAAATTGGCGAGGCTTCAGGAAATCTTGCAGCCTCACCTCAACCTCGGTCTCTTGACATAAACCACACCAAATACCAACAAACCAAAACATGTGTCAAATTTGCGTTTTCAAAACTGGCAGTAATGAGAAACTGTTCTAGAAAGGGGAGCTAGGTACACCCAATAAATCATCTGAAACACGGATCTTTTCCTTCACCTGTACTCAAAGTCTTGCCTCTCATTCAACATGTCAGCCCTCGAAGAGCTGAAATTCAGTCAGCTCATCATTCAGATATCATCTCCCAGATCTCGACAGGATGAGAACCGCTAATTAATATCGAATCTAATGATCGAATAAGGCGAGTCACGAGGAGGGTCGTTCAAAGGACAAATAATGCTAATGAATACTATTCGCGCTACTGAAAGTTGTCCGAGAAATACCAAATATTAAGTACCAGTCCAAACCTAGAGCCCCCCTTAATTAAGGAAAAGAAGTTGATAAAATAGATTTCGAGCACATCTTTGATCACCATCTGCAAACTCAATCTACTTTGCCCCCTTCTTGGGGCTCTTCGGCCTTCCTCTCTTTCCCGGACTCCTCATCATCCCAGCTTCCTCCTCTTCACTCGCTTCTTCCAAATGACCCGCTCTCGGGCGTTGAGCTCTCTTTGCCACAGGCGGAGCCATGCTCGGACCTGGCGTCCCACTCGTCGCTCTGGTGGTCCTCCGAACAACAACAGGCTGATCACGCACCTCATTCCCCTCAGCACTGCTCGCCACGCCTAAGCTTGTGTCTCTCCTTGTCCTCTGTCTCTTGCCTCCCCTTGGCGTCTTTGAAAGGAGGAAAGCTGGATCTCCAGTCTCGTCATCATTGTCCTCGATCACAGCCTTCTTGCGCTTTGATCCTACCGCAGCCTTACCCGATACTTTTCTTGGCGACGCAGTTATATTGCGTTTGCGACTGCCTCGTTCAACGCCAGCGGACTCAGAGTTGCCACTTTCAAATATTGGTTGAAGATTCGAGTTGCCCCCCGCGTCAGGGTTTTCCGCTTCTTCTTCGCGTTCATCAGCTGGTTGAGCTGGCATGGTCTTCTTGACTTTGGGCGGTGCCTTTTTTGGTTTTGATGGTGAAACTATCTGAGGCGACTTTCCATTTCCAGATGCTGGTCTGTGAGCTTCCTCTCCATCGACTGTGCCTGATGTTGCATCAGTAGCATTTCCACCGCACCAAGCTTGGACTTGACTTGAGCAGTCCTTAGCTCTTTGAGCTTTGGCTTTCTCTGCTGCTGCACGCATCTTATCGCTGCCAGCCTTTAGCTCTGGATACCTGCGAATCAGCTCTTGAAGTGCGGACCCTCCACAATTGTCCCCACATGGCTGACAATTGTGTTGACAATGTGCTTTGACTTCTCCACAGCAAGACGTGATGTTGGTTTCCTGATTGCAAACAGCACCACAGGATTTCAGTAGAGAACACTTCAAAGTATCTGAAGAGGGCCTCAGTCCAGCACTTGGAGGAACTTGAATGCCTACACCAGCCTCGTGGTTCCTGATGGCTTTCTCTCGCTCATCAAGCTCTTTCTTTTTCAGAGCCAGGTGCGCCTCTACCGCGTTATGGGCTCTCAATGCTTTGTCTTCTAAAATACGTTTTTCGAGTTCTGTAACAGTGGAAATTAGCATTTTCAATGTAGGGCATATGTAACCACTCACCCTCAATTCTTTCCCTGTCATTGAGATGTGGTTCTCTCATATAGCATTCTTGCTTGTGGTCAAGCCTAGCATACGCATCCATTGTCGCAAGATTCTTGCCACACCTCTTGCAAAATGTCTCCTGTGGGCCTCCAGGTGGCTTGCAACGAGAGGAGTGCTGTATCCGCTCATATTCGCCTAGCAGTGTCATATTCAGGGCGCATTGTGTGCAGAATGCTTTGTACTGGCTGGTTATGCAAAGCCTATCGTGGATTTGGGAGTCCTGCTCGGTCTCATGTGATCTATTTTTACCACAATGACGGCAATGGATAACTCTTTCGTTCTTCTCGGCTTCAACGCAAGCCTCTCTGTGGTGGTACTTTTCGGCTTCACCGCAGAAGTTCATGTCCAGACCACATCGATCACAGAACCTGAGGAGTCCGGGTGGGTGGTCCGCCATGTGTGTCAGTATATCATCATTTGGAAGAAATTGAAGATCCATATCGCAAATCGGGCACTGAAATCCCTGCCAGAAACTTCTGAGCAAATCCTGCTCGCATTCGCTTTGGTGGTTCCAGAGATGTTCCTTCTTCTGTTCCTTGTCCAAGGCAGCCCAGCAACAATCACAGAGTGGGCATTTGCCGGATTGGCGGAGAGCATCTTGATGACCTTTCAAATGTTCGGCTATCTTTTCAGTCTCGTATTCAGGAAAAGTAACAGCACACATCTGGCATCTTGACATTCTTTCCAGAACACTGTTCCGGAGAGCTTGGCATTCATCGGCCTTCCGTGCATAATCGCTTGGAGTGGTTCCCCAGAAATATGGTTCTGGCATGTTCATTGTCGCGCCTACGGAAAGAGGATTCTGTCTGGGAGGGCCATAGATGGGAGGTGCCGGTTGCTGGCCTGGCTCAATAACAGATTGTTCGGTGTGGTAAGACCTTTGCTGTAGACTATCCAAGCGGTTGCTTTCTGCCGACCATTCATTCCAATGAGTTACCTTAGGAGGGGCAACTCGATGTTTCAGGTGCCTCTCTTTGTTGATCCGAGGCATGTTATTAGTGAAACCTTGATACATTGGCAAGGAGGTTGGAGAAATCGGTCCAGCAGTGGTAGGAGTCGGGTTCTGAGACTGCGTGGTTAGAGGCACTGCGCTGGTCTTGGGTTCAGGAACACCCCAGGGTGGCGTCTGTTCGACCTCTAAACAGGACATCAGAATCTTAAATTGTATGGTGTATTGCAAGAAGGCTTACGATAGGTGATTTTCTTGTTTCGCTGTACCATTATCACATCGCCAGAGAACCAATCATAGATATGTTTACGCCACTGGCTTGGTGTTAAGTCTTCTGAAAGAATGAATCGGTGTTGTCCGTCGACGTCGTTTATTTCAATGTCCTTGATAGCCTTCGGGTCAGGCTCGTTGAAAACGTCCTGCAAGGTCTTTTTGAAGTCCGCAAAGATCGGAGGGAATGAAGAACTTTCCCAATCGACTGTCCTTCCCTTATTACCGGTGATGTCTTTGACTGAGATTAGTTTAAACTCGGGTCGAAACCATATACAATTGGTAATGCCTGGAACTCCCTCGAGAAAGCTCTTGATTGAATTGGCGGATTTTGGACCTGATCTGTACTCTAGCAGAGCAGAATTTCGACCGGCCTCCCAGTCTTCAGCGGTTTTCCAGATCCTGTAATGTTTTGGATTGCGACCATCTTTCAAGAATTTTCCCATCCTGCCAATTTCTTTCTGCATTTTGACATAATCCGTAAGTTGTGCCGACGCATATTCGCGAGAACCAACCATGCGGATACCGATAAGTTGGGAAGCGTTTGCAACATTTTTCTCTTCTCCCACATTGACAAGATTGACGTTGTAGGTAAGTCCACCATTTCGATTTTCTAGATCGCGTCTAACTTTGTCCCAGAGCTCTTCAGTAACTTCCATTCCACCAAAGCCAATATCCACGACAGGGTCGGGACCAATGTGAACATTCTGTCGAGGACGGCCCATGTCGATAGGGAAAAGGACTCGCATGGCTCTGTAAAAGTCGCCTTGCAGCTGATTGATCCCATAATCGGTCTCGATATCTGTTGGAATCTTCCAATATGCTGTGTCGGTGAGGTATGTGAGCCTCACAACATTTCTCTTGTCTTCCTGGGGCTCCCAGGGCGCATTATTTTGAAGTTGGTTTTTGGACACGAAGATCTTCCAGTCTCCACTCGGAGCGATAAGTGGAAGTACGTCACTATCAACTCTCTGCTGGAAGTTGCGGTGGTCTAGTATCACATCTTTGAATGGAGCGAACCCACCAGGAAATATACGGAGGTAGATGTGAAGTTCGTCGGCACCCAGAAGTTTCAAAGTAGCTCTCTTGACATCAGTAGCCGTATTTTCGGCAAGAATTTTCCCAGCAAAGCCATAAATGTAGCCAGATCGTGGTTCGGGTGCTGTAAGAGACGCTTGCTTTGAGCCAATTTGTGGCTGCAAAATCGATGGTGACGGTCTTCCACCGATAGAATCGAGCGGTGCCTTGTAGTTCAGCACCTCTACCATTTCGTCTGAAGAGGTTTCCTGAGGCCAATATTGGGCAACATGGGGTCTTGTAGAATGCGCCACAACCCTCCACTCCTTGTGATAATCTGGAAGGACCAGGAAATTTCCCTTACTGTCCTTTTTCTTGAACATAACACTCTCGACAGCGCTTTGGTAGGACCTTGAACTGGCGGGGCCCTCTTTCCACTTCTCGCTGCCGATATACAAGAACTTTCCAGGCGGGCACTCTCTGACTGGTGCATTGTTGTACTGTGACACAGTGAACTCAGGATTCTCGCTTTGGCCCAACCTCTGATTTATAACTTTCAGTGCAGCTTCGCAAAATGAATCATGATTATCAATGAAACATGCTGATCTTCTGCCATCGAGGCTGTACACGACTCGCTCGTTTGGGCGTGGGGAAGGTGCCGCCATTATTGATAAGCTCGTCGGTAGGTCGTTGAATAGTGGTTCATCTGGGAGATCGATATCCTTGTCTTCACCTGCTGGTTGAATTAGGGGTGGGGTTTTCTTCGTTGATAACTTCGGGGGACTCTTTGGCGGTGGTGGCTTCTTCTTCGGTGATAACCTGGGGGGTTGCATGGTCGGCCTAGATTTCGATGGCGAGAGGCTTTGTCTGATTGCTGGAGGTGGAGGAGCTGGTTTCTTCGCCTTCTTCGGAATTTTGAAGGTTGGGCCCATATTATCGGACGGGGTTCGAATTACCATAAGCCAGTCGCTATGCTTATTATATAGCCGAGCTTTTAGGTAGTGATTGTAGGTATGAGAAAAGCTTGACTGGTCGACAGGGAAGGATTTGACATATGGCTTCTCTGGCAAGTCCTTGTAGGCTTTCTGGTTACGGTATTGGTCGACCACAAACTCGAAATTCGCGGCCGTTGTTGGAAGGCCGAGAATTCTTAGAGCTGCTGTCCGAAAGCCCTCCTCAGAATCCTCTCGTTCGTCTTGAATTTGGACCCCGACTCCATTCAATCCATAGACTCTAACAGGATCTCCAGCGCCACCACGCATACTGACAGTTTCGTCCGATGGGAAGATTGGGGTTGGTGGTGGAGATCCAAACAAATGTTCCTCTCCGGTTGTCATCCTTTGTGCTAAATCGATTGGTTCCATAGAGACTTGAGGAGCAGTTTTTCTGGGCTTGGGTCCTGCGACTGTTAGTTTGAGCTACTTAGATCCATGAAGGTCACCTACTGCGGAGAATAGGAAAGCCATAGCTTCTTTCGTGATATAGGTCTAGGAATTCTAGGGGTTTCTCTGCATGCATGATCCTCTGAACTTTGGGAAGATCCTCGGGAGCATCTTCTGGGTCATTTTCATCCCTACCAGCATTCAAAATGTTGTTTAAAGATAGTGGCTCGACTGGTAGACCGAAATGAAGCATTGTGAGCTTGGTTATAAGATTGTTTTTCGCGCCTTTGAGTTGACCTTTCAAAAGTTTCTTGTATTCTTCCGCATGCTCGTTCTGAATATCGAGGATGAACCCTTGTATCATTGGCGGAACAATGGCGAGCTTTTGACCTTCTTCGAAATGCTTGTTTAGAACCTCTGCCACACTTTCTTTCGGTAGCTCTTTTTGGAACAGCGAGTGGTATTTCCTCCATCGAGGGTCATCAGGGGTGATATCCAGCTGCAAATCAAGTTTATTGATTTTCTCTGGGCTCCGTAGCCTTTCTTCTGATTCAAGCTCCCTCTTCGCCTCATGAATGGCATCTATCCGACCCGCTTCGGTCAATTCGTGCCAGTCAGGAGATTTCTTGGCTCTTATGGCGGCTCGCTCTATCACTGTCAACGGAGTCGGTTCTGGTTCAGCGGCAGAAGGCGCCTTCTCCTTCCCTGGAGACAGAAAGCCCCTGAATGGCCAGGGGAGCTTGCGCTTCTTTGACTGAGGAGTTTTTGCGGCATCTGGAGCTGAACGTTTGGTGCCATTCTTTCCTTCAGAGGACATTAAAGGTTCTGGCGCCATCACCACTGTTGTTGAAGGGCTGAGAGATCTTGCCAACAGGTTGAAAACAAGTAGTGCGGATTCAGAAAAGGAAAACAGCGCGTAGCATTCTTGGGGACTCCAGGATTAAAAATCAAATTTCAATACATTCCGCACTTCATTGAATTAGCGGCAACCTCACGAGAGAGCAGCAACATAACATCATGGAAACAAAATTGGCGCAGCAGTGATCTAAATTCAATTTTGTCTCAGCATTGCGACTTTGCATTGCTCATATGAAGGATCGTGATAAAGTTGGGCATATGTACAGCACAAATCAAATACTCTGCGCAAGCCTAGCACAAAGGGTTGTCTGTCGCTCATTCCTCCAGTGTAGACAATGGAATTCTCGGCGTAAGAAAAGTCCGAGAAGCATGAGGTTATGCATGCTGTGGCCTATCATCCCAGACTACCGTATCTTACAGTATCAGTTTCCAATATCCAATATCCAATATCCAAAGCCACGAGAGACCACCTCGAGATCGACTCCAATTCTCCAGAAAAAAACAACGCTGCTAAGACTGAAAGGGGACAAATGATATAAAATCTTTCTTTGCTTCGTTGGTTTTTATGAGTCGCTCAACGAACGGGTCATTAAGGTGGCCCCGATAAAGCATCTGCTTCAAACTCGGAAGTGCCAGCATCATTCCGACGACTTTTACTGCACGATCGAAATCACCTCTGAGAATAGACCCAGGCGGAAAACGAGTAAGAATTTCGATGTGCCTATCTCGTTTAGATTTTCGTCATTAAGCCAAAACGAGGAACAATGAATCTACTTACTCGACGCCGACGAAATGCTTAAGCAAAGAGCGAGCAACGGATTGTAGCTGTACAACGGTTTTATCGTCCACTTCATAAATTGGAGGGCCTAGCGTGTATCCCATTGGACCCCAAATCGATCTTCTCGGCAATTCCCTACAGAACCGCATCTCTAGAGTGATGGTTGAAATCATTGAAATGCAAGCTTTTGGTACGCGTGAGGTAAATGCCTTCAGGGCATGCAGGTTGGCTAGTTGCGTCGAGCCCCAGTCCAAATTCCCAATAACGAAATTGTTGAGAGAGTAAAATATTGTCTTCGCTTCGGCGTTAATCTGCTTATTGACTAGTAGAAGTCGAGTGAAGTCAAGTCGGGGAGGGCGCCGTCTGCGGCGATTCAGCGGCGAGCTGATCTTAACACTGAACCTCGAGACGAACAGAAGCTTGTACACTTCATTGCGTATCTCTGGCGGAAGACGGGTGAAGTATTTGAATTCCATGATGCTTGAGTTTGGGACGATGGATATTCGAGTGAAGCTTTGCATGTTGCTGCAGAGAGAAGTGGTAGCCTAGGGGAGAGCCTTGCTGCTCATTCGCTAGCCGGGCTCCAGCTGGCAAAGCGTGTGATTGGGCTTCATGCAAGCCTCACGGCTGATAGAGCAGCTGCGAGAGGCCTGGTGGGCGGAAGATCAAGCGTAACGACTTGGTGTGCTAGAAATAGCCACGTGGGTTGAGACTGCATTGTAAATCTACTAGATGTCTTGCATGTGGAATTCTGCGTAATAGCCTATTATTGGATAAGGTCCAGAGAGTTGAAAAATACCCTTTTACATGTCAAAGTGAATAAGTTGGATGGATATTTGTTGTGTTGTAGTTGCGTAGGTAGTGACCAACTTAGGCCCAGTTCATCGAAGCGGAAAGCTTCCCGAGAATGTGGGGAACCCCAAAATCATGTGGATTTCCGTTCCCGACCAAAACAACTTCAAGCAAACAACAACACCGCCATCACTGTATGCAACGAAGAACCGACCGGTTGATTAGATGGGGATGGGAGGATAGGCAAGCTAATAATGATCAATTTACGCCATTGATCGACGACATTCATCATGTCGCTGGTCCCTTATTCCTCTCGTGACAGTCGCGATATTGTGCTGTAAGATCCTCCTCGCTTCTTGCACTTGGAGGCCTCGGAAAGCTATTCCCATTATCACGATAGACTGTCCTTCAGATATTGATACTAATGGACATTTTAGTCGACATAACGATGCCATCGTGGTCCGCGATCCTCAAACCCAACAACTCATTCTCCGTGGTGCGGTTCAGCAATTCCCTCATGACTGTCCCACATGCCATCGACCTTTTCGAAGTCCCTCTCCAGACCGAAATGCCTCTCCGCATCGCACTGGACCGTTCATAAGCCAGGACTACTTTCGCTTGCTTCAAGCTGCGAATGGTGGATCTCACGATGAAGCCCCTCCTTCAAGTCCCATTCGGCGACTTGTACAGCCAGCATTTCCCTCCGACGCAAGTAGTGCGGGAGGCTCGGTATCAGATGCGGAGTTTGTGACCAGCACGCCGGCACCACAAGCAGGACAGAGTATCAAGAAGGATGCATTCAGTCCGAATTACTTCAGCAAGTTCTTCGTGGTTGAGAGGGAGCTTGGCCGGGGAGGCAAAGGTGTGGTCTTGCTTGTCCGCCATGAACTGGATGGCGTCTCCTTAGGTATCTTGTCTGAATTCTTGTGATAATATATGCTAATTATAGCAGGTCAATTCGCCTGCAAAAGAGTGCCTGTGGGAAATGATCACGCATGGTTAGAGAAAGGTACATATCCCCGGAGGAATCACCATAACAATGCTGACATGCGCAGTTCTTGTCGAAGTGCAGCTTCTCCAGGGCCTCTCGCATGCGAATTTGGTATCATATCGACATGTTTGGCTGGAAGATACTGTCATCAGTCAATTCGGTCCTTCGGTGGCATGTGCGTTTATACTTCAGCAGTACTGCAACTCTGGGGATCTGCTACATTACATCATTGGGGATACACCCGTCCCAAGAAGTACCAAAGAACAATTGAAGGAACAGATGCGGAGAAGATCAAGAGGGCAGGCTGACCGTCCAGATTTGAAGTCGTCTCAGAGGAAGCTGTCTTTCGAAGAGATCTACTCTTTCTTCAAAGATATTGCATCCGGATTGGCCCATCTCCACACTGCTAATTACATCCATCGAGATCTCAAACCATCCAACTGCCTGTTGCACAAAGATGGG
>Ga0302325_10012442_pt1 | contig 18250 bp, 15 predicted proteins | sample Palsa_T0_2_FD_201948 | JGI IMG/M metagenome (GOLD analysis project Ga0302325, IMG submission 201948) | Peat permafrost microbial communities from Stordalen Mire near Abisko, Sweden - Palsa_T0_2 | ecosystem: Environmental > Terrestrial > Soil > Palsa > Peat permafrost | place: Sweden: Abisko...
ATATTTAAGCATGCGATGCTTTATATTTCCTACTTCCTTCCTTAGCTTTATATAGTCGTAATTGAGACCCTTCTACCTTTGCCTTCTCTTCTAGGCCTAGACGCTGGCGCTCGTGACATAATACAAAGCTCCTTTTGTTTATCTAGTTATATCTTGTCTATTTGTTTAGTCGAAGTGCTGTGCTTGCGAGCGAGCGGCGAAGACCTCCCTTTCGATTTGGGCTATTGCGATAGTGCCCCTACGATTGGATTCTTGTTTGTCTGGTCCCCCTAATCCTTTTGATACGCCGAACAATCCTCTCAAAGCTTCCGACCTCTAAGCTCTACAAACCCCCTAATCCTCTCGATCCGCCCGAACAATCCTCTTAAAGCTTTTGCCCTCTAAGCTTACTCCGATTCTACGAACCCGATTTTTTTTACTTCTCCTGCGCAATGGATCCGCGCTAACAACTCTAAGAGCTCGCTGCTCGGCTCGAATTGCAGTCTGCGATCATTATACAACTTTAAGCCTAGCTTTTGGCCCTCTCGACTGCTCCCACGTCTGCGCGGCCTAGGCTAGCTTTGCTAGACCTTGCCAAATTCGACGGCAAAGCATACCGTTTTAATACGTGGCTACCCGCAATTAAGGCCAAGTTGCGTGTTAATAGAGCTGCCTTTAGCAATTCAATTGCACAATTCTATTATATTTATAATCAGCTCGAGCTTATAGTCTAGTCGATTGTCCTCCTTTAGCTAGCTCGCGTAAAAGAAGATAAAGACTAGTCTTACTAGTTAATACTCGACTAGCTCTCGCGCGCGTATAATAACCCTAATCGGACCTAAGAAGCCGAAGAACGGCTTTATCGAATCGAGCAAGGCAGCGACCCTTTGCTAACATATATACTCCGGTTCGAGCGCTAATTATACGAGGCTAAGGGTCACAAATAGTCCGATAACTGTAAAATTGCTTCTTTTCGGTATAGCTTGTTTGCTATAATCAAGAACCGCTTAGCGGCCTAGCTAAAGCTCCCTACTAAGTACTCGCAGTTCTTATAAGTTATTTAATAGCTCTCCTCGCGCTCGGCCTTTGCTCCTTTTACTTCCTTTGCTCCTCTTGCTCCTCGCGCCCTGCCGTCTTTTACACACGCTTGCCCCTCGAATACCCGCGCAGACCTAATAGACCTTAGTCAAGTCGAGATTAATACAATTTGCCCGGTTAGTCCTTGCTACTCTAGCTCTCCTCGCGCCCGCTCGACCTCCCTTGCTATCTGCGATTAATACTAAAAGGCTAGCAAATGCATTTATTATAATAAAGAGGACTACTAGGTATACAATTGTCCTCTCGATTTATATAAGTTTATAGTTTCTAGCAAGAAGGTTATAATTGTAGCAGTTAATAATACTAGCAATAATGACAATATAGATGATTTTAAGCTAAATGTGTATAATCGGTACTCGAGTGATAGCATCTTAGAATATGACCCGAGTAGCGATTATAATCTTAATAGATATGACCCGAATAACTTGCTAAGACCTGACAACTAGGAGCGGCAATTGGCAAAACAAAGGCAGTAAATCGGGCATTTTTAGAGTTTTTATATGCTTAAGGACAAGCGTTTTCTTTTTAAGGGGGGGGTAATGTTATAGTTTTGCGCTAGCACGTGCAACGCTAACCTTGATTAGGCTAGGGTTGGCGAACCTAGGATATTTAACTATACAATGCTTCATGTTTCTTACTTCCTTCCTTAGCTTTATATAGTCGTAATTGAGACCCTTTTACCTTTGCCTTCTCTTCTAGGCCCAGACGCTGGCGCTCGTGACAGTCGGACTAGTAAATGTTAGCCTCAAACGACTGGACCCGATTTTGAGCTTATTTAAATGCAAGCTATAAGAGAATACTCGATGCAAGCAAGAAAGACCCCTTATACAAATAACCTTGCTATATCTTATAAATTTGCTTTGCTATTACCCTTGCTATTGCCCCGATCTTTGCACAACTCTTTAAGCTTAGCTTAAGCTAGCCTTGCTCTAAGATAGCTACTTTAAGCATTAATAGCCGGATTATCTAGATTATATGCGCTAAATATATTATATATTAAAATAACGGGTAAAATTGCTTAGTTTAAGGGTTAACGCCGCAAATAGCTAAGTAGTGCATAACCGGCGACTTGTATAAAAGCAACTAGCTAGTGTCTTGCGCTAAAAGATTAATAATTAATGCTATAAGCGCGTTATCGAGATAGTTCTTTGCTATTGCTATTGCTATGCCTCTATTAACATTTGTATTTATATCTTTATTAACGCTTTATGCTTTATTAGCCATTGCTATAGTCTTAACTATTACTATTGCCGCTTTTACCTCCTAGATATACTACAATTGTATATTTGAAAACGTTGCCCCGGTCTTGCTCTCTTTGCTTAGCTTAAAGGCAACGCGCATTATATAGCATAATAGTCGACTAAATGTCTAGCTATACCGGAAAATAGTTTTTGTGTAGTTTTAAAGTAGCTTAAATAGCTACTAGCTAGCTACCTTATTTTTTAGTAACGCTTACCACTTAAGAATATCCTTATACTTACTAATTATAGCAAGTGTAGCAAGATTATGCTAAACAATTTGCTCTTAGCTTTATAATATGCATTTAAGCTTAAGCTTAATAGTAATAATAGTAGCTATAAACTTAGTAGTTTTAATTAAGTCGTGCTTCGAACTAGCTAACACCTCCTCTTAGCTAGTATATTATAACCACAAATCGACTTTAGTTGCAATAATGCTTACTTTATACTTTTCTTCTTCTTTCTTTATTTACTCTTTAATCTTTGCTTTAATTGCTGCCCTTATATTGCTATTACTATTACTACTATTATTACTACGACTATTATTTATATTATATAATTATCTTAACATGTCTATTACTTAGTATTATGCCCTCTTTTCCTTAAATTACATTTGTAGCTAAATAGCCTTAAAAATTTGCTTATCTTTTAGACGCTTTTAGTTATACTCCTTGCTTTTATATATTTATAAAACCTTCTAGCTTTAGCTCTTAAAATCGCACTTTGTGCACTAAAATCTATTTAAGACTAGGAGAATTAGCTATAGTAAAGACTAATTTAATAGTAATAGCATGCTACAAAAGTTATATTATTATAGCTATTGCTTTATATATTAATTAGCTTGCTTTTATACCTCGATTTTAATATAGTGCTAATTGCGTAAATGTCGGCTAATTAAACCTAGTATAAGCATATACTAGTAATCGGTGTTATAATATAATAATACGTGGAATTCGATATTAAATGTAATTTATTACTATAACGCTTTAAGCAATAGTAATAGCAGTTAATTTAATTAATTTAACATCTTTAAATTAAAGAAAGTGCTTAATTTAAGCGCGTTATATACTAACCCTAGATGTCTATTATAGTGTATTTCTCTCGGCTTGAAAGTGGGGCCGCTGCCCTTGCTCTAGCTAATCACAATTGGTATTACACTATATTACCCCGCAAAGTAACATTAAGGTTTATCCCTTAAACGCTTATACCCCTCAACCGGCCAAAAATTCTACTATACTACAACAACGCAACAAAATGAAGAAATAAGTTCATAATCGTGATCTACGATATAATTATAGTCATATTTGAAGTTTTTAGAGTTTTTTAAACATTTTTAAAAAATTGCAATTTATTGGTGTTCCTTGCGTGGGCGGTTGAGGGGTTTGGGCGTTTGAGGGGTGAACCCTTCTATCTCAGTATCCGACTCTTCTAAGCTTCTAATGCAAGATACATCGATACATTGTGGTCCCGGCGACTGGTTCTTCGTGAAGGCAAGACAGACCTAAATCTTACTCCACTTCTTGATACATTGGTTCCTTTCCTCTCCAAACGCCGATCCGTGCTAACCTTATATTTGTAAGAGCTGGGGCTATTACTCTCTGTCCCGTCGCTCTTAGCTCCGTAGAAGAAATAAGCGGCCGATTTTGACAATTGGCGGACACTAAACCTCCTGCCTTTTTGAAACAATAAAACTTATTTAAAAGGGAAAAAAGAGGTGCGCGAGACCCGGAAGATTTAATATAAGCTATAAGAAGTCGCAGAGAAAAATTTTGTTAATTTTCGCAAATAGATGCTTATTTTCTGCTTATCTTAGGTGTACCAATATCGGTCGCTTATTTCTTCTCTGGAGAGGCCACCTCGCCGTCTGTGCTCGCTTGGGCGACGATCATGTAAACTCCTGTGGCGCATGTTATATTTGCAGGTGAGGAGCTCCCCGCATTGTTATGCAGAAAAATTGTTATTAAAAAGGTTGGATTTGCGAGGCAGACAGTGGAGAGGCTGAGCCCAAAGCCGAAGAGGGTGGATGATCTCATCGTTTGTGATGTTCTTGATAGCTTGTAAAACGGTGGTGGCAAAAGTAAAGATGAAAGATCAGATTGAAAACGAACTTCGAGGCTATATTCTTTGCATCCCGACGCCATTCTGTCAAACCCCCTTGAACTTGGTGTGCAAGTGTTGAAGTTGTGAGGTTTGAGAGATTAGCTGAATCATGGCGATGCTCTCCTTGGGGTAGGAAACAGCTGAGATGGGGCCTAAATTCGCCTAATCGGAATAACTATTTTGAGTAATAGCATAATTCCAGATGTTGCCAATAGATTGACAGGAAGAGGAGACCTTTTCCGCTAGATCCCTTGATGGTCGCAAGGGCGTTTGGAGAGATGTGAGGGAGCCCGTTGGGGATTCAACGATGAAACAAGCCGGGAGGTACACCAAATCAACTGTAGCGACACCAATCGCATCTATGATAACATCTAAATCATGCAGGCTTTTGAAAGTTCTAATGACACTGCATTAGATGGTCCATATGACAAGTCGAGAACTGAGAGCGAGGCAAAACTAGGAATGCTCATGAGATGAGTGCTTCACCGAGGCCGGGATGAAATGGTGGCATTATTTCTGTACAGACCACTCCCCGCTCAACACATAAGAACATTAAAACCCAAGTCGTTCCACCCTCCTACGCCGTCCTGGCTCTAAACGCCCCTGCCAGTCCGAATAATATGCACGTTCCCCACGATTTGCTCGGCCAGCCTCTAGCTTGATATGTACTCATGAAAGCTTAGCCGGTCGTCCACCCTCAACGATTATCTGCTCGTCGATCTTTTTCTCTATCTCTCCATATTCAAGTCGTTTATACGTCGTGATCCTAGCCTCGTTCATATCGATGTCGAAGAATCGTATCCTCCTATGGTATCCCCCATACCCTCCATATCCACCGAATCCAGCACCACCAGCATAACACATCCAAAGAGCTGGGTTACCAGCTTCATTGCTGCTCAATGCACAATATTCATTGGCATGATCATGCCCACAACTGACCATAACCACGCCTTCCTCAACTAATGCATTCCTGAAACCAGTATTGAATACAGGTGCTGTGACGCCTTCCCTCCATTCTCCTTTCCTGGGAAGGGAATCGTCCCGATATTCGGGGAGCGGAATATGGATAAATGCAAGATCCATATGTATGTGTGTGTATCCCGCATGTTCTTTCTTTAGTCCCTGTGCGGTACTCTTGAACCATTCTATCTGGTTCTTCTTCAGCCAATCATAGCCCCCGAAGTTGTGTTCGTCGGGCGAGTATGCATGTGTGTCGAGTAGGTAAATGGTGAGTGCTGAATGTTTGGAGCTTCCACGAGCTAGGACTTCCACGAAGTAGTTTCCAATACCGTCGATGTCTTCCGGCCCAGCAACGGAGAGAGAATATGGAAGGGATTCGATTAGGGACATTTGTCCTGCGCGCGGGAGAGATGAACCTTCGTCATCATGGTTCCCGAAGATCGTAGCAAATGGGACTTTGCGCCGAATGAAGAGTTCTGCGTATTTGAAGATCGCCTGTGAAGTTAGCAAATGCCCGAGAAGAAATAAATACAACTTACAGTCTGCGCATCAGGGGTCGTCTCCCCATTGATCTGGTCCCCACTCAGCACCACCAAATCTGGTTTCTCCTCGTCGAGGAGTCGTCCCACAAATTCCAATGTCCTTGGATCAGCCTCGCACTTCTCCCCTTTAGGCGTAGGCGGCATCTCATGTCTGCACACCCCAGTTCCAGTACTCAAATGCAGATCCGCCGCTTGCATAATCTTGAACTTCCCGTTCTCATTGATCCTCGGTATTGGCCTCGAATGCGGCGCTTTCTTCCCACGTCTAATGCTTAGCCTTGCCTCTTGACCTTCCCCACTGTTATCAAGCAGCAGCGCCGTTCCCACCATCTGCCAGCCATCTCTCGGATCTACTGCATCTGCACCGAATAGCACATCCACAGAGGTCACAGCTTCATGGGAATCACTCGCGTGCCGTTTTGCTGATCGTTTCAACCACAATCCGTTGGGTCTAGCTTCCCATCTCTCATCTCCTTCCCCTTTCACACCCTGGCTGGGATCCAGCCGGCCCACAGTAACATCGATGATTATCTTGTCATCAGGCAAAAGTTCCTCTTCCTTCTTCCGCTTGATGTGCACATATGCGCTGCTCACCCAGCCATTTCCCAGGTACAGGTCCTTCTCTATTCGATGCCAGATATCCGCGTTGAGCCTACAAGAGCTGAAAAGATTTAAAGATGAACATGTAGTGACATCTATATCTGTGACCACGAGGCCCGGATGATGCGCAGGAAACGCGTTGTGGATAGCTGAGGGGAGGACTCGGTATTGGTTATCGATGAAGTAGATGACGACAAGGGAGAAGAAGGCGAAAGCTGCAACTTGGCATACCGTGCGAACCTGTGAATCGTATATATCAGCGCGCGAGTCACGGGCGTTGTGGAAGGAGGGCACACTATTCTTCTGGTCATCTTGGACAGTCGGCGCAGGCAGCTCTTGTTGAGACAGCAGCAACCGCAATGCAAATAAGGGATATTCGCAGATAAAGCTGTTCCATCCGTAGCAGTGTCACGTTGACATGTCTTGGATTGTGCGCACTCTCGAAAGCGACAGGAGACCCGAAAGGACAGGAGAGGAGGGTCGTCTCCCTTCGTGCTCATAATTTCAGTCTTTCCAATCGAAATCTGGGGATGTGGCGCTAGTCGGAAGCTAGAAATACCCCTGCAAAGAAGTAGTACCGTAGTTTCGCTTCATGATCAATGCCTCCTTTTTGTATCTGGCAGGCGAGGGACTTGGGCCTTTTCTATGGGGTAATATTGATTATAAATACATATTATACACAGTATTCACTCGCTAGAGTCTGTCATTCTCCTCCATAAACCCACAAAACCTCCACCAGAAATTCGGATGCCGACTTTTGGCCGACAAATCATCTCCCAGCCACTGCCATTGGGAGCTGGTGTTCGAGTGATCGATGCCTCATCGGTTGATGCTTCCGTAGCAATGACTTCGAACTTTTCTACAGCCGCCCCCGATACATCCTCGTTTCCTTCAAGGATTTCAGGTTGTTTCACCTCTTCGGCCTGAACCTTCAACAAAGCTCTCGGCTTCACCGGCCTAACGTCCCATTCTCTTCCGCCTACTCCTACAGCAGCGCCGACTTCCACAACCTTTTCCAAAAACAAAGGTAAATTGTTCTGCCTTACAAACATTACCCCAGCGTTGATTTGAGTTATGCTCGGGCAAAACGTGATCAAAGAACCGTTCAGTTTCAAAGCTTTCCCAACAAGGTCAAAATAACCATGGGTATTTGGAAGATCAAGGATTGCATGCTCCAAAAATGGAGCATCTCCCGTATCCAACAAACGTGAAGACAGATATTTGTCGATACTCCCAACGTGAAAGTCGATGTGCGGATAATACATTCCACGGCGGAAGTTCTTGATAACCGTTTTAGCATGCGCTGAATGTCGACCAGAACAATCGAGAGTATGGATCACGGCTCTGCGATCTGTACGCCATTTCTTGTATGCCTGTTTCTTCGCCTCGACTGCATCGGGAACCTGCAGGTCCACTTCACTCTCGTCTGGTATCTCTGGAGCAACCGTATTTGCCCCATGAATAGCTCTTGCAAGGTTCAACGTCAATGCGCCATGACCTGTACCAGCTTCAAATATCTCGAATCGATCTTCATTTAAGCTACTCGAGCCTGGGACGGTTGGATGGAGGTCGAGGAGGGAGACAATCAAATTCGCGTCTTGGGAGTAGATCTACCGTGCCGCTGTCAGAATTTTGCATCTCAAAGTGAATTATACATAACTGACCGGCGTCACTATCCGTGGGGAGAGATCTGTGTATTCGGCCAAGGTAGGCTCGAGTAATCGATAGCTGACCCGTTTTCTCGTCGAAACCAAATCCCTCACCCCCTTGCCAAGAATGGCATCGTGGAAGATGGAATCCCTAACCAGTTCAATCTTATTCCCAGCATGCAGGCAATGGGTGAGTACTAAAACAGCAGCTGGATTGGTCTTGTGCTTCAACAAGACGATGTCATTCTCTGCGAGGTCATTAGAGGAAGGAAGCGCGAAGCCGGCGGAGAGGGTACCTTGGAATATCTTTTTGGAATAAGATCGACAACTACATGCTGAGCATACCGAAGGGCCAAGATATCTGCGAAGCGTGTTTGAAGGAAGTCGTTGGAGAATTGACATTTGGATGTTGATAGTCTCCAGCGAGTCGTCCCTGAATTTACAAAATTCACGTGCAAAATAAACTTTCTAGGCTAGCGGCCGCACATGCAATTTGCTGGGGTTGAGAAGCAAGGATCTCACCAAGGGAAACTCTTCACGATCTACGTCGTGTTTCCTCCCCTTCTTTCCTCTGCTCTGTTGTACTTTCTGGAAATTCTCACGAATGAAAATAACAGTTCCAAAATGCCTACCGAAATCGAGGGAACCCATGAAATCGGGGATATGTCCCTGTACACCAAGACATGGAAGGTTTGTTGATCGATGCCTTACACGTGGGCCCTGCTAATTGCTCTGCAGCCCGACGGTGAGCCTGTAGCCAAAGTCGTCTTCATCCATGGCTTTAGTGACCATTGCAATCGCTACTACGAACTTTTTCCAGACCTCGCTACTCGCGGGATTGAAGTACATGGCTTTGATCAACGAGGCTGGGGAAGGTCTGTTCACAAAGACTCGGAGAAAGGCCTCACCGGCCCAACCTCTCTCGTCATATCCGACATCGTGTCCGTCATCAAGACTCAGTTGTCTTCCTCTACTCCTCTTTTCATCATAGGCCATTCAATGGGTGGGGGCGAGGCCTTGACCTTGGCTTCCGATCCGCAATATGAAGACCTAGTGAAGGACATCAGAGGCTGGGTCTTGGAGAGCCCCTTTATTGCTTTCCCAAAGGGCTTTGAGCCAAGCAAGATCACTGAGTTTTTTGGCCGACTCATTGGAAAGGTGTTGCCGCATCTGCACCGCTGGTCAGGTCTGCCGCCAGAGGACTTGACAAGAGATCCGGAAGTGGTGAAGTCAATAAAAGCGGATAAGCTTTGTCATGATACTGGAACATATGAGGGATTAGCTGGCATGCTAGACAGGACGGCTGCGCTAAACGAGGGGAAGGCGAAGTTGAACAAAGGAGTCAAGAGCCTCTGGCTAGGTCACGGAACTGTTGACAAGGGCACGAGTTATGAGGAGAGCAAAAAATGGTTTGAGAGGCAGACACAACTGGAGGACAAGACATTCAAAACCTATGAAGGATGGTATCATATGCTGCATTCTGATTTGCCTGAAGGTAGGCCAGTCTTCGCGAAGGATGTTGGAGATTGGATTTTGGCCCGTGTTGGCCCCGAAGGCGTGAAGGCAAAGCTTTGAGTTGGCAATGTATAGCGGAGTTGAGGCGAACTTAATTTGGGAAAAGTGGGCTTCTGCCCTTTGTTATATCACATCACTCTCGATTTGATGATTTTCAACCAACAATTTGTTCATGTTGTACTATCAGCCTCCTTCTCGTCTTTGACCCTTCGATCCAGAATTTCATCCACTATGCCCATCTCCAATGCTTCCTCGGCACTCAGGAATTTATCTCGTTCCATCAGCCTCTCAATATCGTCCAAGGTATGCTCCTTAGTCAAATGCCGTCTGAAAATCTCGTTCAGTTTCCTCCGGACCCTCAATATCTCTTGTGCATGGATCGCAATATCACTGGCCTGCCCAAAATACCCTCCACTCGGCTGATGAACCATAACACTGCTATGCGGCAGGCAAAATCTCTTGCCTTTCTCTCCTCCGCAGAGTAATAAAGACCCCATTGAAGCAGCTTGTCCGACGCAGACCGTCGAGACTTGGGAACGAATGTATGTCATTGTGTCATAGATCGCGAGGCCAGCGGTCACTGAGCCGCCCGGGGAGTTTATGTATAATGTAATCGCTTTCTCAGGCGCGTCTGATTCGAGGTAGAGGAGTTGTGCGACAATTGCGGCGGAAAGGGTTTCATTCACTTCGCCATTAAGGCAGATAATTCGTTCTTGCAGGAGCTTAGAGAAGATATCAGAAGTGCGCCAGCCTCCTCCCTGAGCAGTCAGTACGGAATCTCTCTGCTAGGAGTGGGAGGCATACAATTGTCTCTGTAATGTAGGGAATTGGCGTCCAGGCTTTAGGTAGCTCTAATCGTGCTGGCACGGAAGAGAAGCATTTTAGGCCTGTTAGAATGGCATTGCGAGCTGGAGCTCGCAGAACACTCGTTGCAAACATCTCGAGTGGCCCTCAATTTGTGTTATCGAGTCATGATGGGTCGTCGAATTTGCCTCGCGGTTCGGGGGACGCGATTGAAAGCGCGAACTCGCTTACAGTACTGTAACGAAGTAACGTTATATATGCTGTACTATACAATACTTGAATATTTCGCAGAGAATCATAGCAGCACCAACAACGACAACGCCTCTTTTCTGTGTATATTTCAACCGGGTGCGAGGCATATGTTATGCGCAGATGTATAACCCCAATAGGTTGCACCACTGCGAGGTGGCTCGCAGCTGCCAATCGACTCTACGCGTACTCCACGGCTGCGCGTACCCTTCAAGCTCAAACGCCTTTCGAAGATGAATCCAACAACGCCAGCATCATCGCCCTCCTTTCCCGATGGAAGCCTTCGGCTGCCACCTTACATCCGAAATCTAATCATGACCTTTCCTCACTCGCAGAATCAGCCACCATTGAAACAGAGCAAACGCATCAGGCCTCGAAGGTATACTGTCAATCTATGCAGCAAGAACCTCCAGCAACGAACAACGAACGGGATACTCCCCCTCTAGCGCCACACATTAAGCCAACAGCTATCATTGGAAAGAATGCTAGCCATGCTCCTCGACCTAATGCTTACGAGCGGCGTCCGCTACCACTTTCCCCCCTGATGGACCCAGCTGCCATCGCCGCCAAACAGAAACATCATGCTCCGAAGGCCCAACCAAGAATGAATCCCGAACCTTTTCAGCAGATACTCGCAAAGAATCCATATGCTCTCGCTCTTGCCACGCCGCTGCGGAGATGCCAATTGACCTATAGCGGGTTACCTTCATTCTTCCTCCAAGATTTCAATTTGATGGCGCATCCGGAAACGGGGGATCCGTGGTATGTTCCGAGAAGTTTGGCAAACAAGCATGCACCTACAGCACCACCGAAAACTGCGGATTTGGGCATAGAGCCTGGAACAGAGTTAGAGGCGAAGGATGAAAAGCAATCGGACAGTCAACGAGAGAAGATTGGTCGAAAACATACTCCCGACGTAGGATTTACAGCCTACACCCTCTCCAGCCAACTCGCTCTTCGTGCATTGACGGAAAAGGACGGCTATACAACGAAAGGCCGACCTAAAAGGGCTCTCAGGCAGGCAAAACAAATAGGCATACCTGTGAGCGCGCATGTCCAATTCGTTCCGGATCGATACAGGCGGGCAAAATTGGCCTCCAAGGCCATTAGCAAGGCAGCTTGGAGAACGGATATGCATGAATTTGTGTTAGAACTCCTGCGCCGAAGAACAGTGGAAGATTTAGTACACGTGATAAGATTAAAGAGGGGCTACGTGGTTGGATGCAGTGGATGGGAGGACGCAAAAGCGAAACCACAAGTCGGGGCATTTCTTTGGACCGGCGGGAATGGAGATATAGAGATGGATGCTCCCCCTGAATTTGCGACAATAAAGGTCAATACACAGAAAAACAAAACGAGGAAGGTGCCTGTATACAATCTGCGGGCGTTGCTCGGGAGGGAAAAACTAGCCGAACTGCGGGAGAAACTGCTAAATGGTATATTCCAGAAGGAATTACTGGTGCTCAGGCATAAACGTGTGACTGTGGAGTTAGAGATGCGACTTTGGAAATTGCAGGGATACTTGGCTGAATATCGAGACTTCTTCAGGGATGGAGAGCAACAAGACGGGAAGGACGAGTGGGAGGACGAATTTGACGATTCTGAAGCAGACGAGACAGATGAAGACGAATAAGAAAAATCAAAGATGATGCAAATGAACTATTCTCCACTCGATGTGCATAGCATGGCGGTTTATGTTGAATCTGTAAGGACCCGTTTGGCTCGCGAGTGTGCATTTGAGAGTCATAAACACCACATCCACTGGAATTGGAGCCTAAAAACTAGTTTTCATTAGCTTATGTTTTGGAATTAAAACTTATAATTAATATTAAATATATAAGAATTTTAATCTTCCATCTCTTATGCGGGGCCTTTTTTCGCCCAAAAGGGTTATTCTAGCCAATTAGCCCGTGCGCTCCGCTGCTGACTAAGGCAGTTTTCAGCTGAAAAAGTTTAGGCCCTAGGGGATTTACACTATGGCAAGCTCGTAAGTAGGTCTTATCTCTATTTGCATTTCTAGTTGATATGTCTACCGAACTTGCTTACAACTCCGTACACCAGGTAGTGTAGTGGGGTCACGTGGCGCTATGCATGTGACCTAAGCGAAGGAACATAAATATCGTGATTCAGGACACCTGTACACTTAGTTCAGTAGCAGACAATCAACGCCAATTGTACTCCCCTATTCATATGGTTGTATCGCCTTGCCAGCACTACAACACTATACTTATTTGACATACTAGTTTTGACCGGTTTGGAGAAACCCGAGGGATCTGCAGAGGCCGCGAGACGTTTGACGGCCGGGAAAAAGAAGAGGAATACTCAATTTGATCAACAATGTGAAAAGACTTGGAATAATTACCTCAAAACCTTACCGAGCGGCTCTAGGCCAGTCGACAATTACATTCGCTTGAACATTAGAACCATAGATTTGCCAGCTGTCGACGGCATTAGTAGTACCGAGGATCTGCGAAACAAACACAAGTAACCACAGAGGCAATACGAATCGTTACTTCTCGACTTATAGCTAAATTGTTTTATTTTGAGAAACTCAGCGAAATGGACATGACTCCAGGCAGCGGCTTGTTCTTATGAGGTTTGTACTTGGATAACCTTGGGTTTTCGCGATTGTGACTCTTGATCACATAGGCAAAATCCTCTCTCCTATCCCAGATGGGGCCCCAGAAATGGCCGAGGTCGGAGAACTATTCAGGGCTAGAAAATTTCAGAGTAGCGAATTCGTTATTCAGGGGCCCTTATATGAACGACAGTGCTTTAGTATCCCAATAAGTGTCGCTGAAGAAATCATTCATGACCTCCAATTTCGCATGCCGGAGGTCATGATACATGTATCGAAGCGATGTGATGAGTTCAATCTTGTTCTGCACTTTCAGAATAGGGATTAATACACAATCAGCGGATTTCCAGGACTACTCATAGGAAGGGAGGGAGGTTCAACATGGTAGCAAGCTTTATTTTCTCAAGTCTGTCTTATTCAGGTCAATTATTAATTGATCTAGTAGAGCATACTCGAGAGAGCAGTGGCAGTGTCCTAAGCATTCGTCGACGTCCTCAGTGGACTCCCCCGAATTTTGCATGGTACTCTTTCTTTGACTCCGGCCTACAGCTTAGTGATGGACCCGACTCAAAACCTGACCCTTCTTCTTCAACAGCTACTTTAGGTACCAGTGATGCTCATGCATCACGACGTAGATCGGCTCGGCAACCACAAGAACTAGATGCCCATGACACTCGCGACCCACGAGCAATACAAGTAGCAATGAAGCTTCAGCGTGAACGCGATCGGATTTGAAGCCAAGAAGTAGCACCGTTAAAAGAGAGTGAAGAAGCTAGAGTCAAGTCATTTGGAACTGACTACTCTTCTTTCCGGGCTACAAAGCTCTTCCTCGGAACCTCCTCCACAATTGACTGGGACGGCTTCCTAGAACCTCGACGACGCACCTCTTATTAATCTCAATAGTTTGAACCCTGGTCGAACCAGTGTGTCAAATAATTAGTTTGGAATAGAATATAATTAAGTAATAAGTTACATGGGTATATATAGTGCTTTATTTTATTATATTTTGCTTTTAAATAACTAAAAGCAAATATAATTTTTAAAATAACCTTCTTTCTTTATTAAAATATAATAAAAGTTTATTAAATATATTAAATAGTCAAATTATAAATCGGGTAAAATAAATGCACGCAATTTTTATTTTATATAATTAAAAATCGATTTGACAATCTGAATTGACATCTAGATACAAGAAGATTGAATTGAAGAAGAGAAAGAAGAAGAATTTTCCTGGGGAAATAAGGTCCTTGTACAAAGGTTGCTATAGCAACCCCTCGCATACTAGGCGGCTATAAGCGAATCGCATCGCAAGGCGCTAAGACCACACTAAGGGGTTTCAACCCCTCACAATTAGAAGAGCTATTTTAATTTTATAATACTTTTAAGAATTAATGAAAAATATTAGTAGAGTTATACTATATTATATATTAATTAAAAACAATTAAGAAGTGTTAATTATATTTCAATTTATTTAATTAATTAGAACAATATTTTAGATAATTAACATGATTAATCTTTTAACACGTTAGGTCGAACAAGCATAGTCAGCTATAATAACCAAAAGCCTGAAGAAAACAATTGCTAAAGACCTTTTGGACCTTTGATATTTAAGATTCCAAAGTGTACCCGGTAAAAATGGAAAAGCCTTTTTTTTTTTTTAAATCTTGTATTTGTATCTAGAAATCAAGTCCTGTCAACATCAATTAAACTGGTCTGGACTAGTGCTTGCTTGCTATCAAAAATTCTTCGGGATTTCAGCTGAAATTCACTTGAATTCACTCGATTTTGAACAATTTTGGCAACGGGAACTCGTGGAATCATTCCCAAAGGCATCGGATGATAGCATTCGTACACCCTTGACAGCATTTTGAGTGGCTGAAGTGACGATAGACTTATAAATCGAGATCTAGGGACTACATAATCTCGTTGATGGGATAGATCATGGATGCGTTAACGTAGGTGAGTCTGAAATCCCGGTCACTGCCCGACAGTTTTGATACTCATTTATGGCAACGACAGGAACAAATCGAGCATCTTAGGATAATTTGGCGTTCCTAAACCGGTTGCAGGATCCCAGCTATATTAAAGTTAGGGTTAAAAACAGTGAAGTCGAACATTAAGAAGACTCACCCTTCGACTGCGGTGAAGCCTTCAGTACCGCATCCAATGTTATGCCCCTGAGTAATATCGGTCAAGACGTCGTCGTTGCAGTACAATGTTGGGTTGATGAAACCAACGGGACCTTTGCCATTTGCTGCTCGTTCCTCATTGATCTAAAGTCCAGGTAAGTTCACAATCATGGGATCTCGAATCAGGCAAACGTACCAAAGTCAAAATAGAAGCGAATAGTGGTGAGGCCAAACTCGAGCCGTAGAAATGATAGAGGGTTCCGTTTAAGTAAGAGGGGAAGTGAGCGCCGTTGGCAGAAACATCTGGATATGCCCTTCCGATTCTGTTGTAAATACCAGCGGTGGTGTTGAAGTCTACATTCAGCTCAGAGTAGTGTGGGTAGGTCAAGTGCGCTCGATGGAAGTACGCCTCGACATGACCATCTTGGTAGGTGGGGCGATGGAAGTAATTCGAGAATCCACCGGAGGATGAGAAGTTAACGGCTGATCCGCCCAAGTTATCTTGCATGACAGTCTCGGGGTCGTAGACAGTTCCGTTAAGTTGACTGCCACCAACAGATGTCACGTATGGGCATCCGGATGGATATTGTGGGTTGAATATCAAACCTTCGGGACCAAGGCAACCGGACGTCCCGTACGTGTCAATATCGTCAGGGAAAGATGCAACGCCATAGTCACCAGACGCGAAGAGAATAGAATGGCCTTGAAGGCCAAGTTTCATAAACTCGTTGCATTGACGCCTGACGTATGGGGCGGGAAGATCTGCCTCAGCTTGCCCGTAAGAGGCGGAGATGACCTTTGTTGGAGTGTAAATGCCGCACTCGAGTTGGCCCATGTATCCGCCAGTTACATTATGTGGATAGACCGCGTCGTATTTAGGGTCGTCGCCTGTCTCGCCGTTCGCTGTGTAGGTGCAATAAGATCCATCCAAAGCATCAAGGAAGGTGTTGAACACGTTAATTGTTGCTACTTCTTCAGGTTCATAGATGTCATCGTCGGTCTGGTAGAGTGTGACGGTCTGCGGATAGATGAGAGAAGTTCTAGGGTTTGTGTTAGTGAGCCCCTAGGAAGCTTATAATTTACTCACGTCATTTCAATATCAATATTTGCCTCGCCAGAGTTGAGGGCGCTCGATGCTAGAACAGAATATAAACCTCCATCGATGGATGCATTTATTGGGAAAGTCCCCTGGGGAATTTCAGGTGTATACGCTGAAAAAAATTCATTGACATCGGACTTAGAGAAGTAGCTTCCCTGTTGATATAGTCCGAGAGAGTTGCAGGGTGTTGCTAGAGTTGGATTGGGGATGCTGTACAAGGCTTTAATGCAGGTAGGCGTCATTTGCGTGCTGCAGTTGACGAGCAAAGGCGGAAGAGCAGCACCTGCGGCCGTGAGCTGGCTGGATTTGTCTACCTTCTCGTGAAAGGGTGTCTTGGCAGCCCTTGATGCCCGCTTGGTGTTCGCCGATCGCTTGTTATTAACTGTTCGCTTGATGACAGGCGTGAGCTTGATGCCAGGCGTGATATAGTCAATGTGAGGGGCAAGACGCTCAGGCACATGGTACCTTCGTGGGTCAGCAAGATGTCAATTGAGAGTGAACGGTAGCTTACTTGTCGCAACCAACTCGGACTTTCGAGCTATATTGGTGCTCGTGTTCGTGGAACTCGGTGAGCAAGAGAGCTTCAGCTTCCTCTACAGTGACATCGACAGCGATCCAGCCCTTGTTCTCCGAATGGACGATTCTTGCGCCGTGAATGCCAAAGTCGATCAGCCAAGATTTGATGTTGTCCACAGTTTCTTCTTCCGGAGCGAACATTTCGTGGACCTCTTGAGCAGTCCAATGTTTGCCGTAGTTCTCAGAATCAGGGTGAGACCTGTTTTGAGTGATTTTTAGCTGGTTGCACATGCAAGCTGCAAGTTCTGGGTGCTCAATTCTTTCAAGTCGCACAATTCGCCGTCTCGAGGTGTCACTCACACTTCCATGAGGTAGTCATAGCCCTTGTCCAGATTGGTCTGCTTAAGGCCAATTCGCATTGGGATTACAGCATCCTTCTCAATTCTGGCACTTTTGACCCAATCCCTAGATGGCGTACTTCTCTCCTCATGGAGGATGTGCCTCGAGGGAGCAGGAGCTGCATTGATGATAGCCCCAATGGCGGCGACGACGGAAAGCTTGACAAACATTTTGGAGCTTGACTCTGTGATGCAGCTTTCCAAAAACTTAGGAAGCAAAGCTCCTCTTTATTTTAAAGATTGGGATTCGCCCTAGCTACATGGCGGATTATGGAATGTTCATCATCGTGGCTCGGTCACACTTGCATGGGAGAGGAAGCAACTTCAAGGGCGGGGCAGGGATATTCCAGGAATATTCGGCGGGGACCGAAAACTGCAGGTGGCCGCTGCAATCAAAAAGAGGAGGGAACTTGGTAAGAGGTCCAAGGGGAGGAAGGGGGGGGGGGAGGGGAGGCTTGTCTCGAGCAGGCAGGTCGCCATTGTAGCGGCGAGCTTATCAGCAATTTGATGAAGCTTGGTTGTTCCTATTAAATGATTGCAGAAGCGCGATCAAGTTCGTCCTGCCCTCGGCCCCCTGCTCCTTGCTTCTTGAGCGATACTTCGTACACGCCTGGTAATCTTAGATAGGCGAGGGCAGGGCCCCTGCTTCTCAGCTTCCTCAAACGACCTAGATCGGTTAACCGATCAGCATAACTTCGTAAGGTTACTAATTTGATGCATTTCAGGCACAACCCAATTTTCCTCGCCAGGTGGTTTTATTAATCATTATGACACAGCACTAGATTGATCCGAAAGC
>Ga0302325_10012444_pt1 | contig 18249 bp, 22 predicted proteins | sample Palsa_T0_2_FD_201948 | JGI IMG/M metagenome (GOLD analysis project Ga0302325, IMG submission 201948) | Peat permafrost microbial communities from Stordalen Mire near Abisko, Sweden - Palsa_T0_2 | ecosystem: Environmental > Terrestrial > Soil > Palsa > Peat permafrost | place: Sweden: Abisko...
GGGATATGATTCGTACGATAAGTACGCCCACAGTGGGAGGAATATAAAGTATTGTAAGGCCAGGCCGTCTTTCTTGAGCAGCGGCCAAAGACTAATCCGGTAAGCGATAAAGCTAAGGGAGATGGAGCCGTACGAAATTGTTCCGATAATGTTGATCCATACAGTCCATTGTCTATCTCGTGGATCTGGACTGAATAGTCCAAGAGAAGCAGGCAATAAGGGCAATAAAATACTTTTCTCATGAACTTGAAAAGAGCACAAAAAGAACCCCAGGGCCGTCAAAGTGAATACTTCGGGCAGTTTCTTGGCATTGGGATGTAGCCAGGCGTGTGCCAACGCCGGGGAAATAGCCACCAAAGTCGCAGCCATACTATCATTATCAGCCAAGCAAACCAAAATAAGACAAGTGTCAAGCAAGAGAGAGTACACACCTTAATTTCTGGAGAAATGCAGCGGGATATACTTCTCGCCATTTTATTAATATATTGGATGCACACCAAATATTAGCGACTTTATCTTCCCATAATCCTCTTCCGAATGGAAACACACGGCGGAATATTTGTGTCACCGTCTCTATGTCCCACTGATTTGGACTCCATAAGGCTGAATTGGAGAGGGCTTTGAGGTCTCCTGCGGCGATGAGGCCGAGGACCTGATGAGGGAGAATAAACGGGACGAACATAAGCGCGAATGTGGTAATGACAACTATGCCAAGCGCTGCGAGGAGGGGAATGTTGGGATTTCTGAGCCGGGGAAAGGAGAGGGAAAGGAGATAGATGAATATTGCGGGAGCGTAGTATAATCCCATTTGTTTGAAGCATAGGGAGAGGACGAAGGGTATGGCTGCGAGGACAGGACGAGGATTTGGGAGGGATAAAAGTGTTAATGAAGAGAGGAAGAGTCCTAGCATAATCGAATTGTATCTTATTAGCGAAGGTACTCTGGGGGAGATACTGGAAATGGCCGTGGTCAATCAGAAGCAGAGATGGTTGCAGTAGGATGAGAGTCAGCGCAACCGACTATCAGGTCAACAACTTGAATAACGGGAGATATACTTTATCGACTTTCCTTCCCGCAGGAACGACGAATTGAGAGTATGCCAACAATGCAGGGACAAATAAAGCACAGTCTGAGATGATAACACTGAATCTCATGAAACTCTTAATGCCCGACGTCTCCAATCCCCGTGAACTATGCAACGCAAACCATTCTGGATGGATATAGTCTCCTCTACAATTAATATCCCCTTCAGGAGAATCACATACAATTTGCCGAACAGTAGACTCACATACGCGGTGAGCGGAGGATAATCCAATCCCCACCATTGCTTGTCATGATAATACCACTCCTTCAGGGGAACATGCATCGTCAACTCCATCCAATGTCTCTGCGCCTCAAAGTCGCCATACAGAGGCGGAACACCATATCCTGAGACTTTAGCATGCAGTTTTGCAACGGGGTGGGAGTTCGTGGGAATAACCTGAAAAGCCGCCGAGTCCAATGGCTGCTCGCGCGAAGAGTGACGCGAGGAGGATTGCGACGAGGATGACGGGCCAGGAGCGAGAGCGGGTTATGTCGTCGAGGATGAGTCCGCAATTGGTATCGGCCAGGCCGCCCCTTTCTCGTGGCATGAGAATGTCGATGTTCTTGTCTCGTTTCTTCTTTGACATTTGTGCGCTTTAGGCTGTTGTGGACGCGCGATAGATCTCCAGCAAAAGTTCCGCAGCCGAAATTGATGTAAATATCCCGTGAATATTGACAAAAGTCCTTTACATTAATCCGGAATATTTACGGTCTGGTAGCTCCAACGACGGCCGTCGGCAACCGATTCTGATGATCCGTCTACGCTCGACAGTTACTCTCCGTTGCTGACACCGGACTTCGCACAATTCAGAAACAACTCGTGTGAAAGGAGCCGGACAGGCTCGGCTTGATGCCATGCCATCCCCAGCCTCAAACCGCCCAGAAGTCATCCTCACCCTGCCGATCACTTATGCCGTCCTCTCCACGGTCGTAGCAATCCTCTTGGGCTCGTACCTCGGCGGCAGGTTCATTATACGCGCCTGGTTCTTTTCGTCCCTTTCCGTCGCATTGATTGTCATCGCCGCGCTGGGTTTCCATCATATCGTTGTTTCGCACCAAAATCAGCCGTCTAATTTCCCTCGACGGACATTCAAGCCCTTCGCGTTCTCAGCCCCTGAAAGATGGCCCATTGCAGTGCGACATTTACGCGCTCAAGCGGCGTTTCCAAGGGAATTCCGAGAGCCATTGGTACCTGGAACGAAGGACCTGAGTGGCCAGATCGACGCGTTACTGAAGTTGATAATGAGGGATTTTGTGCTGGAATGGTTCGAGGAAATCAGTGAGGATGGCGCATTTCCAATATCTGTCGAGAGATCCGTTCGTACCGCAATCATCAACTTACGGGAACGCATATTACTTGTAACTACGGATCCCACAGATACTATGGTCAGGAAATTTCTTCCTATGTTCACGGCTCACTTGACGGATTTTACCAATGCTGAGAGGGCCGTGAGAGGATCTAGAGTATTGACCGAAAGTGAGGAAGTGGATAAGATTGTTGCTACAAGATATGGTGCTCTGACACCAAGTGGACTACATCCTGCCACTGCATTGTCGTTCTCGGACCCCACTCTTCCGCAGCAAGAGTGGCTGCGCGCGCTGATGGAGAGGGTTTTACCTCTCGTAATGCCAAAAAAGGAGGCCGAGAGTCGTGCTGTTCTGGTCCTGGTTCGGGAGATTGTTGCATGTGCTGTTTTATATCCCGTCATGAAATTGCTGAAGGATCCCGATGTTTGGAATCAGTTGATTGAACATATTGTAATTCCCAACGTTATCTGGATTGACCATAGGCTGCTTCTGCAATTCAGGATCGTCGAAAAGTGAAGAAGTTCCGTGCTGCATTATCGAAACAGCTTGATTCTCCCTCGAAGCAGACGAAGGACAACTTTGATCGAAAGCTTAAGAAGTTGGTACAGTATAATGAGGAAGAGACCTACGAGTCATTGATGCAGATCTGTCGAGATTGTCAAGTCCTCAGCGATGTGCGGCGACTTCGAAGCGACCTCGTCATTCTAATAAGCAAGGTCGAGGCTCATAAAGGTTCTTATAACACACCGCATTTCTAATCTTAGAACGACTGTCCTCGGAAGGCAAAAACAATCGCAAAAATATAGAAAGTCTCTTGAAGCACTTGGAAGATATCAAAGGCGTACTTGATGAAAGGATCGTGATACTAAGTGGGAAGTCTATCCGACGGGTAAATACCCTAGCTGAAGACCTGACAGTAGCGATCCACTCTTGTCAAACCGTCTAATGCAGCACGCCTCTCCGATCTCCTCCTTTCCGCTTCTGGACAGTCCTACTTCATGGAGTTCATGGATAGACGAGGACGAATGAGACTTGTCCAATTTTGGTTGCTCGTAAATAACATCAAAGACCCCCTTGAAGATGCAGATAGCGATCCGCTTCCTCAACATTCAACCTGGACTCAAAACGATATCGATGATCTATCCGCAATACTTCACAGTTATTTCTCAGATTCCACCCTCGACGTTGATTCTTCTTTGAAGGCCGACCTGGCGAACTTTCTGGGCGACCCATCGAAGGCAACACCAGATCAATACCAACGCGCGCGTAAGGCCATTCTTATCACACAACAAACGGTTTATCAGACTATGGAACGAGAGGACTGGCCTTTGTTCAGGAAGACTGATCTATGGCACAAATATCTTGCGGCTGATTCCGCGCCTTTAACACCTGCTAAACCTCCAGTAGCCCAAAAGGCAGTTGCTGTGAGTATGACACGGTCATATTCCGCTGGCACACTTCCAGTGAGACAAGTAGGCATCTCATCGTTGCGGAACGATTCTGCCTCAGATCTGAGGAAGTTTATGCGCAAAGCCCCGAGTTCTCGGATTCCATCTGAAGAATCCCAGCCAAACTCGGAAGATCAGTTGTCTAGAGAGGACAATCCTTTGATTACTCCGCAGCAATCTGAGGAAGAGGTTGTTAGCGCTATCTCTGCAGCGTTGAACGACATCATCAAATCTGACGCGGGAGACGACATTGCAAGTGTACATAGTCGGGAATCTATGGATTTAGGCGACAGACCGCATCCGGGAAGTAATCGGTCGTCAATCGATATCCCGCGAGGAAGTATCGATATCACTACAAGTCCCGAGGAAAGACGAGTATCTACCGATCGTGGCACACCTTCCGAAGCCGTTCGTGAACGGTTACCAATATTCGGTCAAGATGATTATCGTCCTGATTTTGCCATTGAGAGTCTGACTCGAGGCACATCAACAGAAGAAGGAAGGTCTGGATTAGGCATCAACGTCGATGTAATAGAGGAGCTGGAGTTGGTGGGGGAGGATATTCAGAAATTGAAACGGGAAATACGTTTGACAAATAATATGATCGGCAAGGCTGAGTTAACGGGGAGTTACGAGGAACTTCGACTTCTGAAGGATTCGCGATCAAGCATGGAACGGGAACTAGCTCGGAAAGAAGAACTCCGTGATACTTATTCTTCTCAAGGCGGCGAACATAACTTGATGGTATTCCGATCTCTAACTTGGCTGATGCTAGGAACGTATTACGATAGAGTCATCTGGCGTCGGACATGAATTAGGCTCAGAGTTTGTCTATTACAATATTATTGTACGGCAATTCAAGCCTGATGACACAATTGTCAGCAGTTGGAGCGTCTCACGGCGTTACAGCGAATTTTATGAACTGCACAAATGTTTAAGGCGATTGTTTCCAGAGGTCAAAAATATCGGATTTCCGAAAAAGGGCAACCCAATCGGTGCTGTATTAAAGCCGACAAGAGGAGGATTTGTAGAGGGCCGAATGGCCAGTTTGGAGCGATATATTCAGGTATTGAAGTCCCGCAACCAATCTGACATCAGACCTTGCTTCTAGTTCCTGGTGTGCGAGAATGTTCCGACGTCCGAAACTTTTTGTCTCCACAGACCCTCGGATCTCCACCTCCTATTGATGGTGGTTCTACAATGTCGCCAATGGAGAGCTCGGTGGAGTCGTTGTCTAATTTAACGGTGAATGGCAGCGGGTCTCCAAGGAAGTTGACGACTGTTCCAGAACATCTGACAACGTCGGACAGCGAAACGAAAACGTCGGCACCCTCGAGATCGACCGAATATGACGAATTAACACCAATCACCATTCCAATCTTTGATATGATGATCGAACTGTTTGATCTTCATCATGGCAACAATTGGCCACGTAAGGCTCTTGTTGACGCTGTCCAGCGTCTCTTGGGTGGGCGAATTGAGAGGTTAGCTCCCTTTGGTACGGGCTAAATATCAGGATTGTGCGTGATCATGTTAGTAAGTATCTCGCGGAGCCATATCTTGTTGATATGGTCAAACAAGTTCAAGACGCGATTTGGCCAGATGGCATTCTCCGTAAAAATCCACCTGCGCGGACGGCAAAAGAGAAAGCCAAGACCAAACGCGATGCTGCTTTCAAATTGGCAACTATCTTTGAGGGTATCTGCATATCGAAATAACGTTAATGGTAGATTCGGCCGGTAATATCATGGGCCACGCAAATGCTCGCTCCGGAGCAGCACGCTTGGCAGCGTTGTGTCAGAACACTCATTTGAATACCCATTTTGCATACACTGTTTTAGATGAATTTATAGCGACTTTATTCCCAGAGTTGGGTCACCCGCGGGAACATTCTTTGGATTTGTGACCTGGCTGGCTATGAGTTTGGGGTTTGCATTTGAGCAAGATGAGTGAATAGAAGAATTACTAATAATAATAATTTCCGTGTATACGAATCCATTTTGATATCCATTCCAACGCCGATAACGTATGTGTGAAACAATTAAAACTTACTGCATGTCCTCGCTTTGCTCTGAGACGGGGGTGTAGGCCTCTTGATTCTGGGCATCGCGGACCATTTCCTCGATACTCTTGATCCAGGGGTCTTCAAGGAGGTCGACGGCCGAGGGTCGAAGGGAGGGGTCTCTTTCGAAGCATCGAAGGAGGAAATCTTGACCGAGATCTGACATTTGTTCAGGAGTGGGAAGTGTAGGAAGATGCGAAGCTGCAATGTGGTACATGATCTAAAATCAGAACGGCAGAGGATTAAACATACCGCCCACTCATTGTCGAGGTTAGCCCATGGGCGGCGACCGGTTGCCATTTCAAGAATACAGCATCCAAGGGACCAGATATCAAGTGCACCACGTCGACCTTTGTCCGACCCCGTAATGACTAATGTCAGGAAGATAACCATCTGCCGTACCTTCGGGAGACATGTACATTGGTGTCCCTGTCATACTGTTCAGATTTGTTCTGGCCATGGTCACTCCAGCCTTGGTCTTCCCTTGCTTCGCAAAGACTTTGGCGGCTCCAAAATCGGAAAATTTGATATTACCAACTCCATCAAGGAGGATGTCTAAATTAGAGAGGACAGAGAGGGAGATTACTTTCTGGCTTCACATCTCGATGCACAACCCCTTTGCTGTGAAGATATGCGAGCCCTTGAAGCATTTCCCATGCATAAACCTGAATAACAGTTTCATCAGCAATCCGTCCGTGCTCCAATAAATTGGCCAGACTTCCGCCCTCACAGAACTCCATGAAAATATATACTTTGTCGCGATGTACTTCGATACCGTAGTATTTAACCACATTTGGATGATCGAGCATCTCCAACACAGTCATCTCCTCTTTAATGCTCTTCATGGCAGGAGTCATGAGTTTTGGATCAGAAATGCGGATTTCCTTGACAGCCATGATCTCAGCCGAGTCGAGATTAACAGCTTGGTAGACATTGCCAAAGGTTCCGCCACCAACAAATTTACCCTGTTGCCATCGTCGAGGGATGTTGAGACTGCTTGCAGCAAGATCAACCAGGGCCCACATGTCTTGGTTTTTATCGTCCAGGACACGTCCAATCGCTTCCTGGTCTTCTTGAGCATTATTCCGCATCTCATCCAGTTCATGGAGTTGATCCAGCATGTGAACTCGCCGATACTCAAAAGGTTCTTGTTCGTCAAGATCGAATGTTCCGTTAGCTATTCGCTTGGGGTCTTTGTGTAGCCTTTCTGCATCAGACTTCTCTTTCTCCATTAAGGCGGCCTGAGTACTCCTCGCACCCATGATGTCGAAATGCGATACCAACACCGTCATACTTTGAGAAACCTTCTCTGCGATGTGATCGAACTCGGCCGACGATGGCACGAGAACATTGCGTCCCCTCATCATGTGAGTCAGGAATTCTAGTGCAACAACAGCCCACTTGAATGTCCTCTTGTCTGTGGCAATACAATCCTCGCAAATGAATGAAACCCAGTTCATAGAGAGTTTCATCAGCGCGATATTATGTTCCCTCCACCTCGATTGTTCCAGATATCGTACGGCTCGTTGTCCGAATTCCGAGGCAAGCACAAAACAATTTTGCACAAGCTCTTGGCAGTCGAGGCCTTTTGTCTTCACGCGGATCTTATTGACACTGTCCATGATGTCCGCCGACAAGTTATGAAACGTTTTCTTTGTCCGTGTAATTTCTCGGAAAACTCGGGGGAGATTTGGACGCTGCAACAAGACGACGTCTACTAAACCTTCCGCAACAGACAAAAACATCTGACGAGCAATGTTGAGACGTCCAGGAACAGGAGAACCGTCTACCACGAGTCGGATACGTCCGGGTTTGATATCGAATTGAGGGTCCGCAAGATCGGTTTCGATGATATGTCCACCCCAAGCAGGCCAATTGTCCCAATTAAAGCCTGTTTTGGGGTATACTATCAAGGCGAACGGGATTGGATGGTCAGGATCCTCGTTCTCGGGAGGATGCAGTGTGGTGCGAAGAATTGATTTGATTTGTTTGGGTGTCTCGCCGACAGACGGGTCGCCAATGACGTATATACCGTCTTGCTCCACGCTGGCCGTATAAGTTAAATAGTATCCGGCATGAGCAAGGCGTTGACATAACACCGGAAAGTTTTCTTCCGCAATTGAAAATTCTGTGGCATTCTCAAAGCGGGCGTTCAGAAGTCTTGAGAAGCGGAGTAGTTTGCGATGACGCAAACGGACATTCTCAAGAAGTTTCGTATACCACTTGGTCATTTCTGATGCAGTCTTCACATTCGGTCCCTTCAATTGCGTTTCGAGGTAGTTCAATAATCGGAAAACCAGTTTATGCGTTAGAGAACTAAAATCAACAAGGATGGCGGGTGGATTACCTGAATTGTTCTGCGACGACTGCATCACCACCTTCGATATATTTCGCAATTTCAAGTGTAAGGAAGTTCCATTGATCCTCCAAGATTTCCGCGTCTTTGAAGTATACTTTCTCCGTCCGGTTATCCAACTTCTTCTGTAGCAGCCGAAAGTAGAACTTCAATGCGTCTAGTAAAACTGCGTCGAACTATCTTTAGCCAATAATTGAAAGAACTATACCGAATCGTCCACCCAACTGATCAAATTCCATCCTTCGGTTGGAGCAGTTATTGTCAAATACTCCTTTTTAATACCAACAGCAACCTTCATACACAACGCGAAATCATCAATCAATTGCTCAATAACAATCAACCCTGGATCCCGCAGTTTTCGCGCGTACGCCAAACGAATCTTAAGCGCCTCTTCAATGAGTTTCGTTGGGAAGTTCACCAAAAGTTGCACATCCCCAAGGAACGTCGGTAGTCGCATTCGATCGAATATGATATGATTGACCTCGACTGTTTCTTTCGCCTTGTATACCTGTTTATTGAGGGTGGAGAGAATTGCTTTGGAAAAGGTTTGCTCGATTCGATTTTCTTTGAGGATTCGTTCAATAAATGAGGATTCGTCATTGATATTGAGAGCTGCGACATCTCCTTCCCCGACAGCTGGACCACCACGTCTCGTTAAGTCGAGGTCGTCTTGACCAGTCCAAGCGCGTAGGATTTGTAGCAGTGTTCTGACGTTCTTGGTGACATTTGACCAAGCCTGCAATGCGTTCAGAGTGGTTTCGAACTCCGAGTCGTCAGCAGTCGATGGCTTGTCTTCCATCATTGCCGCGCGTGATGGATATAGAGCCTCACATCTGTCCCACTGAGCTAAAATTTCGTCGACCTGTTTTTCTGCTGCTTTGGCATTGACCGCTCCGTCTTCAAGGCTCTTAACGTTGAACGATAATATCTCTTCGATAACTTTATCCATGTAAGCTCGTCCTTCGAATAGTACTCGTCGCTGATCAGGAAGCGATCTTCCGTAAGCGTTGGCGCGGATACCGAGCCATAGTTCATATCGATGAGCCTTTTCGTCCTCAGGTCCCGAAGGCTCCGCGATTCTCTTCTTCTCACTTGTGACTACGTCTCCGCTTAATACCTGCGCCAGTCGATTCTGCCATTCTAATCTCTCGATGTACTCTGGGTTCTGCAGGTCGTCCTGCGTCGGAGTGAGGTCCACGCCTGCAGCGGAAACGAGTTCCTTGTCCACATCGAACTCATTGTCGTACTCTCGATATTCGTCCCCAACACTTCCCTCTTCGGACTCTATCTCTGATTCTCGTCGGTAAGAGCCAGGCGTGGAATGCTGCAAATAATCATCATCGGGGTCCGATTGACGCTTTTGCACGTAATTCCTGGGACGGACTTTGTTAGATCGCACGCCACGCTGTGGAGTCGTTCCGCGACGAGGATAGGCCGGCTTTGAGTAGGAGGATGTGGGAGTCGTTGAAGTGTACGGGCCGCGAGCTCCGGATTCTGGGTGTCGGATGGGAAGGTAGGTGTTTGAAGGTAATCGATTTATGGTGGGTCGTTGACGAGCTGGAGCGACTCGATCTGTGGGCGAGCGCTCTTTCTCGGAATGCGGGGCGGGTTCTTGCTCGTATCCAGCAAAGTAATTACCATTGGGATAGTATGTCTGGGGGATTCCTGAGGGTGGCATTGGACTCCACGCGTAGTTCGTCATGCTCACGCCCGGCGAAGGTGTTTCGAAGGGAAACCCTCCCTCTTCGACGATACTTGGAATGCCGTAGTCAATGGGCAGCTCGAGCGGGAAATACTCTCTGGCCAGCGGTCGAGTGTTTTGCTGCTGCTGCGACTGTTGCTGCTGCTGCGTCTGCTGCTGTGGAGGCATGGTGGTCCGCGGACGAGGACTGGCAGGCGTATGCATGGCGGGCGAGGATGTACTGGCGGCGGCGACGGAGCGGGTGATGGCTATCGGCACGGGAGGCGGATTGTGTGCAGCGACGACGTCTGCATCGGCGTCGTCGGCATCGTCGTTGTTGGCGTACCCCTGGAAGCGGACTCCGCGCTGTGAGCTTTCCATGGTGGTGGATGAGCAGTGAGCACAGCAGAGATGGAGCGCAGGCAATGATGGGCAGCCAACTTGCTTTGCTTCGCTCGTCGTCGATGGCGCAAATCCAAATATGTAGGTTCAAAAAAAGTGGCGAGTACATCCATGTCACATGTGATTGGCCCCACCACACCTTAATGAAAACGCCCCACGCTATTTCATAGTTGCTGTGCCTGCTATGGCTCTCTCCTGTGGTTAAACAAGATCGCACAACTTTGAATTGGAGTCGTTGGGGACTTCACATCGATTATACATCTACTCTATTCTAGGTTAGACATCCTGATTTTCCTGCCATTCTAGGAAATGCGACCACCTCCCTCAAATTAGTGACCCCACAGAGGTATGCTATCAGACGGTCGAATCCTAGCCCGAATCCGCCATGAGGTATCGTTCCCCACCGTCTGAGATCTTTGTACCATTCCAGCTCCGTCGGGTCCATTTCATGGTCTCGCATACTTTGTTCCAGCTGAGCAAGGTCGTGGATACGAAGACTTCCGCCGGCGATCTCACCCATCCCAGGGACGAGCAGATCGAAATTCGCTACCGTTCCGTCATTTTCAGATGACTTGAGCATGTAGAAGGGCTTGATAGTGGCCGGGTAATGTGTGATAAATATCGGTGTTGACGTTCGAGATGCAAGGAATTGTTCATGCGATGATTGTAGTTGTGAACCGTGTTCGGGTGGTATATCGAATGGCCGGTGGGAATGTTCCTCGAGCAGCACTTCCACTGCATCATGATATTTCATGCGAGCCCAATTTTTCGACATCATCTTCTCCCACCTCCCTGGTATCTCCTGTACATTCACAGCATTGTCCTGTCCGGAAATCGTGGTTACAAGCTCTTGTAGGATGTTCTTGTCGTGGAGACGCTCAGTACAAGACCTTATCATCCGTTCGACAAGGCTCATGACTCCCTCCAAGCTATCGACCACCCATTCTGCTTCCAACATCCAGAATTCTGCCAAGTGTCGCGAAGTGACGCTTCTCTCCGCTCGAAAAGTCGGGCTCAGAGTCCAGACGCGTCCAAGTCCCATCATCAACGCCTCAAGATGCAATTGACTCGATACCGTCAACCGTGGCGCCTTATCCCCTAGTCCAAAGAAGTTCTTCTCTTTTCCCGTGACATGGAACGATTCGCCTGCCCCTTCTGCATCGGAGCTTGTTATTATTGGCGGATTAGTGTAGTAGAATGCCTCTTGGTCGAAAAATTGGTGAAGAGCAGATACAAGGTGTGAGCGCACACGAAAGATACTTGCCATGTGTGCTGTCCGTGGCCGTAGATGTTGCCATCGCCGTAAATGATTCGCGTGGTGAGAGCCCTTTGACTGAATTGGAAATGACTTGTCAATTAGCAGCATAACCAGCTCCGACTACCCGTGGTTCTTCCGGACTTTCCGGACTTTTTCCGAGAACATCTAACTCGGCGACTTGAAGCTCCACATCCTGCGTTCCCCTTGACTCGACCAATTTTCCTGTCAGACAAACACTTGAACCTACCGTTGCACTAATATCAGACAAATACACCGGAACACTACCCTTCAGGAGTTGTACGAGCAACCGCTTGCAGTGGTCGATATGTCGAGCCATCGGAAATATCCAAGAACGTCGTATTCTTCGATTTGCGCTTATGAGTGATCCATCCAGTCACTGTCACCGACTCGTTCACTACCTTACCTGACAGTAGACGCCTGAAATTGGTGGATTGTGCCCGAGTACTCTGCCAGTCGGGTCGAAGACGTCGGGAGAACGTCCTGATCATCGAGGAAGAAGAAACGATCGGCAAGAACAGTGAAATTTGACTGGGACGATCTGATCGCTTGGACTCTGGTTTTGTAGTGTGGGACAAGTATATATAGCACGAGTGGGTATCGTTTGTATAATTCAAAAATGGCGAATCTACTCCTAAACTATACGTACCATATGCATTAGAGAAGAGAGTCTGTCCTAAACCTATGCAAAAGCGTGATCAGTGACTTGATTACCCTAGTATGTGTCCTCGTTGTTACCAGCTATTCCTCCTCCTCTGATTACCGTAACCACCCTCTCGTCCACGACCACCATCATGTCCACGACCACCATATGCATCACGTCCACGACCACCATCATGTCCACGATCACCATCACGTCCACGACCACCATCTCGTCCACGACCACCATCACGTCCACGACCACCATCTCGTGATTGACTACCACGCCTCTTCCCAACGATTCTATCAAGTAACGCGGAATTGACCTCTGGAGGAGACTGGGCTCCCATCGCCAGAGCCCAGTTTTCGAACTCACTTATCGCACGATCAACTGAGACACCATAGCGTGAGACCTTAGGCAGATCTACCATTAGTCAAGAGAACAAAGGGGATATTACAAAATCCAAGGAGAGATAAGAAAGTTTCCTCAAGCATCCCTTGGGGCAGAACTTTCTTAGCGACCTCAAAGACTGTCGCTTCCCTCTTGCCGAGCTCTATTTCTGACTCGGGGAGTTCGTGGTCCTTAATGGGAATATCTTTGAGATCTCTCAGGAAGCCCTCTTCGAAAGGAGCGAGGACTAAAACTGCCTCACCCTCTTTGCCAGCCCGACCTGTTCGACCAATTCGGTGGATGTAAATATCTCGCGACGTTGGGACTCCCACTTGAATGACTTTGGTGACACCGGGATAATCGACACCACGAGCACTAACGATCAGTAAAATACTGGATAGGACTTTACGAAACATCAGAGGTAAATAGCACGGAGCCAACATTTGCGGTTCTGAAGGCATGTGTTACTTTCGATCTAGCATCCTGATCTTTCTTGGCGTGGATCTCAAATTGTTGGAAATGTACATTATGGTAGAGTTTCCTGAGGATTCGGAACATGAGTGTGTATAGTTGGACTTGTTTCGTGGTGTTGAAAAACACGATGACCTTGCCTTCCGGTTTCTCCATCTGTTCCTTGATGATAAGGGATAGAACGACCTTGATATGTTCGCCCATCTCTCGTAGAATATAGGTCTGCTTGATCGTCTGGTGGACATCTAAGTCGGTCGCCTTGACTGTATTGACATACTCGACGTCGTGTTTGACCGCAGTCGCAGCCAAGGATTTGATTTGCGGAGAGATAGTGGCAGAATACATCATGGTGAGTCGTTCTGCCTGAGTGGGTTGCAATTCGCGAAGTAATTCTTGAATCTCCCGACTGAATCCCATATCCAACAACGAATCTGTTTCATCGAGCACGAGGGACTTGATACTCATCAACATGTTCCGCACACCTGGTTCCGACCGAAGGAAATCGAGTAATCGACCTGGGGTAGCAACGATGATATCATTCCTCTCACGGTCCATTCGTCTGATCTGCACTCTCTTCGAATCACCCCCGACAAGAACCTGGACTTTCATGCCGTTCGGCTCAATCATGTAAACTAACCTCCGCGCTTCGGTAGCAATTTGAATTGCCAGCTCTCGAGTCGGTACGACAATCAATACCCCAGCATGGGTTTTCGGATACGTCTTCGGGTTGAGTTCATTTTCCTTCATGTAGTCGAGATGTCGTTGAATTGCAGGCACCAGAAACGCGATTGTTTTTCCTGTTCCGGTCTTTGATCGAACAAGCATGTCCCTATCGAGAGGCATCCTCGATATAATGGTATTCTGAACCTCCGTAAGATGGGTATATTTGAAGATACTTCTCATAGCCTGTATAAATCCAAAATCCAATTTGTCCTTATAATGAATCCATTTGACAGGTTCATAGCCTGTGACTGAATCTTGTTTGACCTCAACATCGGTTTCACCCACACGAACTTCATCGGAGTTGACTTCTGGAAGCGCACTTTCTTCGTCCTTGAGTTCTACTCGATTTCCATCTTCGTCGACGAAGGAATTAACTCTGTATTTTGATGCGAATCGATCTCGAGGAGCATCCATACCCCGGTCCGTATCGAACCCTCGACGCATATCTCTAGAGCCCCCTCGATCTCGCCGGTCTGATCCCCGATCTCGGCCCCGATCTCGTCGGTCGAATCCTCCTCGATCTCGTCCATCGGATCCCCGTCCACGGGAAAAAGAGTCACGGTCCCGACTCTTGCTGTACCGAAAAGTATCGACATCGCCGGCTCTCGGAATTGTGCTTCCCGCAGAATCATATCGCCGTGGCCGATAGTCCTCCTCCTCCCTGGCATAAGATAGTTGACGGACAGGTACAGAACTCTGAAACGTTCGGAATGCAAAAAGGGAACATCTAATGACTGAATAAGCTAGCATTAGCACGGATCACTTGAGGAAGGTACAAGGGTTCAAAGGTTGGCGAGGGTGTTGGTGGGAAAGCCGAAGAAGTCTGGTTTGGGCTCTCATTTTGTTGGCAGTGACAGGTGCGCCGCGGTGGTCGGCGAAAGTTTTTGCGGTGGAAAATGTCCGATGCGAAAATTTAAATTTACCAAACCCTAGTAGGTCATCCCACGGATAAGGGGCCAGATCCGAGACTCCTGATAGCCAAGCCACCAGCATGCAAATGATATGGATGACAGCACGACGCTGTAGTTCGTGTTTTATTATAATCATATATCTGCTATAGAAAAGCATCGGTTATGCGATCTATACACGGGTTGTAGAGAGATGAGACGCATAACTCTCGATCACCATCCAAAAAACATTCAATCTTACCTTCAGATATCACCGCCGTCGAGCCCACATGGTAGCAGCAGCAACGAACCCGATAACAGCGCTCCCAACAATCGCCATTCCAACATATCCCTCTGCAAATCAGTCATCAAGCCCCTCGTCAGAGTATACCCTTTGCAACACGATCATCAATCAAAGCCTTCAGTGACAAGGCCTGCATATTCCGAGGCTCCTTGTCCAATAACGAATCATTATACCGTCTCGCCTCATTATAATGTCCCAACTTGTACTGTCCCAACGCCAAATAGTAAAGACACTCCCTTCTCCGTCCCGGTGCCTCCTTATAGATTTCTATGATCAACATTTGCGACACCCGCCAACAACGTATGGTGCCAATACCTGTGAGCAATTTAACGCCTTCCAGTTGATCTGGGTGTTTTTCCGACTTGATCAGACCCCATGCGTAGTTGAATTTAGTCTGCACGGTGATGTGTTGGGCTTCTTGCTCCTTGAGGTACTGTGATCGGAGAACTTGCAGCTCGGACTCTTTCAGCGGTGATTCTGCGTCTGCAGCGTCTAACACACATCAGCGCAAATACTTGCAAAGGCGCACATGGAAGCGCGTCGGTTCCTGCCATCGCTACTGCTTGTGTCACTCGTCGTTTGGATGGACACGCTGCACCTGTAGTGGCGGAATGACGAGGCACTGCTGAGCCGCCCGGTTAGGGCTTGAACCCTCTCAAAGCGGCGCGAGCTGTACAACTCTGCCCGGTTTCCTTCGAATGAAAAAAATGCAGGCAAAATTTTGATCAGCGTCGAGAGTGACAAACCTTTCAAAGTCACCTTTCAAAGTCATTCAAAGTCACTCGTCCGCCAAACATGAGGATCAAAAAGAAGGGCCAAGAGGGCGCTGCAAAAACCTACATAACCCGCAACCAAGCCCTCAAGCTCCTCCAAATCCCGCTCGCCGACTTCCGTCGTCTATGTATTCTCAAGGGGGTCTACCCACGCGAACCACGCAGCAAGAAAAAAGCCAACAAGGGATCCACTGCCAACACCACGTTCTACTACGCCAAGGATATCCGGTTCTTGCTTCATGAGCCGGTGTTGCGCACGTTCAGGGAACAAAAGGCTTTTGCGAAGAAGTTGACGAGGGCAATTGGGAAACAGGATTATACCAAGGCGAAGGATTTGCAGGATTATTCGCCGCAGTATTCGTTGGATCATATCGTCAAAGAGAGGTACCTTCCAAATCCCCCCAACTCCGCCCCAATTGTTCTCCACATATGTTACAACATGTCAAGGAACTAGAATTCTTATGAGACGTCGAAAGAGATCAGGCTGACTTGATTTTGTAGGTATCCTACCTTTCAGGATGCGCTGGCCGATCTCGACGATGCCCTCTCGATGTTATTCCTCTTCTCCAATCTCCCCTCAATCCACAAAATCGATGCCCCCACAATCCGCAACTGCGAACGTCTTTGCGCCGAATTCCAGCACTTCATCATCCGTTCACAATCTCTCAAAAAATGTTTCCTCTCAATTAAAGGAATATACTACCAAGCTGAAATCATGGGCGAGAAAGTCACCTGGATCGTTCCCTATAAATTCAGTCAACATGTAACTCCCCCTTCTTCCCACTGTTTGGGTTATCTGTTGTACATTTGTCTTTCTCCGGTGCTCGGGGGCGATTGGCTTTGAGGAGGACGGACTAATTGGTAGATTCCGAGTGATGTTGATTTCCGGATTATGTTGACTTTTCTCGAATTTTATCAGACTTTTGTATCGTTTATTAATTATCGACTGTATACTTCGATTAACCTTGTCTATCCACCGAAACTGGATATCGAGAAAGACGAATCTGGAGCAGGTCTATCAGCCTACCTGATTCAATCAATTTCAGATCAATCGACTTTTCCATCATCTCAAGAGGAGCAGAAAGTAAACAACCAACCCGTCAAGGACACCACGAAACAACTCGCTACATTACCTTCTAAACTAGCCTCCTTGAAAGAAATTTCCGAGCCTTCCCTAGAGACCGATACGCCTACAACTACTACTACTCCTGGCGACGAAGAAAAACTAGATATCTTCACATCAGCAGATCCCTCCTCGACGCTCCCCCAACCCCCCTCCTCGACCCTATCCCCCTCCTCCCCCCACTCCCTCTTCCACGGCCTGCACATCTACCTCTCCCGAGAAACCCCCGTCGACAGCCTAACCTTCCTCCTCCTCTCCTTCAACGTCTCCAGCCTGTCCAGCGACCCGACCACCGGCCCCAGCCCCTACCCTGCCTCCGACCCGCGCATAACGCACCAAATCTGCGACCGCGGCCGCTTGCCTGAGACCATCGTCCCGGGACGCAAATACGTCCAGCCGCAGTGGGTGGTCGACAGTATTAATCGCGGGGCACTTGTGGCGGAGGGGGAGTATGTCCCTGGGGCGGAGTTACCCGCGCATTTGAGTCCGTTTGTGGAGAAACAGGACGGGAAGTACGATCCTGAGGAGGAGGTGGAGGTTTCTTCTGAAGACGAGGAGGAGGTTTATGGTGGTGAACAAGACGGGGAGACGGCGCAGGAGATCGAGATGCAGAGATTGCTTGAAGCGGAGGCCAGGGGGGAGAAAGTCGTGGAACGCAAAGTCAAGAAGAAGAAAGGTAAGTGTAACAAGAACGAGGAGGAGGAGAAGGAGAAGGAGAAGGAGATGGCGAAGATTATGATGAGTAATAAGAATCGACGGTTACTTGAGGCGATGGAGTTTGGGAATAGGAAACGGAAGGGGGAGGCCGATAAGTTGCTTGGTCGGAAGAGGGAGTTGGTTAGGGAGGAGAGGAAGAGGAAGAAGGTTAAGCTTGCGTAGTTATAAGTATTTTGCATGAGAGCAATAACAGTGTTTAATTGATTTTGGCGGCGTCATTTTGGAAATGTGGTCCGATGATCATGAGTGTCACCGACTGATGGTGTAGTTCTCATGAGTGTTGAAATGGAATAGATATCCGCCGTTCGGTCTGCGAAAGGCAGCATTTAAAGTCAAAGTATCATATCATGAAGATCTCCGTCAGACTCCTTGTATTCCAAGGGGCATAAAGTATTCACTTTGTCTGTGACATCCGAGAATCTACTGGACGCATCAATTCGTTGTATCAACCGCAACCCGTTAAATTTGATAGATAGCAGATCAGATACCGCTGGGACAGTCGTAACAGGAAAGACGGTACGTGTAGAACTAACTTCACAATGTCACGAATCGTCGAATCCCACGAATGCAAGTTGTGATTGACTATCACCCTACTCTACACTCTA
>Ga0302325_10012445_pt1 | contig 18248 bp, 14 predicted proteins | sample Palsa_T0_2_FD_201948 | JGI IMG/M metagenome (GOLD analysis project Ga0302325, IMG submission 201948) | Peat permafrost microbial communities from Stordalen Mire near Abisko, Sweden - Palsa_T0_2 | ecosystem: Environmental > Terrestrial > Soil > Palsa > Peat permafrost | place: Sweden: Abisko...
GGCGGCAAACAGGGGTGCCGGGGGGTGTCCGGTACACTCGATGGCCTCCGCTGGGGAGTGGCCAAGTGGTAAGGCAGCTGATTCTGGATCAGCCAATCAGAGGTTCGAATCCTCTCTCCCCAGCCAATCCGAATCTCCAATTCGATTCGGGCGTTTTCGGGTGCGTTCGACCAGTGGATAACTCCACCGCCCGTCACGCGCTCAATCGATGCTGAGCATCGGGTTTGCGGGCAAGTTCGATCAATATATTTGCCGGCACGTGCAACAAGAAAAGGGCCTTCACCATGGCCGCACGACCCATCAACGGAGCGGCGACATCGCCGCTCAGGCTCCTCGCCGACGACTACCTGAGCAACTGCCGCGCCCGGGGCCTCTCGCCCCGCAGCGAGCACCAGTACACCTACTCCCTGTACTCGGTGTTCTTCCCCTGGTGCGAGCGCGAGGGCATCACCGACCTCGCCCAACTCGACCGCCGCGCGGTCGACCGGTTCACCTCGGAGCTGCTCGCCCGCACGACCGCGGCCGGCCAGCCGCTCTCCAAGCACAGCGTCGCCACCTACATCCGGCCGATCCGCCTGCTCTTGAACTGGGCGAGCCGGGAGGGCGAGGAGGTCAAGGCCAAGCCTCAGGTGCCGAGGCGGGAGCGACCGATCCGCGACGTCCTCAGCCGGGCCGAGCTCGACGAGCTCGAGCGGGTGATGCCCCACGAGCGGGACAAGCTGATCATTCGGATCTTCGCCGACTGCGGTCTCCGGCTCGAGGAGCTCACCCGCCTCGACGCGGGTGACCTGATCCGCGGAGGCCGCCACGTACACCTCCGGGTGCATGGCAAGCGCGATCGGATCCGGGATGTGCCGCTGCCACCGAACCTGGTCCGGCGCGTCGAACGGCTCATCGCCAACCGGCCGGTGGGGCGCACGTCAGACGCGATCTTTCTGTCGCATCGGCGGAGAGGGCTCGGCGACTACGACGCGCTGACCACAGGCGGGGTGTACCAGGTGGTCAAGGAGGCGGTGGCGCGGGCGGGCATGTCGAAGCGCGTGTTCCCGCACCTGCTCCGGCACTCCTGGATGACTGAGATGTTGCGGTGCGGCATGAACCCGATTCAGCTCTCGTTCATTGCCGGCGCGTCGACTGAGGTGATCGCCAAGAACTACGCCCACCTGACCAGGGACGACGCGTATGACGCCATGATCCGTGCGCTGAACGGGTCGCCGGCCACCGCGGGTCACCGGTGAGGACGAGTCAAGGCGAGCAGAATCCTTCTCCGCCGCCGACGACGAGGTCACAGCCGCTACGGTGCCGGCGCCCGGGTTCGCGGCTGTGTCGGAGGGTCGGGCACCGCGACGCTCACTGTGGCCTGAGCGAGGAATAGCGATGAGCTATGTACTATCCAACGCCCTACCGTTACGTAACCGGGTGGTGAGCCTCGCAAAAAGTGTGAGCGCTCTGTAAGCAAATCACGCCTATCCTGAACTGATGCTTTGTCGGAGGTTTGCCCCGCAGTCGCAACGCGTTCGGAGCCGTCCTGCGCGATGACACGACGTTCGAGGCGACCACGACCGGACCCCCTCATGAGCATCGGATGATGCTCGGTGTGTGCGTGAACCAGGTCGAGATGGTGAACTGTGGACGCACCCCTGCAGCATGAGCGTATACGTCGACGCGGAGCGGCTGAGGAACGAGATGGCCCGCCGTGGGTGGGCAGCTGTCGACCTGGCTCGAGAGGCCCGACTCAGTCCAGCCACGGTGAGCACCGCACTGTCCGGCAGAGCCATCTCCGCGAGGTCACTCGCCCTCATCGCTGCCGCACTCTTGCAAGCGCCCGTGATCGACATCATCGACTCGTTGGTCGCGAACTCCGACGAACGAACCCGTTTTCGGCTTGCCTGACTCCGCCGTCCATCATTGCCATTGAGGACGCGCGAGCGTCGTGTACGGGGAGCGTACGGGCAAGAACGGTCGCCGTTGTGGCTCTCGACTGAGGCCGCGCAACATTGCGCGGGTCGCTATTTGGATTGCCAGCAATTGACGCCAGAAAAGTGGCACGCGGTGTCGCTCAACCTGCGATGTGCTTGGCTCGCATACCCCTACATCTGGGTAGATAACTGGAGGCGGTGGCCTTCCCGTAGGGGCGGCTTTCGTCTCGTGGTGCGAGGATGTTCAGGGGCGCTTGCCGAGACTAGGTAGCCCACCCGACACGATGTGCGTGACGGGGGCGGTAGTGCGCGTGATGATATCCCGCGACTGCTTCTGTGGCTGTTGGCCGCGCGACGGCTTCAGCTTCCCGCCGACGTAGCACCCATCATGCCAGGCAAAGGCAACCGACTTCTGGCCTGGAACAATCGCCAGGCCGCAACGATGGCACCGCCTCACCACTTCGCCTTGCAACGCCTCCTTACCTGCTGACAGAAACGTCTTTCGCCAGCTGCGGATCACTGGGGCGGCTATCCCCAGCTCAGCGGAGAGGGCGCGAATATCCTCACCTGCGAGGCCGCGAAGGACGACCTCGCTCTTGCTGTCAACCGTCCAACGTTTTCCGACCTGGATATGCGGCGAGCCGGTCTTGCCGATTCCTGTTGGCTGCATTAGTCGCGTCGCTCTCCCTCTCAAGACAAGGCGCGACCGTTGCCGTGGTCGGACACCGGTCGCCAGCGCTCTCGTTTGAAACAAGCGATGCACTTTGACTGATCCATATCTGGTGGAAGCAGTTCAGTAAGCGAGAACTCTCCGCAGATGCTCCTACTGTCTCCGGCCAGCACGATGTGTTGCTCTTGGCCGTCCGAATATAGGGCCTCTCCCACGATAGGTGGGTTGCGCTCGAGGTCGATCGTCACGCAAACATGCTAACCACATCGGGCGGACGGAGCAGTCTCTTCTGCCCATTGCGATCGAAGGCCTCGCAACGGGACAGGTCACGCCCAGATAGTGGATCACTGGCCAAACGCGGCCCAAGGCGCGACCGTTTCGATGAACTCGACACGAGGAGTCTGGATGGGTCCCTAGGTACGAGTGGCGATGCGTACGGCCGGATGCCCCTACCACGCCGTGGGCTCGGCTGACAGCCCCTGCGCGCGCTCGAACTCGAGCTGCGAAGCTTCCAGCTGCGCATCGATCTCGGGGGTGAGCCAACCGGCGACGGCCATGCCCTCGAGGTGGCGCGGCCCGCCGCCGGCGTCCTCCGCATTGATGCGGGCCACCGCGCGGGCAAGCCGCTCGTGCGCCGCCTCGTCGGACATTCCCCGCTCGCGCAACCAACCGTGCGCCTGGTCGTAGGCACGCTGAGCCATCAGGCGGTCAATCTCCTCCCCGGCCTCCACCCGGGTCGCCTCCTGGGCCAGCTCGGGTCCGCCGAGTATCTCGACCAGGGCACGCTGTCGGTCGGTGGCCAGGTCCCGGAGGTCGTCCTCGAGGGTGATCCGCTCGGGCGTCTCGTAGCGTTCCGGGTAGTCGAGCGCCGACTCCTTCAATTCGCTGCGGGTCCACGCCTGCACGGTCCGCTCCTCGGCCGATCGGCTTGCTTCTTTCCAGTGCTCGACGCCGAGCGTGTCCCGCTCCGGCGGCTTGGACACCTCGTAGTAGTGGGTGGCCAGGGTGGCGCGCGACATCGCGGTGTACGCCCATTCCCGGGTGGCACCCTCGGATCCCACCACCAGGGCGATGTCGGCGGTCATGCCCTGCGCCTTGTGCACCGTCAGCGCGTAGCCGCGGTCGATGGCGTCGTAGTGGGTGGTGTCGAGGGTCAGCTGGCGCTTGTCGGGACGCTCGATGGTGAGCGTCTGCTGCTCGACATCGACTGCGGTGACCACGCCGCGGGTGCCGTTGCTGACCGCACCGCTGCGCTCGTTGGCGAGACAGATGACCCGGTCGCCCACCCGGTATTCCTTGTCACCGACAGTGACCGCCGGGCCGTGGACTCTCCCCTCGGCCACCGACCGGGCGTGAGCCAGCTCGTTGAGCGCAGCCACCTCGTCTCGACGCCGGGCGAGGATGATCGTATTGAGTCCGCCGGCCTCGAGCCGGGCGTGATCCTCGATCACTTGGACCTGGCGCTCGGCGACCGAGTGGGCGTCGTGGATACGGTTGTAGCGCTCGTACTCGCGGTACGCCTCGCGCGCCTGACCGTCGCGAAGCAGCCGCAGGGACGCCCGCTCCCAGTCGTACTGCTGGCGGATGTTCTCGTGCAGCTCGACCCTGCCGATGTGATCGCTCAGCGTGCGCATCGGTGCCCCGGCGTCGATGGGCTGGAGCTGGAAGGGATCGCCGACCACCACCAGCTTGACCTCGTCCCGTGCCGCCAGCGAGACCAACTCGGCGAGCTGACGGTCGCCGAGCATGCCCGCCTCGTCGACCACGAGCACACCGCCGTAGGGAAGGCGCTCGACCTGGAGCTGAAGGAGTGTCGCGGCCACCGTCGTCGAGGCGATGTCCGATCCCTCCTCGAGGAGCTCGGCGGCGCGTCCCGCCAGTGCGCAGCCGACCACCTCGACCCCGGAGGCATCGAAGGCCTCGCGGCAGACTTCGAGCGCGTAGGTCTTGCCGACTCCGGCGTCACCTTCAATAACGAGCACGCCGGCAGGGCTGAGGCAGACCGCCTGGATCATGGCCCGCTGGCCCGCGGTGAGCGTCCCGCGCGTCGCCATCGCCGCAGCGACCCTGTCGGCGCGGGCCATCCCGACGCCCGCGCCGGCACGTGCTTGAGCAGACGCCACCATGCCGCGTTCCAGGGCGAGCATCTCCGGGGTGGTGTAGCGGAGGTCATGGCCGGTCTCCCTCCAGCGCAGCATCGCCTCGGGCTCGGTCTCACCGTCGTGCGGCCGAGGTGGCAGGGGTTGCACCGCTTCGCGGTCGGCGAGCATCCAGTCGACCGTCGACTCGAGCTGCGCGCGGCTTATGCCGAGGGCGGCGTGCGAGGCGACGGCGCGGATGAGGTCGCGGCGGGCGAAGGTTGCCTGCCGGGCGGTCAGCCCATGAACGCCGAGGATGTCCACCGATCGCTGCACGTCGAGACGCCTCGGGTCGAGCGCACTGGGCTCGCGGCCGAACACCGCCTGGACCGCCTCGCCGTCGAGCCCCACGCTCGCCGCACGCTCGTGCCAGCGGGCGAACAGATCCTCGGTGGCTGCGACCTCGTGCTTGCCCTCGCGCGTGTCGAGCGTGGCCACCTCGCGCCCGGAGCGTGTGGTCACGTCATACGCAGCCGCCGCAGCGTCGATCTGGAGCGACCTGCGCGAGAACTCACGCCGCTGGGCATCGGTGATCCCGACGATCGAGAAGCACCCCTTGCCGTCGATCACGGTGGAGATACCGAGCTCGCGCACAAGGCGGTCGCGCCATTCCGCCTGGGCGATGGCGCCCGCGGCGGCGGCGTGCTGGTACAGGGGTTCACTGTGCAGTTGGCTCCAGGTCCCGTCGGGCCGCTGCACCCAGGTGGGGATGGTGATGTGCGTGTGCAGCTGCGGGTCGACCGTGACCGTGCCCGTGCTTGGATCGGTCACCGGACGCGCGGTGCGGTGCACGAACTGGGGCATGATCAGCTTCGCCCGAACCGCCTCGGTGGTCTTGGTGTTCGCGTCGTACTGGCGGGCCCAGCCGGCGTTGGCTTGGAGATACTCGGCGGCTGCCTGGACTCCCTCGCTGTGGATGCGCAGGATCGTGGTCCTGGTGCGCTCGTCACCGAGTGCGTAGAGGATGCTCACGTCCTTGGGTGCTGACACGGTCACGTCGAAGGCGACGACCGTCTGCCTCCGCCAGTGTTTACCCAGCTCCTCACCCGTCCGCGGATGTGTGCCGGCGAGCACCGCCGCGAAGTCGGTGTCGGTCACCTCGCCGCGCAAACCCAACACTTCCGCACCTGGTCCGGTCCATCGTCCTGGCGACTCGCCGCGGGCGGTGTAGTACTCGATCTGCTGCTGCGCGACCGCCTCGCGCAGGTATCGCACCGCCTGCTCGACGCTGGTGAGCTTGCCGATCGAGATCATCGCGGAAACGCGTCCTGCACGCACCTCAGCGTAGGGAGAAAACGCCTACGGAACGCTTACTTTTTCGGAACGTTTGATCTGGAAGAAATCAGCGATGCAACTGTGTGCGTCTGGGGTCGTGGAGGCTTGTAGCGCGGAAGGTAGATGTCGGTGCTGACGTTGATGTGACGGGAAGGCGTTCGCTGAGCAGCGGAGCAGTGGGGCTTGCGGCCGAGGCGGTTGCGTCTGGGCAAGCGGGCCGGGAACGGCGCTGTGCGTTTGTCTGGCTCCCCCCGCATGGCCTGCGGGCGGAGGTCCGCTGAGCGCGCCGCGTACGCTATGCGAGGTCATCCACGCGACGAGCGCACCGGGGCAACTGCGGAAACAGCGTGGCCGGCCCTGGCAATTGGCGCGGGTAGCGCACCGTTGGCGGATCGCGCACAAGCAGTGCGTGAAACCCGGAACGACCATACACGCGGCACACGCGCGCCGCGCCGCACCGCACGCGCCGGTTGCGCGGAGCTCGCGCAACCGAGGTCATCAGCGGGAGGCGCGAGGTTCGCGGAGTTCGCGCGTCCGAGGTCATCAGCGGGAGGCGCGAGGTTCGCGGAGTTCGCGCGTCCGAGGTGATCAGCGGGAGGCGCGAGGTTCGCGAAACATGCGGAACCGAGGCGATCGGTGGGAGGCGCGCGGTGCGCGAAACACGCGCAACCGAGGCGATCAGCGGGGGACGCGACGTTCGCGAAACACGCGCGACCGAGGTGATCAGCGGGAGGCGGCACGCGCGTGACCAATGTGATCAACTGGCCACTCCGATGGTGCCAAACACGCGCGACCCTGAGCGACGCTGCGCATACCGTGCCCGAACAGCAGGAGCTGGCGGCCGGCGAGACATCCTCCCTCCTCGTCCGGCCACCTCGGGCTGGAACGGCCGGCGACCCTGTGTCGAGTCGAGAGCCTCGGTGGGCATCGGTTTCAGCTGAGAGAGTGCAGGTGACCGTCGTCGGTGGCACACTTCCTTTCGAGCGCGGCTTGTGGTCAGGTTCCGTTCCAACGGACCGGCTCCGTGGTCAGCCGCACAGGAATGGCCTCACCAGGGAGCGGTTACTTGCCTCGGACGGTAACGGTCATCCCATCGGCGCGACGGCTGATGGAGTCGCTCCGCGATATTGGCTACGAACTCCCAGCTGCCGTGGCCGACCTCATCGACAACAGTCTTGACGCAGATGCCTCGAGCGTGGCGCTGACCGTGGCATTCGAGGGAGCCGACTCGTGGATCAGGGTCGCGGATGACGGAACGGGGATGACCGCACAGCGCCTGAATGAGGCGATGCGGTACGGCTCCGAGCGCGACTACGCGGAGCCCGACCTTGGAAAGTTTGGGCTTGGCATGAAGACTGCCTCGATGAGCCAATGCCGGCGTTTGACGGTTGCCACCCGGACGAATCCTGAACGGCGAGATATCGAGATCAGGCGTTGGGATCTGGATCATGTGATGGACGAGGACAGGTGGGAATTGCTTCGGCTCACAACCGCAGAGGTGCGTCCCGAAACCATCGATCCGCTCCGCGACGGCGTGGGCACTGTGGTCATGTGGGAACGCCTAGACAGAGTGTTGGACTACAAGCTCCCGCACGGGCTGGCCGCCGAGCGCGGCTTGGAGACTCTGTGTCGAGAGATCGAGGAGCATCTGGCGATGGTATTCGCTCGGTTTCTCACAGGCGAAGCGCGCAGACGACTGCCGTTCTCAATCACCGTCAACGGCAACCCCATCGATGGGTGGGACCCCTTCGCGCGGGCCGAGAAGGATCACAAGAAACTCACGAGGCAGGTGCTGACGCTTCGGTACGAAGGCCGCACGCACAAGGTGGTCGTTCAGCCGTACATTCTCCCGAATCAGGATCAGTTCTCAACGCAGCGGGCCTGGGATGCCGCCAGCGGTCCGAAGAAGTGGAACCGGCAACAGGGCTTCTACTTCTATCGGGGTGGGCGCATGATCCAGTCCGGCGGATGGAACCGCATGCGAACGCCTGACGAGCACACCAAACTGGCCAGGATCGCCATCGACATCCCGCGCGCGGCGGATACGGCCTTCGAGCTCAATGTGTCGAAGATGCGCCTCATCGTGCCCTCCGAAATCCGTGCCGAGCTGAAGGCCATCGCCAGCAGCGTCGCGAACCAAGCGCGCACGGTATATGACAAGGGTGGCCGGAAGACCGGAGTCGGTGGTGTCAAGGTGTCCGGTACCAGCAACAGCACCACAAGTCCGCCACCGGACACCCCAACGTTGACCGTGGAGGACACTCCGTGGGATACGACGCGGCCGATTGCGGCAGTGCCCGGTGCTCATCGCGCCACGCCAGCAGAGGGTCCGCTGGTCGCATGGACCCTGGTGTGTGATGTCGTCCATGACCAGCTCCGAGAGCAGCCCGAGTTGCTGCAGCGGGTTCTCGACCGCCTGAGCGCTGTCCTCTTCGGGGGCGATGCAGAGGCGCTGCGCGGATGAACCTACAGGACGCGGTCGCGCTGGCTCGTACCGCCATGCGCATGCTCAATCTCAGCCCTGAAGATGCGATCGCAAGCCAGCCACTGATACCTCCTGAGCTGCGGGATCTCGCGCTCACAGCGCTGAAGAGCGAACGCGACGACGAGCGACTCGTCGAGATCGCAGATTTGCGAATGATTGAGGGCGAGCGGGATCACGAGGAGTGGCTCCGCGGCGTGGACCGCCAGCAGTGGTTGTATTGGCCGCGGCTGCGTCAGGAGCTTCTCATCAATCGTGGCTGGACACCCGCGGCGGTACAGTCCATCGACGACGCCACGGATCGCATTCTGGGCGCGCTGGAGCACCCGCGGCGCACACAGCCATTCGACACCCGGGGGCTGGTTGTGGGCTTCGTGCAGAGCGGCAAGACGGCCAACTACAGCTCCCTGATCGCCAAGGCGGCTGACTGCGGGTACCGTCTATTCATTGTTCTGACAGGGATACACGATCAGCTGCGGCAGCAGACGCAACGTCGATTGAACAGCGAGCTGGTCGGGGGTGAGCCCGGGGGTGTTCCGGTTCCCCCCGAGGGCGCGCGTTGGATCACGCTCACCACAACTGAGCTCAAAGGCGACTTCTCGCCAGGCACAGTGAACACCTCGCTGCTGTCGAGTGGGCAGCCCGCACTCATCGTCGCAAAGAAGAACGCCGCCATTCTCGATCGGCTCATAGGCTGGCTCAAGGATGTACCTGCCGCCACCCGCGAGAGCCTGCCAGTTCTTGTGATCGACGACGAAGCGGACCAGGCATCACCGAACACTCGCGGAAACAGGCCGTTCCCCGACGAGGACGGCGATGGCGACGGGGACGACGTGGAGGACAAGACGTCGCCGAGCAAAATCAATGATCTGATTCGGCAGCTGCTGAGCCGGTTCTCGCGCGTTGCCTACGTTGCATACACCGCGACGCCGTTCGCCAACATTCTCATCGATCACACCGCGCAGGATCGCAAGGCGGGAAGAGACCTCTATCCAGAGTCCTTCATCGTCGACCTCCCGCAACCATCGGGCTACTACGGCGCGGAAAAGATCTTCGGATCCGAGGAGGAGGCGGACAGCCGAGGCCTGGATGTCATCCGCCATGTCCCAGATTCGGACGTGCAGCTCCTGGTTCCGCGGGCTCGGGGCGGTGCCGAGAAGTTCTCACCGACGCTGCCACAGAGCCTTCGCGATGCCATAGATGATTTCGTCCTCGCCGCCGCCGCTCGCTATCAGCGAGGGGACGGCGATCAGCCGGCGACCATGTTGATACACACCTCTCATTACCAGGCCGTGCAGCATCGACTGCACGCCGACGTTGATCGCTACATGGTGGATCTGCGAAATGAGTGGCGATACAGCTGGCAACGCGGACTCGAGCAGCGATTGCGCCAGCGCTGGGAGACCGACTTTCGGCGCGTGACACGCAGCGAGAACATCGAGCTCGAGGTCGGGTTCGAAGCCATCCGACCCCACGTTCGCAGCCTCCTCGAGCATCCTGTCGCTGTTCTTCAGCTCAACTCGAGATCAGAGGATGTGCTCGACTACAGGCGTGATCCGTCTCTCAAGGTGGTTGTCGTTGGCGGGAATCGCCTGTCGCGGGGGCTGACACTGGAGGGTCTGCTCGTCAGCTACTACGTGCGACGCGCGAACGCCTACGACACGCTCATGCAGATGGGACGCTGGTTCGGCTATCGGGAGGGATACGGCGACCTGACGCGCATCTACACCACCGTGGAGCTGGAGAGGTGGTTCCGTGACCTCGTGATCGTCGAAGCGGAGCTGCGCGCAGATATCCGCCGATATGAGGAGGAGGATCTGACACCGCTGGATTTCGGCCTCCGAATCCGCCGCCATCCAGCAATGCTGGTCACCGATCGGCTGAAGATGCGTGCGGCGCATACGGAGAACCTGTCGTTCGCAGGTCAGTTGGTGCAGACGATCAACTTTCCCTTCAAGGATCGGGACTGGATCGCAGCCAATCTCTCGGCAACCGAGGACTTCCTTGCCGCACTCGGTCCGCCGACCGCAGGTTCCGACGGTGGTCAGCCCATGTGGCGCAGCGTCAGCTGGCAGAAGGTCGTGGGCTTTCTGGAGTCCTACCAGACCGATCCGACCGCCGTTCGCGTCAATCGCGCCCTCCTCTTGGACTTTCTGTCAGCACAGGCTGAACAGGGCGAGCTCGTGGAATGGGTCGTTGGTGTCATGGGGCAGGACAAGAAGGTCGATCGGCTGGGGACCATCGACCTGAAGATCCAGGGTGTGCCGAGTGTGAACATGATCGAGCGGACACGCCTCAAGGACCAGCAGTCGCTGGGCGTTATCACCTCGGAGACGCATCAGGCGCTGGGTCTGACGGCCGATCAGATCGAGCGCGCGCGACCGGCGCCCGGAGCGCGCCCCTCGGGCAAGCGCCTGCGCGAGCAGCGACCGAAGCGCGAGGGGCTGCTGCTCATCTACCCCGTGAGTCGTTTCTCCGGCTGGGACGGCGAGGCAGACGTAGCCCAGGAGGACAGCCGACAGCCCATCTACGATAGTCCCGCTGAGGCGGAGGGAATGGCGGACATCGTCGGCATCGCGCTCTCTCTGCCGCCGTCGATGAGCTCGGCCACGGTGGAGTACGTCGTGGGCACGGTCGGGTTGGGTGAGGCGTGACGAACGAGGTCTCGACCGAGAGCTGGCGGTCACTGCCCGAGCGTGCCGGCACCTTCGCTCGCCTCTCCGCACACCCAATCGATGGCATTCAAGGAGCGTTCCTGGCGGTCGACCATGACGGTGGACGGCATCTGCTGATAGAGGTCGCGGCTGGGGCGCCGGAGGTGCGCGACGAGCGCAGTCGAGGCATTAGGGCGATGACCCGGCCCCTCGCCGTGGCCGATGAGGAGGAGCGGCCCTTCATTGACGTGGTCAGCACGAACGTCGGGGGGCACGATGTCTTCAACATCGTTGCCAGCGCTGTGCTCGATGCGGTACGGGCAGGAGGCGACGCGGCCGAAGCTGTGAGCACCACCCTGTCGAGATGGCGGCGCTTCTGGGGAGCCGTGCCCCCGAGCGGACTCACCCCCGACCAGCTGAGCGGGCTATTCGGCGAGCTCTGGTTTCTGTGCATCTGGTTGCTGCCCCACGGGGCCGATGGGCTTCGGCACTGGATGGGACCGCTCGGCGCGCGACACGACTTCCAGTGGCCGCACCTCGCCATCGAGGCCAAGGCCACCGCCTCCATCCGCGGTCACGTTCATCGGATCAACGGAATCGATCAGCTCGAGACCCCACTCGACGGCACACTCCAGCTGTTCAGCCTGCGGATTCGCGAGGAGGCGACCGCCGCCAACTCGGTGGTCACGTTGATCTCTCGCATCGAGACGGAGTTGGCAACCGACTCGGAGCTGCTCGATCAATTCGAGACGCGGCTCTCGCAGGCTGGATACTCGCCTCTGGATCGAGACAGGTATGCCGAGATGCGCTTTCGCGTCATCAACGAAAGGCTGTACGTGGTCGCCGAGGGCTTTCCGCGACTGACGCCGGCCTCCTTCGCGGGTGGCGTTCCGACTGGAATTGAGCGGATCGAGTACGAGATCGACTTGGATGTCTGCCCTCAGCTCATCCTTACCGACTCACCCGACGACTTTCGTCTGCCTGATTGATGACCTCCGAACTCGCCTTCATCCCGTCGCCTCGGGGCGATGCTGCCGCCGGATCCCATCGCTCCGTCCGTGTCCCTGCGCTGGGCTTGGTGGGCGGACGGAGCGTCGTACGCCCATCAGGCTGCGCGGACGGAAGCAAGGCGCCAGTCTGGCGCCTCCACTGCGGACCATTCGGACGGCATGACGCAATGCTCCTAAAGGCCTGCGAACATCTGTACTATGATCGCCGACCATAAGCCGTCGCCTAGGCTGGAGCACGAGACCGTGGGACTGGCACAGCTCCGCACCGCCGTCCCCAGCGACAGGGGGCGTGCCCTTGTTCTTGATCGACCGTTCGACGCGCCCGACCCAGCAGATCTGGATGCGGTGAGGCGATGGGTGCGTTCGGCACCGCGACCGACCGCAGTCGATCTCTTCGCCGGGGCTGGTGGTCTGAGCCTCGGGCTACAGGACGCAGGTTTCTCGGTGCTGGTGGGTGCTGACTCGGATGCACTCTGCGTGCGGACGCACGTCGCAAACCTTCGTGGACTCGGACATGACGGTGACCTCACCGACCCGAGTGATCTTCTCTCACACCTGACCGCATGGGGAGTGACGTCGGTTGACCTGGTCGCCGGCGGGGTGCCGTGCCAGCCGTTCTCGCGCGCTGGGCGTTCCAAGCTTCGGAGCTTGGTTCGTAGCGGGACGAGGTCGGAGGACGACGCCCGCACCTACCTTTGGTCGAGCTTCCTGGCCGTTGTTGCCGCGCTTCAACCTCGCGCGGTGCTGCTCGAGAACGTTCCAGATCTCGCGATGTGGGATGAGGGGGCGGTCCTCATCGAACTCCGGGAGGGACTACGTGACCTCGGTTACTGGACTGATGCCCGAGTCCTCGACGCGCATCGGTACGGCGTCCCGCAGCATCGCTCGCGACTATTCGTCGTGGGGCTTCGCTCCGGTGACAGCTTCCCGTGGCCGTCGCCGACCGGGACCTCAACCCTTCGGGATGCGATTGCCGACCTGCCGACCGTACCAGGGGGACACCGTCAGGAGGTCATGCCCTATTCGGGATCGCCGTCAACTGAGCTGCAGCGCCGACTTCGGCGGGGGGTTGCGTCCGACCAACGGAGTTTGATCCACGATCACATGACGCGCGCGGTGCGGCCCGACGACGCCGAGGCGTTCGCGCTGCTGCGTCCAGGGCAGACCTATGCTGACCTCCCCGAACGGCTGCAGCGCTATCGCAGTGACATCTTCACTGACAAGTACAAGCGGCTCGAGTGGGACGGGCTGGCGCGATCCATCACCGCTCACATCGCAAAGGATGGGTACTGGTACATCCACCCGGGCCAGGACCGGACACTCTCCATACGCGAGGCAGCTCGGGTCCAAACCTTTCCCGACTGGTACCGGTTTGCTGGCCATCCGAGCGCGCGCTTTCGGCAGATCGGCAACGCGGTCCCGCCGCTGCTCGCGGAGGCTCTCGGACGCTCCCTGCGGACGGTCCTGAAGAGACGCCAGCAATCGACGCGCCGCCAGCAAGGCTTCGATGTCCGCGATCACCTCCTCGCATGGCACGCTGAACGGGGACGGAGCTACCCATGGCGGTCCGGCGCAGCCCCATGGCACGTTCTGATGGCCGAGATGTGTCTGCATCGCACGCGCGCAGACCAGGTGCTACCGGTCTACCGAGGGTTGGTCGAGCTGGCAGCGACTCCGGCGGATCTGTTGGTCAATGCCGCGGCAGCCCTCGACACCCTGCGACCACTCGGGCTGCGGTGGCGCGCGCAGAACATCGTTGCGGTCGCGCACGCTCTGGTCGACCGTTTCGACGGAGCGGTTCCGGCGAGCTCGCTCGAGCTGCGCAGCCTGCCGGGTGTCGGTGACTATGTGGCGAACGCCGTGCTCTGCTTTGCCTTCGAACAGAGAGCCGTGCTCCTCGACACAAACACCGAGCGAATCGTCGGGCGCATCCGTGGAACGGGCGCGCTGCGAAGGACGCAGATGCGCATGGATCTGTACGACCTCGCGGGGCGCCAGGGGCCGGATCGTGATTTCAACTTCGCACTGCTCGATCTCGGCGCACTCGTATGTCGAGCTGGGAAACCCGACTGCGGCCACTGTCCCATCAGCCGCGCGTGCGCAACCAACGGCGCCTTCGCCCCCGAAGCGTCAAGTGTGCGATCTGCGATGCTGCGGCGGGAGGATGGAGCGTGATCTCTCGGGTCACCCTGCTGCCGTCGGCACGGCGTTTGATGGACTCACTGCGCGAGATCGGGTACGACCTCCCATCCGCCCTCGCCGACATTCTGGACAACAGCATCGCCGCTCAGGCCACGCATGTAGATGTGTCGTTCATGTTCGATGGTGCCGATTCGTGGATCAGGGTCGTCGATGACGGGGCGGGGATGACGGGCCGCGTCCTGGAGGAGGCGATGCGGTACGGAACCGAGCGTTCCTACGAGCCCGATGAGCTGGGGCGATTTGGCCTCGGTCTGAAGACGGCATCGCTGAGTCAGTGCCGGCGCCTGACGGTCGCGAGTCGAAGGGGGCGCGAGCGCCGACGGATTGAGATCCGCCGCTGGGACCTCGACCATGTGGCCCGGACCAACCGATGGGAGGCTCTGCGCATCGATCCGTCCAACGCCCCGCCTGAGCTTGTCAATCCGCTGCTCGAGCATCCAGGCACCGTGGTGTTCTGGGAGGGTCTCGACCGTGTCTTGGACTACCGGCTGCCTGGCGGTGCGGCTGCGCGGCACGGTTTCGGCCGACTGGCTGACGATGTCGGCGCGCATCTCAGGATGGTGTTTCACCGCTTCCTGGCTGGCGAAGCCGCGGGTCATCGGCGCGTCCTGATGACGATCAACGGCTCGCCACTCGCCGCATGGGACCCCTACGTGCGCGCGGAACCACACACGCGGGCACTCACGCCACAGTGGATCAACCTACCGATGGAGGGCGGCGATATTCGCATCCGCGTGAAGCCGTTCGTGCTTCCGACGCAGGAGCGATTCTCGTCCGCGGCAGCTCATGCTGCGGCCGCCGGGCCGCAGCGCTGGAATCGGCAACAGGGCTTCTACTTCTACAGGAGCGATCGGCTCATCCAGGCCGGCGGATGGAGCCGCCTCCGCACCACGGACGAGCACACCAAGCTCGCGAGGGTGAGTGTCGATCTGCCGATTGGAAGCGACGAACTGTTCCGCGTGAACGTGGCGAAGATGCGCGTGTCGGTTCCAGCAGCTCTAAGGGACCCGCTCATGGCGATCGCCAGCGGAGTCGCGTCGGAGGCGGCGAGCAGCTATCGGAGCGGCGCGCGAAGTCACGGGTCGAGGCGTGTCTCCGAAGCCACGGTGCCCGTCAACGCTCCGACCATGGTTTCAGCCCTCCTGCCGTGGGAACGTGACGTCCTGACCACTATCGTGGCGCTTGCTCGTGATGAGTTCCGCGATGAGCCGGACACCCTTCGTCGCCTGCTCTCTCGGATCGAGCGAATGCCAGCCAGCACGCCCATGATTGACCCGATGCCCGCTCAGCTCGTCGGACGCGTGCTCGCCATCGATCCCTGCGCGCGATAGTCGCGAGAGACAGGTTCAGGTGCTTCCGCGACGATGGGGCCACGTGAGACCGGCTGCGAGCACGCCTCTGGACGCAGCGTCGCAGCTCTCACTGCGCGTGCCTGGCACCCGGCCGGGCTAGCTAGCGAGATGGATGAGTGCGTACTAGCCAGTTATATGGCTACGAACAATCGACTTCACCGGTCGCTCACCCGGACAGCTGAGGCCGGCCGTCTTAATTTCTACGAAACAGGAAACATGTGTTGATCCAGCATCGGCGCGAGTCACCGCTTTCATGGGAATCGCTTGGCCGGCGATTCGATCCGTGCATCAGCTTCCTTCCGTGAGTTGTTGGAGAATGGTTCGAGTCGATGGATAGCGGGGAGTAAGCGAATGGTCAGTTCGAATCTCGAGCAGTACAGAGTCACGGACTTTCTCGACTGGAATGAGAAGAGTCAACTCAAGTTGAATCCCGACTTCCAGCGCCAATCAGTATGGCCGACTGTCGCGAGGACATATCTCATTGACACCATTCTCCGGAGCCTACCGATGCCAAAGATCTTTATGCGCACGAGCGTGGATCTTAGAACTCAACGGTCCTACCGAGAGATCGTCGATGGACAGCAGCGCCTACGGACCATCCTCGACTTCGCCGACGACAAGTTCGCACTCGGACCGCGCGCGCGCGAGTTCAGCGGCCTTCGATATTCGTCAATGGACGATGAGCTCAAGGAACGATTCCTCTCATACAGTATCGGCGTCGATCAGCTCACAGGTGCATCGGACGACGATGTCTTGGAGATCTTCGCTCGTCTAAACTCTTACACGGTCCCCGTCAACGCCCCGGAGCTGCGGCATGCCAAGTACCAAGGCGACTTCAAATGGGCTGTTCATGAAGCGTCGCAGCAATGGAAGGACCTTTGGGAGGGCCTACGTGTTGTGTCGCCACGCGAACGCCTACGCCTTCTGGACGATTCCCTCATGGCGGAGATGTTCGGCATTCTTCTCGACGGGGTGCGAGATGGGGGGCAGCTGAAGATCAACGCACTTTACGAGAAGTACGACACCGGATTCGACCGCGGACGAATCGAAACGGGGTTCGACGCAGTGCTTCCTCTCCTCGTTGGCGATTATCGAGCCCCGTTGGTCGACACGCCACTGCACAGCGCGCCGCATTTCCTCATGGCGTTCGCGGCGTTAGCCGCGACGCAGGTCGGTCTGTTCGCGGGCGATCTCGAACTCGGTGTACTTACCCCGAGTGAACTCGCCCCGGTAGACGTGGTCGTCGCCAACCTCTACGCCCTGGGGCAAGTCATCGATCAGGACGAGCCGCGTGGTAGCGACACGGCCAAAGCGTTCTGGCGCGCGTCGAGATCATCGACGCAGAGAACAAGGTCGCGTCGTGCGCGATTCCCCGTCTACCTCGCCGCGTACCAGGGCGCCCTCACGATCTAGCCGTGGAACTCGCGAGGGCTTACGCCACCTTCCTAGCGGACGCAGATGCTGCTCGGGTAGGTTTCATCTCTGCCTATGCGGCACCCCTTGGACTCGCGTGTGCTCCCAGTCACGAGCTGGCGCGGGAAGGGGCGGTCATCATGCTGCAGGATGCTTGGAGCCGCTTCTGCAGAGAGACTGTCTTGGTGTGTGCAGCTGGACATGTGCGTACAACAGGCGGGAGTGTGATTCCCCGGAAGTTCTCCAGCCGGACAGCTGCTCTATCGGCGCTCAGAGCAACATTCACGGGACAGAGCAAGAAAGCGAAGGACTGGGAGCCGAAGTGGTTCGACGCAACACAGGCCATTGACGCTGCACAACGCCTGGCGATCCCTAACTTCGCCACAGTCTCCGCTGCAATCGGATCGAGTCCGTCCCCGCTCGGTGAGCTGCGAGCGGTGAGGAATTTCTTCGCACATCGCGGGGCGACGGCCGGAGTCACGGCCCGGACTGTCGTCGGTGTGGCAAGTACCTTCGAGGTTCACGACTACCTGACTGCGCCACAACTTGGGGGGGCATTGCGTTTTGAGCTTTGGATCGACCTTCTGCGCGCGATGGCGCGAGCCGGGGTTCGATAAGCTGGCACCGGCGACAGCCGAGGATCATGTGCATGGTCAAAGACTTGCAGCGGCTCTTCTGTGGCAATACGATTCCCACTGGTGCGAACTGCCCCTAGATGCGCATCGAGGCGACGTGCAATACGAGACTTTGGCTTCTATTCCGGAGGCAGGTGGGTCGCCGAAACGCGCTGGTACGACAGCGCTAGATGATGCGACGAAGTCAGTATTATTCGATCTATGGCAGGGGTTTTGAGCATCTTCGAGATTCGGTCTCAGTCGCCCATCGGCGCGGGGGCGGACACTCAGTCGATGTTATCGAATTCAAGAGTTCGCAAACTGGGAGGTTAATCGTAGAAAGGTAATTCTGGATCAGCCAATCGGAGGTTCGAATCCTCCCTCCCCAGCCACTATAAAACTGACGGAGTCTGTTGACACTTGGGCCTCCAATCCACGAGGAGGCACCTGTGACCGAGAGAGAACTGGCTAGGGGAGCAGCTCGACGCCTGGCGATCATTCGCCACGTTCAGGAAGTGA
>Ga0302325_10012446_pt1 | contig 18247 bp, 13 predicted proteins | sample Palsa_T0_2_FD_201948 | JGI IMG/M metagenome (GOLD analysis project Ga0302325, IMG submission 201948) | Peat permafrost microbial communities from Stordalen Mire near Abisko, Sweden - Palsa_T0_2 | ecosystem: Environmental > Terrestrial > Soil > Palsa > Peat permafrost | place: Sweden: Abisko...
ATTAGCAAGCTCTTTCTTGTAGCAGTCATGCATCCGCTTGGCAACGCAGATTACATGAAGGCTTTTGATCCACGGCAGCTGCAGGCGCTCGCTTTTCTCGCCCTCAAGTCGCATGACGTCGCCTTTAACATTGCCCTGATTTTCTTTGGCTGCACCTGCATCATCAATGGCTATTTGATCTTTAAATCGCGGTATTTGCCGAGGCTCGTAGGCATACTGCTGCAGATTGCCGGTGCGTGTTACCTCATAGCTTGTTTCGCTGCGCTTTTTGCGCCCGCATTTTTCGATCTGATTTCGCCGGCAATTCTAATCCCCTCATTTATTGGCGAATCCTCATTTTGCCTGTGGCTGCTTGTGAAGGGCGTAGACGTTCCAAGGTGGAGACAGCGGGCGAACTTGAACGCTACCCGGGGCGGGTTCACGCCAAGGACGGCGGAGCATTAGTCGGTTGTCTGACTCTGTGCGTTGTTAGTAGCGGCAATTGCGCCCGGGGACGAATCGCAATGGCAGAAACAGCGGGCTCTGCCGACTACTCGGAGAATTTCATTTTGTGCAGTAAGGCCTGATAACGCGGATCGGACTCGAGCGGCTTGAACAAAGGCTCTCCGACAATCGACAGGAGCCCGGAATCATGGTTCACATAAGCACTGTCGAGCCACGCCAGCGCGCGTTCCACATCGTGACGGTGCGCGTAAATCAATGCCATCTGATAAGACCAGGCTATGGCTACCGAATGAGCCTTGGCCAGTTGGGCGATGGCGGCGTCGGCTTCGTTCTTGCGTCCCACTGCATCGAGTGTAAGCGGCAAGCCGACCCTGCGGTAGCCCAAGTCCGGCTCGTTCTGCATGGTCTCGAATGAAGCAGCCGGTTGGCCCTGCGCGACCTGTACGAGGGCTAAACGATAGTGCACACCCGGAGCGTTCGGATACAGTTCTATCTGTCTGCGCAGTGCGGCCGCGGCCTGCGGGTACTTGCCGAGCCGATAGTTCGCGTGGGCAATGACCTGGTAATTGAATGCATCCAGCGGATCCCGGGCGAGTGCAACGCCCGCAAGACGCAGTGCTTCGTCGAAACGTCCGGAGTAGCATGCGCTGAAAGCCGTGGCGGTAAGCACGTGGGCGTTCGTGGGATCCAGTTCGAGCGCCTTGCGGTCTTCGGCCTCTGAACCGTGCCAATCCCAATCAAATACAAGTCGGACGCGGGCAAGCTCCGCGTGCGCGCCCGACAGATTCGGGTCCAGCTGCAGCGCCTGCGTCGCTGCGTACAGGGCATCGGTTCGTGACTGCTCGTAGGACCGGCTGAAATAGGCGTAACTTGTGGTTCGGACATCTGCGAGCATCGCCCAGGCCAACGCAAACTTTGGATCAAGCTTCAACGCCTGCTGGAGATAATCGCTTGCTTGGTTTTCGTCAGCTTCCGACGCGCGCAGATGCAGATCTTTCGCTTTCAGATACAGCGCGTAGGCTTCACTGTTCGATGTCGGTGCCGTGGTCTGGGGAGCAGCCCCAAGGAGCGACACCCTGAGCGCCTTCACGACGGCGCCTGCAATCTCATCCTGGACCTTGAAGATGTCGTCGAGTTGACGATCGTAGGTTTCCGACCAGACGTCGTAGCCGTTATCGGCGCGTATCAGTTGAGCCGTGATGCGAAGTGTGTTGCCGGACTTGCGCACGCTGCCTTCGAGCACGTTAGCCACACCGAGTGCCTTGGCGATCTGGGCAATGGTTGTCTGTTTGCCCTTGAAGTAGAACGACGACGTTCGCGCCGGGACGTGCAGCCCGGGAATTTTGGCCAACAGGCCGATCAGTTCTTCCGCGAGACCGTCAGAGAAGTACTCCTGGTCTTTCTTCTCGCTCATATCGGCGAACGGAAGCACTGCGATCGATTTATCCGAAGGCGCTGCGGTCGGGCCCACAGCTTCCGGAGCCGCCGCCGTGCCCGATGCAGTCTGCGCATCGGCCGCGCGATGTCTCGATGCCTGAAACTTATCGATGGCGACATAGGCGAGTGCCGCCGCAACCGCAACCGCGGCGAGCCAGGCAATAATCCCGCGGTTCGGGCGCGTTGCCGCATCGTTCCGATGCGAGCCTCGGGCCTCATCCGGCGGGGATTTGACTGCGGCGATCTGCGCACTCTGCTTCGAACCGTCCGCTGCTGCGCTCGCGAGGGTCAGCCCATCAGCCGGGCCGGACGCCATGCGGCCGCGCACGGTCTCGATGAGTTTCGGAAATGCAGCCTCGGCACCCGCACTCGCGTCGAGCCAGTGCGAGGCGCTCAGGAAGTACTCGAGGCCCGGCGGCAAAGGCGTCAAATCGATCCGAAACGAAATGACCGGACGCTGCTTGGCGCTCGCGCGCTCTACTTCGCGGACGACATGAGGAGAGGTGATGGAGTTTTCCGACAGCACGAGCACCAGGACGCGGCAGGCGTTGATCGCCTGCACAATCGCATCGGCGTAGAAGTCTCCGGGCGTCACGTTGCGCGGCGCAATCCAGCAGGCGATGCCCGCGCGCTCCAGGGCCGCGCACAGCGCGTCAGCCACTGCCGTGTCCTGCGAGGCATAACTGATAAAGACGGCGTTGCCGGGATTCACGGCGGCGCCCGCAGCTGGCGCTTGATTGCCCGCTCCGGTATGGCTGTCTGATTCGCCTTCTGGCATTGGGTGGTCCTGGATGCGCGTCCAGCATGTTCGCGGAAGCGCCCGAGCTTGGCAACCCGACGACGACCGCGGTTGGCGCAGCCATCTGCGTGCACAATTTTCGGACGCTTGACGATATCTGCGTAACCGTGCGGTGCCGGGTACCTGCACATTCTCCTGCGAGGTTTCTTCCTTAATGGCTTGCGTTGTAAAGTGAGCTCCCGCAAGTCCAGGAGCAGCCATGCGAACTCAGATTTTGGCCACATTTTTTGTCGGCGTGGCGCTGCTGGCCGGCACCGTTGTGCAGGCGCAGACAGCGGCGCCTTCCACTCTTGACACGATTCCCGAGAAGATGCCTTTCAGCGCTCCATATGGCGCGCCTATCGGCGCGCAGCGCGCACAGTCGTTGATTCAGGCCGCGGTGACCGAGGCGAACAAGAAAGGTTGGGCCATGAATATTGCCGTCGTCGACTCGGGAGCCAATCTTGTCGCATTCCTGCGGATGGACGGCGCTCAGCTTGCCTCCATATTGGTTTCGCAACACAAGGCACGCACTGCAGCCAAGTACCGCCGGCCGACGAAGGCATTCGAAGATGCGATGCAGAAAGCCGATTCCAAGTACGTCGTCACGCTCGATGACGTTATCGCCTCGCGCGGCGGCATCCCGCTGATCGAGAACGGTAAGCTCATCGGTGCGATCGGCTGCTCCGGAGGTACTGGCTCTCAGGATGAGGTTGTTTGCGCAGCGGCCGCGGCGCTTGTCAATAAGGACGCCCCGTAACCAGGCGCCTGCAGGAGCGGTAGCCTGCGTTACTCCACGACTGAATGCGTCGGCATCGCAACCGCCCCCGTAGAAGGGCTACGGGACCAGGCGTTTCGCCGCAGCACGGCGCGCTTCCTTGAGCGCGCCCCACTGAGGTGCGTACTTTAAAGCAGCGTCGTATTTCGCAAGGGCTTCCTGCAGGCGCCCCTGTTTCGCGAGCACGTCGCCCCAGCTTTTGAGCGGATCCGCCCAGGTGCCCGCCCGGTCGTTGGCATCTTTGAGCCTGGCTGCCGCGCCTGCTAATTCGCCATGGCGGGCGAGGGCGAGGCCCCATGAGTAGTACGCCGCCGGTAGGTCCGGGGCAAGTGCCACAGCCTGTTGGTATGCGTCCTGGGCACCCGGCCAGTCGCCGCGATGGTCGATTATGTCGGCGCGGAACCGATAGCAGTCGACGTAGGTGCCGGCGGTTTTGAGCACCGCGTCAGCCTTCTCCGGATGGCCGGCCGCTTCCTCGGCGGGCGCGACCCAGCACTCGTAACCCGGAAAGTTACTCCGGACATCCGGATTGGCAAAGGCAGTAGCGAATGCTTCCATCTCGCGCGCGGCCTGTGCGGCGTCGCCGGTCTCGGCCGCAAGGCGGCCCTTCACGAAATGCATCATCGCCCCGATAGTTGGATCGTGCTCGTTCTCTTTCGTTGTTTCGAGCGCAAGTTGCGCCGACGTCGTATCGTGCAGACGAATGTCCACGTCCGCGATGACGGGCCACTGCGAGTTGCTCGCCGTGCCCAGGCCACCATGCGAGTCAACGTCGGCTACGAGCGAGGCACGCCAGGCTGGCAGGTTCCAATTGAGCGTATCCGCATTTTGAAACATCTCCTCGGACGCCCGGCCGGGGCGGCCGCCAGCCGCCTTGCGCAGTTCTTGACCGGCGCGCCAGGCGCCTTCCTCGTCGCCCGTGATCCATAGGGCATTCATGACGTTCGAGTAGCCGACCCAGAAATCCGGTTTCTCCTTTATCGCCGCGCGATAGAGACTCAGCGCTTCGGAGTTGGAGCCACCGACAAAGGTCAGCGAGTTCGCCCAGTAGTTGAGCAGATACGGGCGGTCTGCCTTATCGGCGCTCGCGTAGGTGTCCCGGCCGAAGGCGATTGCCTCGGCATCGCGTCCTGTGCCGGACAAATAGGTGATCCATAGGGCCGGTTCGGACTGAGAGTAAACGTATTCGGCCGCAGCAATGGTCAGCTTTTGCAGATCAGAACCCCCGCCTGCAAAAGACTTGGCCAATACCCCGTCACCGCGGACCGTCAGCAAGAGGCCGTCCGCTTCCGTGCCCACCAGCTCGCCGTTGATGTGAAGATCGTGGCCGAATCGCGCTTTAAGGGCGCGGGCGACCTCGCTGAGTGAAATTCCGGCTTCCGGCACCGCAAGCTTGATGTCGCTCGTCCAGGCGTTCGACAGGCTGCGTTTCTCGGCGGTCGTACGGGTCGCAGTCTGTAATCGCACCAGTTCATCGAGCAGACCGCCGGCGATCACCTTGCCGGTAAGCCCGCGCTCGGCAAGCTTGGGCGGCGCATCGAAGGGCTCGACCACGACGCTGCGCGAGGTCACGGCGTCGTGGATCATGACCGCGACCCCGATGCCGATGACGGTCGCGACCAGTGCGATGAAGACCTGGAAGGCGGTTCGCAGCCGAATCCCCAAAAGACGCGGCGCCCATTGCTCTTTGAAAAATTTGTGTTCCGCTTCGACGGACTTTCTCTGCGCCCTTAAGAGCTCAGTCTGCTCGCGCAGAAATTCCGCGGTTTCGGTCGCCACTTCCGGGCTGTGGTTCGCAAGGTTGGCGGCGACTGCGGCCGCGAAGGCTTCGGCGCCAGGCGGCTTTGCTAGCGTCGATTCCTCGTCGACGCCTCCGACCACCCCGTCAAACAAACCCTCGGCCATGTTCCCCCCAAAATCCGGAGCAACGAATTAGTTCGTCGATTTTACCTGCTTTGCAGAGCTCGGGCCTATATGAGCGGCCCATGTGCCGTTGCCGTCAAAGCCCCGGAAAATCGTGAGATCGCTCCATCGCGCCCGCTTCGATTAAAATACCGTCGGTCGGCGGCAGCAAAAGCACCCGCGGCTTCCTCGGATCGCGGTTCGGCGCTCGGTTTGAACAGTACCCGCAAGATCGCTCGGAGATAACAAAGCACTATGTTTCTCAAAGGTAAATCCGCAATTGTGACGGGCTCCACTTCCGGCATTGGTCTTGCCTACGCAAGGGCGCTCGCCGCCGCAGGCGCCAATGTCATGATCAATGGCTTTGCGGACGCGGCCGCGGTCGAAGCCGAACGCACCGCACTGCTGAATTTGGGCGCGCCCCTGACGGCGTATTCCGGTGCCGACATGGCAAAACCGGACGAGATTGCGGAGATGGTGACAAGCTGCGCGAGCGTGCTTGGCGATGCGGACATTCTCATTAACAACGCCGGCATCCAGTTCGTCGCGCCGATTGATGCTCTGCCGACGGAAAAATGGGATGCGATCATTGCCGTGAACCTGTCGGCGACCTTTCATGCCATCCGTGCCGTGCTGCCGGCCATGAAGGCGAAGGGCTGGGGCCGCATCATCAACACCGGATCCGCGCATTCGCTGGTCGCAAGTCCCAATAAGGCGGCTTATGTCGCCGCCAAGCACGGTGTGGCGGGCATTACCAAGACCGTCGCGCTCGAAGTGGCGCAAGCCGGGATCACCGTCAACTGCATAAGCCCAGGCTACGTGTGGACCCCGCTCGTCGAAAAGCAGATTCCGGACCTGATGGCGGTCCGCGGGCTCACGCGCGCGGAAGTGCTGCGCGATGTGCTCCTGGGTGTGCAGCCGACGAGGAAATTCGTGACTCCCGAACAGGTCGCATCGCTCGCCATCTATCTGTGCAGCGAGGGCGCGGCCTCCATTACCGGCGCAATCCTTCCGATGGATGGCGGCTGGACGGCGGCATAGCGCAGAAGGCTCGTGGGACGGATTGCCAGGCGCGCCACGGCCAAATGACGGCTCTGCAATGCAGCGTTTCGAGGCTAATTTCTGCGGCTCGATATTCTGCGCAGCTGCCCTGGTCTGCTTGACTGTAACGTTACAATGCCGAATAATAACGCAGTAAATCGTGCGCAAAAGAAGAAGGGGCAGCTTCGTTCGCGACCAAGGGCGTTCATGCCGCGCAAGGGGGTCCACGTATGCGCAAGCGGTTGCAATCCTGCCAGCCCAGTCGGCCGCAATTGGTGAAGCAATGGACGTAAAAACCAGTTTCGACGTTGCCTCCGTCGATGTGCTCGCGCACAACAGGGCCTATATACCGGGCGGCGTGAGCTCAACCAATCGCGTCATTGATCCGGTCATTTCTTTTGTGCGCGGCGAGGGCGCACACATCTGGGATGTGCACGGCAAGCGCTACATCGACTATCACGCGGGGTTCGCGCCGCATTTTCTCGGCCATAATTTCCGGCCCGTCAACCAGGCCGTTATTGACATACTCGGCAGCGGCGAGAGCCTGTTTGGCGCGGGTCCCTCGGTGCTGGAAGGGCGGTTGGCTGAGTTGGTGTGCGACAACATCAAGGCGGTCGAAAAGGTGACGCTTCTGAATACGGGAAGCGAGGGCACATCACTTGCGATCCGACTGAGCCGTGCCATCACCGGGCGCAACCACTTCATCGTCATGCAGGGCGGCTACAACGGCAATCACGACGAGCTCGCCTGCAACGTCTTTAATTCCATCGATGAGATCGGCCCGCGAGTCTCACCGGGCGAATATCCGCTGCGGCCGCTCGGCGGCGGCACCACGCTCGAGGAGACGCACTTCGTCCACGCCATCAACTTCAATGATCTTGATTCGGTGCGCTACGTGTGTCGGCGCTACCCGGTTGCCGCCCTCATCACGGAACCGGTGCTGCAGAACATCGGCGTGGTGCGGCCACAACCGGGGTACCTCGAGGGACTGCGCGCACTCGCCGATGAGCTCGGATTCATTTTGATATTCGATGAGGTCAAGACGGGATTCCGGCATGCGATCGGCGGCTACAGCGCGATCTGTGGGGTGATTCCGGACCTTGTTGTCTACGGCAAGGCGATTGCGAACGGTTATCCGCTTGCGATGATCGGCGGCAAGTCCCACTACATGGACTACATTATTCACCCGGATGCGAGCAAGAGACCGTTTGTCGCGGGAACCTATAACGGGCATCCGGTGGCGGTCGCTGCGGCGATCAAGACCGTCCAGTATCTGATCGCGAACGAATCCAAAATATACCCGGCGGTCGATGCCCTGGGGCAGCGGATCGAGCGCGGCATCATGGAGATTTTCGCGCACCGCGGCGTGCCCGCTTGCGTCGCGCGGCAGGGATCGGCTTTTTCCTTCTATCTGATGCCCGATGTACCGCGCGATCTGCACGACATCATCCGCCACCACGATTTTCAGAAGGATCTGCAGTTGCGGCGCGCGCTCGTCGATGCGGGCGTATTCTTCGTTCCCATCGCGACGAAGCAGTGCTCGATTTCCTGCGCGCACACCGTTGCCGACATCGACTTCACCCTGGAACAGTTCGACAGGGTTAGCGCCACGATCTGGTAGTTGCCGGCAGAGGCGCGCCTGCGTCTAGGCAAGCGCGCGCAACTCCGAGCCGATGAGTTCCTCCGCCCGTTGCGCGTCATCAATGAATCCGCCGAGCGTGAAGAACGGATGGATCATGCCCGCGAAGCAGACGTACTTCGTTGCGACGCCCGCCGCGGCGAGACGCTTGGCGTAGGCCTCGTCCTCGTCCACGAGCGGATCAAACTCGGCGCTGATGATCAATGCGCGCGGCAGGCCGGCGAGATTCTTACGCAGCAGCGGTGAGGCACGCTCATCAGTGCGCATGCGCGCATCAGGCACGTAGTTGTCTCTGAGCCAGCGCAGCGCCGCCGCTGTCAGCATGTAGCCGCTCGCGTTGCGTTCATAGGAGGGAGACTCGCGACTTAAGTCTGTGGCCGGATAAATGAGTATCTGCAGCGCGACGCTAAAGTCTTTGGAATCGTGGCTCATTTGTGCGACCACCGCGGCGAGATTTCCGCCGGCGCTGTCGCCGCAGACGACGAGCTTGGCGGGATCAATCCCGAGCCGCGCCGCGTTCTGCGCGCACCAGAGGGTTACGGCGTAGGAGTCTTCAACCGCGCCCGGGAAGGGCGTCTCCGGGGCGAGCCGGTAGCCGACTGACATCACGGCGCACTGTCCCAGGACCGCAAGACGGCGGCAGCTCGTGTCGTAGCTATCGATACTGCCGAGCATCCAGCCGCCGCCGTGGTAGAACACCAGGAGCGGCAGACCGTGCGCCTGCGCGCGGTTGCAGTAGAAGCGTGCCGGAATGGAGCCGTTCGCGGAGGGCACGAGGATATCTTCGACGACGGCGAGCGCCGGGGCGGGCGGCAGCATCTTGATGCGCTGCGCGCTGTACACACGGCGCAGCTCAGTCGGGCTCAGATTGGCCGGCAGGTCACCGGCCATTTGAATGGCACGAGCGGCTTGCGGATGCAGCGGCATGATCCCTAATGCCGCCCGGTGGAGTCCGCGAGACTGAGCGTGACGGGGAAGGCGACGTTACGCTGCGCGAAGCGGCCATCGCGCAGTCGCTGGATGAGCATATTGCCCGCGCGGCGTCCCATCTCGTACGCGGGCGACATGACGGTCGTGAGCGTCGGCCGCGTGTAACGCCAGAGATCAAAACCGTTGAAGCCCGTGACGATAAGCCGCTTCGGTACCTCCACACCCATGCTTTCACAGGCCTTGAGCGCAGCGACCCCCATTGAATCGGTCGCCGCGACGATGGCATCCGGCACGCCGCGCGACAGAAATTTCTGCACCGTGCTGTAGACGTCCTCAAAGCTTTCGGAGGCGGCCGGGATGGTGGTGACCTTGATGCCGGGCAGCGCTGCAGCGCAGATCGAGCGGATTCCCTTCTCGCGCTGTTCGACTGCCGACCAGTCGAGCATCGGCCGCAGAAATACCACGCGGCGAACTTTGTGTTTCAGCAGCAGCTGCCCGATGAGTTTGCCGCCACCGAAATCATCCTGGCGGATAAGCGCCACGTCGGGCGACGGCGATTTGAAGACTTCCTGGAAGAGCACGACCGGCTGGCCGAGCTTGCGCAGAAATTCGAGGTGCTGTCGGCGCAGCTCGACGGGCCCGCACAGAATGGCGCACAGGGCATCGTTCCTGTCCTTGCGCAGAATTCCAGCGGTTGCAAATCTCTCCGGCACGACACCCTGGATATCGAGGGTGTAGTCGATCGAGCTTAGATAGTTGCTAAGGCCGCTCACGAGACGCGAAATAAACGGATCGATCAGGAAGGCCGGATCCGAGTCGGCGATGACGATGCCCATCGAGCGCGCCTCGGAGGTGCGCAGGCTTCTTGCGCTCAGGTTCGGACGGTAGTTGAGCCGCGTAATCGCCTCTTCGACGCGCGCCTTGTTCTGCGGCAGGACGAATTTGCCCCTGACCACGTTGGACACGGTCATGACCGAGACGCCGGCCGCGCGCGCCACGTCGCTCAAGGTCGTGCGCAGGGATTTTCGGCTTGCCATTTGGGGTCGCGCTGCTCAGTCGATCTGCGTTGCCGTGAGGGCGCCGTCGATCGTCAGCGCAATGCCGCTGATGAAGCCCGCTTCGCGCGAGGAAAGAAAGAGCACTCCCTGCGCGATGTCCTCCGCCGTGCCCAGTCGCCCGAGCGGCTGGCGATTGAGAATCTCCCGGCGCATCGCCTCAGGATCAGGCTGCTCGGCCAACATTCGATCCATGATCGGCGTGTCGATGTAGCCCGGGCACACGCTGTTGACCCGGATTCCCAGGGGGGCGCCGTCCTTGGCAAGACAGCGCGACAGCATAATGATGGCGGCCTTGGTGCTGCAGTACGCGGGAGAAGACACGCCGCCGGCCTGTCCCATGACGGAGGAAATATTGACAATGACGCCGCCGCGCTGCTTCTTGAACACCGGCCAGACCGCCTTGGAGCTCACGTACATGCTCTTCAGGTTGATGTCGAATGTACGGTCCCAGTCGGCGAGGTCAAGCTCGGCGATACGCTTATTCATGTTGATGCCGGCGTTATTGACGAGCACATCAATTCTGCCGAACTTCTCGCGCACAGCTTCGATGCTGCGGACGACAGCCGCCGCATCGGAAACGTCTACGGTCGCCGCGTAAAAGCGCTCTTGCTGCGCATTCAGCGCCTGCGCCGTTGCCTGCAGGCCCGCGCTATCGATATCAAAGCCATTGACGCTTGCGCCTTCCCGGCAAAAGCCCGCGGCGATGCCGCGGCCGATGCCGTGCGCGGCGCCAGTCACGATCACGACCTGTCCGTTGAAGCGCTGCATGGAATGATCCTTCGGGTCAGTAGGCGAAGCTTATTGGGCCGTGGGTAGATGCAGGTGCGAGAACACCCACATGATCCACATCGCGAGAAAGAAGAACCCGGCCGACCATAAGGGCACACTCTGGTACCACCTGTCTCCCAGGCCCTCGCGCAGAATAGCGGCATTGTTCCAGATCGTAAGCTCCGCCGTATTGGGTTCGTGCTTACTATGACGGAAGAGGAGACTGCCGGCGATACACAGGGCGACGGACCCCACCCAGACCATGCCCGCCTGGTTCGCAAACGGATAGAACCAGCCCGGCATGACATACAGGAAGCCAATAATCTTGATGGCAAGCGCGATCAGGAATCCGCCCACGATTGCCCATAAAGCGCCGGTCGAATTGGCACCGGGCCATAACAGCCCGAGCAGAAAGGCCGCGGCGAACGGCGGCGCGAAAAACGCATTCAGAGTCTGCACGTACTGGAATATGCCGCCGCTGTGGGTGCTGACCCAGACCGCCATCAGGATTCCGGCGACCACCGTCACTGTGGATGCGATCACGCCTATTCTGACGCGCTGCAAATCGGTTGCGTTGCGCTGCAGGAGCGGGATCCAGAGGTCAAAGGTGACGACGGTGGCGGTGGAATTCACGACCGAAGTCACCGTCGCCTGCACGGCGCTGAACAGTGCCGCGAGCAGCAGTCCCCGCATGCCCACCGGCAGAAGCTGCTTCACGAGCGTCACAAAACCGCCGTCGGCGAGGTGCTGCGCATCGGTCCAGTCGCCCAGCATGTATTCCGGGTGCAGCGCGAACAGAATCAGCCCGGGCAGCACTGTGACGATGGGCAGGATCAGCTTCAGGTAGCCTGCGAACACGATACCCATGCGGGCATGCCAGATGTTCTTCGCGCCCAGAATTCTCTGGATGATGAACTGGTTCAAAACGTTGTACCAGATGCTCACCGACAGAATGAGAAGCGCAAGCCCCGTCCACGGCGTCATGGGATGGTCCGGTCCCTGAATGACGTTCAGGCGGTCGTAGGCGCCTGCGGAGGTGAGATGCGGCACGCTGTGGATGAGGGCATCGTGCCAGGGGCCGGTCAGCGCGCGGTTACGCTCGAGCACCATCATAAAGCCGTCAATAATGTTGCCGTTGCCGGCGACCGCGAGGAGTCCGAACACGGACAAAGTCGCGACCCCGCCGATTTTGATGACCGCGGTGAATAGCCCGGTCCAGGCGACCGAGGAGAGCCCCCCATAAATGGCCCAGCCACCGGCGAACACTCCCGTCAGTATGATGCAGCTGAGCAGCGACCAGCCCAGAAAGCCGCTCAAGGCAAGGCCGCCCGCGTACAACACCGCCGCCATGAAAATGATGATGTTGGCGATCACGGTAATCACCGCAAAGATGCGCCGGATCGTCGGGCTGAAGCGTTTCTCGAGGAATTCCGGAATCGTGACGACGCGCGATTTCAGGAGGAACGGCACGAACAGAAAAATCATGAAAATGAACGTGAAGGCGTTCAGCCAGTCCCAGAGCGCGGTCGAGACGCCCAGGATGTATGTGGCGCCCACCATGCCGATGAAATGCTCGGTGCTGATGTTAGCCGCGATGAAGCTGCCGCCCACCACGTACCAGGGCAGATGTCGCCCGGCGAGAAAGTAGTCCTCGGATGTTTCGCGCTCTCCGCGTCCGGAGACGTAGCCGACGACGGCAAGTCCCACTAAGAAGCCCACGAATACCCAGTAGTCAAGCGCGTTCAGCGCAAGATTGGTCGCGGCATTAGGCAAGTCGTTCTCCCGATGTCGCGCAGCGGCGCAGGCTTGCGCCTAGCGGCTGCGCGCGGCGCTCTTTTCGAGCAGTTGTTCGATGGTCTGCGTAACGCTGCCGAGAATCTCTTCGGCCGCGCCCGGCTTGTAGAGGGCAACTTTCGACTGGTAAGTGCTGCGCGCGTAGTCGGCGCGCGGCGGTATGTAGCTGAGATAACCGTTGGCAATGTTGAGGACGGCGATGTGGTTGTGCGGAAAGCGCTGCCGCAGCGCCATTTGAAACGGACTGTGCGCTTCGGCCGGCAGTGCCACGATGAAGGCGTCGCCCAGCTGCCAGATGAGGTAGGGGAAGTCCGCGGCGCTGCCATCGCCCACGGTCTCGCGCAGGCCGAGTTTGCGGCGCAGACGCTCGCGCATGTACTCCTCGGTGCTGGCGGCGATCGCGCGCTGCAGTTCCTCGCGCGTCGGCATTTCCAGAAGCTCAAGACGCACCGTGCCGCGGCGCGCGACAAGAGTTGGGTTGCCGGCGCAGTACTGCTCGCGCCAGACGGCAAGCTTGGCGCCGGATTCTTCGATCCCCGCGTAGGCAAGCGACACACCGGCCGGAAACATCGACGCGAGGGTTGCCAACGCGGCATGCCCGAGCTCGAGCCCATTCTGATCGGCGACCGCCGGGTCGGCGGCGAAGCTGCGCCGCGGGGTCAGATCCCCCGAGGCGCCGTGCAGGAACACGCACGGTGCGCCCGCCGTGGCCGCCTCGACTGTTTCGCGCATCGCGCCGACGTAGTCGGGCGATATCAGCTGGTTCGCGCCGCCGAGCGATGTCGGATGACAGGCGTAGTTCACGAGCGTTGCGCGAATCTTGCCCGCCACATCCGCAACGCGTCCGACGAGGAGCGTATCGTCAGCTTTCTGTGCCGGATTAAGCCCCACGACCACCGCGCCGTCTTCGGGCGAGACGAGGTCGCGGTTGAAGGCGAGGCGGCAGGAGCCGGATGCCCAGCTCAACGTGGCGGGTATGGCCGCTGCGCGTGCTGCGGCTACGAGGCGAATGCAGGTAGCCTTGATCTGCTCGCGGTAGCTCGCAATCAAATGTCCGCCGGGCCGATCGGCAAGTTGAATCGAAGTCGAGGGCGCGGCGTGCGTATGCGAGACGTGCAGAATGACGTCTTGTTCTTGCAACCCGGCGGACTCGAGCACGGCGGTGCGCAATTCGCGCTCGTCGGAACTTGAGCGCCACCAGCTGAGGTCCAGTGCCAGGAGCGCCAGCGGGCTTGCGCCATTCTGATCAGTAATGAAGAGGCAGGTTGCGAGCAGCGGCTTGTGCACGCCGCGCGGAATGTCGTGCTTGGCGCTGCCCCAGAGCCGCGCGTAGATTCCTTGCGGCGGCGTGATCGACTCGCGGGCAACGCCGATGCGACCGGCGAACTCGCTGTGCCGCAGCGTGTGGCTCGCCATGTCGGTGTGCTTTTCCTGGAGCATGCTGGTTCCCCCAAAGCCCGTGGATCTGCCGCGTTTGACTACCAGTCGCCAACCGAGCCGTCGGCGTGAAACACCCGCTGCAGGAGTTCCTGCTCGAAGGGATGTTTCGCAACCGCACTTTCGTTCACTTCCACTCCAAGGCCGGCTCGTGCGGCCGGACGCACGGTGCGGCCCTCTTTGTTCAAGGGGTGGGAGTCAGTGACGACCTCGTTGCGCCATTCGACATCTTCGCTGACTGTCTCGCAGATGATGAAATCCGGCTGTGCGAATCCGAACTCGAAGGCGGCCGCTGTGCTGATCGGGCCTTGCGGGTTGTGCGGCGCCAGCGCGATGCGGTGCGCCTCGGCGAGCGCGCCGATCTTGCGCGCCGCGGACAAACCGCCGCAATGCGTGATGTCCGGCTGCGCAACCTCGCAGCCGCGGGCGGCAAATAGATCGCGAAACTGGCTCAGATGCGTGAGCCGCTCGCCGGTCGCAATGGGAGTCGACACGGCGGCGTTGATGCGTGCAAGGTCGGCGATATTCTCCGGCCAGCACGGCTCTTCCAGGAAATACAGTCCGTACGGTTCGAGCGCCTTCGCGAACTGCATGCCCATCGCGGGCGACGGCCGCGCATGACAATCAACCATGATGTCAATATTAGGGCCCACCGCGGAGCGCATGCGCTCGACCGCGGTTGCCGCCGCGCGGATCGGCGCAATGCCCTCGAGCGCCATGGTCGACGGCACCGCCATCGATTTGAACGCCGTGTAGCCGCGCTCGACGGCTTGCCGTGCAAGATCGGCAAAGCGATCGGCATTGGCGACATCGGTCTCGTAAAAATCCTCCATGCGTCCGCCGCCCAGATGGCAGTACAGAAGGATGTAGTCGCGCACGCGGCCGCCCCAAAGCTCGTGACAGGGGACGCCCAGGATCTTTCCGGCGATGTCCCACAGGGCGATATCAATCCCCGACATCGCGGTTGAGCGCACAATGCCGCTGCCGTGCCAAAAATGCTGTCGAAACATCATCTGCCACAAATGCTCGATGCGCGTCGGATCTTCCCCCACGACGAGCGTTGCCAGATCCTCGAGGGCGCCTACCACGGCGCGCGTGTGCCACTCGAGGGTGGCCTCGCCCCAGCCAAAAAGCCCGGGTTGATCGGTTTCCACTTTGACGAAGATCCAGTTGCGCATGCGCGCGTGGCAGACGATCGATTTGACTGCGGTGATCTTCATGATTTAAGGCTCATGCGCTTGTCGGCGCCTCGGGGCTCGAAACGGGCTGACCATGCAGCGGCGCGAGTCTTAAGGTTGCGACGCATAACAGGAAGCATCTTATGACGCTGCCGGTTGTGATTATAGAAGCTTCCGTAGCAGGCCTCGTATACGATAGCTTGTAACGTTAAAACACGCAACCGGGGCGGCGCCGCGGACGGCCACAGCGATGCATCGCTGCAAGCTGCTTGCCGCCGCGCAGTTGCGCAGGATCTTCCCGTGCCATGACGATTCCAGCTGCGGGTGAACTCAAGAGCGTGCTTCCTGTGCCGCCGGAGCTGCGACATTCGGATACCGTCCGGGCGCTCCTGACAATGATCGCCTTTTCGATGGTCGGCAATACGGTGCTCGTCGTGCAGCCGATGGTGGTCGGGGGCCTGGTTGATCTGCTGCATTTCACGGAGCGCGAGGCGGGTTTCATTGCGGCCGCGGAGCTTCTGGGATTCTCGCTCGCAAGTCTCGTGGTGCTGACCTTTGTGCATAAGGTGAATCGCCGTGTGCTGGCGCTTGCCGGAGTGGCGATCTTGGTGGTCGTGGACATCATTGCCTGCACGATCACGACCTATCCGCCGATGCTGGTGCTGCGATTCATGGCTGGCGCGGGTTCTGCGACCGCCTATGCAATTTTCCCCACGCTTGCCGCCGCAAGCAGCAGGCCGGAGCGTGTTTTCGGCATCGTCAACGCAACCTCTATCGCTTATGCAGGCGTCTTCGTGTGGATTGCGCCCAAAATCCTGCAGCTTTGGCATCTGCCGGGAATCTTCCTCACTATGGCAGCGCTGGCGATCATCGTGAGTCCGACGATCAAGTGGGCGAGCGCCTATGCGGGCGGTGGGGCGGTGCAGAACGTGATACCGGCGAGTGCTGTGCGGCCGCGCATGAAGTTCAACATGAACATCGCCATGCTGCTCGGCGTCCTCTTTTTTCTCTACATCGGCCACGGCGGCATCTGGGCCTACCAGGAGCGCATCGGTGTCGCGGCGGGGCTGGCGAAGGATGAGATCGGAAACCTGCTCGGGTCATCGATGCTCATCTGGGGGGTTGCGGGCTCGTTGCTCGCGACCTGGCTTGGGCTCGCCATCGGACGGATCTGGCCGCAGATCATCTCGCTCGGCGCGTCGATCTTTGCGGCATTACTGCTCGTGCTCGGAGCGAGCGCTGTGACCTACGGGGTCGCCTGTGCGCTCATCGCTTTCTCGTGGTTCTACGGGCTGCCTTATCAGACGGGACTCCTTGCATTATTTGACCCCAAGGGCCGGGCGAACATCGGCGGGGTGCTCACCTCGACGATGGGATCCGCCCTCGGGCCCAGTCTCGCCGCCATTCTTCTGGGCTACGGAGGTCATGCGGCGATTGGCGCGATGGCCGGCGTCTGTTATGTGATTTGCCTTATTCTGGTCCTCATCTCCATTCGGCAACTCGCGCGCACGCACCCGGAGGCGCTCTTGAGCCGCCGCTACTAGCGAGCGGCCGACTTCCGGTTGACCGCTGGTAGAGGGCATGGCACAGTATGGAAACGTTTCCGAACTGGGCCGATGCAAGACACTATCGATCAGATCGACGTGTGGGCGTGCTGCGTGCCGTTGCCGGCACCGCTGCCTTTCGGCACGTTTACGGTGACCGCCCGCCGCTATGTGGCGCTGCGTGTGCGCACGGCTGGCGGGCTGACGGCGGACGTCGTCGGCCACAGCAGAGGCTCGCCGATCGACGTCGCCATCGCGGATCTTCTGGCGCCGCGGCTCCTGGGCGCCGACCCCTGCGACATCCCGGCGCGTCATAAAGATTTTCTGAGCGCAACCGTAGCTCTGGAACGCGACGGTGTTTTGGGCCGCGCCTGGTCCTTGCTGGAGCTTGCGCTGCAGGGTCTGAAGGCATCGTTTGCGAAGTTGCCGGCGTGGCAGCTTCTGGGCGGTAGCGCGCGCAAGCTTACCGTGCAACTGGTCGAAGGCTACTCGCTGCCGGATGAATCCGACGAGGCTTTTGCCGAGCGCCTTGTCGCGCGCACGCACGAGGGTTATCGCGCCCTGAAGTTGGAAGGCGCCCATTACCGCGACTGGAAGACGCTGGCACGGCGTCTGCAACTCATCAGGCGCCACGCGCCCGAGTGCCGCCTGGTCGTTGATTTCGCCTGGTCGTGGCGCCGCGCAAGCGAGCACATCGAGACGCTCGCGGCGCTTGAGAGTCTCGGCATCGATTGGATCGAAGATGCCTTTCCGCGCGATGCGATCGGCGAATACGCGGCGGCCGCGCGGCTCACGCGTGCGCCCCTGGGCTGCGGCGATGAGGCTACGCGCAGCGCGGATCTCGTGGCGCTCGTGGATGGCTCCGGCTTGCAGGTGGTGCGCCTGGATGCGACCGCGCTCGGCGGCTTCAGCGCAGTGCTGCCGCTTGTGGATCTCTTCGACAAGCGGCGCCGCCGCGTTTCGTTTCATGAATTTGCCGAGATCCATGAGCACTGCGCGCTCGTTGGCACCGTCGTCGACCACATCGAGATGTTCCCCAAAGACCGGCCATTTGATGTTCGGCACTGGCTCACCGAAACCTCGGCGCATGAGCGCGTGCAGGGCGGCAGCCTCGTGCCTGGAAATGATCCGGGTCTGGGTGTGGCGCTCAATATGGATCAGGTTGCGCGTCATTCAATCCGCCACGGACGGATCGCCGCTTGACTGACATGAATTCCGAACCTGATCGCTTGCGGACGAAGCGCGTGGTGGTCATCACCGGCGGCGCTTCGGGACTTGGCTGGGCAGCGGCTGAGCTGTTCGTCGAGCGCGGCTGGTATGTCGTCATCGCGGATAAAAATCACGAACCGGCGCGCGCCCGCATCGGTGCGCGCAGCGCCGCCATGGAAACGGTTTTTCTGGATGTCACCTCCACGCAATCCGCGGACGCGGTGTTCGATGCAGTAGCGGCCCGTCACGGCCGGCTTGATGCGCTCGTCAACAGTGCCGGCATCCAGCACTGGACGTCTCTCGCGCAGAT